>Ga0272442_10002592_pt1 | contig 26102 bp, 21 predicted proteins | sample SSMForm2O_FD_200262 | JGI IMG/M metagenome (GOLD analysis project Ga0272442, IMG submission 200262) | Marine sediment archaeal communities from Little Sippewissett salt marsh, Falmouth, MA, United States - SSM-Form-2O | ecosystem: Environmental > Aquatic > Marine > Wetlands > Sediment ... | reverse complement strand
CGACTCGCCGAACTTCAAAAAGACAGGAAAATGCTCAAACTCGAGGTGGGGGAGGAGGATATCGCCGAACTGATCTCAAAGTGGACCGGTATTCCCGTGTCACGCCTCCTCGAAGGAGAGGTGGAAAAACTCGTCCACATGGAAAAACGCCTCCACAAACGCGTCGTTGGACAGGACGAGGCCATAAATGCCGTATCAAACGCCGTCAGGCGCGCCAGGAGCGGGCTCCAGGATCCCAACCGCCCCATCGGATCCTTCATCTTCCTCGGACCTACGGGCGTGGGTAAAACAGAACTCGCCAAAGCCCTGGCCGCGTTCCTCTTCGACAACGAGCAGAATATGGTCAGGATCGACATGAGCGAATACATGGAAAAACACACCGTCTCCCGACTCGTCGGCGCCCCTCCGGGTTACGTCGGGTTCGAAGAGGGCGGCCAGCTCACCGAGGCCGTCAGGAGAAAACCCTATTCCGTCGTTCTGTTCGACGAGATCGAAAAGGCACATCCCGAGGTGTTCAATATCCTCCTCCAGATCCTCGAAGACGGCCGCCTTACCGATGGCCATGGCAAAATCGTCAATTTCAAAAACACCGTGGTCATCATGACCTCTAATGTGGGTTCCGAATGGATCGACCAGCTCGCTCGGGAGGGGGGCGGCATGGATATCGCCCGGAACATCGAACAGAAGCGCAAACTGTCCGACGAGGTCCGGGAGGCCCTCCGTGCCCAGTTCAAGCCCGAATTCCTCAACCGCGTCGATGAAATCGTCATCTTTAACAACCTCACCCGGGAGGACCTGGCCGGAATCGTCGACATCCAGCTCGACCGGGTGCTCGATCGACTGAAAGAACGACGCCTGACCCTCCAGCTCACGGATGCGGCCAGGAGCAGGATCGCCGAACAAGGGTACGATCCCGCCTATGGGGCCAGACCCCTCAAAAGGGCCATCCAGAGACTTATCCTGGATCCCCTTGCGCTCGAAATCCTCGAGGGGAGGTTCGCCGAGGGCGACACAATCCGGGTTGACATCGATACCGACCGAATGGTGTTTTCAAAGGAACAATGAGATCCCGAGCGAGACGGTTTTGTTTCAATTCCTCGAAAGGACAAACGGAAAATGACATCCAAAGATACGTGGGCATGGGTAATCCGTACCGCAATTGTTCTATCCGGGAGAATCGGCGCGAAATCGTTGATTCCGATCCTCCTCCTTTCCACCCTGGCGCTTTCTTTTGGAGCATGCCACAGGGCGCCCGGTCATTTTCAAAAGAACGGAACGAATCCTTCCGATATGAAAATCAGGGAAATTTACGATCGATCCGGACTCACAGGCAAACTCCCTTTCGATACCTTCCGCCATGCCATAAATGGAACCTCAAAATTCGATTTCGAAAGCAACGACGTTCTGACCATTATCGATTATACCAGGCCCTCAACCGCAAAACGACTCTTCGTGATCGATCTCCATGAAAAAAAACTTCTCTTCAGAACATACGTGGCTCACGGGGAGAACTCCGGTGTAAACTACGCAACCAAATTCTCCAATAAAGGCGGCTCCCATCAAAGCAGCCCGGGATTTTACCGCACTGCGGAAACCTATGAAGGGAAACACGGATACTCCCTCCGGCTCGACGGGCTGGAACAGGGCATCAATCACAAGGCCCGCGACCGGGCCATTGTCATTCATGGGGCATCTTATGTCAGTGAGGAATTTATTGAAAAAAACGGGAGACTGGGGAGGAGCTGGGGATGCCCGGCACTTCCGGTGAAATCGGCTTCAGCAATCATCGATGCCATCAAAGGTGGAAGCTGCCTCTACATCCATGCCGATGTTGAAAGCGGGCAACCCCGCGAAAACTAGCCCGTCCCCGTTTTCAATCAAGCTAACGGATCCAGGGCAGCCGGTCCAGATCCACGTTCCCCCCGGAGAGGATCACACCGATCCTTTTCCCGGAAAAAAATTCGCTTTTCTCCAGTAACACACCCAACGGAACGGCCCCGGATGGTTCCACAACGGTTTTCATCCTTTCCCAGATAAGACGCATTCCCCTTATAATCCCCTCTTCACTCACGGTAAGGATGTCTTCCACGTATCGTTGTATGACGGGAAAGGTTTTCTCTCCCAGGGACATGCGAAGACCGTCCGCGATGGTCCGGGGATTCTTACAGGCGACGATTTTTCCCGTCTTCAGGGACCTGCGGGCGTCATCCGCATTTTCCGGCTCCGCACCGAATATGCGCGTGGCCGGATTTGTTTCACTCACCGCGACAGCGGTCCCGGACAGGAGTCCTCCCCCACTCACGGGGGCCACGACCACGTCCAGATCCGGGACTTCTTCCATGATCTCCAGGGCCGCGGTGCCCTGGCCCGCCATAACGAGTTCGTTGTTGTAGGGATGTATCACGCTGGCCCCGGATTCCCGGGCGATCTCCTCGAGGGTTTCCTGCCTGGCCTTTTGTGTGGGTTCGCACAGGACAATTCGAGCCCCGCAACGCTCCACCGCCATCTTTTTCACGGAGGGGGCATTTTGGGGCATGACAATCGTGGCTTCGATTCCCCGGAGATTCGCCGCGTACGAGAGCGCGGCGGCATGATTCCCGGAGGAATGAGTGGCCACCCCCTTCCGGGCCTCTTCTTCAGTCAGGGAAAAAACGGCGTTCACGGCTCCGCGAATCTTGAACGATCCCGTCTTCTGGAAATTCTCGCATTTGAAAAAGATCGTCGCTCCGATCAGCTCGTCGAGGCTCGAACAGGTCAAAAGGGGGGTTTTGTGAATAAAGGGCCTGATCCGGTCCGCCGCCCGCCTGATACTGTCTTTCGTGATGGTCATGGAACCTTCCTTCACAGGATTTCTATCCTCTGGCCGAGGAGCTGGATATCCCCGCCGGTCTCGAGCTCCCGGAGTATTTTCCCCAGGGTCTTCTCCACCACCTCTCTTTTCGAATTGATGGAGACAAAGGAAAGCTCGGCCCTGCGCCACTTGTCGGTGAAGTCTGTCTCCGCAACCGCGGCGTTATAGGTGCGGCGGATGCGATGGAGGTGTTTCTTGACCACGGAGCGCTTGTCCTTCAGGGACTGGCACCCCGGAATCAGGATATCCGTACGTAAGAGTCCAATAATCATCCCGTCATCTTTTGGTAAAGCGTCTCGTATTTTTTCGCCGAAGCGCCCCAGGAATAATCCGCGGCCATTCCATTGGAACGAAGCTTCTTCCAGTACTTTTTGTCGTTATGAAAAAGATCCACGGCCCGCTTTATGGCATCCAGGAGGGCCTTTGAACTGTATTCCTCGAAGACAAAACCTGTTCCCTTCCCCGCTTTCACCGAATCCGGTGCGGCATCTGTAATGCTGTCTGCCAGACCTCCCGTCTTCCGTACGATGGGAACGGTCCCGTATTTCAGGCTGTAGAGCTGGTTCAAACCGCATGGCTCGTAACGGGAAGGCATCAGGAACATGTCAGATCCCGCCTCGATCTCATGAGCCAGCCTGTTGTTGAATGTAAGGTTGATCCCGGCTTTCTCGGGATATCTTGTTTTGATTTTTTCGAACATGTCGTGGTATTTTGGTTCCCCCGTTCCAAGAAGAACGAACTGGAGATTCAGTTTCATCATCTCATCCACGATTCCGGAAATCAGATCGAAACCCTTCTGATCGGCCAGGCGGGAAATCATGCCGATAATGGGGATCTCCTTGTTCACGGGGAGGTTGTTTTTCTTCTGCAGGGCCTTCTTGCACCTGGTTTTGCCCCCCATGCTACGGGGGGAGAACTTCACGGGTATCAGTTGGTCCACATGTGGATTCCATACCGTGTAATCGATCCCGTTCATGATTCCAGTGAGCTGATCCCTTCTGGCCCTGAGAACTCCATCCAGACCGCACCCGTATTCCTCCTGCTGGATTTCCCGGGCATACGTTTCGCTCACGGTCGAAATCTCGTCGGAAAATACAATGCCGGCCTTCATCAGGTTGATATTTCCGTAGAATTCCATGCCCTCCAGGGTATAGACCTCCCATCCCAGCCCGATCGTTTTGAGGATTTCACGGTCGAAACTGCCCTGGTAGGCCAGGTTATGGATGGTGTAAAGAACCTTGATGCCAGAGTAAAAATCGTCCGTTTTCAGATCCGGATGATACTTGAGGTAGGTGGGAATCAGTGCGGATTGCCAGTCGTTGGTGTGGATGACGTCGGGTTTCCAATCCAGGGCGCGAAGCATCCACAGGGTGGCCATACAGAAAAAGGCGAATCTCCGGGCATTATCGGGGTAATCCACCCCCTTTTCGTTGTAGAGGCCCTTCCGGTTGAAATAGGGATCGTTCCGGATAAAATAAACCGGTATCTCGGAATCCGGAAGAACCGCACTGTTCACTGCGGCTCCAAGGGTTTCGTTATGAAAATGAACATTGATTTCACCCAGGATCGGGCTCAACGGGTATTGATCGACGTCCATGGAACCATACTGGGGCATTGCGATTCGAATATCGTGCCCCTGTTCCGCCAGGGCCCGGGGAAGGGCCCCGGCAACGTCGGCCAATCCCCCGGTCTTCGCAAAAGGGACAACTTCCGATGAAACGTACAAGATCTTCACTTTGATTCATTCCTTTCTCAGGTGTCTTTTCCCATCCGATAATGGGGAGTGAATCCTATTCCCACGACATCGCTTCATGTCAAGTAAAACCGGGAGATTATCTGTCTGTGTTCCCGCTCGAGGGGGAGAAAAGAATCTTTTTCAGATCTTTTTCCCGGTCCGGATCGCCCGGACACTCCACCCTCAGAATGCGTTCTTCGCCCTCGCGGTACAGGATGGTCAGATGGAGGAAGGGACGGGTCGCGGCATCCGGGATCTTTTCCGCCCATTCGATGGCCACGACCGTGTCCTCCTGGAGAAAGTCCTCGAAACCGATGGACTCGAGGTCATCCAGGGTTTCCAGGCGGTAAAAATCCATATGGTGCAGGATAAGGCGTCCAGGATAACTTTTGACAATCACGAATGTGGGACTGGTGATGAAATCATGGATGGAAAGCCCCCTGGCCACTCCCCTGACCAGCACCGTCTTGCCGGCGCCCAGTTCACCGCTCAATGAGAGGATCTCTCCACCTCTCAGGCTCCGCCCGATTGCCTCCCCAGCCTTCAGGGTGTCCTCTGCTTTGTGGGATGGTATGGTAAACATGACCGTGCTTCGCCTCTCTGGATCAGGATCTCCAGGAATTTCCGGAAAGGTTCTCCCAGAACCGGATGGATGATCTCCGGCGCGATTTCCAGAAGCGGCTTTACAACAAAAACCCGCTCCGTGCAATATCTGTGCGGGATCTTGAGCTCCGCGGTATCCAGATTAAGATCCCGGTAAAGAATGATGTCGATATCGATGGGACGCGGACCCCAGCGAACCGGGGATGGCTCTCTTCCAATCGCTCTCTCCACACCCTTGAAATCATGAAGGAGAGAGAGCGCGTCACGGTTGGTGCGGATCTCGCAGACCATATTGAGAAACCAGGGCTGATCCGGGCGGCCCCATGGCTCGGAGCGATAGAGGGAGGATCTACTTAAAACAGCGCACCCTGGAAGCCGTGAGATGCCCTCCAGGGCGCGTTGGATGTTTTCCTCGCGATCGCCGAGATTGGATCCCAGTCCCAGATAAATGCCACCTGTCTGTTCATCCGTCATGTTCAACCGGCGCCGCTGCCTTTTCTTTCAGCGATTCGGGATCGATATCGATCTCACCACGGTATATGATCCTGGCGTCGCCCTCCAGCCTGATATTCGTCGTTATCGGTTCCTCGAGGCTGAAAGAGACCGTATTGATCAGGCCGCCACGGGTGTGGAGCCGCACGGGGGATTGGGCCAATCCTGAAATCCCCGCCACTATGGCCGCGGCAATGCATCCCGTGCCACATGCCAGGGTTTCGTCCTCCACACCACGCTCGTAGGTCCTTATTTCCAGATTCGATTGATCCTTCACTTTGACGAAATTGACATTCGTCCCGCTGGGATGAAACATCGGATGACGGCGCAGCTTTCTCCCTATCCCCGTGACGTCGATCTCATTCAGCTGATCAACGAACAGGACCACGTGGGGGACGCCGGTATTGATGGAATGGAACCGGGGGACCGGGAGCCACTCTTCCTTCAGAGAGAGATCGATCCTGATATCGCGGGGGTCGGGTATGGATACGGAAACGGCGTCTCCCTCGACGTGGGCCCGGTAAACTCCCGCGTGGGTCTCGAATGTCATATCCTGGGGAGCCAATCCCAGGGAAAGGGCAAGCCGCGCGATGCAACGGGAGGCGTTGCCGCACGTTTCGGCCTCGCTCCCGTCCGCGTTGAAAATCCGCATGGTGAAATGGGTTCTTTGAGATGGTTCGATAAGGAGGAGCCCGTCTGCTCCGATGGAATGAGCCCGCGGGCACCACCGGGTTGCAAGTTGCTTTTTCCATGCCTCGGGGATTGCGCCGTCGCGGTTATCCAGAGCGATAAAGTCGTTGCCCGCTCCCGAGAGCTTCCAGAATTTCATATTCAATGTTGTTTCCCCGGCTGCCTGTGTTTGTTTACTCATTTTCCTTTTCTTTTTTAAACTCCTGGGCCTCGATGGCCGATACGGCGGAGACCTGAACGATGTCTTCCGTGCTGCATCCCCGGGAAAGGTCGTTCACCGCCAGGGCCAGCCCCTGAATCAGCGGTCCATACGCCTCAGCCTTGGCCAGTCTCTGGGTCAGCTTGTAAGCGATGTTACCGGCGTCAAGATCCGGAAAGATCAACACATTCGCCTTTCCGGCAACCGGGCTTCCCGGACATTTTTTCGCTCCGATAGAGGCGATCAGGGCCGAGTCTCCCTGCAATTCACCGTCCACTTTCAAATCGGGGGCCTTCTCCCGCACCAGTTCGGTCGCCTTCACCACCTTATCGATCATGGGATGGGACGCGCTTCCCTTTGTGGAAAAGGAGAGCATGGCCACGTAGGGTTCCACCCCGATCAGCATCCGGCACATGCCCGCGGCCGCAATCGCGATGTCGGAGAGCTGTTCCACCGTCGGCTCGATCACTGTTCCGCAATCGGCATAGATCAAACCGCCGTCCACGCCGTAGGGGCAGTCCGGGACGATCATGAGGAAGCAGGAGGAAACCGTTCTCAATCCCTTTTGGGGGCCGATTACCTTGATGGAGGCACGCATCACGTTGGCCGTCGTATTGTAAGCACCGCAGGTCATGCCGTTCGCAAGGCCCTTTCTGACCATCATGGCTCCAAAGTAAAGGGGATCCTTCATGACACTGATGGCCTGGTCCCTGGTCAGCTTCTCCTTGGCCCGGATTTCGTTATAGGTATCCGCGAATTCCCCCAGTAAATCGCTCTTCTCATGGTCGATGATTTCAATCCCTTCCAGGGAAAGGTCCGTGTCCTTGATGAGCTCCTGGAGCTTTGACTTGTCACCGAGGAACACCACGTCCGCGATATTGTCCTTGTTCAGAATAATCCCCGCCTTGATTGTTCGTGCCTCATAGATGGCTTCGGGTAACACGATCTTCTGTCTGTCGGATTTGGCCCGCTCGATGATTTTTTCCATGATTCCCATTTTCAAACGCTCCTTTCTTGATTTTCCCCCGCCTTCCGGTTCAGGGATTGAAGATTGGATTTTTTATCGGTTTTCTGTTTCCCGATGGATAAAATTTATTATCTGTTTAGGGGGTGAATCCGGGGGAATCAATATAAATCTTTGCAAGAATCGGTGGGAAATCAGACTTTTTCAAAGAGATTGTCCAATACTCGCATCACCATCTTTTCATTGATCGGATTATTCGTGATGCGTTGACGGGCGATGATCTGGTTGAACGCACCCTTCAGATCCCGGATGTTGGTATCCACCTTTTCCGCGATCAGGTTGATGATCTGGTCGCTCACCTCGACATCCGAGTAATGTTCCCGCTCCTTTTTCAGGATGGCGGCCCGGGTAACCATGTCGGGGGGCTGGATGTCCACCACGATTCCCGCCCCGAAGCGCGATTTCAAACGCTTTTCAAGGTGGGCGATATCCTTCGGGGGACGATCGCTCGTGATCACAATCTGCTTTTTCGCCTGAAAAAGGGCGTTGAAAAGGTGGAAAAACTCCTCCTGGGCCCTCTCCTTGTTCGCCAGAAACTGCACATCGTCCAAAAGCAGAATGTCCGTGTTCTTGTTGCGGGCGCGGAACTGCAGCATTTCGTTGTTCTGGATCGCCTCGATGAGCTGCGTGGTGAATTCCTCCGAATTGGTATACAGGATCCGCATCTCGGGTCTGTGGGTCCTGATATGGTTCGCAATCGCATGGATCAGGTGGGTTTTCCCCAGACCAACGTCGCTGGAGAGGAACAGGGGATTGTAATTCTGGGCCGGGGCCTTGGCCACGGCCAGGGCAGTGGCATAAGCGAAGTTGTTCCTGGCCCCTACCACGAAACTGTCAAAGGTGTAATCCTCCACAATGGGCAGTTCCGGGATCGATGGCTCCTCGGCCTGGGAAACGGAGACCGCCGGTTTAACCGGGATCCGGGAACTGTCCAGCTCCGATGAGATCTTGAGAAATTCCGCCAGGGCCTTCTTTTCATCTCCCATAAGGGCGTAGGTTTCCGCTCGTTTCTTTTTCGCCTGGATATTTCCCGGATCGTGCTCCAGGATTTCCGCCAGGGTGTTGAGGGCCTCCTGGTAACGTTTGCTCTCGGTATGAATATGACACACCTGGAAATATTCGGCGATCGCCTTTTCGTTCTCTCCCGCCTGGATGTAAGCCGTGATCAGCTTCTTCCTCAGCTGGGTATCCTCCGGTTTCAGGCCGATGGCCTCGCTCAGGGCTTGGGTGGCCTCTTCCATGGTTCCCGTGTTCTGGAGGATATCGTAAAGGGCCAGATACATCTCGATCGCCTCATCCACCTGGTCGATCTCCCTGTGGAGCGCGATGATCCGGCGGTGAATATCCACGTTCATGGCATCGAATTCGAAGATTTCCTTCAGGGTTTCAATAGCCGCGGCCGTATCTTCCGCCTTGTGCTGGATCCCGGCCAGGGACTTGGTGATCTCGATGGCTTCCTCCATTGTGCCCCGGTTGCGGTTCAGGGCGATCATCCGTCGATAAACGTCCTGATTTTCAGGCTGTATGGTCAGGATCCGGTTGTAAACCTTTTCCGCGTCATCGATGAGTTCATACTTCATGTGAAGTTCGGCCAGGTCGATCAATTGACTGATCGCCCGCTCTTTCTCCTCCAGGGCCAGCAGGGTATCCACCAGGGAGGTGCGGAAATCGATGTTCTCCGGATCGTACTTGATCAACTCTTCCTGGTACTCCGCCACGGTTTCGAGTTGCTCGCGCTTTTTGTAAAGCTCGATCAGGCGCTGGATCTGCGAGATGATCTGTGGGGTGTCCCCCGTTTTTTTGTAAAGTTCCAGAAGATGCAGATTCAGCGGGGGATCCTCGGGATCGGTTTTCAAAAGCTCGTTGTATAGATCGATGGCCTGCTCGGGTTGTTTCCTCAGGATATACTGGTCGGAAAGGATCCTGGCCTCCTTGTGGGCCACCTGATTACGGGAAAGCTTGATGAGAAGGAAGATGTGGCGCCGCCTGGCGTCGATATTGCCGTTGTCGATTTTCAAAATCGCCTCGTAACATTCCTCTTCCTTGTTCAGGTTTTCATTGCGATCGTAGATATCCGCCAGTTTGAACCAGAGTTCGATAGATTCTTTTTTCCGGTTGGTGCGGTCGTAAACCTGGATGAGTTTCTCGTGAGCCGGGATGTTGTCGGGACGGAGCGTCAGGATTTCCTGGCAGATCTCGATCACCTTGTTGAAAGCCTCTTTCTCCATGTAAAGCCGGTTCAGCTTTTCATAGGATTCCACTACCTCGTTCTCATACCCGAGTTTTTGATAGATCTCAACCAGTTGGGTGATGGTGTTGATATCGTCGGGCTGGATGGCGATGATCTTCTGCAGGACTTTTTCCGCCTCCTCCAGAGTGTCCTTTTCCAGGAGGATGCCGGCGAGTTTTTTATAATGATTCAGGGCCTTCCTCGTATCGCCGATTTCCATGTACAGATCGGCCAGACAGAGCAGGATCTTTTCATCGTCGGGATTGAAATCAAGGCACCTAAGCAGCTGGGATGCGGCTTGATCCAGTTTCTTGTTTTCACGCAGAACCTCGTAAGCGTGAAAATATTCCTCCTGGGCCTCGTTGACCCGTTTCAGGCCGGCAAAAAGATCCGCCAGCCGGATGATCAGGACGTCCGCATCCGCTTTCAGGGTGAGGGCGAAACGAATCTTCTCGATCAGGAGATCGTGATTCTTCTTGGCCTCGAGGTAATCGATGAGCTCCATGGTTTTCTCGAAGGCATCATCTTTTTTGTCCGCTTCGATCAGGAGCCCGATTTGCTCCTCCTTGAACTCCACGTTTTCCGGCACGAGGGAGATGAGGTGATCATAGGTTCCCACCGCATCCTGGAGGGCTTCTTCCTTTTTCTGAATTCCGATGATCTTTTTATAGGAATCGATCGCTTGATCGATTTCCTCCTTTTTCTGGTAGAGAACCGCCATACGGCTGAGTGCCTCGACGGAATCCGGTTTGCGCTCCAGGATGTTCTCGAGGGGTAACAGGGCCTCATCCAGATAGCCGGAGCCGTCGTGAAGATCCGAAAGACGCAACTGGAGCGTTTCAGCCTCCCCTTCCTTGCCCTGTTCGAGGTAAACCTCGATGAGCTTCTCTAAAATCCGGGGATTGTTCGGAACGGCGGAGAGTAGAGAATGCAGGGCCTCCACCGCCTCCCCGAGGGCATGCTGCTCCAGTATCTCGTCGATAATCCGGAGGCATTCCTCGATTCGTTCCTCGGTGAAACCGATCTCCAGGGCCAGGTCGATATACATCTTCCGGATTTCATTGCGCGAGGCATCCAGCTCCAGGATATATTTGTAACAATCGAGGGTTTTATCGTATTCCTTGATATTCTTGAAGTTTTCCGCACGTTTGATGGTTTCCTCGATGGCCTCCTCTGTACGGTTCGAGGCAACGAGCACATTGATGATATGGGGATAGACGTCGATGATATCCAGACCGAGGTTTTCGATCTTCCGGTACACCTCGAGAGCCATCTCGAAATCGGAGTCCCCCTCGTACAGATCCGCCAGGGTCATGTATTCCCCCAGGGCCGACTGGTAGTCCTCCTGTCCCAGGTAGCTTTCCACCATCCACGTGTGGGCTTCCTTGGATTCGGGCATCTTCTCCACGAGCTGGTTACAGTAGGTCAGGGCATCCTCGTATTGCCTCGCCCCCAGAAGAAGGCCCACCACATGCTTGAGCTCCTCCCGGATCTTGTCTTCGTCTTTCTGTAACGTGGCGATCTCGAGGAGGCCTTTGTGGGAATCGATATTGCTGGGTTGAATCTGGGAGACCTTCGAGAATCCCTTTTCCGCTTCCTCCAGAGCCCCCAGCTCCAGGTAGTTTTCCGCCACTTCCACGGTTTTATCGATGAATTCCTGGGTGGTCGGGAGCTCGATGTCTATCTTCATCTCCTTAACCAGCTGGGTGACTCCCTGGTCGTAATCCAATCCCTTGGCGAGCGAATAGAGGTTTAAAAGATCCCCCCCCTTGTTCCCCGGGCAGAGGCTGTAAGAACAACGAAAGGTTTTGTCCTTGGGATTGATGATGAGGGTTCGGAAGACCTGTTCTTTATGGATGGGGCAGAAGCATTTGATGGTGTCGCCGATCTCCTGAATGGTATCCGTCCGGTAATCGATCATCTTGAGCACGGTTTTGACATCCAGTTTTTTCAGGACATCCTTGATGATTTTTTCCGGGTAAATACTCATTCACTCGTGGCCCTTATTCAGAATATTCGCTCTCTTTGGGTTCCCTGTTGCCATTGGCAAGTCTTTTATATATGCTCATAGTCCAATCCGATGTCAAGAGCTTTTACCGAATGGGTCAGGGCTCCGATGGATAACCGGGACACACCCGTCCGCGCGTATTTCTCCACGTTAGACAGGGTGACTCCTCCGGAAATTTCAATTTCGGCTTCCGGCTTCACCCTAGTGATTATCTTTTTTATGATCGATGGGGGCATATTGTCCAGTAAAATCACATCCACAGGAAATCGGGAGGCGATTTTCACCTCCCTGTAATTCCTCGTCTCCACAATTACCGGACGGGGGATGTTTTTCCTTTGAAAAAGGCGCTCCAGGGCCGGCTCCAGGCCGCCCAGGGCGTCCACATGATTGTCCTTGATAAAACAGGCCTCGGAAAGATCGAAACGGTGGTTATGACCGCCACCCGTTCTGACGGCGTATTTCTCGAGATCCCGCCACAGGGGAGTGGTCTTCCGGGTGTCGTATATCTTGACGTTCCATGGTTTTGTCCTCGCGACAAAGCCGGCGGTCAAGGTCGCGATCCCGGAAAGACGGCACAGGAGGTTGAGCGAGAGTCGTTCCGAGGATAAAATGGACCGTATCGGGCCCCGGACGGTTGCAATCCGCACCCCCGCCTTCACGTTCGCCCCGTCCTGGAGATGGGGCTCGTACTCTACCGATCGATCCAACAGCCGGAAACAGATTCCCGCGACATCCACTCCACACACGACCCCCTGCTCCCGGGCCGCGAGCTTGGCGGAACCGGTTCGATCGGGAGGAAAAAGGAGCCTCGTTGTTGCATCGTGACCTGCCCGGTCTTCCCGGAGTGCGGCCCGCACTCTTTTTTCAAGGGAACTGAGCTGCATCTTTCCCGCTTCCTAAAGGTATTGATCAAGCCCTGATGCCCGTATTTCACCGACAAGTTTTTTAAGCTCCGGCGCCCTTGATTTCGGGCAGATCAGAACCACGTCGCCATCCACCACGATCAGCATATCATCGATCCCGAAGCTTGCCACAAGGGGAGCATCCTCCCCGGGGGGATTATACACGATGCAGTTGGAACTGGAGACCAGTTTGCCGTTTCCCACCAGGATATTTCCGCTTTCATCCCCGGGAAGCCACCTTTCCAGGGCGTTCCACGTCCCGAGGTCGTCCCAGCCGAAATCCGCGGCAATCGCATACACCCGGTCCGATTTTTCCAGGAGCGCATAATCGATGGAGATGGCCGGCAACTTTGGAAAAACCTCCGCCAGAACCGCATCCTCTCTCGATGTCCCCAGGGCGGCCCGGTAGCTGTTGATCCCCTCCATGGTCTCGGGCAGATATTCCTCCAGTCCGTTTCGAAGTACGGAATTTTTCCAGAAAAACATGCCGCTGTTCCAGTAAAACCGTCCCGATGCGATGTATGTTTCAGCGGTGGCATGATCCGGCTTTTCCCGGAAACGGTTTACCCGGAAGATCCTGACTCCTGAAATGTCCCCCTCCGGTTCTCCAGCCTCGATATAACCGAATCCGGTCTCCGGTCGGGTGGGGGGGATCCCGATTGTCAGGAGACCTTTGCTCTCTTCGGCAAAGGCACAGGCCGCTTTGACGTCCTTCAAAAACGCGGCGTTGTCCCGGATCACGTGATCCGCCGTAAGAACGGCCATGGTGGGATCTTCGAACCGGGCCGAGCTGACCGCCTCGGCCAGGGCCAGGCATGCGGCCGTGTTTCTCCCGACGGGCTCGCAGATTATGTTTTTCTCCGGAAAGTCGGGAATCTCATTCAGGATGGCCCCCTTCAGGGTCACATTGGTCAGAATGAACACCCGCTCTGGAGGGATGAGGGGTTCTATCCTCCTGATGGTTTCCTCGAGCAGGCTTTTATCCGTGAGGAGACGAAGAAGCTGTTTGGGACGAAGCCTCCTGCTCCCGGGCCAGAACCGTTCCCCCACGCCTCCGGCCATGATGACCCCGATGATCATGATATGCCTCCCTATCGGCGCCGGAATTTCAACTTTACGAGATCGGCGAACATGGAGAGAGAATCCCTGATCGGACTCACCTTGGATTGGGGGGAATCGATCCAGCGGACGGGGACTTCCCTGATTTTAAATCCCAGGCGCCTGGCCAGGACCAGGATCTCCACGTCAAAACAGAAACCCTTCATCTCCTGTAGGGGAAAAACGGCCTGGGCCGCCTTCCGTGTAAACATCTTGAAACCGCACTGGGTGTCCTTGATCCCCGGGAGATGAAGCAACTGAACCAGCAGATTGAAACTCCTTCCCATCATCTCCCGGTGGAGCGGCTGGCGCACCACCAGTTCGGATCCCTTCATGGCCCGCGACCCGAAAGTAACATCGCAGCCCTCCCGGATCGGACCGATCAACTTATCCAGCTCCTCGATGGGAGTGGACAGATCAGCATCGCTGAAGAGACAGATCTCTCCACGACCGGCCAGCATCCCCCTCCGGATGGAGGCGCCCTTGCCCATGTTCTTTTCGTTCTTCATGATCCGGTATTGGCGGCCATCGAGAATCTCATGCGCGATGGAGATGGTGCGATCCCGGCAACCGTCATCCACAATCAGGATCTCCCATTCGTAATCCTTCTGATCCAGGAACTGTACGATTTTTTTCAGGGAGTCCCCGATGCGCTTCTCCTCGTTGTATACCGGAATGACAATGGAAAGATAGGGGGGCGGGACGTCTCTTTCCCGGTTTTGAACCTCTTGCTCTTTCATGGAATTCAATCCTGATTCAAATTCTTGGCAAATCAAGCCCTCATCGTATATTGAGACCTTAATCAAAAACGAATAATCACAGGTTTCAAGCAATAAACGGAAAAAAACGACTTTCCCCCCGGCATGGCAGGGGTCAGTTCGTGAATTTATACCTGATCAGGGTCCAGAGCGAGAGGAACCCGTCCATCCAGTATATCTTTTTCCCCTCCGCCCTTCCACGCGGAAAATAGGTGATGGGGATCTCCAGGATATCGTAACCCTTTTTGATCAGCTTCACCGTCAACTCCACGGTGAAGGCGAAATCGTTGTTCTTGACATTGATATCCTTGATCGCCTCCCTCCGGAACACCTGGTAGCACGTCTCCACGTCCGTGAGATTGGTCCTGTAGAGTAAATTGACGCTCCAGTTGATCAGCCGGTTGCCCCAGTATTGAAGGAAACTCATCTTCGGTCTGGATTTCCCTTTGAACCGGGAACCGAATACCACCGTGGCATTGCCGGAAAGGATCGGAGCGATCATGCTGGGATAATCGCTCGGGTCCAGCTCCAGATCCGCATCCTGGAAGATCACGATATCTCCCGTGGCCAGCCTGAGACCCTCCTTGATCGCACTCCCACGGCCCAATCTTTCCTTCTGATAGATCACAATGGTGTCCGGCTTCTTTTCCTCGATCTTCAAAAGCGCCTTGGTTCCGTCTATGGAATTGCCGTCCACCACGATGATCTCCTTGTCCACGTTCACCTCGCGAACCTTCTGGAGGAGTATGTCTATGGTTCTTCTTTCGTTGTAAACGGGCACGATAACGGAGAGTTTCATGTGACAGCCTTTTTCAGGATCCTTACGATGTGTTCCATATCCCGCCTGGAAAGGCCGGTATGAAGGGGAAGAGTAATCTCCCGCATCGCGTATTCACCGGTTACTCCAAGGTCCCTCCCGGCGCCGGGATCTTTCTTCCTGTAATAGGTCATGGTGTGAATGGGACGGTAATGATGGGAGGTCTGGATGCCGGCCCGGGCAAGTTCCCTTACCGCCCTCTTCCTCGTCTCATTATCCTTCACAAGCACGGGCAGGATATGACAGGAAGAAAGGCCCCATCTGTCCGGTTCGGGAAACACGGGCAGGATTCCCGGAATCCCCTCGACAAGCCCCAGGGCGAACCGGTAAAGCTCCCCCTTCTTCCGATTGATCTTTTTCAGTTTCTTGAGCTGGCAAAGCCCCAGTTCCGCCGTGATTTCCGTGGGGCGATAGTTATAACCGGGCTGCTCCATATCGTAGAGAAAGGATTCCTCCGGCCGGCCCTTCCGGTGTCTTTCCCAGGTCTGCCTGTTCAACCCGTGGCTGCGGAGATTGACGACACGGCCCGCAAACGATTTATTGCTGGTGGCCACGATGCCGCCCTCTCCGGTGGCGATGTTTTTATTCGAGAACAGACTGAAACACCCCAGGTCCCCGATCGTCCCCAGGGCACGCCCCGAAAGATCGCGCGACCCAACGGCATGGGCCGCGTCCTCCACGATGTAAAGGGGCCGGCTTTCCCCCGCCTTTTTCCGCCTTGCACGTTCCTTCCGGGCAAGCCTGGAAAGCCCGTCCATATCCACCCCGAACCCGGCGTAATGAACCGGAAGGATCACTCTGGTTCGAGGGGAAATCTTCCTTTGAACCTCTTTTACGGAAAGAAGCGGCGACTGGATATCCTCGATGTCCGCGAACACGCATTTTGCTCCGCATTGAACCGTTACGTTTGCGGGCGCCACAAAGGTGAGGGAAGGAAGGATCACCTCGTCGCCCCGTCCCGTTCCCAGGACCATAAGGGCGAGGTGCAGGGCTGTTGTCCCGCTGGATACCAGGGAGCAAAACACGCCATCCAGGATCCCGGATATCCTTTTTTCGAATTTCGCCGTCCGGGGCCCCATGGTCAGCCAGCGGCTCTGAATCACCCTTTGAACCGCCCGCTCCTCTTCCTCTCCGTAGGGCAGCTGTGAAAGAAAATAACGACGCATCAATTCCCTCTTTGAACTTCAGAAGTGAAGCAGGACACTATAAACTCGCCAGGGACCTTTCAACCAAAATATTCCCGGTTGAGACCGCGTGAGGATTTCAAAATGTCCGCAAAATCAACCCTTGCTCAGCTCCATGCACTCCCGGTAGAGACTCTCGGTTTTCTCTCCCAGCATCTTCTCTGAAAACCGGGATTCCACCCGCAACCTTGCCGCATTTCCCAGCCTCCCGGCCAGATCACGGTCATGATAGAGAGACAGCACGGCCTCTGCCAGTAATGCGGGATCTCCGGGCGGGACCAGGAGCCCCGTTTCTCCCTGTTCCACGATATCGGGAATTCCTCCCACCCGGGAAGCGATAATGGGAAGCCCCGAGGCGCCCGCCTCCAGGATCGCCGTTCCCAGTCCCTCTGAAACGGAAGGCATGATAAAAAGATCCAGCCCGGCCAGAATATCCGGAATGTCTCTCCGGAAGCCCGTGAAAAGAATCCTCTTCTCCAGCCCCAGAGAGTGTGCCTTTTCCCTGAGCTCCCCATCCAGGGAACCCGTTCCCACAACCAGGAGAACCATATCCGGAACCTGTTCCGCGATCCGCGAAAAGGCATCGAACAGGAAAACATGTCCCTTTTCCGGCCGGAGTCGACCCGTAATGCCGGAAACGTAACATTCTTTCAAACCCAGCTCCCCCCTGATCTTTTCTCCCTTCCCCTCCCTGAATCGCGCTGGATTGACCGCGCTCGGGATCAGGGCCGTATTTTTTGATCGAAGATACGGTTTCTCACCGCAGTAATCCCGGATCGCCCGGGAAATGCATACAATCCTGTCCGTTGCCCTCGAATACAGCCACCGGTTGAACAGATGATCCCTGATCGGGAACATGTTATGCTTTGTTCGGATCACGAAAGGGCGCGGCCTTATACCGATCAGGGCAAATGACGTGGACCATGAATCCTGGGAACCGTGGGTGTGGATAATATCGAATCCCTCCCGCCGGAAGAGACCCCGCAGACCGATGATGTCCCTTCCCATCCTGTGAGGACGGAATCCGCGGGCGAATTGAACCTCCTCGAACGTCCTGATCCCCTCGTTTTTCGCCCTACGGACCAGCTTGCTCCCACGGGGGGCCGCGATGACGACCTCGTGGCCCCTTTGGGAAAGCTCCCTCGAAACAACGAGAATGCGGTTCGATTGCCCACCCCATCCACGGTGAAAATTCGTGTGAAGGATCTTCATGCCTCTTGTGTCCGTTTCATACGTATCCCTCCCAGCGTTTCCTGTTTTTCCTGTGATGAATCCAGTGGTAAAGCCCGGAGAAGTAATAGCGAAAACGAGCGAGGGAGCTGTCTCCCATGACCATCACACGGGGAAGCCAGTAAAGCTGGGATTCCCTCAACCGGTTATCCCGGATAACGGAAACGGCCCCCCAATATCCCGCCTCCCTCACTCTATTTGCGATCTCCCTCGAATAGCTTCCGAACGGATAGGAAAACCAACGAATCTCTCTTTCACAGATTTCCTCCAGGATCCTTTTCGAGCCGGTGATCTCCTCCAGAGCCTCCTCCATGGGGAGGGTGGCCAGCCTCTTGTGATGAACCGCGTGGGAACCGATGGCAACACCTTCCCTGGAGAGCTCCCGCAGTTGTTTCGCGGAGAGGTAACGACCGCCCTCTCCATCTTTTCCCGGTTCCCCTTCCGGGGGGATGCTCCCGGCAACAGAAAACACGGTTGCGGGGAATCCGTACTTTTTCAGGATGGGAAATGCGTTGGTGTAGTTATCCTCGAAACCATCGTCAAAACTGATGGCAACAGTCCTTTCGGGGAGGCTTTCACGGTTCAAAAGGGCCTCCCTGACCCGGTCCAGGGGGACCACCTGGAAACCGCGATTATTCAGGAATTCAATCTGGCGTTCGAAATCCCCCGGGGAAACATACAGGTGGGCGTTATGGGGCGATTCCGGAACCGCAACGTGGTGATATGTGAGAATCGCGGCGTTCATGTCCCTGGTTTTTCCCTTCCTGGCAGCCCTTTCAGCTTCTGGTACTCATCCGGTGTGATCAGGCCCTTTTCGAGGAGATCCTCGATATCTACCGGGCCTTTGGATGATGCGGACTCGGGCGGTTTCCCGGGCGGGAGCAGGGGGGATGGCGGGATTGCGGATTCGTGGGATTTCAAACTATTCGACCCGTTGGGCAAAGGATTTTCTTGACTGGATTTTTCCGGGGAAATAGGTTTATCCGTTGACGTATTCACAAAACGCTTAACAAGGCTGGATTTCATTTTCTCGTATTCCTCCTCGGATACCAGCCCTGTTTCGCGCATTTTTTTCAGATCGTTGAAATCCAGGGTGAATCCGCTGATTTTGCGGATCCGGGCATTGATCCCGGCTTTCAGGAATTTCGCAACCAGGAAAATGACCGCCATCACGATCAGAACACCCACTGCATAATAGGTCATTTCGATGAAATCGGAGTTCTGAACGGCCCGTGAAAAACCGGTGAAATAATCGCCCATGGATGATCCTGTTTGCGGGGAATGGCACAGAGGCCCAATCCCCACGAAAATGATTTAACGTGCATTTCAACGCGATTCACATGGATTGTACGGGGATTAATGACGATTTTTGCAAGCTGAAAAGCTAAATTACGGTAAGGGGGATGGATGAATGTTCAGGAAACTCGTGTTTATACAAGTGGTCCCGATCCTTCTCGGGTGCCTGTTTCTCAACGGATGCGCCACCCGGCAGGCGCCCGTTTCCGCGTTCCTGCCCCTCGGACAGGGAACCCCGGAAGAAGTCGGCATCAACGCACAAAGCCTCTCAAACGTGGATGACATCATCCAGGAGGCGATCCGGAAGGGGGACGCACCCGGTGGCGTGCTCATCGTCGGAAAAGACAATAAAATCGTCTATTACAAAGCCTACGGCAACCGCAGGGTGAAACCCAATATCGAACCCATGACAAAAGACACCATCTTCGATCTTGCCTCCTGCTCCAAAGTCCTTGGCACCTCAACCATGGCCATGCTCCTCATCCAGGATGGCAAACTCTCTCTCGATACCCCGGTGGCCGATATCCTGCCACAGTTCGCCCGGAACGGAAAAGGCGACGTCAAAGTCTGGAACCTCATGACCCATACCTCCGGATTGAAACCCTACTGCGACTGGAAAAAGGCGGAAGAAAAACGCGGGGGTAAACCCACATCCGACGCCCTGATCGACTACATCTCCTCCCTCGAAAAAAGCTACCCAACCGGACAATTCTACTGGTATTCCTGCCTCAATTTCCTCACACTGGCAAGGGTCAATGAAACCGTGGCGGGGGAGAGCATGCACTCCTTTCTCAAACGCCGCGTCTGGGATCCCCTCGAACTGAAAAGCACCGGGTATCTCCTGAACGAAGAACAGCTCCGGCGAACCGCCCCTACCAGCAAAGGCGACTCCACGGGAAACATAGGCGTGGTTCACGATCCCCTGGCAAACTATTACAAGGCCACTACCGGGCACTGCCCCGGCAACGCCGGACTGTTCATGAGCGCCCGCGATATGGCCGTCATGGCCCAGCTCGTACTCAATGGGGGTATGTATAATTCCGTGCGGATCCTCGAGCCGGAAACCATCGATCTCTGGACCCGCCCCCACATGACCCTCCCCAGGTATGATTCCAAAAAACCGGATAACAGGGGAGAGATGAACCGCAGGGCCCTGGCATGGATCAATTACCTGGATCCACCCTATGTCGCTGAAATGGCTCCCGACGGATCCTTCATCGGGCACACCGGGTGGACCGGAACCTATATCTGGATCGATAAACATACCGGAACCTTCATCGTGTTTGATACCAACACCGTTCATCCCGGGGGTGATCCCAAGATTCATCCCTACCGCAAACGGATCACCAAGGTCGTCCTGGACAGCTTGGAGGAATACCGTTGACGGGGTTCCCGTGAGATATTGCCGGAAGGGTTCGGAGAGGTGCGGTTTTTAACCTCGCTTTTTTTATTGACAGGGGAGGCCCCGGCCTCATAGGTTCCCAAAAGCTTTGTGCCCGATACCAATCGAACAGGTATTGTCATTTTTTTCGAGGCGTATGATTCATGAGTAGTATTGTATTGATCGCCATCGGTCTTGTCTATCTGGCCGCCTGCATTTTCCTGATTCTTGTCATCCTGCTCCAATCGGGAAAGGGCGGCGGACTCTCCGGAATGCTCGGGGGGAGCAATCCCATTACGGATACCTTCGGCTCGAGTGGCGCGGAAAAGACATTGAGCAAATGGACCACCGTTTGCGGCGCCCTGTTTTTCATCCTGGCCCTGGCCCTCACCCTTCTGGCGGGCAAGGCCCTCCGGCCCACGCGTTTGAGCGACACCCTCAAGGCCAAGGCCGCTCCCATGGAGGCGCCCGCCGCGGCCCCGGCGGAATCCGGACAGGCCGTCACTCCCGAGGTGGATGTGGAAGAGAAAGAGGCTTCCCAACCCCCGGCCGAAGCCACACCTCCTCCCTCCCCGGAATCCTCCACCGAATAATCCGAAAAACGTCGGCACGTCACCCCGTGGTTGCCCTGACGCCTCTCGCCCATATTGCCATGGCCAGGCGCGGGGGCCTGCCCCTACTCGTCACTCCCGGACATTGCCCTTGACATCTGTCTGGCATTCTCCCTACAAGAGTAACGGTTTTTTGCATCCTTTTACAGAAAGGTTTCCGGGGTTCTTTTCGCCATGTCGCAAGACAATATCGCCGGTTCGGATAACTCGGTCGAGATCTCCATCCTCGTACCCCTCTATAACGAGGAAGAGAACGTGTCCTTCCTTGCAAAGGGACTCGATAAGGTGATGTCCGAACTGGGGAGATCCTTTGAGATCCTTTTCATCGACGACGGGAGCACGGACGCCACCTTTTCCAGTTTATGCGGGATCGCCGGCGAAAATCCAAACGTCAGGGTGATCTCTTTCAAACGGAACTTCGGACAGACCTCAGCCATGTCTGCGGGAATCGATTATTCCCGGGGACAGATCATTATTCCCATGGACGGCGATCTCCAGAACGACCCCAGGGATATCCCCCTCCTGCTGGATAAGCTGGATGAGGGGTACGACGTGGTGAGCGGGTGGCGGCGAAAACGGAAAGACCGCGCCCTCTCCCGCATCCTTCCCTCACTGATCGCAAACAAGATCATCTCCCTCATCAGCGGCGTCTCTCTCCACGATTACGGATGTTCCCTCAAGGCTTACAGGCGAGAGGTGATCCAGGACGTCCGACTTTATGGAGAAATGCATCGGTTTATCCCCATATACGCCGTATGGCACGGGGCAAAAGTGACGGAACTCGAGGTGCGCCATCATCCCCGCAGGCACGGCAAATCCAACTACGGCATCGAACGCACCTTCAAGGTCATCCTGGATCTCATCGTGATCAAGTTCCTGGGGCAGTATGTTCAGAAACCGATATACATCTTCGGAGGATTGGGAATCCTCAGCATTCTGGGGAGTTTCCTGTCGGGACTCTGGGCCGTCTATTTGAAATACTTTCGCAATACATCGTTCATTCAAACCCCCCTGCCCCAGCTGTGCGTGCTCCTTTTCGTGCTTGGTTTCAACGCGATTTTACTGGGGCTTTTGGCCGAGATCAGTATTCGGACGTATTACGAGACGCAAAACAAGCGCACCTACCTGGTTCGCGAAACGAGGAATTTCCCGTCCGAACCCCGAAACGATTAATCCCCTTACCCCCCGCCCACCGGGCGGCAGGGAGAAAATGACCAGCCTTCATGTGTGGTATTACAGGATTCGTCAATCTGGAAAAAGGCCCCCTCCCCCCCATCGAGGTCCTGAGGGAGATGAACAGAACCCTTACCCACCGCGGTCCGGATGACGAAGGATATCATTACCAGGGATTCACCGGCCTGGCCCAGAGGCGCCTCTCCATCATCGACCTCTCCGGAGGGCACCAGCCCCTTTATAACGAGGATGATTCGATCTGCATTGTATTCAACGGGGAAATATACAACTTCCCCGAGATCAGGCGGGAACTCGAGGCCTCCGGAAGGCATCGGTTTTCCACCCATTCCGATACCGAGGTCATCCTGCACCTTTACGAAGATATGGGGGAGAAGTGCCTGGAGAGATTGAACGGCATGTTCGCCCTTGTCCTTTGGGACGGCCGCAAGGAACGCCTGTTCTGCGCCCGCGACCGCATGGGCCAGAAACCCCTCTATTACACCATCCAGCACAACATGTTTCTGTTCGGTTCCGAACTGAAGGCCCTCCTCCGATTCCCGTCCCTTTCCCGAGCCGTCTCTCCCGAAAGTCTGAATCAGTATCTGGCCTTCGAATACGTTCCCGCGCCCCGCACCATATTCGAGAATATCCATAAACTCGAGCCGGGCCACTATTTTGTCATCGATTTTCAAGAGCCCCTGGAAAAGAGGAAAGAAATCCGCTCGAAATCCTACTGGGATATTCGCTTCAATCCCTCGGACCGCTCCTTCGAGGAAACAAAAACCGGATTCGTGAACGTTTACCGGGAGGCGGTCCATCGCCGGCTGATCAGCGATGTGCCCCTGGGCGTTTTCCTCAGTGGCGGCATCGATTCCAGCTCCCTCGTCGCCATGATGGCGGAGGCCATGCCCGCAAGGGAGATCAAGACCTTCTGCATCGCCTTCCGGGAAAAGTCCTTTGATGAATCGAGCTACTCGCGAACCGTGGCTGAGCATTTCGGCACGGATCACAGGGAGGAAACCCTTCCACCCGAAAGACTCCTCGAAATTCTTCCCAGAGTTTCGAGTTTTCTCGACGAACCCATGGCCGACCCCTCGATCATTCCCACGTATCTCCTCTCTGAGTTCACCCGCCGCCACGTTACGGTGGCCCTGGGGGGGGATGCCGGGGATGAGCTGTTCGCGGGTTACGATCCCTTCCTCGCCCACAATCCGGCCCGGATCGTGGGGAGACTGCCCGGGCCGGTGTTGAGCGTCCTTCGCGGCCTGGCCGGCCTCCTCCCCGTATCCACGAAAAACATCAGCTTCGATTTCAAGGTGAAGCAGTTTCTCTCGGGCATTCATTACCCCCCGGGCAAACGGCATTTTGCCTGGCTCGGTTCCTTTACCCCCGAAGAACAGGCAAGCCTCCTGAGTGCGGATCTGCTCCGCTCCCTATCCCTGGATGACACCTATCGGGTGATCGACGATTATCTGAAAAAAGTGAGGTCCCGGCATCAGCTGGATCAGATTATTTATCTTTACTGCAAGCTTTACCTCCAGGACGATATCCTGGTCAAGGTGGACCGGGCCAGCATGGCCTGCTCCCTCGAGGCCAGGGCCCCCTTCCTCGATCCGGAGGTGGTGGAATTTGCCGGAACCATTCCCAACAAGTGGAAACTCCATGGATTCACGACCAAATACCTCCTGAAAAAGGCCATGGAGCCCTATCTCCCGAAGGAGATCATCTATCGCAGGAAGAAAGGATTCGGCATCCCGATTGCCGAGTGGTTCAAGGGGCCCCTCAAGGGATCCCTCATGGAACTTCTGGATCGGGACCGGATCAGGGCCCAGGGGCTGTTCAATCCGGATTCGGTTCATCGCCTCATGGAGGATCATTTCCGGGGGAAAAGGGACAATCGCAAGAAACTCTGGACCCTTTTTATCTTTCAGAAATGGTTCGATCAATACCTCGGGTAATGGAGATGACATGGTCAGAAAGTCAAAAAAAACAAAAAGCCGCGGGAAACCGAAAACACGTCCACCAAGATCGTTCAATCTGAAAGAGTTCCTCCGGCAAAATCGCTGGCCGTTTATCCTGGTCGGTGTGGGGATCCTCCTTCGCTTCGTCGATCTGGGAAGGCAGGGACTCTGGATCGACGAAATGTGCTGCTGGATCGACGCCCGGAGCAGCTATAAACGCATCTTCAATACCGTCCACGATGTCGTTTTCCTCCTGGAGAAGATCTCGCTCTCACTGGGGGGGGAGCACGAATATTTCCTGCGTCTGCCGTCGGCATTCGGCGGGCTTCTGGCCGTGGGTTTCATCTATCCCCTTACAAGCGTCCTGTTTCAAAATCGGAGGATTTCCCTCCTGGCCCTCGTTCTCATGGTGTTTTCCCCCATCAACATCTACTATTCCCAGGATGCCAATTACTACGGCCTCATGATGGGACTCACCACGGCGTCCCTGTTCTTCCTCTTTCTTTTCATCAGGGGCCATAATCCCCTCTGGCTCGTTGTTTACGGGTTGGTCTCCTATGCGAATTATCACGTGCATCCGGCCTCTGTCCTTCTCATGGGTTGCCAGATCTCGGCCCTGGGTATATTCCTTGTAACGGATAGGGCGTTTCATCGAAGTGTGGTTGCGGTTTTCCGTAAGGTGTCCGAAAAGAAACCGGTCTTATGGGGAGGCGTGGCCATCCTGGCGGCGGTGCTCGGTTTTTTCGGATTTCGATTCCTCGGATTTATCCGGAGCATGAGTTTTCAGGCCACAGGCACCCTTGTTCCCGAAAACCTCTCTTTGAACCCCGAATTTTTCAAACTCCTGGCCATGGATTACGGCCTCGCCTTCCAGCAGTATATCCCCTATGTGTTCGTTCTCACCCTGATTTTTCTGGTGTTTTTCTTCCGGGGACTGGTTTTTTCCTTCCGGAAAAACAGGTATTTCGCCCTTTTTGTCCTCTTTTCCTGGACCCTTCCCTTTATCGCTATTTACATCAAGAAGGTGGGGCATTTCTATCACTGCCGTTACACCTCCTTTATCGTGCCCGGATACCTGATCCTGGCGGCCTGCGGGATCGAGCGGATCGGGGAGTTTTTTCGGAAAAGGGGGGGCAAACGCGCGGCCCGCGTCGCCCTCTCTGTTTGTATGGCCGTGGTGGCCCTGGGTATGGGACCGAATCTCTTCCGGTACTACACCGGCCACAAGCAGGATTGGAAAGGAGCCGTCAAGTATCTCCGGAAACACCGGAAACCGGGAGATGTCGTCACCAGTCACCTCTTCTGCAACGATTCCAGCCTCCGGTTCTATTACGATTACTTCAAGGATATGGATACCGATTCCCTCATAAAACTTTCCGGGGAGTTCCGGGGTTCTCCCTACAGCTCCCTTTTCCGGTTGAAAAAACTCAGTTTTTTGAAACCGGGAACCTATTATGCCACCTCCTACACCCGTTACGAAAACAGGGATTTGTGGGAATGGGTAAAAAAGTATTTCGACACTGTGTTTGACGAACCATCCCTTCATCCCGAGGAAATCAACCGCGAGGGGAAGGAAGTCCTGGTGTACAAATTCCGGCATTCCGGATCGTTTGTATTTCCACCATACCCTTATTATTTCACCCCCGATTCCCCGGTTTTCGTTGATAGGGGATTTGAAAAGGATCTCCTTTTCGGTGACGATGGAAATTATCGTATGAAATTCGACCTGTCAGCTGAGTCGGATGAGGAATATATCATCCGGGCAGCTACCGGAACCGGGGATCCCGTATCCCGCAAGGTTCCTTCCCGGAACGGCTCCGTGACCACCCTGCTCGAGCTGAAGGAAGGGGTATACACCG
>Ga0272442_10002591_pt1 | contig 26103 bp, 12 predicted proteins | sample SSMForm2O_FD_200262 | JGI IMG/M metagenome (GOLD analysis project Ga0272442, IMG submission 200262) | Marine sediment archaeal communities from Little Sippewissett salt marsh, Falmouth, MA, United States - SSM-Form-2O | ecosystem: Environmental > Aquatic > Marine > Wetlands > Sediment ... | reverse complement strand
CACCTGGACCTCGGCTCGTTCGTCCTCGACGCCCTCGGCGTCCGATGGGCCACGGACCTCGGGTCCGACAACTACAACCTGCCGGCGTATTTCGGCGGCAAGCGGTGGACCTATTACCGCCTGCGGACGGAGTCGCACAACACGCTGCTCGTCGACGGCGAGAACCAGCCGCCCAAGGCGGCCGCGCCCGTCGTGTCTTTCCGCGCGGGCGCCGACGACGCCCGGGCCGTCGTGGACCTCTCGGCGGCGTATCCGATGTGCACGCGGGTCCATCGCGGCATGGCGATGCAGGGCCGGCGCGTCGTCCTCGTCCAGGACGAGGTCTACGCCGACAAACCCGTCGAGGTCCTCTGGGGCATGGCCACACGCGCGAGGCCCGAGATCGAAGGCGACCGCGTCGTCCTGGAGCGCGACGGCAAACGCCTCTACGGCCGGGTGCTGGCCCCGGAGGGCGCCCGCTTCGACACGGTCTCGGCCAACCCGCCCAAGCCGCAGCGCCAGCAGCCGGACGCCGTGAAACTCGTGGTCCGCCTGCCGGGAAAGGTCCGCGAGGTCGGCCTCGCCGTCGCCTTCTCGCCGGACGCCAAGGCCCTCGGCGGCATCGAGATCCAGCCGCTGAAGACGTGGGCCGCGAAGGGGGAATAGGTGGCACTGGCATACGACGTCATTTCGACCCCGCCGTCGCTCCGTGACGGCTCGTGGGAATGACGCCGTAAGCCGTTCCGGCGTTCGTGCCCTGGACCGGCGGGTGCGCCCGCCGGGAATACGCCGTTGCAAAGCCCGCCGTGACCGAAGAGAATATGCAGGCACCACCTGCATGGGGGGCAATGCATGCCGGACGAAGGAACATACAACTTCGACGTCTTCATCTCCTACTCCAGCAAAGACAAGGGCTGGGTGCGCGGCGAACTGCTGGCGCGCATCGAGGCGGCCGGCCTCAAGGCCTTCATCGATTTCCGGGACTTCACGCCCGGTGCGCCGAGCATCAAGGAGTGCGAGCGCGGCGTCCTGGAGTGCCGGAAGACGCTTCTCGTCCTCACGCCGAACTACATCGCGAGCGAGTGGGCCGAAATCGAGAACGTCATGGCCCAGACGCTCGACCCGGCGAATAGAAAACTCCGCCTGATTCCGCTCCTGAAGGCTCCCTGCGAGAAGCCCCTCCGTATCGCCGCCCTCACCCACATCGACTTCACCGACGGGGCGGACCGCGACCTGGCGTGGCGGCAACTCCTGACGGCCCTCGGGGCGCCGCCGGAGCCGGAGGCGCCGGCCGCACCGGCCCCCGAGGCCTGGTTCCTGCACGACCCGTATCGCATGCCGCCGCACTTCACCGGCCGGGACGCCGAGCGCGAGATGCTGAGCGGCTGGTTGGCCGACGACCCCGACCATCCGCTCCTGAGTCTCCAGGCCCTGGGCGGTTTCGGCAAGAGCGCCCTCGTCTGGCACTGGCTCACCCACGACGTGGAGGCCGGCGACTGGCCCCGCGTCGTCTGGTGGGCCTTCTACGATTACCCGAGGTTCGACGACTTCACGGTCGAGACGCTCGATTACCTGACCGGCGGAGAAGCCCGCGCGAAGCAACTCACCCCCACGGCCGCGGTCGACGCGCTTATCCAGGCGCTCCACGGGCCCGGCACGCTCCTGGTGCTCGACGGCTTCGAGCGCGCCCTCCGCGCCTTCGGCGGCCTGAATGCCGCCTACCAGGGCGACGAGGCCAAACGCGAGCCCACGGACCGCGACTGCATCTCGCCGCTCGCCGAACGGTTCCTGCAGAGCGTGGCCTGCCGGCCGGACCTGCGGTCGAAGGTGCTTCTGACCACGCGGCTGCGGCCGCGCATTCTCGACGCCAAGGGGGGCGGATTGCTCGCCGGCTGCCGCGAGGAGGCCCTCGATGAGTTGCAGCCCGACGACGCCGTCGCGTTCTTCCGCGCCAAGGGCATCCGCGGCACGCACACCGACATTGAGAGGGCGTGCGCGCCGTACGGCTACCATCCGCTCAGCCTCGCCTTGCTTGCCGGCCTCATTATGACCGACCCGCAGCAGCCCGGCGACGTCGCCGCGGCCGGGCGCCTGGACGTGAGCGGCGACCTGGTCCGGCGCCGGCATCACGTCCTGGAGGTGGCCTACGAGAGCCTCTCGCCGTCCCGGCAGGGGCTGCTCAGCCGGATCGCCTGTTTCCGGAGCCCGGTGGCCTACGAGACGCTGAAGGCGCTGGCGGAGGAGGACCGGGGTGAGGGGGACCTTGACGCCGACCTCCGCGACCTCGTCGCCCGCGGCCTGGTGCACCACGACAGGCGGAAGGGCCGGTTCGACCTGCACCCCATTGTCCGGCGGTACGCCTACGACCGTCTGGCCGCCCCCGAACGGGCGGCCGCCCACACGCGCCTGCGCGATTACTTCGCCGCCGTGCCCCCGCCGGAGGAGGTGACGTGCCTGGAGGACCTCGCCCCGGTGGTCGAACTCTACCACCACACCGTCCGCGCCGGGCAGTTGGACGAGGCGTGCGATCTCTTCGATGACCGCCTGGTAAGGCCGCTCTACTACCAACTCGGCGCCTACCAGTTGCAGATTGACCTCCTGCGCCCCCTCTTTCCCGACGGCGAAGGCCGCCCCCCGCGCCTGAAGGACGAGCGCGCCCAGGCCTGGACGCTGAACGAACTGGCGAACGCCTACGGCCTGAGTGGCCAACCCCGCCGCGCTGTACCGCTGTTTGAGGCCTCTAACGATATCGACGAAAAACGCGGGAACAAGGGAGGCGTCGCCAGCGGCTTGGGGAACGTGGCGGACGACCAGTTGAAGATCGGCGCCCTGCGAACGGCCGAGGCCAACCTCCGCCGCCGCATCGCCCTCTCCCGGGAGATTGAGGACGCGTTCTGTGAGGCCGTTGGGCGCCAGGAATTGGGCCGGCTGCTGGCCTATCGCGGGGCGTATGACGAGGCCGAAACGGAACTGAGGGCGTCAACGGCCTATTGGAAGGAGACAAACGACGTTCAGGGGGAGTGCCTCGATGAGGCCTACCGCGCCCTGGGCGACCTCCTCCGGCAGCGCAGCACGCCTGAATCCGAAATCCCAAATCCCAATTCCGCCATCGAGTCGGCTCGCCGTGCCCTGGAACTGGCGGACGAGACGGCCCGTACACGCTACTCGCATGAGCGTGACTACATCCGCGCCCACTGGCTCCTGGGCGCAGCGCTCCGCGCCGCCGGCCAAGCGGACGAGGCCGAGGGCCACCTGAATGAGGCACTGGAGCGATGCCGGCGCATCAACATGGTGGATCACGAGGCCGACATCCTCATCGACCTCACCCGCCTCCGGGCCGCTACGGGCGCTCCCGCCGAGGCCCAACGCCTCGCTGACGAGGCCCGCCTCATCACCGAGCGGAGCGGCTACGTCCTCCAGGGCGCGGACGCCCACGTGGAACTCGCCCGCCTCGCCCTGGCCCGCGGCGAGAAGGCGGCCGCCCGAGAACACGCCGAGGAGGCCCGACGCCTGGCCACCTGCGACGGACCGCCCGACACCACCTACCACGCCGCCTGGACCGAGGCCGCCGACCTGCTCGAAGAACTGGATTGAGACCGGCAGACCTGTGGCATTTCAACGTTGAAGCCGCGGGCCGATTGAACGGACCGCTTCGGTGCTGCAACGCGACAAGCCCATTTTCCGGGCGGTGGCCGTCGGAGCCCGTCGGGCCCCACGACCGACCGTTCGCGCCGCTGCGGGGTGGGCCGCCGCGGCGAAATGATTTGCTTGCACCCGCAGGCGGCGCTATAATCCGGTTCGTGCCCAGGAAAGGGTCCGTTGGAGACGGCTCATCGGGAGGGAGGCCTGTCATGCAACGCACACGCGCGCGGCTCTGGCGATGGACGGTTCTGATGGCGGCGGTCGGGCTCCTGGCCCTCGGCGGCTGCAAGACCACCCCGCCCGAGGAAGGGGAGACCGAAGAGGGCGCGCCCCCCACGGCCGAGGGTCCCCACGCCGACCTCGTCAAACTCCTGCCCGGCGCCGCCGACGTCACCAACTGGAAACCCGAGGGCCCCGTCCAGGTGTACGGTCCGTCGGCCGACGCGCAGACGGGCGTCGAGGCCCTGGAGGCCGACCTCGCCGACGCCGCCCGCACCTACCGGGCGTACGAGTACGTGGCCTCGGCCAAGCGGACGTACGTGCGCGGCCAGGGGGGCGAGACGATGACCGTCCGCCTCTTCCGCATGGAGACGCCGTCCGAGGCGTTCGGCATCTTCAGCGTCGAGGCCGAGGGCGACCAGTATCCGCTCGTCGGCCTGGCCGCCCGGATGGGGCCGAAGGCGCTCGGCTTCGTCAAGGGCTCGTACTTCGTCTCGCTTTCGTGCGGCGGGTCGACCGGTGCGAGCGCCGCCCTCATGGAGTTCGCCCGGTGGGTGGCCGACCAGATCACCTCGCCCGGCTACCGGCCGGCGCTGCTCGAGACGTTTCCCCTCGGCTCGGTCCAGGGCGAGCGGTACTACCTGCATGCGTTCGAGACGCTGGCCTCGCTGGACTTCGTGCCCAAGGGCGATCCGACCACGATGGCCCGCATGCTCGACCTCAGCAGCGACACGGACGTCGCCATCATGGGGTACCCCACCACGCGCGAGGACGTGCTGAACCACCTCTTCGTCATCCGGTATCCGACGAGCGTGGACGCCAGCGCCGCCTACACCGCCTACAAGGGATACCTGGAGAACAGCGATAATCCGGCCGAGCAGAACGTGGCCGTCGCCCCGCCCGTGGGGGCGTACCTGGCCGGCACGTTCAACGCCGAGGAGAATTCCATCAACGATCGCCTGGCGGCCCTGCTCGACAGCCTGGGCGGCTGAGGCGACCGCCAATTTCGTGGCCTGGGGCCCGTTTCCGGGTCCCTCCAACGGCGGAATATACTTGCATTTCGCCGCCCGTCTGTTAGACTTCCGGTTTCACCAAGAAGCGGCTTGCGGGCCGCTTTTGCCATGACAGGGCCATGAGAGGGCTTGCACAGCCATCCCGGAGGGAGCACAGCGTGGCTGATAACTTTGCCGACCGGTGCCTGGATGCCATTGAAGAAAAACAGGCCCCCCTGTGCGTCGGGCTCGACCCGATGTACGAGCGGCTGCCGAAGCAGATCCGGGAAATCGCCTCCAAGAGCCCCGGCCGGCTCAGCGAACAGGCCGCCGCCGCCAGGGAGTTCTGCCAGAGCGTCATCGACATCGTCGCCGACCAGGTGCCCTGCGTGAAGGTCCAGAGCGCCTCGTTCGAGCGGTGCGGCCCGTACGGCATGTGCGCCTACTTCGACGTGGTCGATTACGCCCACGAGAGCGGCCTCATCGTCATCGGCGACGTCAAGCGGGCCGACATCGGCGCCACCGCCGGGGCGTACGCCACCGCCCATCTGGAGGAGGTCTTCATCGGCGAGGGCGACGCCGAGCACACCGTCACCTGCGACGCCGTCACCGTCAACCCGTACTTCGGCGTGGATGGCGTCCAGCCGTTCGTCGAGGTCGCCAAGGCGGGCGGGCAGGGGGTGTTCGTGGTGGTGCGGACGTCGAACCCGTCGGCGACGGAGTTCCAGGATTTCCGCGACGACGAGGACCGCCGCCTTTTCGAGCGCGTCGCCGAGAAGGTCAACGACTGGGCGAACCAGGCGGGCTGCGTCGGCGACTCCGGCTACAGCCTCGTCGGGGCGGTCGTGCCGGCCACCTATCCCGACGACACCCGTCTCTTGCGGGACCTCATGCCGAACAGCCTCCTCCTGGTGCCCGGCGTGGGGGTGCAGGGCGGCACGATGGTGGATGCGGCCCTGGCGTTCCATGAGGACGGGTGGGGCGCCCTGGTCACCTGCTCGCGCAGCATCATCTATGCGTGGGAGCAGGAGGCGTACCAGCATCTCGGCGAGGTCAATTGGGAGGACGCCATCGAGGTGGCCGTCATCGACACCAAGGCCGCCCTGGCCGAAGCTCTTGCCCGGCGCGCCGCCGCCACCTGATCGTCCCCGTCCCGGCCGCGGCCCGGCCGAGGGGTCGGCGCCCCGGCCCGTTTCCGCGAACCCTGGCGGACGTTGCTGTGGACCCTCTCTCGAACCCATCGGTGTCCGGATCGACGCCCACCGTCCTCGACCGCTTTCGCGGCAAGGCCGTGACCGTCATGGGGCTCGGCCTGTTCGGCGGGGGCGTGGGGGCGGCCCGGGCGCTGGCTGGCCACGGGGCACGCGTCACGGTGACCGACCTGAAGTCCGCCGATGCCCTCCGTCCCAGCGTCGAGGCCCTCCAGGGACTGCCCGTCACGCTGCACCTGGGCGGCCACGAGCCGGCCGACTTCACCGAGGCCGACGCCGTCGTCGTCAGCCCGGCCGTGGCGAAGACCTCGCCGTACCTGGAGATGGCCCGCCGGGCGGGGGCCGAGATCACCGCCGAGATGACGCTCTTCGCCGGCGCCTGTCCCGCGCCGCTGGTGGGCGTGACGGGGTCGGCCGGCAAGAGCACGACGACCGCGCTGCTGGGGACGATGCTCGCCCGCGGCGGCCCCACCCGCGTGGGCGGCAACATCGGGAAGAGCCTCCTGGAGGACCTCGGGGCCATCCGGCCCGACGAGACCGTCGTCCTCGAACTCTCCAGTTTCCAACTCGAGGACCTCGGCCCGCACGGCCTCAGCCCCCACGCCGCCGTCGTCACGAACGTGGCCCCGAACCACCTCGACCGGCACGGGTCGATGGCGGCCTATATCGATGCGAAGAAGAACATCCTCCGGTTCCAGGGGCCCGGCGACCTGGCCGTCCTGAACGCCGACGACCCGGAAGTCCGGTCCTGGGCGGACGAGACCCCCGGCCGCGTCCTCCTGTATTCCCTGGAGGAGCCGGTCGAGGCGGGCGCCTTTCTCGACGTCGGCGAGGCCGTCCTCCGCGTCGCGGAGGCCGAGGAGCGGGTCTGTCTGTCCGAGGCGCTCCGGCTCCGCGGCCGGCACAACCTGGCCAACGCGCTGGCGGCCGCGGTCGCCGCCCGCGCGCTCGGCACGCCCGCCGAGGAGATTCTGGCGGCGGCTGCGGCCTTCGAGCCCCTGCCGCACCGGTTTCAGCCCGTCGGCACGGTGGCGGGGGTCCAGTACATCGACGATTCCAAGGCCACCACGCCGCGGTCGGCCGTCGTGGCGATGGAGGCGCTCGAGGAACCGGTTGTCCTCATCGCCGGCGGGTACGACAAGCACCTGGACCCGGCCCCGCTGGTGGAGGCCGCCCGACGCCGGGCCCGGGCGGTGGTGCTGATCGGGGCCACCGCCGACGCCCTGGCCGAGGCCATCGGCCCGAAGGGCCCGCCCGCCGTCCGGGCCGACGACCTGCCCTCGGCCGTCCGGGAGGCGGCCCGCCTGGCCAGACCCGGCGACACCGTTCTCCTTGCGCCGGGTTATGCCAGTTGGGATATGTTCGAGAACTACGAGCACCGCGGAAACGTGTTCCGCGCGGCCGTGGAGGACCTGGGCGAGAAAGGGTCGCCCTGATGGATTTGCTGCGACGATTTGCCGAAGCGGCTCACCGCGGCCAGGAGTATCGGCCGATCACCCTCTGGTCGTGGAACGACCGGCTGGAGCCGGAGGAAGTGCGCCGGCAGATTCGCGAGATGGCCCGCGGGGGCGTGGGCGGCCACGTCATGCGCGCCGCCCGCGGCTTGGCCGAGACCTACCTCGGTCCCCAGTGGATGGAGGCCGTCCGACACGCCATCGACGAAGGGCCCCACACCGGCGTCACGCCCTGGCTGTACGACGAGGACACCTCGCCCAGCGGGTCCTGTTCGGGGCGCGTCTACACCGGCCGCGAGACCTTCCGCCAGAAGCACCTCGTGGTCGAGCCGATTACCAGCAAAGGGTGGGAACCGTCCGAAAGCACCGTCGCGGTCTTCGTCGGCAAGAAGAAGGGGAAGGACGCCTATGCGTCGTTCCAGCGGGTGCCCCAGCCGCGGGCCGTCTGCGGGCGAACCCCCGGCCGCGACGAGGCCTTCCTCCATTTCGTCTACCGCGTGGACGAAAACGTCGACGTCTTCAGCCGCGAGGCCACCCAGGCGTTCCTTAAGGCCACCCACCAGCGGTACCAGGAAACGGTGGGCGGCGAGTTCGGCCGGAGCATCCCCGGCATCTTCACCGACCAGCCGCAGTACGCCGGCGCCGGGCACCGGCTGCCCTGGTCGCCGCACCTCGTCCGGTACTTCCAACGGACGTGCGACTACGACCCTGTCGACCACCTGCCCGAGTTGTTCTACCCCGTGGGCGAGTACCGCAAGGTCCGTTTCGATTTCTATGAGACGGTCACGCGCCTCTTCCTGCTGGCGTGGACGATGCCCGTGTACCAGTGGTGCGACCGCCATGGCCTGCGCCTGACCGGCCGCCTTACCGGCGAGGACACGCTCCTGGAGCAGGTCCAGCACATCGGCGCCGCCATGCCGCACTACGAGTACATGCACGTGCCGGGCGTCGAGGTGCCGGGCCGGTCCGACCCGAGCGCCGTGGCGGTGAAGCAGGCGGCGAGCGCGGCCGTCCAGGCGGGCCGCGAGCGGGTGGTCGGCGAATCGTTCGCCGGCGCCGGATGGGCCCTGACGCTGGACGAGATGCGGTTCCTGGCGGAATGGCAGTTCGCCCTCGGCGTGAACCTGGTGTGCACGCACCAGTCGACGTTCTCGCTGCGGGGCGTGCGGAAACGCGGCTTCCCGCCCAGCCTCCACTACCATCAGCCCTGGTGGCCGTATTATCATCTGTGGAATGAGTACATGGCCGCCCTCGCCGCGGTGCTGACCGCCGGCCGGCCCGTCGTGGACGTGCTCGTCGTGCATCCGGCCTCCAGTGCGTGGGCGGAGTACAGCCCCATCGACGAGGGGCCCGTCCAGGCCCTGGACCAGAGCCTCTCGCGCCTGGTCGACTTCCTCCTGGGCGTCCACGTGGACTTCCACTTCGGTGACGAACTCGTCCTGGAACGCCAGGCCTCCGTCAAAAAGGGCGCCCTCGTCGTCGGAAACCACCGGTACCACAAGGTCGTGGTCCCGGACGCGACGAACCTCCGGCGGAGCACGCTTGCGCTGCTGAAGCGGCTGAAGAAGTCGGGCGGGACGATTGTCTTCGCCGGCTGCGTGCCCGAGCACGTGGACGGCCAGCCGTCCGACGCCCCCGCCGCCCTCGCCAAGCGGTGCAAGCGAACGGACGCCGGCACGGCGCGCGGACGGACCGCGCTGCGCCGCGCCCTGAAGCCCGACCTGGAGGTGGTCCGCGGCAAGCGCACCGACGCCACGTCCGTCGTCGCCCACTGGCGGGCGGTGGGGGAGGACCACGTCTTCTTCTTCGTCAACACCGACCGCGCGAAGCAGGTCCGCGCGCGCCTGCGGATCCCCGTCTCGGGCACGCCGCTCGTCCTCGACCCCGGCACGGGCGAGTACCGGCCGGTGACGGCCCGGGCGCGGAAGCAGGGGATGACGCTCTCGCACACCTTCCCGCCGCGAGGCAGCCTGCTGCTGGTGGTCCGTCCGCCGGACGCGCCGGAAGGGCTCATCGCCGGCCCGCCCGCCCGGCCGAAACGCAAGCACGTCCTCAAGGGCCGATGGCGCATCCGCCGGCTCGACCCGAACGTCCTCGTCCTCGACACCGCCCAGTGGCGGACCGACGACGAGCCGTACTCCGACCCGATGCCCATCGTCGACATCCAGCAGGAGTTGATGCGCCGCGACCGTCAGCAACCCGTGACGCTACGGTTCGAGTTCGCATGCGGCGTGTCGGACCTGGCGGGTCGGCGGTTCGCCCTGGTGGTGGAGGACCCGTCCGCCCACGAGTTGTGGTACAACGAGATGCGCACCCCCCTGAACGACGCCGGCGCCTACTGGGACGCCACCCTCCGCCGGACCGACGTTACGCGGTACGTCCGCGACGGGCCGAACGCGATCGAGTTGCGCCGGCCGTGGCAGATCGACCCGAGGCGCCGGGCCCTGCTGACGGGACGGGCGGGCGGCTGGGCCCTCCGCACCGCCGCCGCCGATACCGAACTCGAGGCCGTCTACCTCGTCGGCGACTTCGCGGTCGACTTCCCCGAAGGCACCCGCCAGGGCGACGGGGGCAGCCGATGGATGTTCGGCCGGCCCAGGCTCGTCGACGAGCCCGACCGCCTGACCGGGACGGACCTGGTGCGGGCGGGGTATCCGTTCTTCACCGGCCGCCTCGTCCTGGAACGCGAGGTCACGCTCCCGCACGCCCCGCGCGAAGGGGCCGTCCTCCAACTGCCTTCCTTCAAGGCGGTGACCGCCACCGTGGTCGTGAACGGGCACGAGGCCGGCACGGTGTGGCAGTGCCCCGGGGAGGTCTCCGTCGACGGGCTCCTGGAGAAGGGCCGGAACCAACTGGCCGTCATTCTCACCACCGGGCTGCGGAACCTCCTCGGGCCGCACCATCACGCCGACGGCGAACTCGACTGGGTGCCGCCCCAGGCGTACGCCTGCCGGCACGGCTGGCTGGGCCGGCCGCCCGGCCACGCGTGCGCGCCGGAGGCCTACAACGTGGTCAATTTCGGCCTGGACGGCGAACCCGTCCTGCGGTACTAATAGGGCCGTCGGCGGGGGCGGGGATTGGGGTTCAAGAGCTGTTGCCCGGACGGCCGATGGATACGCATATCCTCCCCGACCGGGCGCCGCCCCGTATCCCCGGCGACATGGCGATGAGCGAGGCGCTGGTTTTCTTGACACCCGGGGACCGACCTGTACAATAACGGCCGCGCCCATCGTAGTGCCGGAGGGGATGGGGCGCGTCGTCGCGGCGGGAAGGCACCCGCCGCCGACGGCCGCGGCGTGCACCGGCATGACCGGCCGGGAGGCGCCGCCCAGTCAGGAACCAGCAGGCCAAGGAAGCGAGGATCAAGCATGGGCCAACGCAGATGCGTCCAGGTCGTGATCGCCGCCGCCGTCGCAGGGCTGGTGCTGTCCGGGTGCGGCCAGAACGAACTCGGCCGCTATACCGGCTATCAGCCGAACATGTGGGTGGTCCGGGACCCCAAGCGGATCCGCAACCAGATCGTCAAGTCCGAGAACTACTGGATCCAGAAGGAAGTCGAGCCCGAGGAACAGTTCCCCGGCCCGACCCCTGACGACCTCGAATCGCCCGAAGAGGATTACATCCTCGCCTCCGGCGACCTCATCGACATCACCGTCTTCGAACTCATGCAGCCCGGGCAGCCGTACATCACCCGCCAGCGCGTCAGCCAGAGCGGACGCGTCACGTTCCCGTATCTCGGTACAATCAAGTGTGCGGGGCTCACGACCCGCGGCCTGGAAGAGAAACTCGGGGACCTGCTCGAACCCGAGTACCTCGTCGATCCCCAGGTCACCATCTTCGTGACCGAGTACCGGAACCTGAACGTCTCCATGCTCAACGGGGTGGCCCGTCCCGGCATCTACCCGATGAGCAAGCAGGACATGACGGTGCTCGAACTGGTGGCGATGGCGGGCGGCATTCTCCAGTTGACCGAGGACTACGGGTACGTCATCCGTGAGTACTCGCCGGACGAGGCGGACCTGCTGATGCTCGAAGGCGAGATGCCTCCGCCCGAGGGCGAAGCCGCCGAAGGCGAACCCGCCAAGACGGAAGGCGCTGCCGGAGCAGGTGAGGCCGCCGCGCCGGCGGCCGCCGACGCGCCTGCGGCCCCGGCCGAGGCCCCCGCCGCGCCGAAGGAAGGCGGCCAGGCCGCGCCGTCGGCGACGGCCCCGGACGCGCCCGCAGCCGAGGCGCCCGCCCCTGCCGAGAAGCCCGCCGAGGAGAAGACGAAGAGCGACCCGGCGTCGGTCGCGCCGCAGCCCGCCGAGAGCAATCCGTCGGCCGCCGGCGCGCTCGCCGGCACGGACCCGGCCGAGGTCCGGATGCTTCTGGAGCGCATGGCCGAGGGGCAGATGCCCGAGGTCCGCCGGCTCGAGGCGGCCGAGGCGAACCGTCTGCCCGGCCCGGCCGCCGGGACGCTGGCGGCGGCGCCGCCGCAGCCGCCCGCCGGCGAGGGCGCCCGCGCCGCGCCGGCCGGCGACGACGAGGAACTCAGCCGCTGGATCTGGTCGGACGGCAAATGGATCGAGGTCCAGCCGAAGGCGCCGGAAGGCACCGAGGCCCAGCCTCCGGCCGAGAAGCCAGCCGAGAAACCGGCCGAGAAACCGGCCGAGAAACCGGCCGAGAAGCCGGCCGAGAAGCCGGCCGAGAAGCCGGCCGAGAAGCCGGCCGAAAAACCCGAGCCCGAACCGGTCCGTCTGGCCATGACCGGCGAAGAGGCCGAGCCGCCGTTGGCGGACCAGACCCGCCTGGACCTGGAACAGAAACTGCGCCGGCTGGGCGTCATCCAGGGCAGCGGGCAGTTGCGCCGGATCATCCGGTTCGACGTCGAGGCCCTCCAGGCCGGCGACCCGACCCAGAACGTCGTGCTGCGGGACGGCGACATCGTGACGATCCCGTCTCCGCCGATCGGCGACTTCTACATGGCCGGCGAGGTGGCCCGGCCGGGCGTCTACAGTTTGACCGGCCGCAAGATCACCCTGCTCCAGGCGGTGGCGGCGGCGGGGGGGCTGACGGCCGTCGCCGTCCCCTGGCGCACCGAACTCGTCCGCCGGATCTCCGAGACGGAGGAGGAGATCATCTACGTGGACCTGGGCAAGGTGTCGCGCGGCGAGTCGCCGGACTTCTACGTCCAGCCGGAGGACCAGATCCGGGTGGGCACGGACCAGGGCGCGGTCTACAATGCCGTGCTGCGGAACGCGTTCCGGGCCACGTACGGTCTCGGGTTCGTGTACGACATGAATTACGCGGACTTCTATCCGTGGACGGACGATATCAGCCCCATCTTCGATACGCCGTTCTAGGAGCCTGTTCGAATCAGCCTTTGGCGTCGGCCGGCTGCGGCGTGGGCGCGCGGCGTCGGGCTGCATCGACAGCCCGGAGACACGGGCTGGCTGCTTCGCCTTCCTTGCCTGCGGCCGCCTCGCTCGGCCTTGGGCCGACGAGGGGTGATTTGGACAGGCTCCAAGCGACGCGGCGTGCGGCTGACCCGTCGCGGCTGGGGGCATCGGCCCGAGGCCGCCTCGGAGAGAACCCCATTGGGTGATGGTCGCACGGCAACGCGCAACATGCCCCCAAGGTCCAAGTCGGGAGATGCGGTGCGGGAGTGGGACTGGAACCGGCTGCTGACGCCGCGCATCGTCCTGATGATGGTCCCCCTGTTGGGCCTTTTGGGGACGGCGTATGCCTATCCCCTGATGCAATGGGAGATGATCTGGCGGAATAACGACGCCTGGAGTCACGGGTATCTGATCCCGATCCTGGCGGTGATGGTGGCGCATTTCCGCCTGAAGGAACGCCCGCCCGGTCGTATCCAGCCGTGTATATGGGGCCTGGGGCTGATCCTGGCCGGCTGCGTCCTCCGCATCTGGTCGCGGACCATGATGTTCGGGTACCCCGGCCAGATCACGTTCCTGCTGGTCGTGGCGGGTATCGTCCTCCTGGTCCTGGGATGGGAGGTCTTCAAGGCCCTCTGGGTGTCCGTGGTCTACCTCGGCCTGATGATCCCGTGGAGCCCGAAGTACTACGAGGGGATCGCCCTGCCGCTCCAGCGCACCGCGGCCGTGGGGGCGGAGGGCATCCTGTCGCTGGTGGGGTTCTCCGTGGCCCGGGAGGGCAACGTGCTGTACCTGGCGAGCGGCCAGATTGCCGTGGCCGAGGCGTGCAGCGGCCTCAGGCTGCTGATGGCGTTCGTGGCGCTGGGCGTGCTGATGGCGTTCATGTACCGGCGGGTCTGGTGGGAGCGGGGCCTGATCATGCTCTCCAGCGTCCCGATCGCCGTCCTCTGCAACGTCATTCGCGTGACGCTGATGGGCGTCTCCAGCGAGTGGCTGCACGCCGAGGCCGGGCGCGTGGCCGAGGGCGCCGCCGGCTGGAGCGCCTACGCCCCGCAGTTCACGGCCTGGTCGGGCCTGGCGTGGGTGGGCCTGCTGCTGCTGATCGGGGGTCTGTTTCTGCTCGTGATGCGCGGGGGCGAGGCGCGGCTCGCCCGGATCGCCACGCCCCGGCGGGCGGCCCTGCTGGCCGTCGCCGGCGCCGTCATCGTGGTCATGACCTCGGGGCTCCGCTTCGGGTACGAAACGGCCGAACAATTGCTGGAACTCCGCCAGGTGATTCTGAATCCGAAGAGTGGCCCGCACCAGGCGTTCGGGTTTGCGATGCTCGGGCTGGCCTTCGTCCTGATGTGGGTCGAGTTGCGCGTCATCGACCTGTTCTTCGTGGAGGAACCCGAGTCCGAGGAGGCCGGCGAGGCCGGCGCCGCCGAGGCGCCGGACGCCTGACGGGCCCCCGGACAGGGACGGGAGAGGTATGAACGCACTGGACACAGCGAGGAACCCGGCTTGGCCGCTGGCGGCGGCCGCGCTGCTGCTGGCGTCGGCGGTGCTGGCAGTCGTCGAGGCTCTCGACACGACCGGCGTCTGGACGGACGTCCTGGACGCCGGGGCCGGCGTTGCGGGGGCGGCGGTCCTCGTCCTGGTCGGCATCCGCCTCCTGCGGTCGCCGTGGGCGCTGGTGGTGGCGGCGGCGGCGGTCGTGTACCTGCTCCTGGCCACCGCGCCGAAGGCGGTGACTCTGGACAGGATGCCGGTGGCGCGGTTCGCGGTATCGCTGGCGGCGTTGGGGGCGTACGTGGGGTCGGCCCGGCGGCTGGGGCCTCTGCCGCAGTACGGCCTCTGCTGTGCGGCGATGGGGGTGGCGGCGGCGTTTTTCATGGCCTGGGAGCCGCCTCCGCCGAAAGCGGTGCCGATCGCCCGCCCGCTGACCCGGCTGCGCGACGACCTCCTTGCCGAAATGCCCGGCTGGGAGGGGGAACACGAGGACCTGGACGAGGCCACCGAAGCCATGCTGGGGGCCGATGAGTACCTGAATCTGACCCTCGTTTCGCCCGAGTCGCCCTACCACGTCCTGGTTTTTGTTGCGTATAATGCCAACGCGATGACGAATATTCCTCATGTACCGTGGGTGTGCATGACGCAGGCGGGCTACCGCATCGAGGCGCGGAGCGAGGAATCCCTGCCGCACCCCACAAAACCGGGGAGTGAACTCAAGACGAACGTCATTCTGTTCCGTCCGGGGCAGGGCATGCCGCCGACGGGCGCCCTCATGTTTCAGTACTTCAACATCGGGGGGACGTACGCGGTGGGCCGGGCGGGCGCCCGCATCCTGGCGACCACCGGCGCCATCGGGCGGAAGGGCAGTTACTTCTCCCAGACCCAGGTGTCGGTCTTCGTGCCGTGGGGCGAGGCCGAGGGCGCCACGGACCGCTCCAGCCAACCGTACGTGCTGGGGCGTAAGTTCCTGAACGCCCTCATCCCGCTGCTGGAAAAGGAATATTACCCCGACCTCGAGAGGTCGGAAGGAGGCGGATAACCGATGGCCAGAAAACTCAACACCCGGCTGCTGCTGTACGTGCTCATCTTCGTGGTGATGCCGCTGGGGCTGGTGGCGTTCAGTTTTTCCCAGGGTTGGTTCTCCGGCGCCGACCCGGACGTGCTGTACCAGAAGGCCCAGGAGTCGTTCGAGGCGAAGGAGTACGCGCAGGCGTGGATCGACATCCGCAACGCCACCAAGGCCGGGGGCGGAAAGGACCCCAAGATCACCGAACTGATGGGCGACATCGCGCTGAAACTCACGCCGCCCCAGGCCGGCCAGGCCATCCAGGCGTATCGCGCCACCGTCCATCTCCAGCCCGATCACAAGGAGGCCCAGCGGAAACTGACCGAACTCTACGTGGCCCTCCGTTACTGGAAGGAATCGCTGACGGAGGCGAAGCGGCTCGAGGAGTTGGACCCGTCCTACGGCCGGGCGTATCTGTGGGAGGCCCGGGCCCACCTGGGCCTGGCGGAGGCGGAGCCGATCCAATCCAAGAAGGTCCCGCATTACGAGGCGGCCTCCGCCGCCTGCGAAATCGGCATCGAGCGCGAACCCAGCCTCCTGCCCACGTACCGCGTGCTTGCCCTGGTGTATCGGAACCTGGACCGGCCGGAGAAGATCGAGCAGGCCGTTGACCTGGCGATGCAGAATAACCCGAAGGACCCGGAGGCCTATCTTCTCAAGAGCAGTTTCCTGATGAGCGAGGACCGCACCGAAGAGGCCATCGAGGTGCTCAAGAAAGGCCTGGAGGTCGTGGGCCCCAGCGCCGACCTCTACGTGGCCCTCGGTGAGGCCGCCGTCCGCGAACCCGACCTCGAGGCGGCCAAGACGTATTTCACCGGCGCCATCGAGGCCGACCCGACCGCCGAGAAGGGGTATCTGCGCCTGGCGGGGATCCATCGCATCGAGGGCGAGCGCCAGAAGGCCGTCGACGTGCTCGCCCGCGGCATCGAGGCGATTCCCGATTCCATCGGACTGCTGGCCCAGAAGGCCGACATCCACGTGGAGATGGGCGAACTCCAGAAGGCCGACGAGATCATCGCCCGCCTCGACGGCCTGGACGTGGAGCGGCAGGGGGCGGCCGGCTCCATCGATTTCCTCAAGGGGAAACGGGCCCTGGTGACACGGCAGGTGCGGCAGGCGATCACGTTCCTGGAACAGGCGGTCGAGAAGCAGCACGGCCCGCAGGCCAAACTCCTGCTCGGACGGGCGTACCTGCTGGCGGGCGAACTCGGCGCCGCTGAGACCGCCCTCCAGGACCTCGTGGACGAGCACCCGTCCCTGACGCCGGCCTGGCGAACGCTGACCGAGGTGGAACTGCGGCTTCGGCGGTTCGACCGGGTGGTCCGGGCCGCGCGCGTGGTGCTCCAGAGGCACCCGGGCGACACCGACACCCGCCTCCACCTGGCCCGGGCCCTGCTGTTCGGGGGCGAGGCCGAGAAGGCCCTCCGCGTTGCCCAGGACGCCGCCGAGAAGGCCCCCGAGAACCCCGACCCGCTCCTCCTGGCCGCCACCATCCAGGAGCGGATGACCCGCAACGACGAGGCCGAAAAGACCTACCGCAAGGCCGTCGAGGTCGCGAAAGACAATCCGAACGTCTATCGCCAGTTCCTCCAGTTTTACCAGCGCACGAAGCAGCAAGAGAAACTCGACGCCCTGCTCGAAGAGGTCCGGACCGCCCTGCCCGAGGACTCGTTCTTCGCCGTCTCGGGCACCGCCAGCGAGGTCGAAGCGCAACTCCAGGAGCGGATCAAGGCGGGCAAGGCCGCCGCCGGCGACTACCTGACCCTGGGGAACCTGTATGCCGGCACCGACCGCCACGACGAGGCCAACGAGGCGTTCCGACAGGCGATGGCCGAGGCCGGGCCGGGCTCCTCCGCCTGGCGCAAGGCTTGGCAGCGCCTCTTTCTCCTGCAGCTGAGCCACGACGCGTTCGACAAGGCGGCCGACCTCGTCCAGGAACTGAAGAAGAGCGACCCGGACGCCCCGGAACTGCTGTTCGCCGACCCGCTGCTGCTGCTCGGCCAGGGCAAGTTCGACGAGGCCACCGCCTTGCTTCGCAAGGTGATTGCGGCCCATCCGAACCTGTCGCAGGGTCACTTCATGCTCGCGCAGGTGCTGGCGAGCCGGGGCAAGTGGGACGAGGCCACCGCCGCGCTCAACAAGACGCTGGAGGCCCGGCCGAACCTCGTGCCGGCCCGGCTGATGCTCTCGCGCATCTATCGGCAGCGTGGCAATTTCTCGGGCGCGCTCGCCCAGGCCGAAGAGGCCCTCCGTTTCAACCCCGCCATGGTCCAGGCGCTGCAACTGAAGGCCAGCGCCCACGCCGGCCTGGGGGAGTGGCGGAAGGCCCTCGACACCCGCCAGCGCATCGCCGACATCGTCCCGAAGAACCTGGATAACCTCGTCGCCCTGGCGGCGCTGCACATGCAGCAGCATCAGCCCGAAGAGGCCGAGAAGGTGTTCGAGCGGGCGCACGACCTCGCCGCGGACAGCCCGTTGCTCATCCGTTCGTACGCCGACTTCTGCGCCGAGACCAAGCGCGCCGACAAGGGCGCCAAGATCGTCGACGCCTACGTCGAGAAGCATCCGGAGAAGGCCGAGGCCTACGTCATCCGCGGAGAGTTCACCGCCAAGGTGGCCTCGCCGGAAAAGGCCGAACCCTACTTCCGGAAGGCCGCCGAACTGACGCCCGACGACCCCTCGCCGCTCATCCTGCTGGGCGACCGCTATGCCGCCGTCGGACGCTGGGGCAAGGCCGCCGAGGCGTACCGCGAGGCCGTCGGCCGGGGGAAGGATTCCTCCCTCGCCCGCAAACGCCTGGCCGACGTCTACATGCTTCAGGATAAACTCGACGAGGCCCGGGCCACCATCGAGAAGGTCATCGCCAGCGCGCCGGACGACGCCGCCGCCCTCGTCGTGGCCGGCCGCGTCGCCGCCCACCAGAGCAAACTCCAGGAGGCCGAACGCTACATGCGGAAGGCCCTCGAACTCAACCCCGGCTACGGCGAGGCGCGGGTCCGCCTGGCCGAACTCTACGCGGGCCCGGACCCGATGAAGGCCCTGGACATCCTGTCGGAGGTTGACCCGGCCGACCGCTCGTTCGAGAAGGCCCAACTCCTCAAGGCCGACATCAACACCCGCCGCGTCCAGTTGACCGAGGCGATTCTCGACCTGCGCCGGCTCCTGGACTTCCGGCCGACGAGCGTCCCCGGCCGGCTGCAACTCGCCTGGAAGTACATGGCCACCGAGGACTACGCCAAGGCGGCTTCGCTGCTGGAGGAACTCTCCCACGAACGGCTCGACACGGACGTGGCGCTGCTGGTGGCCCTCGGCGAGGCCCGCATGAAACAGAAGAACTACCAGGCCGCGCTTGTGGCCTTCGAAAAGGCCCGCAAGATCCAGCCCGAGTCCGCTGAGGCCCTGACCGGCGAGGTCCGGGCCCTGGTGCTGCTCGACCGTCGGAAGGACGCCCTCGACCGCGCCCACGAGGCCATGAACAAGTGGCCCAAGGAAGTCTGGCCCCGCATGGCCCTGGTGGCCCTGTACAAGGAGACCGGCCAACTCCAGAAGGCGTTCGACACGCTGCGCAACGGCCTCCTCTCCCGGCCCGAGTGGGAGCAGGGGTACGTCTACCTGGCGGACCTGCTCGTCCGGGCCGAGCGCAACGCCGAGGCCCGTGAGGTCCTCATCACCGGTCTGAAGAAGGTGCCGTCCAGCGTCCCGATCCGGGCCGGACTGGCGGCCCTGGAAATCGGGGCCGGCGGCGCCGAACGGGCCGTCCGCATCCTTGAGCCGCTGGCCAAGGAGTTCGACACCAAGTACAGCCGCATGCCCGACCGGCTGCCGGAACTCCGCCCCTACATGCCCTCCATCCGGATCTTCAGCCTGTCGCTCTACCGGGCGGGCCGCGTCCAGGAGGCGCTGGACTGGGGCATGAAACTGTGGTCCATCGACCCGACCGACGTGGCCAACGCCAACAACATGGCCTGGATCCTCGCCACCGAGAAGAAGGACTACAACCGGGCCCGCGACCTGATCAACCGGTGCATGCGCCTCGTGCCGAACCATCCGCAGGTTCTGGATACGGCCGGATGGATCGAGTTCCTCGACCAGCGGTACGAGGAAGCGATCGAGGATTTCCTGGCCAGCATCAAGTACGGCGATAATGCACAGGCCCGCTACCATCTGGGGCGGGCGTACCAGGCGACGGAGCGGCCGGACGAGGCCCGGGCCGAATACACCAAGGCGGTCGACATGGGCCTCGACGAGAAGGACAAGGCCGACGCCCAGCGCCGCCTGGAGGAACTTGCCACCGCCGGTTGATCCGTCCCGCCGCGCCCCCGCCGGGGGCGTGTCCCGCACGAGCGAGGGCGGGCCGCGGAGTTCGAGAGCTGCCGCGGCATCGACGCGGAACGCTAAAAAAAGTTTCACGCATCACGGACTCACTCGCTATAATGCGTTCCCGATAGGGCCTTCCGGGAGGGAATACAGATGACACAGGCGTCACAACAGCCGGCTGGAGAGGAATTCGGTACGGCCGCGGCCCTGAAACCGGCCGATGTTTGGCGCATCTTCCGCAAGCGGATCTGGCTCATCATCGCCTGTCTGATCGTGCTCGGCGGGGGCGGTACCGCTGCCATCATCGCGTGGCACCAGTTGGCCCCCATCTACACCGCCGAGGGCATCATCCAGGTGGAGCCCGGCCAGCAGCAGCGGATGGCCCTGACAGCCGGCTACCAGCAGGAGGTCCCCGTCGGGCTTTTCCAGTCGTACGTCGAGTCGCAGGTGATGGCCATCATGAACCAGCGGGTCCTCCGCAACGCCCTCGACGCCCTCAAGGGCGAGCAGGATATGTACGGCGGGGCCAACCCGGCCTACGAACTCGCCCAGGACCTCGCGGTCACCCACGTCCCGAACACCCAGAACATCGCCGTTTCCCTCAGCGGGCAGGACACCAAGGCCATCCAGGCCATCGTCACGGAGGTGCTGACCCAATACATCGATAAACTTCGCACCGACCAGCAGGAGGCGGACGCCGAGCGCCAGGAGGAACTCCGGGCCGAACGCGACGACCTTCAGCAGCAACTCCTGGACCGCGCCCGCACCCTCGAACGCTACCGCGAGGAGTCCAGCGTCGTCGTCTCCGACGAGCGGGGCAGCGAGCAGATGGCTCGCCTCAACGCTCTCGCCCGCCAACTGACCTTCGCCCAGGCCGAACTCGCCGGGGCCACCGCCGCCTGGGATCAGTTCCAGGAACTCCGCAAACAGGCCGAGGAAACCAGCGACCTCTCGCCCATCCTCATGGCCTTCCCCGAGATCATGGAAGGCCTCCGCGAGGACCGGACCATCGGGGTCCTCCGGCAGCAGGTGGCCGGCCTCGACCAGCAACTCGAGAGCCTGAAACAGCGGTTCGGCGGGCAGCACGAGCAGGTCCGCCGGGCCCAGATCCAACTCCAGTCCGCCCGCAACGACCTCGAGGCCCAGCGGAGCGAGACCATCAACCAGCTCGTCCAGCAGCAGGCCGCCGCCCTCAAAAATCAGTACGACCAGGCCCGCGCCCTGGAGTCCGACCTCCAGATCCGCGTCGGCGAGGCCCGCGCCGCCGCCGTCAGCATCGCCAAACTCACCGCCGAGTACCGGACCCGCGAACAGGAGTACCAGCGGATCCAGGGCCTCCTCAGCCAGGTCCAGGAAGGCCTCGAACGCATGCGGATCAGTGCGGCCCTGTCGCGCCCGAACATCCTGGTGGTCCAGTGGCCCACGCCGCCCGTCGAACCGTCCCAGCCCCGGCCGGTGCTGTATTCGATTGCGGCCGTCGTGTTCAGCCTGCTGGTCGGCTTCGGCCTCAGCCTCCTGATTGAACTCATGGACACGCGTCTTCGGACCCCCGCCCAGGTGGTCCGCCAGGTGGGCGTGCCGGTCCTGGCCACCGTGCCCGACCTCTCCGAGGACGACCGCCTCTCGCTCGACACCAACCTCGCCCTCGTCACCCAGACGGTGCCGCAGTCGCTCATGGCCGAGGCGTTCCGCCAGTTGCGGACCAGCCTGCTCTTCGCCTCCGATCAGCCGATCAAGAGCCTGCTCGTCTCCAGCGCCAATCCCGGCGACGGAAAGTCGACCGTCGCGTCGAACCTGGCGATTACGATGGCCCGCGCCGGCAGCCGCGTCCTCCTCGTCGAGGCCAACTTCCGCCGGCCGGCCCTTTCGCGCGTCTACGACGTGCCGGACACCGTCGGCCTCTCCAACGTCCTTGTGGGCATGAACGCCGCCTCCGAGGCGATCCAGGCCACGGCCGTCGAGAACCTCGACGTCCTCGTCGCCGGGGCCGCACCGCCCAGCCCGGCCGAACTGCTCGGCTCCGACAGCATGCGCCGCCTCGTCGCCGAACAGGCCCGCGACTACGACCAGGTCCTCATCGACGGGGCCCCCATGCTCGTCGTGGCCGACAACCACATGCTGGCCGAACTCGTCGACGGCATCGTGCTGGTGCTCCAGGCGGCCCAGAACACCAGGGGCATGGCCCAGCGGGCCGTCCGCCAGGTCCTGGCGCTGCGGGCCCATCTCTTCGGCGCTGTCCTGAACCGCGTCCGGGCGACCAAGGGGGGCTACTTCCGCGAGTCGTACGAGGCGTACTACGATTACGCCGGGACCGCCGCTTCACGTGCCCCCGCCCTCACCGCCGCCGCGTCCTCCGCCCGGCCCCAGTCGGCGCCGCCGGAGTCCGGCGGGTTCCCGGAGGGCGGCGACGAGTCCGACATCACCTGAGGTTCCGTTTGGGTCACGGGACCCGCCGACCGGACGGGCCGCCCGTACGGACCGTGTCCCCGGGAACGTCATGCCCGAGGCGTCGTCACCATCGCCACCCACTCCCGCGCCGCTGCGCCGGGGCGTGCTGCTGCTTTTCCACGTGACCCTCGCCGCCGCGCTGATCTTGGGGCCCACGCTCTTTGCCGACCGCCATCGCTTCGGTGGCTTTGAACTCCTCTTCCTCGTCTGCCTGCTCCACGCCTTCTGGGTCATCACGGGGGTGCTCGGGTCGCCGCTGACGCACTTGCGGTCCGCCGCCCACCTCGTCGTCTGGGGCCTGTTGGCCCTGCTGTTGCTGCAGACGTTCCCCCTGCCGCTCGGTGCGCTGGGGACGGAGCCCGACGCCTCAACCGCCGAGGCCCTGAACGTGCTGATTGAACCGGCCCGGGGTTCCGCCGATCCCCGCCAGGTCACGCCGTACCTGGTTCGCTACGCCCGCCGGCCGCGGGCCGCCACCGGCGTCCTGATGCTCGCCGCCGGCGCCGCCGGCCTGTACTGGCTGGTCTCGTCGGCCGCCCCCGGCCGCAAAGGGGCCCGCTGGCTCACCTGGTCGGTCCTGGTCGGCCTGGGACTGCTGGCGTACTGGATGGTGGTGTCGGCGATCGGCGGGGCCCGCGATCCGCCGGACGACGCCGGGCGCGCCGGGCCCGTCCTCCTCCTGGGCGGCGACAGCCTCGTCCCCGCGCTGCTGGCGGCCCTGCCGGTCTGCCTGCTGGTGGTCCTCCGGCACCTGGGCTGGATGCCCCGCCGCCGGCCCGACCGCCGCGAGTCGCGATGGGGATGGATCGACCGGGCTGTCACCGTCCGGACGGGCATCGCGCTGGCGGCGACGGCTCTGGTGGCGGTGGCCCTCGGCGCCTCGAACGTGCCGCCCGTCGTCCTGACGGTCGCCGTCGCGCTCGCCGTCGCCGTGGTCCTGGGCGGCTACGTGGTCGTGGGGCCCGGCGTGCTGGGCCTTCGCCGGCCGGTGGCGGTGGCCCTCGGGCTCGCCCTGTGGGTGGCGGTGGGGCTGTGGGTCGGCACGTCGCTGGCCGGTCCGCCGCTGCCGGAGGCCCGACCCGACGCCGCCCTGAAGGTCGTCCTGGAGTCCCAGCCCGTCGACCGGGCCGCCTTCGGCCTGGGGGCCGGGGCCGTCTCGCCGCGCGCCGCGTTCGGACGGGTCGGCATGCCCGCGGGGGCCGGCGACGACGTCGACACCGACGGCTTCCTGCTGCTGCGGGCGGAGGTGGGATGGGTGGGGCTCGGCCTGGTGCTGCTGGCGGCGGTGGCGTTCGGCGCCCGCGTCGTGCGTGGCGGCCGGCGGGACCGCGGTCCGTGGCCGAAGACGGCCGCCTTCGCGGGCCTCGCCGCCCTCGCCGCCAACCTCCTGTACTTCCGGTTCGACGCCTCGGCGGTGCTGGCGCCGAACGTGCTGGCGCTGGCGATGGTGTTCGGGTTGGTGATGGCCTGGACGGCCCACGGGGCCCACTGGCACCCCCGCCGGGGAGGGGAACTGGCCGAGTCGCGATGGCCGCTCGTCGCCGCCGCCGTCGGATTGCTCGGGGCCCTCGGCCTGGCGGAATCCGAGATGCTGCCCGTGGCCGGCGGGGGATTCGATTCCGACAAGGTCCTCCACTTCGGCACCTTCGCCGTGGTCAGCCTGCTGCTGTGCTATGCCCTCGGGCCGAAGCCGACGACGCATTATCTGAAGTCACGGCTGCTGCTGGCGGTGGGGGTGACGGCCGGGCTCGGCGCAATGATGGAGGTCGGCCAAGCGACGCTGACGGCCGGGCGGTCGTTCGAATGGCTCGACATGGCCGCCAACGCCCTCGGCGCCCTCGTCATGGCGGCCCTGTGGTACCTCGTCCGCCGCGGCCAGGCGGCGCGGGTGGAGGAGTAGGTGGAAGGGTAGGGCGGTTTTCCTGCCCTGCGTTTCAGCCGCCGCTTTCGGTCTCGCCCCAGTTGCCGAGGAGTTTGCTCAGGTCGGCTGAGTCGACGCGGTCGTCGTAATTGAAGTTGCCAAGCCACCACGGCATGATGTCGTCGGGGTCGGGCATGGTGTCCCCGTAGTTTCCCAATAGTATGCTCATGTCGGCGGAGTCGACCCGGTCGTCCAGGTTCGCGTTGCCGTAGAACGTGTACCGGACCAGGACGCAGGTTTCGTCGACCTCTTCGCCTTCGAGATAGGTTTTCGTGGCGAAGTCCTCATCAGCGTTGTCCGCGAAACCAAGACCGTACTCCGAGGCGTTGCCGTCGCAGGTGATGCCCGTACCGTTCCAGGCGCCGCCGTTCCACCCGTTCTTGATAAGGGCCGCAATGTCGTCGAACGGATTCGGGGTCGGATCGTAATCGATGATGAGATTGTTGTTAGCGAGGTCCAGCGTGGCGGTGGGCGTGCCGCCGCTTTCATCTATCGCCAGAGCTTTCGTTACCAGCGCTTTGCTCCCGTCTGAAGTGACCGTGACTTGAGACGTGTCCTCCAAGTTTAGCGCTGCAAGATGCTGCGTCGTCTGGAACTCCACGCTTGCCGTTCCACTCACGGTGACTGCCAAGTTGTAGTTGGGCGCTGCACCGCCGGCATCGGTCTGGAATGTGACTTTGCCTTCGGTCACGTCCAGAATGCACCCGGAGCAGTGGTCTTGGGTTCCCTGGATTACGAGCGTGCCGCCCCCTGTCTTCGTGATTGTCCCGTTCGCACCTGACTCGCCGAAGGTCCCAGTGACCGTGAAGGTATGGCCGTCAGCCACGTAAATGGTACCGTCATCGACGTACAGGTCTCCCGCGTACTGCACGTCCGTTTCCACACTCAAGGTGCCGTTAGCGCCGACCGTCATGCTGTTTCCCGAGAGGGTTCCGCCGGTCCAATTGAATTCCCCATTTCCCGCGTTGGCCACGATGACGGTTGGTGCGACGAGCGCGCCGCCGCCCAGGTTGTATTCCCCCTCAGCGCCGGCATGCTGCCCGATGTATAGTGTCTCGTTGACCGCGACGGTGCCTGCGGTTTGGTTGAACGTGCCAGAGAGGTAAGTGCCACATTCAAGATGCCCGCCGACGGACAAAGAGCCGCCAGAAAGGTTGTACGTCCCCACGCTGCCTGATGGGCTGGAGCCTATTGACAAGTGGTCTGTAACCTTGCACTCGCCGGCCGTTTGGTTGATGATTCCGCTCGACCCGTAGCCGAGCAGCACGTTCTGGGGGCTCAGAGTGGCCCCAGAGCCTGTCAATGCGTACGTGCCCGTACCCGAATCGTAGCCCACAAAAAGGTTGCCCCAGGTTGTGAGTTCGTTGTCGGAATGCTGGAGCGTATTTCCCGCCTGGACGTAGACGTTCGTCACCGTATCGTCAGTGCCGCCGAAAACGCAAGTCCCGCCGCCCTGTCTGTCTACGTACATCCGATCAAGGGTGTTGGGGAAGTCCCTCTCCGGGCTCCAGTTGGATGCCGTGTGCCAATTACCGTTATTGGTGTCCCAATGATAACGTGGCGGTTCTGCACACTCGCCAGCCGTGACAAGAAGAACCAGTGCAAAGAGCAGAGAAGTTGCGGGGGACGTCACGCGGAGCATTTTCGGTTCCCTTCTGAGGTTTGCTTGCACGCAATCGAGGACACCTCACACGCAGGTCACCCCTTCGCGCCTCGCCTTCTTCGCCCGAACATCGCCGCGGCCCCGACGATGACGAGGGCCAGCGTCGCCGGTTCGGGAATCGGGTCGTAGTGGAGTTCGATGCCCGGGTTATTCACCTCAATCAGGGGGAGGTAGGTGTCGTAGGCCGCTTGGTCGAGCGGGTTGCCTCGAAGGTCCAGGTAGTCCAGCCCCGTCAGCCCGGCCAGGGGCGAGATGTCGCTGATCTGGTTTTCCTCCAACAGCAGCGCTCGCAGCCCCGAGAGCCCCGCCAGGGGCGAGATAT
>Ga0272442_10002590_pt1 | contig 26115 bp, 26 predicted proteins | sample SSMForm2O_FD_200262 | JGI IMG/M metagenome (GOLD analysis project Ga0272442, IMG submission 200262) | Marine sediment archaeal communities from Little Sippewissett salt marsh, Falmouth, MA, United States - SSM-Form-2O | ecosystem: Environmental > Aquatic > Marine > Wetlands > Sediment ... | reverse complement strand
TCCCCTCCTGCACCTTGGTGATGGCTGAGGTCAGCATGGTCTTCCCGTGATCCACGTGACCTATCGTCCCCACGTTCACGTGCGGCTTCGTCCTCTTGAATTTCTCCTTGGCCATCTGTCACTCCTTTTAAGAACGGCTTTGCTAAGCCCACGACCGGACTTGAACCGGTGACCTCTTCCTTACCAAGGAAGTGCTCCACCGACTGAGCTACGTGGGCACCTCACTTCCAAAAAAGAGCGGGAAACGGGTTTCGAACCCGCGACCCTCAGCTTGGAAGGCTGATGCTCTACCAACTGAGCTATTCCCGCTCAAACCAAACCAATGGAGAGGGGAGGATTCGAACCTCCGAAGGCTGAGCCGGCAGATTTACAGTCTGCTCCCTTTGACCACTCGGGAACCTCTCCGCATCCACCATCACGACGACACGCTCCCCGCCTCGCATGCAATCAGCTGGCGAGGGGACTCGAACCCGTGACCTGCTGATTACAAATCAGCTGCTCTACCAACTGAGCTACGCCAGCAAAACAGAACCAAAAAAATCAAAGAACGAAAACCGGCATGCAAAAATCGTGCACTTCTCCTGCATCCCCCCGCATTAAAATCGCAACCTTTTAAGTGATTCTCTTTGTTATGTCAAGGAAAATAATATCTTTTTTTAAATCGGGAAAACTCGGCCCGTTCAGTATTTTCTTATTTTTTCTGGGGTCTTACCAGCCACTCGTAGAGAACCGCCGCACCCGCGACAGAAACATTCAATGATTCCGACTCCTTATGCATGGGCACCCTGACCTTGAAATCCAGCTTTTCCAAAAGGCCCCGGCGCACGCCCGAACCCTCGGATCCCAGTACCAGGACCACCCGCTCCCCGGGATCGAACTCCCAGGGAGCCTGTCCCCCTTCCAGGACCGCCCCGCTGACCCAGAAACCGGCGTCTTTGAGAACGTCCAGCGCCCGGGAGAGGTTCTTCACCCGGCATACCGGAAGCCGGGTCAGCGCCCCGGCGGAAGCCTTGACCGCCGCCGGGGTGATGCCCACCGAGCGCCGCTCGGGGAGGATCAGCCCCGCGGCACGAAACGCCATGGCCGACCGGGCCAGCGCCCCCAGGTTACGGGGATCCTGGATTCCGTCCAGGCACAAGACCACTGTGCGCGGTTTCAGCTGGAGCTTGACCAGTTCGGAAAGCTCCAGGTAGGGCGTCTTCTCCGCGGTGGCCAGCACCCCCTGATGGGCCCCGCCCGCGGCCATGCGGTCCAGCTCGCGACGCTTGATCACCAGCACCCGCACCCCACGATCGCCGGCCAGCTTTTCGATCTCGCGCCGGGTGGACTTGCGCAGGCCCACCGCCAGGTAGACCGTGTCCACCTTTCCACCGGCCAAAAGCGCCTCGGTGACCGGGTTGACCCCGTAGATCACCGTCGAGCCCATCAGGCATTCTCCGCGAGTTCTTCGGCGATCCGCCCGGCGGCCGCCGCCGGATCGGGATCTTTCGTGATGGGACGGCCGATCACCAGAAAGTCGGCGCCGGCCTTCACCGCCTGCGCCGGCGTGGCAAAGCGGGCCTGATCGCCGGCGGCGCTGCCGGCCGGCCGGACCCCCGGAGTGATCAGCAACGGCTCTTTCCCGTGCTCCCTGCGCAGCGACCGGACCTCCCGCGGGGAAGTCACCAGCCCGTCCGCACCGGCGGCCAGGCTCAACGCGGCCAGCCGCATCACCACGTCCTGCGGGCTGCCGCCGAAGCCCAGATCGTCGACGTCGGCCTGTCCCAGGCTGGTCAGCAGGGTGACCGCGATGATGGCCGGCGGGTCCTGGGCTTCTTCGGCGGCCTCGGCCGCCGCCCGGATCATCTTCGACCCTCCGGAGGCGTGTATGGTGAGCATGGACACCCCAAGATTGGCGGCGGCCCTGACCGCGCCGGCTACCGTATTGGGGATGTCGTGGTATTTCAGATCCAGAAACACCTCGCCGCCCCGTTCGCGAACCAGCGAGACCGCCCGGGGGCCCAGCGAAGTGAACAGCTCCTTGCCGATCTTGAACATCCCCACCCTGGATGAGAGCAACCGAACCAACCGGACCAGCTCGTCCTCGCCGGTAACGTCTAAGGCCACGATAACGCGCTGGCGGGGTTTTCGGGGACGCCGGAGCATTGCCGGCTACTCCTCCTCGGAATCCAGCTTGGAGCGCATTTTCCGAAGCGTCTCCATCATCTGATCGCAGGCTTCGTCGTCGAGCACGTCCATGGCCTGGAACACCGCGTAGTCGTAGAGGCTGCGCAGGGCACCCATGGCGGCGTTACGCGAATCGTCGGGACCGGCCTGGCGAGCGTTGCGGAAGAGGGTGTCCATGTCCAGACGACCGTCCGAGTCGAAACCCACGTTGGCAAAAATCTTCGCATGCTTGGGCGCCGGGCTGCCCAGATAACTCTCCACGCGGGCCTCCCCGCCGGGCTCCTCGGCCTTGAGGGTCTGGTGGATATAGCGCAGCATGCGCGTGTAGGCCTTGATGACCGTCGGCAGCGGCGATTCCTCGTGCATCTCCTCCACGGCCTGCTCGCGCACGTCCACCACTCCCACCCGGCGGAGCTTGGCCATGGCCTTGAGCGCCTCGAATTCTCCCAGGTGGCTTGCGGCAATTATGGCTTCCACCGTCCGCCGGCCGTCGATGAGCTTGAAGACGTGCCGTTCCGCCTCACCCAGCTCGGCGTCCACTATTACCGGCCGGGGCACCACCAGCATCCCCCGGTCGGGAAAGAGTTCTTCCAGGCGGGTCATTTCCTCGATCCGGCGAATGCCCTCCATGATGACTTCCCGGGTTCCGGCATCCAGGCGCACCCGCCCCTTGACCGGCACCTTGCCCTCCACGAAGAGAAACTCCCCCTTGCGGAAATGGAAGGTGGAATAGACGATTTCCTGGACCTGCTCCTTGATCCCCTCGTACAGTTGCCGGGGGGTGATCAGCTTCCGCTCGACCAGGATGGCACCCAGCTTCTTCTGGGGCGTGACCAGGTCGTGGACCTCGTAGAGTTGCTCCAGGCTCAAGAAGCCGCGGCGCCACAAGATCTCACCCATGCGATCGTCCTCGACGGTGGAGGTGGCGTAGACGATCTCGCCGCCGGAGAAATACACCGTCTTGCGGGCGTGGGGGATGAACAGGCTCAAATAGCCGTCGCGGCGCATGGAAGATATCAGCGCCATCAATTCCCCCACGTGAAACAGGCGCAGATCACCGTACATGAGCGCGCTGGGCCGGTCGCCCGGCTGGGGCTGACCGCACACCAGCAGGTCGTCGTAAAGGCTGGCGATGCGCATCGATTCGGTCGGCACCCCCTTCAGCTTGCCGAGTCTGTCCGCAGGAATGACCAGATCCCCTTCGGGAGTGATGGTCAGATTGCCGCTCATCTTCCTACTCCTTTTTCCATTCCTTCAGCCGCGTCACCAGAGCGGTTTCCAGCTCCTGGTTGGGGTACTTGCCCCGCACCTGCCCGGACTCGAACAACAGCCCCTCGCCCTGGGGCCCGAAGGCTATGCCCAGATCGGACTCGCGGGCTTCACCCGGGCCGTTGACCTCGCATCCCATCACCGCCACCGAGATGTCAAGCCCCAGGGATTCGACCATCTCCTCCACCCGCTCGGCCACCGGCACCAAATCGGCGTTAACCCGTCCGCAGGTCGGACAGGATACTACCACACCTCCCGGACGCAGGCCCAGAGCTACCAGCAGTATCCTGGCAACCCGGACCTCCAGCTCCGGCGCCGCGGTCAGCGAGATGCGCAGCGTATCGCCGATCCCCTCGGACAGCAGCGGGGCCAGCGCCGCCACCGAGCGTACGGCTCCCGAGAGCGGCGGCCCGGCCTCGGTCACTCCCACGTGCAGGGGAACGTCCGAGCGAACCGCAAACAGCCGGTTGGCCTGGATGGTGGTGTCCACGTCCGAAGCCTTCAGCGAAACCTTGAGATCGGAAAAGCCCTGGGTGCGGACCGACTCCAACATCTCCAGGGCGGCGGACACCATCCCTTCCGCGTCGGGCCGGGCAGGCTGGCCGCCGATCTTGGGCAGCGACCCGGCGTTGACCCCGATGCGGATGGAAATGCCGGCCTCCCCGGCCGCGTCCACTACGGCCTTCAGCGCGTCTTGGCCCCCGATATTGCCCGGGTTTATGCGCAACCCGTCCGCACCCGCCCGGGCGGACGCCACCGCCAGCCGGTAGTCGAAGTGGATGTCGGCCACCAGGGGCATCCCGACGCGTTCCTTGATCCGGGGAATGGTTTCCACCGCCTCCCGGTCGGGCACGGCGATGCGGACGATGTCGCAGCCGGCCTTCCCGGCCGAGCGCAACTGGGCGACGATGGCAGGTATGTCTTTGGGATCCGCCTTGGCCATGGTCTGGATGGAAACTGCCGCCGGGCTGGTGCCACCCAGGCCGCCCCCCACCAAAACCGCGCCAACGCGAATCTGCCTGGTTTTTCTGCGCACGGTGGAATCATACCCGTTCTTGACAGGATCGCCACCCTTTTCTAAGCTGGCGGTAATGAAAAACATCACATGTTTCCTGTTGCTGCCGCTGTTACTGGCTGGGTGCAAATCGCTGGAAACCGTGGAGGTGGAATTCCCCGTCCGGCAGCCAGATCCCAACCAGGTGGCCCGGGTGCTCGATGACGAGAAACGGGAGGTTTCCGGCTACGAACCCGGCCAGTTGGAGAAACCGGTTCTGGAGGCCTACGCTGTTTTCAACCGCAGCATGACTGACAAGGAGCGCTCACGGGTCGACCAGGAGAAGGACATCCAGCGAATCCGCATCGCCGCCAAGATGTGCCTGGAACAGGGCGGCCAGACGCAACTGCGCAAGGCAATCATCTGGGCACTGGCCGGTTTCGAACACAGTCTCTCAAAGTTGCTGGCAGCCGCTCAAAGCCAGAAAGCCGTGGCGGCCCTGCTCTCGGGCTCCAAACCCCCGGAGGAGATCGCCAAGGAGTATGAAGAATTCATCGAGCTGGGCGGAGACTTCATTTCCAACGCGTACAACGCCGGCCTGCTGCTGCCCTCCGAGAAGGGAGGCATTCAGTTGGCCGAAGGCGGCCAGTTCTTCATCCGCTTGGCCTTCAAGGTACGCTGGGCCATGATCCTGCCCGAGGCCACCCACCCGCTCAGCTGGTTGCTGTCCAGCTTCGAGCGCCGCTGGTACGACATCTGGACGGTGGAACGCTCCCGGACCGCTTCGCTCTCAAGAAAGCTCAAGGCCATAAACCGCCTCAAGAAGAGAAATCCTGCCTATCGCGATCACGCCTCTAGGGGAATAGTCTACTACCAGCACCGGGACTTCAAGCGCTCGCTGCAGTTCTTCGAGCTGGCCGCCAAAGAACACCCGGAAGATCGGCACATCCAGAAGTTCACCGAAGCCGCCAAGCGCCGTCTATAGCAGGGCCAGCGTCGAAGCCGCCTGCGGGGAGCAGTCCTGGTAGGACGTCTTACAGGGCGGGCCTTCGGCGTGCAGAAAACGGACTGAATCCCTGTAGAACCAGATCAGCGTGGAGGAGCGGGTGCCGTAGTTGTAGGTGGGAGCGTGCACGCAGGTCCCGTCGAAGGGATCCTCGGCGTGGATTGACAGCAGCCCGGCCAGGTCCCGTTCGGAGGGCACCCCGGACTCCAGGTGGGTCTGCATGCGCGCGGCGATAAGCTTTTCCCGATCGGTTTGCGCCTCCCCCTCTACCTGGCTGCGTTCGGTGAGAACATGCAGGCCGGTGGCCAGTTGGATCTCCCTGACCTCCTGGCCGTCGCTGACCACCAGGTGGGCGGTCTTGGGGTCCACCGCCAGCAGGTTGAAGCGGTTGTGAACCGCCGGCTGGTGGGCGGAAACTCGTCTGGCGGCCGAGCGGGCGTCGGCCTCCTCCAGGGCGTCCAGAACCAGGAGCCCGCGGGAGCGGCGATCTTTGCGCGGCGGCTCGGTACCGAACCGGTTGGTGATCCCCACGAAGACTCCATGAGCATTCAATCCCAGCCAAGTGCCCCCACTGGCCAGATCCACCGGGGCAAACAGAGGGACCGGCCGGTCGGCCCACATGCGCGGCGGTGCGCTCTCGCGCTCAAGCTGTTCGTCGCGGTTGGCCGCCACCAGATAGGGAAGACCCGACCAGGCCCGGTGCGCTACGACTAGGGTGCACATGATTCGATCCTCACTCGTTGATCGTAGAAGGCGGTGCACTCCCCCAGGTCGGTGGAATGCGCTGCCACCAGGGCGTTGACGCTTCGTTGAAACTGGAGCCAGCCGCCCGAGTTAACCACACAGACATCCCGGCGTAACCCGGGATCGAAAATCACCCGTACCTCCAGGCCTCCCAGCGGACTGACCACCCGCGCCCGGGCCCCGTCGGCAACTCCCGACATACCCAAAGCCTCGGGATGCACCCGGCAACCCGGCGGTTGTTCCTGTTCGTCCGGCCGGATCTGGGAATGCTGGTGCCGGCGGGTCTTGGGGGTAAGAAACACCAGCGGAAAACCATCCCGGGCAGGCGCCTCGGCAGGTGGATCGGTGACCAGGTTCATCTTGCCCGAGGGGGTTGAAAACCGCTCCGCAAACGGAACCGGTTCCTGTACGTGGCTTTTGACATACGGCTCCGTCGAATCCCCGAACCAGCTGCGAGACATCTTTTCCACGGCGCTTTTGGGGTCCGCCAGCCAGGGGTCTTCGGAGCGGCCGAGCCGGCGGTTGAGCTGCCCTACGATCCAGACGTCCTCCCGCACGCCGTCAGGCGGCTCGACGACTTTACGGACCCGGGCCACGTGGTGATGGCCGAAGGAGCCGACCACGTCCGCATCTTCCTCGAACATCAGGGTTGTCGGAAGAATAAGGTCGGCGCAGGCAGCCGTGTCGGTCAGGAAGGCGTCTGCGACCACGGTGAAGCCCGCACCCTCCAGTGCCGCAGCCACGTCCCGCGAACCGGCGAACTGGCAGACCGGGTTGGTGCCCTGGACGTAGACGAAGCACGCCTTGGGATCTCTGAGCGCGGCCAGGTCGCGGCCCAGGGTGGGTGCGGCAATGCTCCGGCCGGTTGGCTGGGCCAGCATGGAGCGATCCAGCCCCCGCGTCCGTCCGGGGCCGAAGTTGGCCCCGCCCCCGGGGACGCCCAGGTTTCCGGAGAGCGCGCAGAGCGCGTCGATGCAGCGCAGGTTCCGGCCGCCGAAGCGCCTGCGCTGCAGACCGAAACCCACCCAGGTGGCCACCGGCCGGTGGCCGGAATACAGCCCGGCGAGGTACTCCACATCGGACACCGAAACGTCGGCTCTTCGGGCCAAAAGCTCCACCGTCATTCCGTCCGACAGCAGCATCCGTTCGAAATCGGGAAAGTTCTCACAGCGGTGGATCGCCTGTTGATCCAGCTTCTGGTGGTCGTGCAGCCAACGCAACACCGCCAGGGCCAGAAAGCCGTCCGCGGCGGGGGCCAACCGGATCACCCGATCGGCATAGGCCGCCGACGGGGTCGGCATCACCTCGATGAGAACCACCTCGGCGCCCCGGGACCGGGCCTCTTGAATGAATGGCACCAGATGCACGCTGGTCTCGACCGGGTTCTTCCCCCACAAGACCACCGTCCGGCTGTTCTGCATGTCGGTGTAGTCGTGGCCTCCGCGCCTGCCGAAATCCAGCACCTGGGCCCGCTTGCCGGCCTCGTCGCAAACTCCGCCGCTGACGGTGGTCACCGGCCCCAGGGAATGGAAGAAATGGCCCACCAGCTCCTTGCGCAGGCCCAGGGAACCGCCCCCGGTCACCAGAACCACCGAGGCGGGACCGGACTCGCCAAGGGCCGCACCCAGCTTGCCGGCCGCCAGATCCAGGGCGTCATCCCAATCCAGCGCCTGCCATCCGGATTTCCGCTTTATCTGCGGCCGGGTGATCCGCCCGGGATCGGAAAGCCTGGCGACGTGCCGGCGCACCCGCTGGCAAACGAAACCGCGGGTGACCGGATGGTCGCGATCGCCGCGGATGGTAATGCCCGCCTCTCCGGCCTCCACCAGCAACACACAGGCATCCGGGCAATCATAGGTGCAGGCGGTGGACACGATGCTCATGACGAAACCTTACAGCTTTTCAAGCAGCCGGTCGATGCGTTCCTGCTTGAAGCCGATGACGATGGTGCCGGCAATGTCCAGAACCGGGATGCCGCCGCCGGAGAGCCCCGCCTGGCGAAGCTTGCGGGAAAGCTCCACCGCGGCCGAGCGGTCGGCGTCGATGTCGCGCTCCTCGAAGACCACTCCCCGCGAGCGCAGGTGCGCCGCGGCCTTCTTGCAGAAGCCGCACCAGGGGGCGGTGTAGAGCACGACTCTGGCGGCGGTCGCCGGGGCCTGGATGCCCAGCAGATCCCTTACCCGGCCGGCTGCCCGGCCTACCACCCAGCGGCCTAGCTCGCCGGGATCCCTGGGCTGGCGGCCCGGTGCGGGTTTGCCCAGGGCGTCCAGATCCACCACCGTGTAATTGACCGGGCCCCGATCGCTTTCCTCGCGCAGGTCGACCACCAGCACCCGGTCGGTCAGCAGACGCTGATCGCGCGGCCGCGATGTGTCGGTCAAGACAACCCGGTCGCGGAACTCGGCGGGAATGTCGTCCAACGAGACCGCCATGCGGATCCGGCCGCTCTGGTCCACGTAGCTGTATATCACCGGGCCTCCGACATCGGGCTCGGCCTGCGGGGCTTCGGCGGGCGGCGGCTCCTTCTGGCAAGCGGGAAGCAGCAGGGCAATCAGCATGAAAACCCGAAGCCTCATTCCCCGCCTCCACCGAAGCTCTGGATGATGGCATCGGCCACTCCCACCCGCTCGGGGCTCTTGCCCCGTCCGGTGGTCAGCAGGTGGTTTACCGTGGCCAGAATCTCGTTGACCGGCCTGAGATCCAGAACGCAGTCGCCGTCGATATGCTCGAGCCCCTTCAGGTTGTACACGCACATACAGAGCGAGTCCTCCCCGGGCACCAGCATGGGCAGGCCGTGGGTGCGGCAGATGATCGGCCGGGCTTCGTAAATCAGGCAGCGGTCATTGGAAAGCAGCGGGCAGGCCGCCTGGGGATCTTGCTGCGCCTCTTGCGCGCGCCGGACGACCCCCCGAAGCTCGGCGGGCTCCAGCCCGGCGGCGGCGGCCATCATCCGGTCGATCTCGAAGGGATACAGGCTGATGATCCGCCGGCAGCAGTCGGAGCAACCCGGGCCGCACTTGATCTTTTGGGCATAGCGCCGGGCCACCCGCTCGAAGAAGGCGTCCACCTTCTCCACCAGGGCCAGGTATGATTTCAGGGGATCATCCACGGGATCTACTTGGGCGAGCCGGGCATTCCCACGTCCAGATTGGTCACCGACCATTCCGGCGTCACCTCGCCGCGCAAAAAGCCGGGACAACCGGCACCCGCCAGATTCACCATTATCTTCCAGCGGCCGGAGTTTTCCTCCCCGGGCTGGCCGGCTTTCCAGCGGGCCTCGACCCAGGTGGGCCGGCAGCGGGGGTGCCGCTGGGAGAGGGCTTCGGCGAAATGCAACAGTTCCCTTCTGACCGGCAGGCTGTCGATGCGCGGCAGCCGGTAGGCCACTACGCCCTCCTCGGCCGCCTCGGAAAAGGCCAGCTCGACATTTTTCCCGCTGGCTTCGTCCGGCCCGGACAGGTAGATCACCTGCAGCCTGCCCGGGCCGTTGGCCGAAACCACCTCGGCGGAGTCCGGGGGGAACCTCTCCAGAAACCGGCGGACGTCTTCATGCTCTTCGGCACGCAGCACCAGCCGGCGCACGGCGCTGGCCAGTTTCTTGTACTCGTTGCCGGAAGGCTGCTGGGGAGAGCCCGAGGCCGCGTCCAGGCGCAGCCGGATGTGCACCCGGTAAGGCACCCGGTTATGCGACCAGCTGTCCGGGGGCGCCAGGGTGAGCCGGGCGTCCACCGCCCCCTCGTTTTTGCACTTCTCCAGCGCCACTTCCTTCAAGCGCCAGCGGTTGAAGGAGCCCAGCCCCGGCCAGCGCCGCAGCTTTTGCTTGACGTCGTCGGCCTTGAGCTCGTGGCCGTCGCATTCTTCCTCCGGCGGATCGGCGAACGCGGTGCACGACAGCAGGCATGCAATTAATATGTGCAGCAGAATCCTCATCAAGACTCCGGAACCTTGGGCACCCGGCCCTTGCGCATGAAGCGCACCAGCAGATAGATCAGCGGGAAGGCGATTACGGCGATGATCGGCACCCAGAAGTTGTAGGCCCGCCGCGAGCTGATCTGATCGGCCACCCGCCGGACCTCCGGGCTGTCGGGCGCCAGTTTTTGGGCGCGCCCCAGGAGCTCTCCGGCCCGGTCGAGCTTGCGGATGGCGAAGTACGACTCGGCCAGCTTGACCAGCACCAGGACGTCTTCGGGATGATGCTTCAAGATGCCTTCCAAAACGCCGATGGCCCGCTCCACTTCCTTCTTGAAACTCAGGGCCCGCGCCAGCCTCAGCCCGGCCCGGCGGTTTTTCGGATCCAGGTCCAGCACTTTCTGGTAGGCCTCGGCGGCCCGGGGGAAGTCCTGGGTGTTCTCGTGCGAATAGGCGTCGCCCAGAACCATCCAGGCTTCCAGGTTTTCGGGCTGTTGCTCGCAGACCAGCCGGGCGGGACCGACCGCCTTGGGACCGTCTCCCAGGCCCATAAGCGCCCGGGCGCGGCCCAGATTGGCCGGCACGTTCTCGGGCTCCGATTTGAGCACCTCGGAGAAATCGTTCAGCGCCTGCTGGTACTTCTCCTGCTTGAGGTGCTCTTCGCCCTGCTCCAGCAATTGAGCCGGGGTCAGGACGGCAAGTGCCAGTAAAAGGAAATGCATGCGCTCCCCTTACACGCCGCTCTTGGGGATGGTGCGGACCAGCCCGCCGTGCTTCACCCCGCGGGAGCCCAGGATCAGATCGGAGAGCTTCTGGATCTTCTGCGGAGTTCCCTTGAGCACCAGCACTTCCAGGCAATCGTGGTGATCCAGGTGAACGTGCATGGCCGAAAGCACCACCCCCTCGTGATCGTGCTGGAGCCGGGTCAGCCGGCCCTGCAGGTCGGTGACGTGGTGATCGTAGACGAAGGTCAGGGTGGCCACCACCTCGCCCTTTTCCCTCATCCAGCTGTCCGACACCAGGCGATCGCGGATCAGATCGCGGATGGCCTCGGAGCGATTGGCCCATTCGTGGCGGCCAATCCACTTATCGAAGCGCTGCAGCAAGTTCCGCTCGATGGATACGCCGAATCGCATCAGGTCCGCCATGGTTTCTTCCCTTGCTTCATCAATATACTCCAACGGCAGGTACCACGTCACGAAGGCCGATGCAAGAGTTCGCTCCAGTTGATCTGCGCATAACCCCCTGTTACAAAGGGATTCATGCGGATCTTGAAAACGGCAGCCGCCCTGATCCCGATGCTGGTGCTGGCGCCTACCCGGGCGCTCCCCCACGCCCAGTACCGCCCCTTCTCCCTCAACCGTTACACCGAGATCTCCTTCGACTACGACAGCGTGCGCTTCACCTACACCGTCACCGTGGGCGACATTCCCGCCCAGGAGCTCAAGCTCAAGGCGGACGACGACGGCGACCGGACGCTCTCCGCGGACGAGATCCGCCCGCTGGGGGTATGGATGCATGGACTGTTATCCGCGGGCCTGCATATCCGGCTGGACGGGCGGGAGTTGAAGACGGATCCGGGGACCGCCAGGATTCAGTTGCTTTCGAAGAAAGTAATGTACGGCCCGCTGCGCTTCCGCTTCCGCTGGCGGATTGATTGCAGCCCCGGAGTCCACGAGCTCTTCTACCACGACCGCTCCCGGCTGCCGGCCCTGGAGCAAACCGAGGTGTTCGTCAAGAAACGGCCGGGGATGAGGCTGATCTCGGTCTCGAAGGGTGCGCCGCGGATGTTCTGGGAGAGCGGGGCCCGGCCGGATGCGGTCACGGTTCGCTTCGAGTTGCGCGAGGACGGCTGGGGGGACGATCCGGAGCGGGTCGCCGGGCTCGAAGACGAGGCCGGGCCGCTCAAGAGGGCCCTGGCCAATCAGAGGCTGGGGTTCTGGGGGTTGTTGGGAATAATCGGCTTTTCGTTTCTGCTGGGGGGGATGCATGCACTGTCGCCCGGGCACGGGAAGACGCTGGTGGCGGCTTATCTGGTGGGGAGTCGGGGGAAGCTGAGGCATGCGGTTCTGCTGGGGATCATCGTGACCGTCACTCACGTGTTCTCGGTGGTGATATTAGGGCTTATTGCCTTGTGGGCGACGCAGGAGATGGTGCCGGAGAGGGTGGGGCCGTGGATCAGTCTGGCGGCCGGCGGATTGATAGTAGTCATGGGCGTGTGGATGTTGGTGGGGAGATTGAAGAAAAAAACCGCGCACGCGCACGCGCACGAGCACGCGCACGGGGTGAAGTGGACGGAGTTGCTGGTTTTGGGGATATCGGGGGGGATGGTGCCTTGTATTTCGGCTACTGTGGTGCTTTTGTTTGCAATCTATGTCGGTCGGATACTTATGGGGCTTTTGTTGATTGGGGCGTTTTCTTTGGGAATGGCGGGGGCGCTCATTGTAATCGGGATGTTGGTGGTGACCGGGAGGGACTTGGTTGCGCGGTGGGCGGGGGGCAAGCGGAGCAAGTGGGTGGGGGTACTGCCGGTGGTTTCGGCGGGGATCGTCACCGTCCTCGGATTGGTTATGGTGGTTTCGGCCGCTATGGGGTTATGATGGCGGTGGCGGGAGGTTTCCGATGAAAATTCAATTTGCGGTTGTTATATTAATGATGCTCCTGACGACGGTGTCCCGGGCCGATGACGTTCATTACCAGGACTTCATCGTTGGCGATCAGGCGGTGGGGCTGGGAGGGGCGTATACGGCCATCGCCGCGGATCCCTCCGGGCTGTGGTACAACCCGGCGGGCATAGTGGACGTGCGCAACACTTCGCTGAGCCTGTCGGCCAACCTCTACGGCATCCAGGACGCCTCGGTGGGCAAGCAGGACACCATCATTCCCGAAGACCCCATCTCCAAGCTCTCGGTGGTGCCCTCCTCGGCCGGGTTCGTCCAGGCCCTGGGCCGCACCGATATGCACGGCAAACGGCCCTTCGCCTTCGGGGTGAGCTTCACGGTTCCCAGCTACCGAAAGTTCTCATCCTCGGAGGAGGGCACCTCGACCGACCCGGTGATCGGGACCTACCGCCACGGCTACCACCGCGCCTTCGAGGACCAGACCCTGTGGGTCTCGATCGGCGCGGCCATGCGCCTGCACAGCCGGCTGAGCATCGGCGCCGGGCTGGTGCTGCTGCACCGCTCGGTGCAGGACGCGGCCTCCTCATTCGTGGCCACCAACGAGGTGGGCGGCGAGTTCCTCACCTACCGCAACGCCATGATGGATCTGAACTTCTCCAACGACAGCCTGCTCTTGGCGGTGGGCCTGAAGCTCAAGCTCTCCGAGCGCCTGTACTTCGGAGCCATGGTGCGCAGCCCGTCGATAACCGTCTATTCATCGGGCCACATGCGCTTCGCCCGCTCGCAGGCCGACGGGGCCGGAGCCAGCAGCTTTCTGCCCACCCCGGCGGAGGTGTCGGTCAAGTCCGAAAGCCAGATCTGGGGCGAGGGCCGGGCGGGGATCGCCTATGTAATCCCCGAGCTCTTGATCCTCTCCGCCGATGTCAGCATCCACCTGCCCACCTCCTACACCCTGGTGGAAGTGGACAACCAGCAGGCCCGCGACGCGCTGCTGATCGCCCCCGAGGTGGACCGCAACATGGTGATCAACGGAAACCTGGGGGCCGAGGTGCAGTTCCTCAAGCGCTTCACCGTGGGGGTGGGAGCGTTCTCCAACTTCTCCTCGGCTCCCAGCACCGGCGATCTCACCAAGCCGGCCCCCGCCCGGGTTCACATGGTCGGCGGCACCCTGGCGGTAGGGATCTTCTCCGAACACACCATCACCCGGATCGGCATGACCTACGCCCGCGGCTCCGGCTCGGACGTCATCCCGGTAAACAGCCCCGACCAGCTGGCCCTGGACGCCCAGCAGTTCGTAAAGGTGGATCTGACCCAGTCGTACGCCTACTTCTTCTTAGCGAGCACCTTCCGCTACTAGCCATTTTTACGCGCGAATTCCCGCATGAAGCCGGAGAGCGCCTTGGCACCCTCGATGGGCATGGCGTTGTACATCGAGGCCCGGCAACCGCCGACGGATCGATGGCCCTTGAGACCGCCGAGGCCCTCTGCGGCCGCTTCGGCAATGAACCGCTTCTCCAGGTCTTCGGTGGGCAGGCGGAAGACTATGTTCATCTTGGAGCGGTTCTTCTTCGGCACCGGGCTCTTGTAGAACCCGCCGGAATCGTCGATGGCCTCGTACAAGAGCCCCGAGCGCTCGTCGGCCCGCTTCTCGGCAACTTCGATCCCGCCGTTTTCATCCACCCACTCGAGCACCAGCTTCATTAAATACACCGCGAACACCGGCGGGGTGTTGTAGAGCGAGTCCTTTCCGGCGTGGGCGCGGTAGCTCAGATAGGCGGGCAGATTCTGGTCGCAATTTTCCAGCACGTCGTCGCGGATGACCACCACACACACCCCCGAGGGCCCCAGGTTCTTCTGGGCCCCGGCGTAGATGATCCCGAATTTTTCAAGCGGAAGGCGGCGGCTGAGGATGTCCGAGGACATGTCGCAGGCGATGGGCACTCCGCCGGTTTCGGGCCAGGAGTGCCACTGGATTCCCCCGATGGTCTCGTTGGAGGTCATGTGCAGGTAGGCCGCCGAGGGATCCAGTTTGAGTCCGCCGGGATCGGGCAGGGAAGCGTAGTTGTCCGGCTCTCCGTCGTAGACCAGGTTGACCTTGCCGATCTTCTTGGCGTCGGCCCAGGCCTTTTGGGCCCAGGTGCCCGACAGCACCAGGTCGCAGCTTTGGTCGGAATGCAGCAGGTTGAGCGGAACCATACAAAACTGCAGGGTGGCCCCGCCGCCGAGGAACAACAGCTTGAAGTTGTCGGGGATGCCCAGAAGCTTCTTCAACAGCCGGGTGGCCTCCTGGTGGACCTGGCTGTACTCGGGGCTGCGGTGGCTCATCTCCAGGATGGACATACCCTTCCCCCGGTACTCGACCAACTCGGAGGCGGCTTTTTCCAGGACCGGAAGCGGCAGCGTCGCCGGACCCGGGTTGAAATTGTAGATTCGGCTCATGGGCTCCTCCTCACTCAAAGCTCAAGACCACCACGCCGGAACGCAGCTTGGGCTCGAACCAGGTCGACTTGGGTGGCAGGGTCTCCCCCCGGTCGGCCACCTCCATCATCTGTCGGACCAACAGGGGATGCAGCGCAAATCCCAGGCGCATGTCGTCTTGGCACCTTTTCTCCAGTTCGGAGATCGCCCGATCACCGCCGACGAAGTCGATGCGCACGTCGGTGCGCGGATCCCCGATCCCCAAAACCGGCCCCAGCAGCTTCTCCTGCAACACGGCGGCGTCCAGGTCCCGCGGGCCGGGCTCCCGCGCCTCCAGCCGGTACCAATTGCCGTCGAGCAACATGCCGAAACAGCCGGGCTTGTCGGGTTGTGGTTCGGAGGCGGGCTCAACACGGAAATCCCGACCGATCCGCTGCATGAAGCCCTCCGGCCGGTACCCGCCCAGGTCCTTTACCACCCGGTGGTAGCCCAGAATGCGCATCTCGTCGTGGGGAAACGCCGCCGCTAAAAAGCATGACGAGCGCGCCCGGCAGGCCGCGGCGGCCCGGTGGTGGCCGTCGGCTATGTACAGGGCGTCGACGGGTTCGAAGGCCGAACGCATGCGCCGTATGTCTCCGGGCGCCGACACTACCCACAGCGCGTGGCCCACCGAATCCCCGGCGGTAAAATCGCACACCGGCTCAGAAACTGCGCAGATCTCTTGTACCAGGCCGGTGATCTCATCCCGGGCGCGGTAGGTCAGCATGACCGGGCCGGTGTTGGCCTTCAAGGCCAAAATGTGCCGGGTGCGATCTTCCTCCTTTTCCGGGCGGGTATGCTCGTGACGCCTGATCCGGCCGGATTCATACTCATCCAGACTGGCGCCCATAACCAGGCCGTGCTGAACATGGTGCCCTGCGGTCATCCGGTAGACATAGAGACATTCAGTCTCATCGCGAACCAGCACACCGCCTGCGATCATTTTTGTAAGGTTTTCGCGGGCGCGCCGGTAGACCGCTTCGCCGCGGGGGTCCGCGCCGGGCTCCATCTCGATCTCCGACCGGATCACCCGCAGGAAGCTGTGGGGATTACCCTCGGCCAACCGGCGGGCCTCTTTGGTGGTGACCACGTCGTAGGGCGGGCAGGCGACCCGGGGGACCAGCTCCGGCCGGGGCCGCAGGCCCCGAAACGGCATTACCGCAACCATGCAGTTGACATACGAACCCGGAGGGTGCAAAGGCAAGCTATTTTTTATATGCTGCTCTCATGGACGATCCCGGCCCGGTAGAGATCCCCATCAACGGCACCCTGGACCTGCACACCTTCCATCCCCGCGAGGTCAAGGAACTGGTGCCCGACTACCTGGAGGAATGCCGCCGTCGCGGCATCCTCTCGGTGCGCATCGTCCACGGCAAGGGCAAAGGCGTGCTTCGCAAGAAGGTCCACTCGGTGTTGAAGAAGCTGGACTACGTGGTGGAGTTCAAGCCGGGGGATGTTGGCTCAGGTACTTGGGGTGCTACCCTGGTTACCCTCGCGCCCGAAAGCCCCGAAGGGGCGTAATACGTGAGCCCGGGGCGAAGCCCCGGGTAAACAGGCAAGAAAAAATCCCAAGCCCTGAAGGGGCGAAATAAGCGGCGCGGCCAAGATTTATTGCGCCCCTTCAGGGCTCCAAAAAAACAACAACCCGGTAACAGCCCAGGGCGTTGCCCTGGGCTGACGTACTACCGCCCCTTCGGGGCTCAGGCTCGGATACTGGTATGCATAAGGGCAAATTCTAGCCGAGCTGGTTCCGGTACTCCTCGTCGGCTTCGTACAGGGTGCGCATTTCGTCGGGAATTGAGGTCACCTTGCGGGTGTCCAGGTTCATCATCACGTAGGTGATCAGCACCTTGGAGGCCACCTGGCCGTCGGCCTTGATCATCTCCTGGGCGATCTGGGCGCGGATGCGCTCCATGGAGTGGTACCAGGTGCGCACGGTGATCTCCTCGTTCTGGCGGATCTCCTTTGAGAAGGTCAGGTCGATGTGCAAGATCGCCGGCCCGATCCGCTTCTCCTCGACCATCTTGAGCGGATCGTCCCCCCCGGATTCGGCCCACTCCCAACGGGCCCACTCGTAAATCTCCAGGTAGGCCGCGTTGTTGAGGTGACCGAACAGGTCCACCTGGGTGGAGCGCACCTTGAACTGGGTCTCGTGCATGAAGCCTCCGGAAAAATCCGTAGAATATTTACAGGTGAACGTACGTCAAAGCAAGGGCGTTGAGTGTATTTACGGATCGTGGTAGATTGGCAGAAGCAGCAACGAACCCGGGAGGTAGACCATGAAGCGGACGCTGTGGATCCTGGTTGCTCTGTTGTCCGTTGCGCTGGTGGGCGCGGTTTTCGCCCAGTCGGCCAACGAGGATTTCAAGGCCAAGTGGAAGCGGCTGACCAAGGACCCCGACAAGGTCTTCAAGGTCACCGCCAAGCCCGGCGAGGAGATCCCCGAAGCCACCCTGGATCTTTCCTTCGGCCCCGGCTCGCTGGTATCGGTCTCGCGCGGCAGCAGGGGCAAGCGGGACATGCTTGAGGATCAAGACATCGCGTCGGTGGTCAACCGCAACCTGCGGGCGGTCAAGTTCTGCTATTGCAAAGCCCTGAAGAAAGACCCCGAGTTCGAGGGCGAAGCCATCGTGGGCATGCAGATCAAGACCACCGGCAAGGTATCCAAGGTGAACATCGAGCCCGAGGACATGGCCGATCACAAGTTCGGCAAGTGCCTGAAACCCCGGGTAGCCAAATGGCGCTTCCCCAAATTCTCCGGCAAGAAGGAAGACGGCATGCGGGTGAAGTCGATCGGCTACGAGTTTCCGCTGGAGTTCAACCAGGCGGAATAGACCTCTCCCCCTTATTTCGATAAACAATTAAGCGCTTGGCGCTGACAGCCCGCCCAGGATCTGGGCGGGCTGTGATATTTAATAACCAACTACGAGTATCTGCCGGGGTTTAAACCCCGGCAGACTCTGGACCATCTGGCCCCGCATTGGCGGGCTCAAGGAGTTCATTGGTGGAACCTTCTTGATGATGTTCCTTTTGTTTGCGGATGTAATTGATTATCCGGTGGGTGTCGTTGTGGGAGACGCTGAATGCACCGTAGCCTTCCTGCCATTCGAAGTCGGGCAACTGCCCTTCACGACGTAACCAGTAGGACAAAGATGCCTTGAGCTTGCGGGCAATATCGGAAATCTTCTGATCGGGCCGATACCTGACGAAGACATGCATATGGTCCTCGTATCCCCCGCAAACAATTACCTCCACCCCCTGATTCTTCCCCGCTTCCTTAGCCAAGGTGCACAATTTTCCCGACAATTGCTCACTCAGGACCGCAACCCTGTGCTTCGTGGTCCACACAAGATGCACATAGACCATTGTTAATGAGTGCCGTGTCCTTTTCACCATGTCGCGCTCGGCCGCCGGGGTTTATACCCCGGCGGATCTCCGAAAACAGCCCGGGCAGATCCTGCCCGGGATGTCAGCACAGAACGTTGCCTCCTCCGCGTAAACGCAATCATAATGCCAACCTCACCAGATTCCGCCCGGATTGTTTGGCGGAATACAGGGCTTCGTCGGCCCGGGCGAGCAGGAGCTCGGCTTCGTCGCCGTCGTGGGGGTAGCCGGAGACGCCTACCGAAACCGTCAGGGTCAGGGGGGCGCCTTCGCCGGCTTGAAAAGGCCTTCGGGCGGCGGCCTGGCGGAGCTTTTCGGCCACGCGGAAGCCCTGCTGGCGGTCCTGGTTGGGCAGCAGGACCACCAGTTCCTCGCCGCCGTAGCGCGACATGAGATCGGTGGAGCGCAGCTCGTTCTTCAGCCGCGTGGAAATGGCCCGCAGCACCTGGTCGCCGGCCGGGTGGCCGCGGGTGTCGTTGACCATCTTGAAGTGGTCGATGTCGATCATCAGCAGGCAGAAGGGCTGCCGGTAGCGGTGGGCGCGGTCCAGCTCCTCCTGCAGGCGGGCCAGGAAATACCGCCTGACCGTCAGGCCGGTCAAGCCGTCGCGGATGGCCAACTCGTAGAGCCGGGCGTTCTCCAGCGCCACCATCAGGTGGTTGGAAATCCCTTTCGCCAGCTTGCGCTCGCTCTCTTTGAACCGGCGGCCCTCCGCAGGGGAAAGCAGCAGGCCGCCGATGGCCACCCCGTCGATCCCCAGGCCGATGAAAAGATCGTCGGGCCCCGGGGCCAGCATTTTTCTGGCGGTCGCATCCAGGTTGTCGGCATCCTCGAAACGCTCGAACCCCAGGTCGGCCGGGGAGAGCGCGGCGGAGCGGTAGTTCTGGTCTTCGAAGGTGAAGCGGTCCATCCGCCGGCGCCGGGCGTCTAAGGCCATCAACTCGCAGCGCCGCGCGCTCAGCACCTCGGAGATCACCTCCAGTACGCCGCGCATCAGGGCCTCGCGGTCGATAGTGGTGGAAAGCCGGGTCAAGATCCGGTAGCCGGCCTCCAGCTCGGAGGACTTCTCCTCGATCTCCTTTATGTGCTGCTGCAGGCTTTCGGCCATCTGGTTGAAGGCGGTCGCCAGCTGCATCAACTCCAGCGACCCGGTCAGCCCCACCCGGACGTCCAGGCGCCGCTCCCCCAGGCTGCGGGTGGCCGCGGCCATGCGCCCCAGCGGCCGGGTTACTCCCGCGGCCAGAAGCGCCACCAGCACCGCCCCCAGCAGCAGGCCGGCCAGGCCCAGCCAGAGCATGCGGTGCCGCACCGCTCCGGCGGCCATGAGAATCGGCTCCAGATCCAGGCCCAGCCGGGCGAGGCCCCACGAACGCCGGTAGACTGCCAACGGAGCGGCAAAATCCATCACCTCGCGCCCCGCAACCCGGGTGGCCGCGTCGACCACTTCGTCGATTTCCGGATCAAGGATGCCGGCGGGATCGGCGGGGGGCTTCTCGAGTCCGAAGAACGGCTCGCCCCCTGCGGACGCGGAGCTGACCACCACCCGGCCCTTGCGATCGAGCACCGCGGCGTACACCACTCCGGATTCTCCGGCCAGATCGTCCACAGCGCGCTGCAGCTCCGAGTAGTTGCCCACCATGGCCGGCTCGGCACATACCCGGGCAAGCATGCCGACCACCGCGCGCCCGCGCTGGCGGGCCCCCTCGGTGAGCTCGGCCTGCCAGCGGGGTATAACCACCGCCAGGATCACCAGCACCACGGCGATTAGCACGAATGCGGATACCAGAAAGAACTGGGTGCGCAACCGCATGATCTCACCTGTTCCGCGGAAAGCGGCGATTCCAGCGCACCGCCCGCGAGTCCCACTTGCTGCCCGCCTCGACGAAATCGATCTTTACCCGCTTGATCGAACCCAGCGGCGGAGCTCCCGGGGGCGGCCGAGCTTCTGGATGGGTAGGGTACACGGGCATGCCGCCCTTTTTCCAGAGCATCTCCTGGGTCTCCGGTTGCACCAGGAAATCCAAAAACTTCCGGCCCAGCTCCGGGTTGGGTGCGCCGCGCAACAGCGCCGCCCCACCAACCTCCCAGCCGCTGCCTTCCTCGGGAAAGCTCAGGGTCAGATCGAAACCGCGCTGCTTGGCCCGCAGGACGTCGTGGGCGAAGGCCACCGCCACGGTGGCCTCCTTCAGTTCCACCAGGCGGACGGCCATCGATCCCCCGCTGGGGATCTCGACCACCGCGGGATGTAAATCGTCCAGGTACCCGAAAGCCCGCTCCTCGCCGTACAGGGAGATCAGCCCCAGCAGAAAGGTGTAGGCGGTTCCCGAGGAGGCCGGGTTGGCATAGGTCAGCCCCCGGGGAAAAACCGTCTTCTTCAGATCGGCAAACGAGCGGGGAACTTCTTGGGTCTGCCCTTCGTCGGTGCCGAACCCGATCACCCCCAGGTAGATCCCCGTCCAGGTCTCGTCCGGATCCCTGAATTCGGCGGGAATGGCATCGGACCCCTTGGGCCGGTAGATCTGCAACCGGCCGGCCTTTTTCAGCATCTCGTAGGACGGAACCGAACCGGCCATGATCACCGAGGCCACCGGGGCGTCGGCCTCGGCCTCGATGATCTTGACCACGTGCCGGCTGGAGCGGCGCATTCCGCTGACTTTCACTTTCTCACGGGCCTCGAAGGCATCCAGGATTACCCGGGCGACATCGTCGTCCCAGGAGTGGTAGACCACCAGATCGGCGCTGGTCTGAGCCGCCGCCAAGGGCGCCAGCAGAACCAGAAAGACCGCCACGCAGATCGATTTCAACGCTATTCCCCCCGGTGGGCCTTCCCGGCCTCCTGCTCCAGCTCGGCGAAGCGTCCTTCGTACTTGGGTGAGAAATGAAACACTACCAGGCGGCCCGCGCCGGCGAGCCGGGCCAGCTCCCCGGCCTCGCGGGCGGTCAGGTGATAGGTCTCGTCGGCACGCTCCTTGTCCTCGTGCAGGAAGGCTCCCTCGCAGAACAACACGTCCGCCCCCCGGCTCAGCTCGATGATCTTCTCCCGGTTGTCCGGGCTGCCGCGCACGTCGGCTATGTAGGCCAGGGTTCGTCCGGGAGTGATGATGAGCAGCTTCTCCGCCAGTTCGGCGGCGTTTTGCTGCCGGCCGTCGACCGGAATGCCGGCGGAGGGATCGCGCCCCCGGCGCGCCCAGCGCTTCAGCTCGTTGAGCCAGGGGCCCGGCCGTTTGCCCATCGCCTCCAGCTTCACCGGATCGATGTTGTAAAACTCCCGCTCGCTGACCGCATAACCCAGCGAGGGGATCTTGTGATCCAGAATGGTCGTCCGTACCTGCAACATCTCGTCTTCGAGGAGGAACTCCGACTTTTCCAGCAACCGGGAACCACCCTGGCGGAAGCGGTTGCGGCACCAGAACTCACAAACCCGCAGCCGGCTGCCGTCCCACTCGCGGACCTCGAAGACCAGGCGCTGGCGCTTGACCAGGTTCCAGGTGTATCCGGAGAGCTTGCCGCGCACGCAGGCGATGATCCCCTTGGGGCCGTATACCCGGACGCGCTTTCCCCGCCCCATATGCAGGCGCAGCAGGTGGTCGAAACCGATGAAGTGGTCGATGTGGGCATGGGTTACGAAGACGTCGGTGACCCGCAGGATCTCGGAGGGCGAGAGGTTGGTGAGCGTGCCGCAGTCGAACAGCAGGGCGCGTTTCTCGCGCAGGATATCCACGAACAGCGCAGGGTCCCCTGTCTGCCCATTGACCAGCCTGGGGAGAAATGAGGTCTTCATAGATCGGCAGCTATTCGTCGGGGGCCTTGGCCAGAAAAACCTCGAAGGCGGCCTTGAAGCCGGCGCCCAGGCTCTTCTCCACCTCGTCGGGGCTCAGCAGGCGGATGCCGCCCCGGTGAAGCTCCAGGATGTCCCGGCAGATGGAGAGACCCAGGCCGGTCCCTTTCTCGGCCCCCTTGCTGGTGTAAAAGGGTTCGAATATCTTTTCGCGCATATCCTCGTCGATGCCTCGTCCGGTGTCGGCGACCTGCACGCGCACTCCCTCGGGACCGGCGGCGGCCTTCACCAGAATGATGCCGCCCTTGCCGCCCTCGAGCTCGTCCAAAGCGTTGGAAATCAGGTTCACGATCACCTGCTGGACGTGCCCGTGATTGCCGCGCACTTCGGGCAGGTGGCTCTCCAACTCCAGGTTGATATTGACCCGCAGCTTCTTGGCCCGGTCGCGGAAGAGCTCCACGGCGGTGTGCAGGGGCCCCGAGGGCTTCACGGTCCCCTTGCCTTTCCGCGGCGTCTTGGAATACCGGCGCAGACCGTCGAGGATCCCCTCCATGTGAACCGCCTGCTCCTCGATCATGCGTATCTTGGGACCGATGAACGAATCGTTGCTGTAGCGGCGCCTGAGAATCTGGGCGAAAGCCTTGATGCCCAGCAGCGGCTGACTGAGCTCGTGGGCCACCACCGCGACCATCTTGCCCATTTCGGCCAGCTTGGCCAGGTGCAAAGTCAGATCCTTGGCCGCGGCCAGCTCTTTTTCCAACGCTTCTGTTTTTTTGTTGTCGTCGCTCACTTCCACAGGTCCTTTGCGTCGACTTCCAATCCGGGCGGCACGGTGTCCACCCGGATCTCCGGGGACTCGCGCCGCGTTGAGTTGCCGGCCGAATCGGTCACGCTGACCACCAGCCGGTTGCTGCCCTCGCGCAGGGGAACATCCAGGGACCACTTGCCGTCGTGATCCGCGCGCACCTGGAACCCGTTTACCATCACCAGGGTTCCCGCGGCGGTGCGGCCCGAAATTGTGGTGCGGGTGCGGTCGATCTTGGTGGGCGGCCACTTGACCTGCAGCGCCACCGACGAGGGTATGGCCATCACCCGCGAGGGGGGCTTGTTGGGCTTCACCACCGAGCGCCGGCCCTTCTTGACCACCACTTCCCGGCCCTTGGCCTTGAGCTTTACGTCGCCCGCGCGGGTGTCCACCACCACGGTGCCCTTGCCGTCGGTGGTCAGGCTGAACTCGCCCTGCTGGGCCGAGGCCACCGCATCGCTGCCCTTGGAGTGGAACTCGTACTCGTGCTCGGTGCCGCGGGGAATGGCGGCGGTGATCTGCCCCACGCCCAGCTCGAAGAACGAGCGCTCGATCTCGCCTTCGCCGGCGATGTCCTCGCCGACCACGAAGCTGGTGTTGGCGCTGACGATCACCGACGAAGCCCCGCGCAGGTGCAGGGTGGCGTCGGAGAACAGCCCGGTGCGGATCTCGTCGCCTTCCTGCAACACCTCGGCGACCTCGGCGGGAGCCCAGCGCTTGGAGCCCTGCTTCTTGATCTCCACCTGGCCCACCACCGCGCCGATGCGGGCCATGGGGGCCCCGTCGCCCTGACCCTTGGGCGGGGCCACCAGCAGGTTGAGCACCAGCAACCCGATCAGCAGGGCTCCGTTGGCCCCCAGGATCATGTTGGCCGTTCGGCTGGTCATATACCCAACATCCTATTGCAAGGCCCGGCCGCTAGGCAAGCGGGACCGGAGCCGGTTTCTCCTTGGAAACCTCTTTTTTCACCTCGGCTGGAAACCTGAAGGTCACCATGGTGCCGCGGCCCTCGTGGCTCTCTATCGAAACCTCGCCCTGGTGATCCTTCACTATCTGATAGACGACCGAGAGGCCCAATCCGGCCCCCTTCCACTGGTCTTTGGTGGTGAAAAAGGGCTCGAAGACCCTTTCCACATTCTCCGGCGCGACTCCCTTGCCGGTGTCGGCGATGCGGGCCACAACCCACTCTCCATCGATCTCGGTGGCCAGGACGATCTTGCCCCCGTCGGGCATGGCCGTCTCGGCGTTGAGCAGCACGTTCAAGAAGGCCTTGCGCAGCTGCCCCTCGTTGCCCATAACCCGGGGCAGGCCCTCGGCGAATTTCTTCTCGATCTCGATCCGCTGGCTCTCCAGCTTGCGGGTCATCATGTCGACGGTCATGTCCAGCACCCTCGAGAGGTGCAGCGGCTCGCGGTATTCGACCGCCTGCTGCTCGGAGAAGCGCAGCAGGTTGTCGGTGATCTCCTTGCAGCGCTTGGCCTCCTGCTCGATGCGCCGGAGGAACTGCAGATCGGCGTCGTCTTCCTTCTTGCGCCGCAGAAGCAGCTGGGTCAGGCCCAGAATGCCCCCCAGCGGGTTGTTGAACTCGTGGGCCACGCCGGCGCCCAGGTCGCCGATGGCGCTCATCTTGCGCGACTCCAACAGCGAGGCCTGCATCCGCTTCAGCTCGTCGGCGGTATGCACGGCGTCGTCCTGGAGCGTCTTCATCTCCACCAGCATCCGGCGCACGGTCTTCTGCAGCAGCAGCACCGCGGCTACGATCAGCGCGGCCAGCACCCCCCAGGCGACCCAGGCCCAGACCGGAAACCGCCAGCCCAGCGCGCGGAGCGGCAGCAGCGGATGCTGGACCACCACCGCCCAGTCGAGGAAGTCCAACCGCTGGAAGGCCCCCGAGAAGGCCTGGCCTTCCTGGTCCTCCCAGCGGGCGCTGCCGGCGTTGCCGCCTTCGAGGAACTCGGCCACCACCGGGTGCTCGGCCATCGACTCCCGCTCGAGGAACCGCCGCCCCTCGGGATGCACCACCAGCCGCCCGCCCCCGTCGACCACGAACATGCTGTAACCCAGCTCGCCCACCCCCGCCGAAACCGTCTGCCGCGCCCGCCGCAGCGACCGCTCGAAGCCCAGCACCCAGGTCTTCTGCCCGGGAATCTGCGCGACGGCCACCCCCCCGGCCACCATGGCCACGTTCTTGCGCCGGTTTACATAAACCCCCGAAAACGCCCGCCCCTGCTCCCGGATGCTCTCCAGCGGCAGGTGCTTGAGGAACAACCCGATGTCCTCCTCGTTAACCGGCAGCCGCAGCGCGTCGGGGGTCCCCGGCTTTACCTGCTCCTTGCGCAGGTACACCGGCTCCACCACCGTCTCGTCGTCCTCGTCCAGCAACAGGACGATGTCCACGTCCTCGTCCTGCTTGTAAAGCATGCGCATAACGCCGGTTTTCTCGTTGTCGGGCAGCGCCGGCAGGTCGAACAACTCGGTCCCCAGGGCGAAGATCCGCGGCGTGCTGGCCAGATCCCGCATCAAAAGCCAGGTGGTAACCCGCGCCAACTGCTCGTCCCGCTCCCCGGTGTCCTCCACCGGCGTGGCCCCGAAAACCGCCATCAACCCCACCACCACCGGCAAAACCGCCGCCAGCACAACCACCAGGATAATGTAACCCCGCATACTCAACCCGGGCTCCTCCCGGCAGCTATGTACCACACGCGAGCCCTTGAATCAAAAGGGATATATGCTGCGTGGGCGCGATAAATCGCGCCCCTACACCTTCCACCACATGACTGTAGGGGCACACCTCCGTGTGTGCCCTCCGTTGGTCGCATGGGATCCGCGGGTCTAATCAAGGGCAGGCACAGAGGCCTGCCCCTACAACACCCCGTTCTTGTATTAATATTGAAACGGCGGCGGGTCGATTCGACAGGTACCGTCGATGCACAGCGCCGTAAAAGGCTCCTGGCGCAGGGGCCAGCAGTGGTCGAAATAGCA
>Ga0272442_10002589_pt1 | contig 26118 bp, 20 predicted proteins | sample SSMForm2O_FD_200262 | JGI IMG/M metagenome (GOLD analysis project Ga0272442, IMG submission 200262) | Marine sediment archaeal communities from Little Sippewissett salt marsh, Falmouth, MA, United States - SSM-Form-2O | ecosystem: Environmental > Aquatic > Marine > Wetlands > Sediment ... | reverse complement strand
TGACGGCACGATGCCGGCGCCCGGAGACCAAGTCCTCTCTGCAGCAAAAATAGGAATCGCCGTTTTTCGGTGATTCCTATTTTTTTTGTAACCTGGGAGGACTTGAAACGAGATCCCCGCCGAGCGGGAGCGAGGATCAGCACCCATGGACGGGCGCGGCAGGGGATCGAGGCGGGTCGGAGGGTGACGGCACGATGCCGGCGCCCGGAGACCAAGTCCTCTCTGCAGCATAAAAGAGAGAAATTGCCGCAAAGCGGCTGTTTCTCTCTTTTTTTGTATAGACAAGAGGACTTTAAACTGAGCAACGGCGTGAATACATGGAGAGCACATCCAATTCTTGAATGTGTATAACGGCGAGCTATGGATTCTGCCTGATACTTCTTTGCCGCTGGGCTGCCAAATAGCAGAAAAAACTGTCAATGACCGCACGGCAGAAGCTATGCTAAAAAATATTTTGCACCATAAGTTGAATGCACATTCGAATATCAGATATAATGAAATGAGCATTCTAAACTTATTGTAAAAAGTAATAGGAATGCATCACCATTTTTAGGAAAAATTCATATGCTAAACCTCATCACTGTACTCAAAATCATCATTCCTGTTTTCCTGGCATTATTCTTTGGTAATTTCAGTAAACGGAAAAAAATCATTACTGCTGCAGGTCTGGACGGTCTGAAAGTTTTCATTATCAACTTTGCACTGCCCGTTGCGCTGTTTCGGGCTTTTGGTTCAATACAATACTCAAGCGATATGGTCATCAGTGTTGCAGTCATTTTCCTGGCATGCGGCATTGCATTTTTACTGGGTTTTCTGCTGCTGAGGATTAGTCCCGAACTGCCGCGGATGTTGCCTTTTCTCATAACGTGCACGGAAGCGGGCATGCTCGGATTTGCATTGTACAGCCTGTTATTCGGCGTTGATAAACTGCCTTTCGTCGCTCAGGCTGCACTGGGATGCGACATCTTCGTATTTACTATCTATTCCGCAAAACTACGCGCCCTCAGCGGAAATGGCGGCGCGAAAGCTGTTCTCCACGCTATGGTTTCATCACCTATTTTTATCGCCATTGTCCTTGGCGTGTTAATGGGTTCCAGCGGTGCATACAGGGCATTGATGGGGTACGGCATCGGCGAGGTTTTCAGCGGGATACTCGACCTTTTTGCCTCGCCTATCACATTCGTGATGCTTTTTGTCGTCGGGTACAGCATTAATCTGTCTGCAAGCAACCTGAAGAAAGCACTGTATACAAGCGGCATTCGCATTGTGGTTATGGGGACATTGTGTTTACTTGTGCTTTTGGTCCTTAGGCAGCTTATTACGCTTGACTGGAATCTGATGTGGGCGATTATACTTCTTTTCACTTTGCCAGGTCCTTATATACTTCCTGTTTTAGCTGATAATGAGGAAGACCAGAATTTTGCATCCACAGCCCTGTCTGTGCATATGCTGATAAGTATCGGATTTTTCAGCATAATTGTCATTCTAACGTCCATGGCTTAGCTATTTATAGCCGCGAAGCGGCGGCCACAGCAAAAAGAAACCGGCCGCAGAATATGCGGCCGGCTACTGGATCAACATCCGGCTATCTATTGCTGAGTCCGTTTACCGGCGGCTGGTACGGCTGTCCTGCCGGCCGGGTTCGCGGTTTCCAGTGCCTGGCTTCCCGCTATTGGGTCTGCCGTTTCCGGGGCCGTACGCATCACCCTGATGAGCTTTTCCGGGGCCGGATGCATCACTCTGAGGACCTTTTCCGCGACCGGATGCATCACCCTGAGAACCTTTTCCGCGACCATAGACATCACCTCGAGGGCCGCTGCCGGGACCGTAACCAGGCCTGGATGCAGCGGCCAGGTCGTATTCCTCGCCGTCGATGGTCACCTGGGAGATCCGAAGGAACTGCTCGTCGTCTTCACCTTCCCAGCGGGGGCCGGGGACGAGGTAGCCCGCGACGGTTATCGTGTCTCCGGATTCCACATCCATATCCGCGGCTGCAGAACGGGGATACATGAGCTCGTATTCCCCGCCATCCTCCGCCAGGAGACTGACTCCCTCGACCGTCACTTCTACGGTACCGGTGAGCGAGACCGCCTCACCTTCGGTATACTGGTTCATCCTGGAAGCGGGTGCGGCATACCGCCCCTGCTCCTGTGCGCCTTCGGCGGACACCGCCGCAATCGATACGAGTCCCGTCATTCCTGCCAGCAAAATCACCACTATACTTCGTTTCATTTTCTTACCCTCCTACAGGTTTGTTTTTACTGTACGGCTATAATGTAGGAGCAAAATGTGAACGAAATACGAAGGATGTGTATAAATTTTGCGTATCTGCTATCTAAGGTGGAGCCGACCCAGCCTGATTCCTTTTACGTCTCTTCAATCCCGTTTCATACTGTCTGCGGGGAGAAAATGAATCCGAGACTGCGGGCTGCGGGCCGTATCACGGTACTTGTCGGATCCCGATTCGAATAACACGGCGACCTGCCCTTCCACCAGGCATATTCCCTCGCTCATCGGGGGAGCAGTTATCTCCCTGATTTTATTCGCATCATCGAGGATCCAGACAGGGACGTCCTGCCTGTTTTTCAGGGTAAAAAAGCCGTCAGGGTCCCCGCCGAGAGGCGATGTGTATACGGACAAGCGGCTGTCGTTCCTTCTGCCGTAGGACTGACTGAGAACGATACGGTCGTCCAGAAAGGCGATACCCTGGACTTCGTCGGGGATCGATATGAAGTAATCGGGATAGGCGATACCGGTCTGGAGCCTGGACGGCGGGATCCCGTCCGATTGATCGGCCAGGATGAACCCTGCCGCAAGAGCGTGGTTGATTTTACCGTCGGAGGTTTTAAAATAATGCGACTTCGGGGTCCTGTAGGATCCGTCGCGGCTGCGGAATTCCGAGATGTAAAGGACCCCGCCGGATACCGTCGCCGCGGAACAGGCAACTTCGGTAGTGTAAGGTCCGCTCAAGAGAAGCTTCGATCCGTCTCCCGCTTCAAGAATCCCGGACCAAGGCAGCCGGTAAAAATCGGGACCGGAGGCAATCCAGACCCACTCCTCTGATACGGCAATACCACCCATATGACCCATGTGAGGACTCCCGTCGCCATTATGGATCCAGATGGTTTTCTCGAGCCGGCCGTTCACTGTATCGCCCCCGAGGGATACACACGTAATCGCCGCAGGCCTGTTATCGAACATGTAGTTCGAGATCAGCAGGAGATGCGCTTCCGGTATGTACGCAAGTCCCTGAGGCACCGCCGCCTGAAACAGCCCCGGAATAATCGGCCCCGGCTGCATGAGGTCACGGTATTCGGCGAATTGCTCTCCAGTGAGTTGAAAATCTTCCTCTATACCAGTCTGATCGAGTCGCGGTCCGCCCGGCACAGAGGTACCCTGCTCGGACGCGGCTTCCCCTGCGGATCCCTCTTCTGGTCCCTCTCCCCGTCCGGCACAAGAGAGAACGAATGAGAGGATCATCAGGATAAAAAAATACCGGATGGCGGGACCTTTTTTCAGCATGTACATTCACTCACTTTCGGCAGCATTGCGCATACGGGCGCGGCAGGGGATCGAGGCGGGTCGGAAGGAGTCCGCAGGACGCGGACAACTGGAGACCGGCACCCGGAGATCAGGTCCTCTCAATTACGGGGTTTGAACATCCACTGGATGGAAATCTCCGGGAGGACTGGTATGTCGTCCCGCCACCCCGAATCCCGCTGGTACTCGAAGAGACAAAAAACGCCGGTCTTCAGACAGAGAACTCCGCCGCCTGTAAATCTCCAACCCCAGACCAGGCTCGCTCCGGGTGCCCATCCGGCGTATGGATCGTCGATCATCGGGTCCCAGTTCACGACGTTGTCTTCGAAGACGTCGAAGTACGCGATCGGAAGACCGAACTCGAGGTCCCACTGGAATCTGTTACCGATATCCCTCAGGTGATAGATCCCGAGAAGCTCGTAACCGACAAGGGTGATCCCGCCTGCGGAGAGGCCGACGCCCCCCTTCACGCCCCATTCAGGGGACAGGCTGTATTCCGACCCCGCTTTCAGTACCATCATCTGATCGAATTCGAGATAGTGCCGCCATCTGCTCTCCCCGAAGCGGGACTCGCTGAAAGCGCTGACACTGCACAGCAGGAGGAGAATGATAATGATCTTTTTCATCTTTACCCTCCTGCTCTAATTATACTCCTGTATCTCCTGGAGCAAAAGCCCGTCAGCGGGCAAATAATCCTCACGATCCGTGACACTACATTTCGTTTCAGTTGCGAAAAAAAGACTCTCATTCTATAGTTAATCTATCATAATCCTGGAGCACACTTTGAGTGAAGTATTCGCGGGCAAGACCCTCCTCCTGGTTGAAGACGAAGCATTAATTGCCTTAAATGAACAGGCCCTCCTCGAAAAGCACGGGTTTACGGTAGTAACCGTTCACAACGCGGAAAAGGCCCTTCAGACTGTAGAGAATAGCGACATCGATCTGGTACTGATGGACATCGACCTCGGTCCGGGGAAAATAGACGGAACCGAGGCAGCCGAGGCCATCCTTGCAACTCACAACCTGCCCATCGTCTTCCTCACCACTCACACCGAGAAGGAGATGGTATCAAAGGTCAAGGGCATCACCCGGTATGGCTACGTACTCAAAAGTGCGGGAGAGTTCGTACTGGTCGAATCGATCTCGATGGCCTTCGAGCTGTTCGAGGCCCATGAAAGCTTAAAGACAGAGAACCGGGAACGAAAGATCGCCGAACGGAAAGCGGAAGAGACGGCGGAATTCTACCGCCATCTGATGGAGAACAGTATCGACGCTGTGTACCTGCTAAGCGAAACGGGCAGGGTCCTTGCAGTCAACTCCGTGGCATGCAGAATGATCGGGTATTCGCGCGCGGAACTGCTGAAGCTCACCATCGATGATATCGACCCCAACTATCCGTCCCGGCAGTTCGTCGAATTCTGGAACGGCCAGCCTGAAGGCGCTACGATCCTGTTCGAATCGCTGCACAGGCACAAGAACGGTGCACTGATCGACGTCGAGGTGAACGGTATCTTTTTTCTTTTAAACGGAGAAAAATATTTATACGGTGTGGCCCGGGATATCCGGGAAAGGAAGAGGAGCGAACTGGCCCTCAAGGAGAGCGAGGAAAAATACCGGCGCATCTTCAACAATTCACCGGATCTGATCTCGGAAGTCGACTTCGACACGTACATTATACTCAGTTGTAATCCCGCAATGGCCCTGGCGTTTGGAAAGAGGCCGGAAGAGCTTGAAGGGCAGGATGTCCGGCACATTGTTCCGCCGGAAATTTTCAGAACGAGAGAGATCTACGGTCTGAAAGCCCTCGAAACGGGAGAAATCCAGATCTTCGAAGACGAACGGAACGGCAGACACTTCCAGAATACGTTCATTCCCGTTGAGCACATCGGCCGAAGGATTGTGCAGACAATTACAGCGGATATAACCGACTGGGTTCGCGTGCAGCAGCAGCTGAAGGATGCCGAACAGAGCTTCCGTTCACTGGCGGAAAGCGCCGGCGTCGCTATTACCGTCATCCAGGATGATCAGTTACGCTACGTGAATTCCACCGCAGCGGACATCAGCGGCTACTCGAAGGAGGAAATGCGTCAGGGTGGAATCGGGAAGCTGCTGGAACGAATTCACCCGGATGACCGCGGGATGGTACAGTTACGTTACGAAGAGTGGAGAAACAGCCAACCCGAAGACGACTCGGAGCCGGTTTCCTTCCCTCCCCTCGATTACCGTCACGTACGTGAAGATGGAAAAATAATCTGGATCGAAGCCTTTACCTCAATCATCCAGTATGACGGCGCTCCCGCCATGCTTGTCATTCACAACGACATCACGGAGCGGAAAAACGCGGAGCAGCACCAGGAGTTCCTCATGAAGGAACTTAACCACCGGGTAAAGAACAATTTACTCCTGATTTCATCCCTGATCTCCATGAAGAACGACGAAGCGGGCGATTCGGTCGATCTGAGCGACCTGCAGCGGCGCATCGATGCCGTGAGAATAATCCATGAACAGCTGAATCGATCCAGAGACATCACCGTTATCAATCTGCGGGACTATATCACGGAACTGTTGTCCTCGATCTTCTCCTTCGCCAGACGGAAGGTCGGAACGGAGCTCAGGATCGATGTGGAAGCACTGCCGACAAAGACCGCCATAGCCGTTGGACTCATCCTCAACGAGGTTGCGACCAATGCCCTCAAACACGGTTTTACCGATGATACCGAATCCCTGTTCACCGTTACCTTCGAAGCGGAACCTGAAGCCCGGATGTACAGTATGGTCATTTCGAATAACGGCCGGCCGTTTCCGCAGAATATCGACGTCGACCATCCGGACACTATGGGCCTGCGGCTGGTATCCGCCCTTGTCAATCAGATTGACGGTTCACTGCAGCTGCAGAAGAAACCCTGCACGGTATTTTCCATCCGTTTCCCCATGGAGTGAGCCTTCGCCCTGAAAGTCGAAGGGCTCGACGCAAAGGGCGAATCGCGGAATTCCGGCCGTAGACCGTTTTTATTAATTCTTTTTAATATATATACTTAAATAAAATATTACTTCCTGGCACGAAATATGCATACATATAGACAGTTGCAGTGCAAGGAGGTATAACATGAAGAAGATTTTTTTGATTTTAATCGGAATCGGACTCCTGTTTTCATGCAACCTGAACATGGGCTCGGACCCGGACAGTTATAAAAAAACCGCCGAAGGCGGAGATGAGATAGACTACGAAGGGGAATACAGGACAGCGGTAATTCAGGAAGCCTCGGTGCTCACTGAAGATTCAACACCGGAAGAGATCTACAATGCCGGGACGGCGATTCGAGCTGCCAGGGATTCAAACAGCATAGATGCGGTCCGTGCTGCTGAAATCATTGAAGAGGAAGTCCCCGCAAGCGAACAGCGGGACCTCCTGATCAGCGTAGTGATTGACAACTATTCCCTGCAGGACGTGCAAAGCGCCATGAACGGCGTCGCCGAGGACCCTGAAGCCGGCGTAGAGGCGGCCCTTTCATTCGATGAGAACATCGATGAAGACTCTACGGCACAGCTGAACGGGGATGTTGAGTGGACCGAAGGGATCAGCGGTTCGGGTCTGCGCTTCGACGGCGAGGGGGAGTATGTCTCCCTGCCCGATTCGGAGAATCTGGATTTGACCGGCGAAGAAGCCTCCATCGAGGTGTGGATCTACCCGGAGAACAACATCGCCGCCGCCGGCATCATCCATAAGGGTACGGCAACCGACTTTTCGGACGAATCATACAGTCTGCAGTACAACAGTCCCGGTCAGGTAGCCATGATTTTCACCAATGAATCCGGCACCGCCACCTATGTCATCTCAAACGAAGCCGCGCTGCAGGAAGACCAGTGGCACCACATCGTGATCGCATGGAACCTGAGCGAGGTCCATATGTACATCGACGGCGCCGAAGTGACGCAGCTCAAGTACTATCAGAACGGCTGGAAGAGTTCGCTGCCGGCGAATTTTGCCCCCATCCGGAACTCCGACGGAGACCTGATGATCGGCTCACAGCCGGTCTCCGACTATCGCTTCGAAGGAATCATCGACAACCCGGTCCTCTACAACCGGATGCTGACCGCCGGCGAGGCGGCCGGCAATTACCAGGCTTTGATTAACTGAATCCTCCTGTTCTCTCCATACCAGCCCCGTCTAAAACAGACGGGGCTTTTTTTTAATGAGTTCTCATTCGAACGATGAATCCGGAGCGCTGTTTTCAGAGAATCTCAGCTTCATGGAAAAAAACAGACCGACTGCAAGCAGAAGCGCCAGTACGGCAAACAGGATACGGTAGCTTCCCTCCTGCATGCCTGCCGACCAGTCGAGGAAGAGGCCGGCGATGAGGGGCAGCCCCATGCTGAAGGGAAGTTCGAGGAGAGAAACCATCGCGAAGTGTGCAGTAGTGTCCCGGGTCCGGGCCAGATTCTTGACAGACGGAGGATATATCAGCATGCGCAGGGACCGTGAAGCACCGAGCAGGGCGGCGCAGACCAGGAAGAGCCATAAACTGTCGGCCGGCATGAGGAGCAGCACGCCGAGAATGCCGAGGATCTTGGAGATGACGAACTTTTCCCGGAGGGTACCGAAATTGTGCCAGCCGAAGACGACCTGGGAGACGATTCCTCCGGAATAGCTGACGGCGACAAAGGCCCCTGCCACCAGTTCTTCGGGTATGGCGCTGTACTCCGCGGCGTATGCCCCGTAGAACGAAAGGGCCACTACCACGGCGAAGTAGCTGGCATCAGATCCGATGAGGGTTCTGAAATCACGGGATCCGGCGATCCGTCCGAGACTCCGGATGAAGGCCCCCGGGCCGCCGATCCCCAGCTGAACTTCAGCCGGATCGTACTCCTCTCTGGTAATGAGAAAAAAGAGGGCGCCGAAGAAAAGGATGAATCCTCCGAATATGAACACCATCGAAGCTCCGTGAACCGATAGGGCGAATCGGGCCACGATCCGGTAAATTACGAAGCTGCCGATGAGTTTGGATATACTCTGCACGATGTACATAACCGACAGGGCCCGCATACTCTCCTCGTGACTGAAGAGAGAAACAATGTAGCTCTGCCACGCCGGCAGAGTGAAACCGATGGCAATCGTGAAGACAAAGTACATCCCCAGAAAGAGCTGCAGTATCCCCTCCTGCGGTTTGAAGAAAAAAAGGTAGAGTCCGAAAAGGGCCGCGGGGAGGGCGGCGGTCATGTGATAGAGCATTACGCTGGTCCGCTTGCTTTTCAGCCGACCGGATACATATGCGGACAGAATGGAGAAGACCGGAATAGACATCCCCAGGAATACCGGCAGCAAGCCGATGAGAAAGTAGGAAGCCCCCAGGCTGCGGAGAAAGAGCTGGAGAAAGGTGGAATCTATGAGCACCGGCATGCCCATGCCCCAGAAGAACTCGACCGAAGTTATTCCGGCGGTGTTGCGGATGAAATGCGGATCTTCTCCCTTTAAAAACCTGTTTCCCTGCATGCCTGTAATCATAGCGGTTATATACAAAAAGAAAAAGCGGGCATCTTGTTCTAATTGCATATAGAGCTGTTAGTTGATGCATTTTTTTTGAAGGAAATATACAAAAAACGGTATACAATATTAATAGGTAGTACGACTGTGTCTTTTCTCCATGTATAGAAGTCTTTTTTTTATTGTGAAAAAACAGGAAGAGGACTCCATGAAAAGCACCGCTCGCATTATCTATCGCCGGTATGCGTGATTCCTCCTGCTTATCGGTATCCTTCTGCCTGCGTGGGGGCAGACGGCGGAAATCAATCTCAATGAAAAATACGCATTCCCCTGCGCCGATCCGCGGTCCATCAGTCTGACATCGGACCGTCTGGTGATAGCCGACTATCATGAAGGCATCAGACTCATGGATATCTCCAATACTCAGAAACCGAAGCAGATATCCGTCATCGATCATACCGGCTGCAGATCTATGGCCCTGCTCGGCGATACGCTCTTTGCCGGCGGTTTCGAAGGTATTGCGGTTTTCGACATTTCGAACCCGTTTTCTCCGCGCCGGACCGCCTTCCTTCACTACCCTTACGTGGAGACCCTACGTACCGACGGTACCTACCTCTACGTGGCGCAGGGAGTGCTTGGCGTTAAAATCATCGACCCCTTTACGGAACGGGGTCCCAGGCTGGTCAGTTCATGCGAGGATATTTACGCGGTCGATCTCGCCGTCCGGGACGGACTGGCACTGGTTTCTTCAGGAACCGAAGTGAAGATAGTCGAAGTCGTCATCCCGCCCTGGCTCCGGAGCAGCCGCACACGCTGATTCGGCCGCACTCAGCCGTTGTGAGTAATCTCGAGAGTCGTACCATACTCATTGCGGATTGACAGTTCCGCCTCGATCTGTCTGGCGAGGGTATGGATCAGCTGCATTCCCAGTGTCTCTTTTTTCCCCTTGAAAAAATCATCGGGGAGCCCGACTCCGTCGTCCTCTACGGCTACTCTGTACCCGCCCCCTGAGACGGATTCGAGACGAACGGCAACAGTACCCTTTCGTGAGTCGGGGAAGGCGTGCAGGAGGGCATTGGTCACTGCCTCGTTGACGATTATCCCCAGAGGGACCGCCATGGTTACATCCAGAGATACATCGGAAAGGACGAGGTTGAGACTCACCCGGCCCGAATCGGCATAGGAGTCATGGAGCTGAGTTGCAAGCTGCTGAAGGAAGGGACCGAACTCCAGCTGCGAAAGGTTCTGATCGTGGTACAGCATATTGTGGATCATACCCATTACCTGTATCCGGTCCCGTGTTTTATAGAGGGCCCTCTGCAACTCCACATCCCCCGGCAGTTCGTTCATCTCAAGGAATATCAGGCCGTTGATGACCGCAAGGTTGTTTTTCACCCGGTGATGGACCTCCCGGAGAAGCACTTCTTTCTGCTTCAGTGATTCGACGAGTTCGTTCTCCGTCTTTTTCCTGGCGGTAATGTCCCTGAAGAAGGCGAAAAAATATACCTTCTCTTCGTACGTGAGAGAGGAGATGGAGACCTCCACCGGAAATTCCGAACCGTCCTTCCGCCGATATATTGACTCGTACGTATTGACCTGGCCGGTATGGACCATCTCCCGTTGCTCCATCCAGCGCTCTTCGGCAAAAGCCGGATCGATGTCGAATATCTTCAGGGAGTTCAACTCCTCCCGGCTGTATCCCAGGTTTCCGCAGGCCAGGCTGTTCACATAGGCTATACTGCCGTCGGGATCCTCGATCTGAAGAATCCCTATCGCGGCATTTTTAATCGCGTAGTCCCGCAGATAGAGATCTCTTTCGAGCATCATCATATCCGTGGTATCCTGGACAATCAGATAAATCCGCTCTTCTCCCTGCAGAGTTACCACCCCGCTGAACACAGCCACATCCCGTACACTGTCGTTTCCGCTTTCATGCCTGTCCTGAAAAAAATACTTGCCGGACTGTACAATACGCTTCAGCACCGATTCATCCGCCAGGGAAGAAGAGGGACTCACGCCGGAAAAAGTCATACCGCACAGAGTATTCCTGTCCCGGCCGTAGAACCTGGCGGCGGTAGTATTGACGTCAATGATCCGGCCGCTGTCTGAATCAAGGATAAGGATCGGATTGTAGATATTTTCGAACAGACTCCTGTACCGCTCTTCGCTCTCTGCAAGATCCCTCTGGACCTTCTGCCGTGTCTCGTGTTCCAGAAATACCTTGAGAATCAGAAGCAGCGCCATGGGGTAGAACAGCATCACAGCAGGTCCGAGCTTGAACAGGACTTCCCAGCCGGCCCTCCCGGGAAGAACCAGCTGTGCCATGAGCATGAGGAAGTGTACGAGCAGTCCCAGAAACAGGATCCGCAGGGTACCCTCCCAGGCTTTACTTTTCTTCCGCAGGAAGTAAGCTGCCGATCCCAGAAGGCAGGATTCGACAATCACGAGCACTCCGGGCAGGGCGCCGGCACCGCCGAGGTGGATCCGGAAAGCCGCCGCTATGACCCCCGCAATACCGGCGATCAGCGGGCCGCCGATGTATCCCGCGGCTGTCAGTACGATGGAGCGGCCGTCGTAGATCACTCCGGGAGCAAAACGCAGGGGGGTCAGCATTCCGACAACAGTCACTGCTCCGAAGAGAATACCTGCAATTACGCGGTACCTCAGCGACGAGTAGATGAGCCTGCTGCCGATGTAGTCATAGGCGACCGTCAGGGCGAGCAGAAGGGCGATATTGTGAATAAGTTCGAGAACTACCATACGCTCACGAGGAGTTTCCTGTTCATAAGTGATTTCAATATAATATTTTTTTAGGTACATTTCCGGCTGCACCCACAAAAAAAAAGCAGAATTCAGGGCTTTTTATAACAATTTTAGTAAGAATTAGCAGTGATGGTTAAAACCGTAATTTAAACTGGCAAATTTATCCAAATACTAGTATACTCACTATATGGAAGTGAGCACATACAGCGATGAGTTCATCGATGTGTACTTCAAGCAGAAGCCCATGACAACCCTGGGACAGGTCAAGCGGCTGTACAGCTGTCTCAGCAGCCCGGATCTGGAACAGTCCGAGAAACGCGTCCGCAAACTTCTTCTCCACGCTATCGAACACGGTGAAATACCCGTGTATGAATACAGGCTCTGATTTTCCCGCTCTTTACCCCTGAAAAAAATCAGCCCAGCGTATATACTTACAGGCATGAAGCACAGACTACTGCTCATCGTTTGGGCCTTCGTTCTCTACGCCGCGCCTGTTTATCTGCATGCCGAAGAGGTTCTTTCAGTCCTCTACTTCGAAAACCTCCGTGAGGATCAGGAGACCCAATGGATCTCCAAAGGAATTGCAGATTCACTGATATCCGAACTATCTCAAGTCGAAGGATTGGCTGTTGTCGAGCGGGAGGAGCTCCAGAATATCATCGAGGAACAGCAGCTCGCCCTCTCCGGCCTCACCTCCAACGAGGGAACTGCGGAGCTCGGGAAGATTCTCAATGCACGGTATCTCGTATCAGGTTCCTATGCGGTAATGGGGAAGCAGATCCGGATAAGCTGCCGTATTACCGATACGAGCTCGGCCCGGATAGAGGGCAGCACCACCGAGACGGTTTCACTGGACACCCTCCCTTCCCTTCATACCCTGCTGGCCGGCTTCGTCTGCGACACCCTTGAATATCCCTACCGGAACTTCGAGCCGGCAAGCCCCTCTCTGACGGCTATGGAGCATTACTACAGGGGCATCGATCTCTTCGATCTGAAAAAATATGACGAGGCAATCGGACTCCTCGAAAAAGCCCTTGCAGAAGAACCGACTTATGCCGGTCCCCGTAAGACCCTCGAGAGCTGCTACACCTTCCTGAAGGATTTCAAGCGGGCCCGCCAGACCAGGGAGATCCAGCAGCTCGCCGAACTTCTGCGCGGGCTCCGGCGCCGGCTGGCCCAGCAACCCTTTCTTACGTATGGAGAAATAGTACAGAAGGCCGCATCCGGCGGCGCCACCGCGGAGCAGCTGCAGCGGATCGCCCGGGAACATCCCGCCCTTCTGCGGGGCAACACTCCTGCCGAAGTAGTATGGAACATCCAGATCGTGATGGGTGAGATTGCAATGAAGAGCATATCCTATTTCGAAGACCATTCGACTGCACAGAAAATGTACGAGCAGATTATCGGGGTTGCAGAGAAGGCGCGGACAGGATTTCTGGGCGATCCCTTCCTTCCCGAAATTTACTACCAGGAGATGCTGGTCCGCTCATTCCGAAACGACTGGGCGGGAGTTAAGACGGTCTGCGAAGAGATCATGATGGGCTGGCCGGATTTCCGGATGAACTATGCGGTCGAGGAGTACTACGAGCGGGCCCTCGACAACATGGGAAGTTAACTTCGTTCACAGATTTTTGTCTTGCTATACTCGTGAAATATCCCCTATACTTCTTCAATGAAAACAATTAGGATCCCGTTCATCTTCAAGGCCAAAGTTACCCTCGCAGCTATCCTGGCGCCCCTTCTGGCCTTCATTGTCAATCAGGGTATCATGCACATGTACAAACCCCTCCCGGCGATGGTGTGGACTGAGAAAGCGGTGTATGTCGTACAGCCCCTCTTTAGGTACCTCGGCGGCCAGAAAGAAGCATAAACCCTGGCCCGCCGGTCCGAGGGAATTTTCAGTGATATTCGGCAATTTTCCGAAAACAGCTACAGTCAGATACAGGAAATCGCAGCATCCGTGCAGGAGGAGACCCAGGGTTCGCGGGAAATCCTCAACACTGTTCAGCGGCTGGTCGATGTCTCCGAGCACATAAAGGTGATTACCTCCGAACAGCGGACCCTCAATGAATCCTCGCAGACCAGGATGGAGACGGTAATTCAGGACTTTTCGACCATAATCGAGGCTATAGGAACTCAGCGTGCCAAGTCGGAGAACCTGCGCACCTCTTTTCAGGTCCTCCGGGAGACTCTGGAAGCGAATCGCCGGTCAGTTACCGGTCTGCGGGAACTATTGGGTGCTTTCTCCGTACGGTAAGCCGATATTCTAAAAAAAAATCATTTCCTGCTTTCAATATCGAAGAGAGTGTAATATTCTTATATGCATAGAGATAGGGTGAATAAATGAGATTGCGCAGTACCTGTATGCTTCTGCTTGTTCTGAGCATGGGCATCATGATATCCATTACCACTCTGGTACATCCCAGGGAAAGCGGTCGAAGTCGCCCTTCCGTTTATCTCAACGAAGGATGGGAATACAGCTGGGACGCATTTCCCAGAGATTCATCCGGCAGTATTATCTGGGACGGGAAGAGCATCAATAGTCTCGCCTGGAAGCCCATAGATTTTCCGAGCAATCCGCCGGACAGAGAAGGAAGGTCCCTCGTATGGTACCGCATCACTCTTCCAGACTCAGAGTTCCGGGACCCGGCCCTCTTTATCTACAGTATCGATATCAACGCCGAGTTCTATATGGATGCACGGCGCATCTACACATTCGGCAGGATCGACCAGGACGGAAGGGGAAAATTCATCGGCTGGCCGGTACAGCTCATCGAGCTTCCGGCTGAAGCGGCGGGCCGCGAACTGTACGTTCGGGTATTCTCGGATTACCGGGACATCGGCCTGTGGGGCAGGATCCTGCTCGGCAACCGTGCCAGAGTGATCAGTTACATGTACCGCAAGGACCTCTTCGGTCTCACGGTACTGATAATCTCATTGCTCATCGGACTTGTCTTTTTCATGACCTACATTCTTACCGGCAGGCAGAAGGTCTCTCTCTACCTCTCCATCATCACGTTCCTGCTTGCGGTCCGGATCTTCGGTCAGCTTTACGTGCAGCAGCAGGTGTTTGCCCTTCCCATCCTCCTGGAATATATCGATGCGGGGACATCGGTCCTTATCCCTCTGTTCATTACCAGGACATTCCGGTCTTTTCTCACCGGCCGTTTCGATGGGCTCACCTCGATGCTCTGGAAGTTCTATGCCGGCCTCTTTATTGTCGTCCTGATAATTTTCACCGTGCCGTCGATACCTGTACATACAATCTATGCTCTGCTCGATGTTGGATCATTGGTGGGGGTCGCCATCCTGGGATACATCTCCTTCCGCTGCCTCGGTGACGGAAACAGGGAACAGAAGTATATATCCATCAACTTCCTGATTATGGCCATGCTGGTTCTTTATGCCATCATGATGAGTCACAGTCTCGTTCCATGGATATCGGAGTTCGACTATCTCGTAGTATTTCAGTTCTCGGTAGGACTGGCGATGATTCTTGGATACCGCTTTCTGAAGCTGTATCGTACCTATGAAAAGCAGTCCCTGGAATTGGCCTCGATGAATCGGAAGCTGGAGGAACAGGTGCAGGTGCGTACCTCCGAGCTGGAGGAAGCCAACCGCCGGCTGGCGGAGGTGAACGCTCAGCTCAAGCGGGAAAAGAACCTCCTGAAAGTCTCCTCCATTACCGACGGTCTGACCGGTCTGTACAACCGCACCTATATCGATGAGCAGTTCCGGCAGTTCATCAAGGAATCATCCCGCTACGGCAAACCTTTTTCGATAGCGATGTTCGATCTGGACCATTTCAAACGGGTCAACGACGAGTACGGGCATAACACAGGTGATGAAGTCCTCCGGCAGGTGGCAGAAACCTTTCATAATCTCATCCGGGAGACGGACATCGCCGGACGGTACGGCGGAGAGGAGTTCCTCCTCCTCTTTCCCCAGACCGATCACGAAGAGGCGCTGGTGGTGACTGAGAGAATCAGGATCAATATCGAGAGGCTCGAGTTCGAAGGAGGCCCCGAACAGATCACCGTCTCCGCCGGTGTTGCCCAGTACGGCGGAGAATCCGCACAGGAACTCCTCAACCAGGCGGATAAGAATCTCTACATGGCGAAACAGAGCGGCAGGAACCGGATCGTCTAAACATAGCCGGCCGGCTGTGTTTGCCGGGCTTCAAGTCCTGCCCGGCTCCACAGGTTCTACTCGAATTCCAGAACGAGTCCGCTGCCGATCTCTTCCAGCTCAGCGGTCTGCGCGAGGGCCATCCGGCTGTGGAAGTCTGTGCAGTGGCAGGCATGCAGTTTTTTCAATTTGAGGTCCCTGAAATAGTTCACCGTACCTTCCAGCTGCTCCGCGGGGGGATTGAGGAGGTGGAAGCCTCCGATGATATCCACCACTCTGTCTATGCCCGTCACCTTTCTGGCCTGGGAGACGATGTTGCATATCCCCGCATGGGAACATCCGGTTATGACGTACAGCCCCTCCTTCCCCACATAGGCGAGGGCGGTGTCATCCATCAGATCGTCGGGTACCTGATCCCGGTCCGCGGATCTGCCTCGAAGTCCGATAGGTCCCGGATTTTCGAAGGAGTGCTCCCGCTCGATCTGTCCCAGAAAAACGAGGGAATCGTCAAGCCAGACCGGTTCGCTTGTCTTCTGTATCTCGAAGTGGGCCCCGAGCACCTCTTCAGAAACCGGGATCCCGATGGAACTGTTTTCGTCCAGGAACTTGGGAACGAAGACATCCGGATGGGCGATTATTTTGGGACACTTCAGGCTGTTGTGTTCGAACCGGGCTTCCAGACACTCCTTGAGCAGGAGATCCAGCCCTCCGGTGTGATCTATATGGCCGTGGGAAATCGCCAGATAGTCCGCGGACAGGACGTCGATCTTCATCTTCCAGGCATTACGCAGGAATACATCCGAATAGCCCACGTCGAAGAGAACCTTTACCTGGTCGGTCTCGATAAAATAGGACACTGCCGGTTCGGCAAGAAAATAACGGTCGATGATGGTGTTGTTGTCCACCAGAATTGAGATTTTCATATAATTTTCCCCTTTCGTTGTCCTACCTTACTACATTCCGTTCATATTTGCCATAAAAAAAACCTGGTGTTATATTTGAGCTAGGAGAAAACTATATGTTCCCGGTCAAAAAACGTCCAAATGTGATCCCGATCGATCAGCAGATCGAAGCCGCCTATCTTGAATCGGTACTCAAGGACCGTAAGATTCCCTACGTTCTCGTCTCATACTACGACACCGCCTATGCCGGGCTGTTCCAGACGCAGAACGGCTGGGGCCACGTAGAAGTCCCGCTTGAACACGCAGATGAAGTGAAGAATCTGTATACCGAGGTAAAAAAGGCCGGACCGGCCGACCGGGAAACAGGTCCCGGACAGGCCGACCTTCAGTAACTCCGTATATCATAAAAAAGTTTAAAGGAGGACATGTATATGACTCCGATCTACTGGTTCATTCCCGCCTCTGCTCTCATCGCCCTGGGTACCGCCTACTATTTTTACCGTTCAACTATCAGGGAGGATGAGGGAACCCCCAGGATGAAAGAGATCGCTCTGGCCGTCCGTGAGGGGGCCATGGCTTACATCAAGCAGCAGTACAAGGTCGTGGCGGTATTTTTCATTGGAATGTCGGGCCTCTTCGCCTTCCTTTCCTACGGACTTGGCATACAGAACCCCTGGGTGCCATTCGCATTTCTCACCGGGGGATTCTTCTCGGCCCTTTCGGGTTTTCTCGGGATGAAAATGGCGACGATGGCATCCGCCCGCACAACCAATGCCGCCAGAACATCCCTGAATCGCGGAATGCAGATCGCCTTCCGTAGCGGAGCTGTAATGGGTCTGGTTGTAGTCGGGCTGGCACTCCTGGACATCTCCGTCTGGTTCCTCATCCTGCTGCAGTTCTACGGTGATCACCTGATTCTTCTTACTACAACTATCCTGACCTTCGAGATGGGGGCTTCCGCTCAGGCCCTCTTTGCCAGAGTCGGCGGCGGTATATATACCAAGGCGGCTGATGTCGGCGCAGACCTGGTGGGTAAAATCGAAAGCCACATCCCTGAAGACGATCCGCGGAATCCCGCCACTATCGCCGACAACGTCGGCGACAATGTCGGCGACGTAGCTGGTATGGGCGCCGACCTGTACGAATCCTACTGCGGTTCGATCCTGGCGACAACGGCCCTCGGAGCCACCGCATTCGTCTCCGGAGGCTATGCCGAGCAGTTCAGAGCCGTCATCGCGCCGATGCTGATCTCCGGAGCGGGTATTCTCCTTTCAATCGTCGGAATATTTCTGGTCAGGAGCGGGGAAGATGCCTCGCAGAAGAACCTGCTGCGTGCCCTCTCGCGGGGAGTATACACCAGCGCGGTCCTGATCGCCGGGTCCTCATTCCTGATTCTCTATCTGCTCGGCATCGGCAACTGGGTTGGACTCGGGTTCTCGATCCTCTCGGGGCTTCTGGCAGGTATCGTTATCGGTAAGTCTACCGAGTACTTCACATCCTCCTCCTTCTCTCCGACCCGCAGGATCTCGGAAAGCGGCGAGACCGGACCCGCCACCGTTATAATCTCGGGGCTTGGACTCGGAATGATCTCGCCGGCAGTTCCGGTTCTAGCCATTGTCGCCGCAATAATACTGGCCTTTGCAAATGCCGCCGGCTGGGACTTCACCAATAGCGCGATGGGTCTGTACGGCATAGGTATCGCCTCGGTCGGAATGCTGTCCACCCTCGGTATCACGCTGGCTTCCGACGCGTACGGTCCGATCGCCGACAATGCCGGAGGAAATGCCGAGATGGCCGATCTGGAGGATGAAGTGCGGGCCCGCACGGATGCCCTCGATGCTCTCGGCAACACCAACGCCGCTACCGGCAAGGGCTTCGCCATCGGTTCCGCCGCCCTGACCGCCCTGGCCTTGCTTGCCTCCTACATAGAGGAAGTCAAGATTGCCATGAGCGAGATCATTGGCGGCGCCTATGCACAGCTCACTCTTCAGGACGGTGATGTCATCGATACGGCGACAGCCGGCATAGGGGAGTTCATCGATGCATTCCGGGTCAATCTGATGAATCCTAAAGTCATCGTCGGTGTCTTCCTGGGTTCCATGATGGCCTTTGTATTCAGCGGTATCACCATCAATGCAGTCGGACGGGCTGCCTCCAAGATGATCAGCGAGGTTCGCAGGCAATTCAGAGAGCACAAAGGCATACTCGAAGGGACGGAACGTCCGGACTACGCCCGATGTGTAGCAATATCAACCCGGGCCGCACAGATCGAGATGATCCTGCCCTCCTCCCTGGCGATTGCGATCCCAATCCTGGCCGGAGTATTTATCGGGGTCCCGGGCGTCATGGGGCTCCTGGTTGGCGCCCTCAGCACGGGTTTCGTCCTGGCGATCTTCATGGCCAATTCGGGAGGCGCCTGGGACAATGCAAAAAAGTATGTGGAGGAGGGACACCTCGGAGGCAAGGGCTCCGACACCCATGCCGCCACCGTCGTCGGCGACACCGTGGGCGACCCATTCAAGGACACCGCCGGTCCGAGTCTCAACATCCTCGTAAAACTGACCAGCATGGTAGCTATCGTCACGGCAGGCGTGGCGGTTGCCTACCACATTCTCTAGCTTCTTAAAAAAAACAGCCGCTCCCTATGGGAGCGGCTGCGTTTGGCTCTTATATCCGCGGGTTCCGTTCGATGGGTCTAAAAGGTGAAGCGGGCGAAGACCGTGCCGACGTAGGCGAAGTTGCTGAAATCGGCCACTTCCGGAGCCATGAAGAGCAGGGCGCCGGTACCTACGCTGAATCGTTCGCCGAGCTTGTAGGCAACGGTCACTTCAGGCAGGTAAATATTCTCGAAGGCAATATCGTTCAGCAGTCCGAAGAAGAGGAAGGCTCCGCCTCCCGCATGGGCGCTGAGCACCAGCTTGTCGAATTCGGCCTCCACGGTGAGGATCGGATACGCCATGGTCTCGAGAATGAGAGTGAACAACCGGGCTCCGACACCGAGGCGGATTCCGCCCTCGTTGAAGAAGTAGTTCACCTTCACATCCGGAATCAGGAAGGCGTAGTCCAGAACTTCATTTGCATCTGCATCGTCGGTTTCGATACCGACAATATATGGGATATTCAGCCCGATATCCACCTGTGTGTCCGCCGCTGCCGGGAACACCCCCAGAAACCCGATGAGAACTATTAGGAAAACTATCATTCTGCCCTTGTGCATAAATTCCTCCTCTTACTTTACTGTACATTTCACATTATAGCACAAATTACGCAATTCCCATTTAATTCTTTCTCCTGCACGAAAATTTTTCATTTGCCGATGATCGAACCTGGTAGTATTTTGGAGAAATAAATCTGTGTCCGGGCGGGAATTTTTCCGGACCGCGGGCTATTTGTTTTATATGGGAGATCAATTTTTTTCCTTGCAGAACCGTCATTAATAACGTATAAAGGCCTAAGAGTATGAAGGTTGAACAGTCAGTACCATCCTTGTCAATTCTTGTCGCTGAAGATAACCGGGTGAACCAGCTCTACATACGGACCCTGCTGGAAAAGGAAGGGCACACCGTTACCCTCGCGAACAATGGGAACGAGGTGTTCGAGCTCTTCCGGCAAGGGAGTTTCGACCTCATCCTGATGGATGTGAAAATGCCGGATGTGGACGGGCTCGAAGCAGCCGCCCGCATACGTATGTATGAGAAGGAGAACAATCTCGCCTCCACCCCGATCTTCGCCCTGTCGGCATACGACGACCTCGATACCCACCTGAGAACTGCAGACGCGCAGATAGACCTTTTTCTTCCCAAGCCTTTAGACGCGGAAACGGTTCACAGGGCTCTGCGGCAGACCTTCGGGCACGGAGCGGAAGAACAGCAGACTGTCGGCTCCTCCGAAGAGCATGATTTCTCTCACTATGAGTACCAGAAGAAGCTGCTCCGTGAGTTCGCCGATGCGGAGGACACCCTCATTTCCATGCTGGAGATGGCCCTGCAGGACATCCCGGTCAAGATGGACACGATCGAGCACACTATTCAGACCGGCGACAGCTTATCGGCTGCCCGGGAGGCCCATTCGCTTGCAAATATTGTAGGGGTACTTCACAGACCGGTCGAACGCAATGCGGCCCTCATCATCGAAGAGAAGATCGAACAGGGTAAATGGACGGATGCCAGGATCTGTTTCATGGAACTCAAGGAACAGATAAGCTCACTTACCCGCACTTTCCGGACAATTCTGCTCAACTCCCTGTCGAAATAATTCCAGGGGCTGTACCGTCACTTTCCTGTTCCTCAGATACCGTATTCCTTGAACGGAAGCCCAGGCAGCGGTAGTCGTGGTTGTGTAGGGAATTCTCAGTTTAACTGCCTCCATCCGCAGGATCTCGTCGTCATGCTGGCTGTACCGCCCAAGGGGAGTGTTAATCACTGTCTGCACTCTCCCGCTGCGCATATAATCGAGGAGGTGGGGCCGGCCCTCGGACACTTTCTGAACTACATCGGCAAAGATTCCATGTTCATACAGATAATTGGCGGTGCCGCGGGTTGCCAGTATCCTGAATCCCATCTCCTCCAGTTCCCTGATTATCGGGAAGATAACCTCCCGGTCCTTTCTGTGTACCGAGACAAATACCGTACCTTCAAGAGGAAGATCGTTGCCGGCGGCGAGCTGGGCTCTGGCGAAGGCTTCTCCAAGGCTTTCTCCCGTTCCCATGACCTCTCCGGTAGATTTCATCTCGGGACCCAGGACAGGATCTACTGAGTCGAATCGTTCGAAGGAGAAGACCGCCTCCTTGACCGCCCAGGTATCCAGCGGCTTGCCAATCCCTGTTCCTTCTCGGCACAATCCCAGTTCATCCAGGTCTCTTCCGTTCCACACCTGCACAGCCGCTTCGATCAGGTTGACGCCCGAGGCCTTGGCCAGGAAGGGTATTGTTCTCGAAGCACGCGGATTGACCTCTATTATGTAGAGCAGGTCGTCCTTCACCGCGAACTGAATGTTGAGGAACCCGACTACCCGGAGCTCACGGGCGATCCGGACCGCCGCGGCATGCATCTCCGTAACCTTCCCGGGGGTGGATTTGTAGACCGGGAATACACAGGCGCTGTCTCCCGAATGAACCCCGGCCGCCTCGATGTGCTGCATCAGGCCGGCGATGTATACATTTTTTCCATCACAGATGAGATCAAGATCGTATTCGAATGCATCTTCGAGAAACTGATCGACCAGCACGGGACTCTTGCTGCTCACTTCGAGCCTCCTGCTCAGAAGGTGCTCCAGCTCTTCCCGGTTGTAGGCAATACTCATGCTCTGACCGCCGAGCACGTAGGACGGCCGCAGCAAAACCGGATACCCTATTTCACCAGCGTACTGAAAAATTTCCCCGGCGCTGAAGGCGGTCCTGTTCTCAGGCTGCCGTACATCCAACCGCCGCATCAGATCGCTGAACTGCCGCCGGTCCTCGGTGCTGTGTATAGCTTCCACTGAGGTACCCACAATCTCGATCCCAGCCTGCCGGAGCCTCTCCGCCATGTTGAGAGGCGTTTGTCCCCCCAGCTGCAGAACGGCTTTGTCGATGTTTTCCTTCCCGAGGATATTGAGCACATACTCGGGATGCACTGGCTCGATGTAGAGCCGGTCGGATACGTTGAAGTCGGTGGACACCGTCTCGGGGTTCGAGTTTATCATCACTGTCCTGATCCCGGCCTGCTTGTATGCCAGACTTGCCAGGGTACAGCCGGTATCGAATTCGACACCCTGGCCGATCCGGTTCGGACCGCTTCCGATCACAGCCACCACAGGACCTTCGATGGGAGAGCCTTCATCGATCTCCCCGTAGGTCGAGTAAAAATAGGGGGTTTCGGCGCTGAATTCGCCTGCGCAGGTGTCGACCAGGTGGTAAACCGGCTTGATATCAATCCGTTCCCGCAGCATGCGGACTTCGGTCTCTTCGCAGCCGAGCAGAGATGCAATCCTGCGGTCGGTGAATCCGTACTGTTTGGCCTCCAGCAGCAGGTTCCGGGAGAGGTTTACCGGGTTTTTTGAAACGGCGCTGGTTTCTGTCATGATACCTATTTTTTCCCAGGGAAAATTCTTCCCCGCCGATTCGATCCGTTCCTCCAGTTCGGCTGCCTCGAGAAGCTGCCACAGGAACCAGGGATCGAAACCGGTGGTCCTGCTGAGCCCTTCGATACACCGATTTCCTTCCCGGGAAATCACCGTGTAGGCCGCCCACAGTCTGAGAGGATGGGCGGTCTCAAGCATCCGGTCCAGTCCATCGTAGCCGATTTTCAGCTTTTCCAGCCCTTCGAAACCGATCTCCGCCGCGCAGACGGCCTTGTTGAGGGCCTCCATGAAAACTCGTCCCAGGGCTAATGACTCGCCGACAGATTTCATCTGGGTTCCCAGCTGATCACAGCCTCCCGGAAATTTTTTCAGCTCGAAGCGCGGGACTTTTACCGCGCAGTAATCCAGGGCCGGTTCGAAACTCGAAACGGTCTTACCGGTAATCTCATTGACTATCTCGTCCAGGGTGTACCCGACTGCAAGCAGCGCCGAGCATCGGGCGATGGGAAATCCAGTGGCCTTGCTGGCGAGGGCTGATGAACGGGAGACCCGGGGATTCATCTCGATGACGATCATACGCCCCGTCCCGGGTTGTACGGCGAACTGCACGTTTGATCCTCCGCAGTCCACACCGATCGCCCGCATGATTCGTATGGCCGCATCCCGCATGATCTGGTACTCGTCGTCCGAAAGGGTCTGTGCCGGAGCGACGGTGATGCTGTCGCCGGTGTGAATCCCCATTGGATCCACGTTTTCAATCGAACAGACCACCACCGTATTGTCGGAGCTGTCACGCATCAGTTCTAATTCGAACTCCTTCCAGCCGGTGAGACACTCTTCTACCAGGGCCTGTCCGACCGGACTCAGGGCAAGAGCGCGCCGGACCAGTTCTTCGAACTCAGCCTCGTTCGTGGCAATGCTGCCTCCATGTCCTCCGAGGGTGAAGCTCGGCCGTATGATGAGAGGGAGACCCGCTTCCCGGCGAAATTCTTCGGCGCTCTGAACATCCTCAACCAGCGCCGAGAGCGGCACGTCGAGCCCTGAATTCTGGACGATCCGCTTGAAGGCCCCCCGGTCCTCCGCAAGCCGTATCGATTCAATACCGGCGCCGATGATTTCGACAGCGTATTGCTCGAGGATTCCGGCTTTCTGCAGTTCGATGGCCAGATTCAGTGCGGTCTGTCCCCCCATGGTCGGAAGGAGGGCGTCGGGACACTCCACCCTGATGATCTCCGCCAGGTACTCGACCGTCAGGGGCTGGGAATAGATGGCATCCGCAATCCCAGGCGTTGTCATGACTGTAGCTGGATTGGGATTCACCAGGATGACCCGGTATCCCTCCTCTTTCAGCGCCGTGACCGCCTGGGTTCCGGAGTAGTCGAATTCGCAGGCCTGGCCGATCACGATGGGACCGGAGCCTATGATCAGAATACTGTGTATATCTTTTCTGGCGGGCATATTCAGCTCCTTCCCAGTGCGCAGGTGATGAACTCGTCGAATATCCAGAGAGTGTCCCGGGGTCCGGGGGCCGCTTCAGGATGGAACTGCACCGCTCTGATTCGCAGCCTGTCATGCCGTATGCCTTCGATAGTGCCGTCGTTAGCGTTCCGCATCCACACGTTCAGGCCGTCGGGCCAGGTTCCGGCGGGAGCTTTGTCACGCACTATCGTCGTACCGCCCCCCATCCTTGTATCCAGCATGTCCTTCCGGGAAGCATTCTGCCCGGTCCGAGCCGTCCGCGCCCCCTCATTTTCCTCCGGCTCACGAACTGCAAAGCCGTGATTCTGGGAAGTAATGAAAACCTTGCCGCTGCCTGTATCAATCACCGGCTGGTTGAGGCTGTGATGACCGAACTTCAGCTTGTATGTAGCCGCACCGAGAGCAAGACTGATCAGCTGATGACCGAGACAGATTCCGAAGAGCGGATACTCCCCGGCGATACCGCGTATCATCCTGATCTCCTCTGTGAGTACCGCAGGATCACCAGGCCCATTGGAGAGGAGTACCGCATCAGGCCCGACAGACCTGATCTCCTCAGCAGATACGGTGTGAGGGAGAATCGTCACCCGGCATCCGCGCTTCCTCAACTCCCGGAGGATATTCTGCTTGATCCCGAAATCCACTACCGCGAAATGGAGTCCGCCGCTATCTTTCTGTCCGCTTCCGGCGGTCTGGAAGGAAACGACTGCCTGTGCCGGGTCAGCGTCTTGGTTTGCAGCGCGGCCGCCCACGAAGCTCACCAGGTCGAGTCCCTCCATATCCGGGCAGCCCTCCAGGTGCCGCACACAGATATCTATTTCCTTCCGGGTCAGGGCGGTTCCGCCAGCAGCGGTCACGCCAGCGGCGGCTCCGGCTTCGCTGCAGGTTCTGTCCGCTCCGGCGGATCCAGCCGACATTGCCGCGGCCCCGGCCTCACCCTCTCCTCCGGATGAGCGGACGATGCAGCCCTTCAGGTTTCCCTCCTTTCTGATCCGGAGTGTCAGTGCCCGGGTATCGATGCCGCTGATGCCAGGTATCCCGCGTTTTTTGAGAAAACCGTCAAGGCTCATACGGCCCTGCGGCGCCGGACCCCGGTATGCCGCACGCATGATCAGGCCGCCAGCTCCCGAGCAGCCTTCCGTTTCCGACCACTCCTCCAGATCGCCGTAGTTGCCGATGTGGGGAGAGGTCATGATGACCAGCTGTCCTGTATAGGAGGGATCGGTGATGATCTCATGGTAGCCGGTCATGCCGGTATTGAAGACGAGCTCCCCGGTGCCGGCTGGGAGGGGACCAGTCTCTACCCGCGCGGTCTCCTGAAGCCCGGATTCGAACGGACCGAATACCGCGTCACAGCCTGCTTCGGGAGCCCGCGATTCCCATTGTCCCCCAGTGTCGGAATCCAATACCAGCCGGCCGGCTTCGGGAGCGAGCGCCCCGATGCCGGTGCCGGCGTAGACCGAAGCATCTTCGAGTACGAGAAATGTGTCTGTCGCCATAAACGCCCCTTTTGCATAAATATACTATATTAGCCGGGATAATATAATATATATGCAAAAAGAGTCAATACAAGTGTATATTTATACTTTTTCTATTCCCACTCGATCGTCGAGGGAGGCTTTGATGAGCAGTCGTAGACTACCCGGCCTATATCCCGCAGCTTGTTGGTAATCAGCGAGGAGATCTCCTGAAGGTCCCCGAAGGGAAAGGGAAATACATCGGCGGTCATTCCGTCAGAAGATACAACCGCCCGCAGAGCCAGAA
>Ga0272442_10002587_pt1 | contig 26120 bp, 19 predicted proteins | sample SSMForm2O_FD_200262 | JGI IMG/M metagenome (GOLD analysis project Ga0272442, IMG submission 200262) | Marine sediment archaeal communities from Little Sippewissett salt marsh, Falmouth, MA, United States - SSM-Form-2O | ecosystem: Environmental > Aquatic > Marine > Wetlands > Sediment ... | reverse complement strand
TTGCTGGTTATTTCTTCAACTTGGAGAGGATGCCTTTTTCTCGTCCTACTTCAACAAATTCATCAGTGCAATCAGTGTAATCCGTGGTTAATCTTCTTTGGTTGCGGCCCTCTCGGGCCGCGCTGTGAAATCCGTGGTTTTCCCCTTCCGCAGCCAGCTCAATATATTCCATGCATTTGTGCAGCATGTCCATGGATTTGTTTAGTAATTCGCTATACGCTTGGGAATAGCTGCAAACCAAATACAGGAGCTGGATCGATGCAGAATCCGAAAGTGGTGGTAATCGGGGCCGGTAGTCTGTTCTTCGGCAGGCAGGCCATATGGCAAATGACTCATTCTGAGCACCTCAACGGCGGGACAATCGGGCTGGTCGATACCAACCCCGTGACGCTCAAGCGGATGACCACGCTGGCCGAGAAGGTCATCGAGCACCAAGGTGTCAGGCTGGCCCTCGAGTCGTCCACGGACGCAAGGGAAGTGCTCAAAGACGCCGACTTCGTGGTATTCAGTTTCGCCGATCGGTCGGTCAAGTTCCGTGGAATCGACTGCCGCATCGCACTGAAGTACGGCATCCGTATGTGCAGCGGAGATACGATCGGGCCCGGCGGAATCATGCGCACCCTTCGTGAATTCCCCAAGATCATCGGTTACTGCCGCGACATCGAGGAGCGCTGTCCCGACGCGTGGATCATCAACTACATCAACCCGACCGCCGCCAACGGCCTCGGCATACGGATCTTCGCGCCCGAACTCAAGAGCTTCGCGCTGTGTGACGGCCTCCATATGCCACACGTGAAGAAGAGCTACGCCGTGCGCGCCGGTATCATAGAAAAGCCGGAGGATATGACCCCCGAAATCGATGACAAGTTCGATTTCCTGATCGCCGGTCCGAACCATTTCACGTGGCTGGTCAAGGCCGAGTACGAGGGACGCGACGTCTCGCCCGACATCGCAGAAGCACTGCGCCGTTCCGCCGCGAAAGAAACCGACGGCGGTGACAGCGGCGCCAAGGCAAAGTACAACGACTCGATCGGGTACGAACTGTACAAGGCTTTCGGTCGAATCCCCACGTGCGTCGCACATACGAAAGAGTATGTCAGGTTCTGGCAAGGCATCGGCGAGACCCCGGAACCTATCGAACCGCTCTCAACCTGGGACCCGGCCGCACGCTACCCCAGACACGCAGCTATGTTCGACGAGGTAGACGGCTACAACTACGGAGCGAGGCCGGTCTCGGAATTCATCGAAAAGACCGGCCCCGACCACGCCACGGACATCATCGAAACCATGTGGGCAAAGCTCGACAAACCGTTTTTCATCAACCAGGCAAACAACGGCGCGGTCACGAACATGCCGGACGATGCCTTCCTCGAGATCCTGTGCGATCCGAAGATGGACGGCCTCCAGCCACGCCCTATTGGTGACGCGCCCATAGGCCTCCGCGGCCTGTGGCAGCAGGTCCTGGACTCACATGAGCTCGCCGCACGCGCGGCGATGAGCGGCGACCGGGATATCCTCTGCAGGGCGTTCCTGTGCGATCCAATGGTGTCCAGCCTCGCCGATAGCCGGGCAATGATCGACGAGCTGCTCGAGACCGAGAAAGACGCCTTGCCGGACTACTGGTTCAAGTGACCCCGACGTTCGTGGACTCGCCCTGAAGGTGTGCACTGACCAGCGCGAGAAGCCTGTCGCGTTGCTGGCGCGACGCTGGGTCCTCGGCAAGATTCCGGCGTTCATGCGGGTCCCGCTCGAGATCGTAAAGAACCAGGTCGCTGACATCGGAATCGAAACACCCCGAAAGCTTCCACTCGCCGTCGCGAACCATCACCAGCGGGCGGTCGTGCTTCGTGTGCGGGGCGAATGACGCCAGGGTAAACTCACTGAAGACGGGTCGCTGTTCAGGCTCCCGCCCGTTGGACAAGCAGGACGCCAGGCTCGGCGAATACCCGGCACCCGGCGCTTCGAGACCGGCCAGCTCCAGCAAGGTCGGCAGCATGCTCTGCGTTTCGACCGGTGTCCGGAACCTGGCTCCGCCGGCAATACCGGAAGGATACCACCATATGAACGGCACATTCACAACGGGCTCGAAGAAAGTCTGCTTCTGGACCAGCCCGAAGTCGCCCAGATGAGTTCCGTGATCCGAGCAGTACACCACGATCGTGTTGTCAAGCAGCCCGCGCTCCCTCATCCCGTCCAGCAACCGCCCGAACAGGCTGTCCAGGAAAGCAACCTCGCCGTAGTAGTACCCTCGCATCTTGCGAATCTGTTCACCGGACAACGGCGCGGCACTCGCACACTTGCTCAGTTCCTCGTCCAACCAGCGCGGACTGCCTTCGGGCATTTCTTCGGCTTCCGCGGGCAGCTTCACCGCATCAGCATCCACGATACGGTCAAACGGTTCGGGTGGTACGACCGGTGTGTGAGGTCCATTGAATGATACCCGCAGAAAGAGCGGACAGCTGCGTCCTTCCGCATCGAGCCATTCCGTTGCTTTCCCAACCACCTGAGCTTCGGCCGTTTCCTCTGCTGGCGCCGGAAAACGGCCGCCGAAGATCCAGTTATAAATATCGCCGGGATACTTGACAACGTCATGGCGCGATTCATCGTACTGCTCCGGGTAGCGGAAATAGTGCACATGCTCCGAAAGACAGGGCCCGGACTCGGTATCGAACGCCGATCCACGTCCCCCGTAGTGTTGCTTTCCAAACGATGCCGTCAGATAGCCCGCGTCACGGAATCGCCCCATCAGGTTGGGAACCGGTGCCTTCAAATCGATGCTGTTATGCCACACACCCGTCCGGCACGGGTATTTGCCGGCCAATATGGATGTTCGCGCCGGCACACACACGGGCGCCGGCGTAACCGCGGCCCCGAAAACTGCTCCTTCCCGGGCCAGAGCATCGATGTTGGGCGTATGCGCCCACTCCGCACCGTAGCAGCCCAACGAGTCGCAACGCTGCTCGTCGGTCATCAGCCAGAGTATGTTGGGTCGTTCGGTTGCCATAGAACCGCTCATTTTTATAGCAGACCTCCCCACTTTGTGTAAGAATAATGCGCATGTACCCACCGATCCATCGAGTCATCCGGAGCATGTGCGCGTGTACCGTCGTCTGCCTGCTGTCGGCGCTCGGTGCCGCCGACGGCCACGGTGCGCCGCCGACAGCCAGGTCAATCTACGACGCCACGGGTGTTCGCGGCGGTTTGATCGTGCACGTCGGTTGCGACGACCCCGCGGCAATTGCGTCACTCCGAGCCAACAGCCGCTACCTCGTACATGCGCTCGATACCGACCCCAGCAAGGTCAACGCCGCCCGCGAGTTCTTCTACAAGAAAGGCCTTAACGGCGAGGTCAGCGCCTCCGTCTTCGACGGCAGGAAACTGCCGTACGCGGATGGGATGGTGAACCTGATTCAGGTTTCAGGTGTCAGTTTTCAGGTGTCAGCTCCAGAGGTGGGACGGGTGCTTGCGCCCAGAGGCATAGCCATGGTTCATGGTTCATGGTTCATGGTTGATGGAAAGAAGAAAGAACTCCCAGGGCTCAATGCATTAACCATCAAACATCAACCATCAACCATCGGGAGGAACTGGTTTGCGTACCGCAAACCAGTTCCTCCGGAGATCGACGAATGGTCCCATTTCCTGCACGACGCCGGTGGCGACGCCACGGCAAGGGACTCACAGGTGGCGTCGCCGAAACGCCTGCGCTGGATTGCCCCGCCGAAGTGGTGCCGGTCCCATGAAATGCCGAGCAGCGTCGGTGCGGTCGTCACCGCCGGCGGACGGATCTTTAGCTTCATCGACGAGTCGGTCATCGGTGTCTATGAGAAGGTTCCGTGGAAATGCGTCCTCGTGGCCCGAAATGCGTGGAACGGCGTCCTCCTCTGGAAGAAACCACTACGCGACTGGCAGCCGGAACACGGCACAGGCACCGGTGGACGTTGGCTGATCCACCACACCATCCCGCGCAGGCTGGTGGCGGACGGCGACCATGTCTACGCAACCCTCCAGTTCGTCGGTTCTCCCGTCTCCATCCTGGATGCGGCCACAGGCGCAGTTGTCGTGGAAGCGCTGGAGGGTACCACCGGTGCGGACGAAATCCTCGTGTCCGACGGCGTCCTGGTTGCCAAGACAACAGAGGGTCTCTCTCCCGGCGCGACCCAGCGAATCACGGCCGGCAAAACAACGGACGGCCTCGTCGCCGTCGATACAAAGACCCACAAAATGCTCTGGCGAAAAGAGAATGTCTGCGTGCTGCCGTACGCACTTGCCGCACAGTCCGGCAAGGTCGTCTATCACAACATGAACGAACTGGTCTGCCTGGACGCACGAACCGGCGCGGACGCGTGGCGCGCACCGTGCAAGGTCGGGTCGGCCAGCGGTGCGGGCAGTACCCTTCTGATCCACGACGGCATTGTCCTCTATAACGGCAGTGTCCAGCCGCCGGCGACACCCAAACCCGAACAGCCCGCAGCTCCCAAGGCGCCCGCAAAGTCGGGCAAGAAAAAGAAGAGACGAAAACCGAAAGGCGGCCGCGGCCGGCGGCTCCTCACGGCATTCTCGCTCGCCGACGGCAAGCAGCTTTGGCAGAAGCCGGGCGCAACGTCCCTGGCACAGGCCTGCAACCAGCCGGGCGACGTGTTTGTGGCGAAGGGCGTCGTCTGGTGCGGTGCTTCCACGCAGGGCCTGGACCTCAAGACAGGCGAGCCCAAGGGGCAGGTTGCTCTCCACAAGCTGATATCGCCCGGTCACCACGCACGCTGCCACAGGGCCAAAGCCACGGAACGGTTCGTTATCAGGCCCAAGCGCGGCGCCGAGTTCGTTGACCTCGAGAACGGCGACCACATGCGTAACGACTGGCTTCGCGCGCCGTGCTTCACAGGCCTCACCCCGGCAAACGGTCTCCTCTACGTGCCAACCGACCAGTGTTTCTGCTATCCCGGTGTCAAGGTCCCCGGCTACATGGCCCTCTCCGGCGACAAACCGGAACCACTCAAGCCTTCCGGCCCCGACGCCCTCGAGAAGGGACCTGCGTATGGCCAGATCCAGGGCGGCATTCCGTCGCCCCGCGACTGGCCGGCCTATCGTTGTGACAGCCAGCGGAGCGGTCGTGCCGGGATGGCCGTACAGGCCAATCTGAAAAAAGCTTGGGAAGCAAAACTGGGCAGCGGCAGCCACCAGGCGGTAGTCGTCGGCGATCGCCTCTGGGTCGTCGAGAAGAATCGCCATACTGTTCGGTGTCTGAAGGCGGACACGGGAGATAAGCTCTGGCGCTTCACGGCGGGCGGACGAGTCGATTCGCCGCCGACCTTCCACAACGGCGCCTTGCTGTTCGGCAGCCGCGATGGATCGGTCTATTGCGTACGTGCGAGTGACGGTAAGCTCGTGTGGCGTTTCCGTGCCGCGCCCAAAGAGCACAAGATCGTTTCGTACGATCAACTTGAATCCATCTGGCCCGTTCACGGCAGCATCCTCGTCCAGGATGGCGTGGCCTACTTCGCCGCGGGCCGTTCGTCGTTCCTTGACGGCGGGATGCTGGTCTACGGAATCGACGCCGCCAAGGGTACACCGCTCCACCACCATGTACTCGAAGGGCCGTGGCCCGACATCAAGGAGGATACGGGTTCACCGTTCGCCATGGAAGGTGCGCTGCCGGACATATTCGTCAGCGACGGCAAAGATCTCTACATGTTGCGGATCAAGTTCGACGCCCAGCTCAAACGGCTGCCGACAGAGAAGGAAAGTTCGCTGGGCGAATTGAACATGGGGAAGATCCACCTCGTGGCAACCGGTGGCTTCCTGGACGACAGCGGGTTCGACCGGCTGTTCTGGATGTACAGCAAACGCTGGCCCGGCTTCTACTTCGCCCAGCATTCCCCAAAGGCCGGCCAGCTCGTGGTCTTCGACGACAGCACCACATACGCCGTGAAATACTTCTATCTCAGGAACAGGTGGTCACCGCAATTCATACCGGCCGGCGAGGGATATATCCTCTTCGCGGACGACAACGACAACGAACCCACGTTTCACGAGAAGGGTAAGACCGTGGTGCCATGGCTTCCCGCCGACACCGGCAATGGCCGCCGCGGCGGACGCGGCGTCGAGAAGGGCACGGGCTACGTACGCGAGAAGCCGCCGAAGTGGAAAACCATGGTCCCGCTCCGCGTCCGTTCAATGGTGATTGCCGACGGGCTGCTGTTCGCCGCGGGCACTCCGGACAAAATAGACCCCGAGGACCCGCTCGCAGCCTTTGAGGGACGCGCCGGCGCCGAGCTGCGCGTCTTCTCGGCATCAGACGGGAAGGAGATCAAGAAGTACGACCTGCCCGGCATCCCCGCGTTCGACGGCATGTCAGCCGCCGGCGGCAAACTCTACATCGCCACCCTCGACGGCCGCCTACTCTGCTACGGCCCGTAACGCGTGGTGCGGCAAAGCCTGCCGCGCTCCAAAGCTCTGCCCTGGAGAGCGTGGTGCGGCAGAGCCTGCCGCGCTCCAAAGCTCTGCCCTGGAGAGCGGCGGGCCTCCGCCGCATCCTACTCCCCGAAGCATGCCAGGCGACCGTTCTTGAGGGACAGGAAGAGCTTCCCGTTTGCCACGGCCATGCCGTCGTAAACCGGCGCGGAGTCGAGCTTGAGCTCCTGGAGCACCTTGCCGTCTTTACGGTTCAGGATCATCAACACCCCGCCCTTCCGGTTCTCGAACGCGCCCCATGGGTCGTCCTTGTCCACGACATCGGGGATACCCGCCAGGCAGAGCGCGTCCGGCGTCAACACCATGGCCTCGGCGCGAACAGGCAGTCGGAATTCCCACATCTTCTTGACGTTTGACCTACCCCTTTCCCTGCGTCTGCCCTTCTTCCCCTTCCTTCCCTTCGTCGAAGGCGCGGGAGTCCCGGGCCCCAGGCCCGCCGCGAACACGCTGTAGCCTGTCCCCATCTTCAGAACGTCGTGCGGATATGATTTGCCGGCCTGCTTCTTGTAGGCCGAGATTCCGCAGACAGCCCTGTCATCGAAGACCAACATCTGGGCCAGAGCCCCCTTGTACTTCCAAAAGGAGCTGTTGTACCAGGACGAGTCCAACAGGCCGCCCGAATTGGGAATCAGGAAACTGCCGCTCGGCTGGCCGCCGGTCGCCAGCTGTTCTCGGTCGATGTGAACGTTCCGGAGATAGATGCTGTCGCCGTCCCCGACGAGAATGCCTGACACAACAGCCCCCGCGCACTCGCCCTTGCTCTCAATGTCAGCTTCCAGTTGTTTGCTCCGCAGCACTTTGCCGGTTTCTGGATCAAGGACGTAAAGGAACAAGCCGGAATCCAGGTTCGTCGATCTGCCGGCCGCAAAGTAAAGCTTCCCATCTGCGACGTACACGGTCCCATGGACCGGCCAGACCGATTCGAGCTGGCCGTGCGCCGCAAGCTGTCGTCCGCCGGGTGCTGCCCGGAACCGCCACGCCATCGCTCCCGTATGACGCAGCTTGTAGACCGATCCGGCTCGCGTGCCGAAGTAAAGGCATCCCTCAAACCACGTCGGCGGCGTGTCGACCCGCCCATCTGCCGTGAACCGCCACCGGTTCTTCCCGTTCTCCGCAAATGCGCACACTACCTCGTGCCTGTCAGGCACGGCCACGTAGACCTTGTTCCCCACGACAACCGGAGCCGTCGGCGTCCCGCCGACAGCCACGGACCAGTGTCGTTGCAGCTTCGTCGGAACTGCCGAGACCGTGGCGTTGCTCCGCCTGCCGTCATGCTTGTAGGTCGTCCAATCATCTTCCTGTGTGACCGGCATCACCCCCCGCCAATGAAAGACGAAGGCAGGACCCTTCTCCAAGCGGCCGTCCGTGGACATCCTGCCGTTCACTTTGATATTCGAGGAGTTCAACGCGATGAAGCCGTTCAGCTTGGCGTTGCCGTGACAGCCGCAGGCGTGTGCGGGCAGGTAGATCAAGCCGTTCGCCGGCATGATCCCATATGCGCACGCGCCCCGTAGCCAATGATGGACATCAAGCGCGCCGGACGCAAAATCGATGTATTCTATGCCTTCCTCACCGGCAAGGTAGAAGTTCTTTGAGGCCTTGTTACGGTAGCAGCGATGGTGATGTCCCACGAGCATCTCCTTCACCGGGAACTTCTTCTTCTCCTCGCCCGTGCGTGCATCCAGTCCGATGAGTTCCACCATTCCTTCCTTCATGGTCCAGACAAGGCCGTTGTTGATGAACAGGTCCGGCGGCGTGAAATGCGACAGCGTCATGCCCGTGTATTCCCATACCTTCTTCCCCGTGGCCGCGTCCAATCCCCATACAACGGTCTCTTTCTGCTGCCACCTGTTCAGGTTGTTGGGGTTTGGTCGTACCTGGCCCAGGTAGACCATGCCGTCGTGGTACACCAGCGTGCAGAAATTCATGTAGTTGAAGCTATAGTGACCGAACACGCCTTTCTTCATCTCCGGCCTGGGACGACGCCACGCGTCTTTGCCCGTCTTGATGTCAAACGCTCCGATATCATCGCCGTCGATAAAGAACACCCTGTCCTTCCCAACGGTGAGATGCGCGTCGGTGAACTTCTTCATCTCGGTGCCCTGCGGCGTGATCCCCTGCAGGCCGGTCCGCTCCCACAGGGTCTTCCCCGTGGCTGCATCGACCGCCATGATCGTCTTGCCGGGCGTTCCCTTGAGAACATTGCGCGCGAGATAGAGCACGCCGTCCTTGAACTGGATCGTCGCCGTGTTCTCCGTGCCCTTGTACGTCCTAAGCGTCTTCCCGGTCTTGCCGTCCAACTCGGAAACGGGGGCGTGGAAACCCAATGTCACGTAGATTCTGCCGTCCGCGGCCACCAGGCGCCGGTACAGTTGGTCCGGCCCCCGGAAGCGCATCGTCCCGCCCGTTTCCACGGCCGACCACTTGTGCCAGCCCCAGTCCTCGATGGGGCGTTGCCAGAGGTCCATCCCGTTGAACGCATCGCGGCAGCCCAGCGTCCATTTGTAGGTGGGCCCGTTGATCGCGATCGGCGCGAGGTCCATGATGTAGTACAGCCGCCCTTTGTCGCAAACCATGGCGTTGACGCTGTGGATCATGTTGTGATGCCGGCCCCACGCCGGCGGCATGATCCACTGCATGCTCCGGGATATGCCCACCCTCGTGTCTTTCGATACCGCGTTGTTCTCGGGCCCATACAGCCAGTGCGGCCAGGAGTCCAGCTCCGCCGGCCATTGCTTCACCGTCTTCCTGCCGGCGATCAGCCTGATGCCGAGCGGCGCCAGGACCCGGTCGATCTCTTCGGGCGGAATGCCGTGGCCGGCGTTGGGAATCACGATCGCGTTAATGAGATTGTCGATGTATGGCAGCTTCTTGCCGTCGAAGACACGCGCGGAAACCCGGCCATTCAGCCCCTTGGCCTGCAGCTCCGCGCGCAACTTCCCAACGCGGCCTGCATCAACATCCAGCGCCTGCACGACGAAACGCTTGTCAGTGCCGAGGGACGCAACGGCCTCTACATCTCCGCATCCAACGTGCACAACTACCCCGCCCGGCAAGGCGGCGTCCCGCAGGGCCGCGCCGTGGGCAAGGACCGCGAAGTGAGCCAAGAGAATGCTTCGGGTGACGACTTTGCTCATTGCTGACTTAATCTGAAGCGTCTGCGAAGAAAAACAAGAAGATTTGACGCAAAGGTCTGTTTTGCAGTCTGTACGAGCGGTCGGAAGCTCAGTCATGTCCTTTGCTCTGAACGGAAAAATGCCATTGACCCATATCCATTTGCCTGATATAACGCCATTCCACAGGTAAAACATACGACCGGAGGAGGCGGAACATGAGCAATAGGGCGCGATCCAACAGGAAAGACGGCCGCAAGCGAACCGAAACGGCTGGGAAACCGGCCCGGCCGCGCTATGCCGCGCCGGCCGTGGATCAGGCGCTGGATATCATCGAGTTCCTCTCTCGCAACACTCCCGCCTACGGGATCAACGAACTCTCCCGCACGTTGAACATCTCGACCAACACTGTGTTCCGCATCCTCCGGCGGCTCACCGAACGCGGCTACACCGAACAGGATCCGTCGGGCGGCTACCGTATGGGCACGCAGTTCTTTGCGCTGGGCATGCGGCTCTATACGCGCTTCGAACTGCGCTTGCGGGCCCGGCCGCATCTGGAGAAGCTCGCCGCCGACACACATGAAACCTGCCAGATCCACGTGCCCGACAAGGACCGGGTGCTGGTGCTCGATTGCCTGATCCCGCAGGCCGAATTCTTCCTGCAGACCACCCCCGGTAGCCGCTTCCACTACCATCCCAACGCATTCGGCAAGGCGATCCTCGCCTTCCTGTCGGAAACCGAAATCAAGGACATCCTGCCCGAAAAACTGGCTTCGCTCGCCCCCAAAACGATCACCAGCCGCAGGCAGTTGCTCTCCCATCTCAAACAGGTGCGCGAGACCGGTATCGCCTACGACATGGAGGAGTACAGCGTCGGCTTCTTCTGCATCGGCTCCCCGGTCTTCGACGTCACCGGCAAGGTCGTAGCCGGCATCGGCATTACCGGCGTCCTGCGCCCGCCCGTGCGCCGGCAGTTCCCGCAGTGGGAAGAAAGGGTCCTGAGCTGCGCCGAACACATTTCCAGAGACATCGGATACTCCGGTAACGCCTTCAAGGAGTTCGCAACCAACCGCGCCAAGCTGAGCCCCAAACGTTCACGCTCGAAGTAGAGGAGACATCCCATGAGCACACTCACCGTTCTGGTCACCGACACGGTCTTCACCGACTTCGAGCAGGAGCGCCGTATCCTTGCCGGCGTCGATACCGATCTCAAGGTGCTCCAGTGCAAATCGGCTGCCGAACTGATCCCTCACCTCGACAACGTCCACGGCCTGCTCAATACCTACCTTCCCGGGATCGACTCCGACGTCTTCGACGCCGCGCCCGCACTCAAAGCCGTGGTCCGCTACGGCATCGGCCTCGACACCATCGATATCCCGGCCGCGACACAACACGGCATAATGGTGGCCAATGTCCCGGACTATTGCATCGACGAGGTCGCCGACCATGCCCTCGCACACTTCCTCACCCTCGCCCGCAAGGTCTCCCTCGCCGACCGCAACGTCAAAGCGGGCGACTGGTCGCTCGCCTACGTCAAGCCACTCAAACCACTCCAAGCCATGCGCGCCGGAATCATCGGCTTCGGGCGCATCGGCCGGGCAATTGCCCGACGCCTCACGCCTTTCGGCATCGAGGTAGTCTTCCACGATCCCGCCCTGGCCAACGCCGCGGACGGGTGCCGCCCCGTCACCTTCGACCAACTCCTTGCCTCCTCCGACGCCATCTTTGTCCAGTGTCCGGCCACCGAAGCCACCCGCCGTCTCCTCGATCGGAAGGCCTTCGCCGCCATGCACAAGCAGCCGCTCATCATCAACTGCGCCCGCGGCGAAATCATCGACACCGACGCTCTCGTCGAGGCGCTTCGCAACGGCCGCGTCGCCGGCGCCGGACTCGACGTTCTCGATGACGAAGACGCCGTCGTCCAGCACCCGCACCCCCTCAAAGAATTCCCAAACGTAATCCTGACGCCGCACAGTGCCTGGCTCTCCGATGCCGCTGTCCCAACCCTGCAACGCCGCGCCGCCGAGGAAATGGCCAGCGCGCTCACCGGCCGGCCACCGTCTTCACTCGTAAACCCGGAAGCCTTGACAAAGGAGAAACAACCGCAATGAAGATCGCCCGCATCCAGACACCCGACAAACGCATCACCTACGCCGCCGTTGAACCGGAGACCTACCGCCTGATCCAGGGCTCCATTTTCGACGGCATCACGCCCACCCACGAGACCGTGCCGCGCACCGGGGCCGCCCTGCTGGCCCCCGTCACCCCGCCACAGGTGATCGCCATCGGCCTCAACTACCGCCGGCACGCGGCGGAAAGCAACATGTCCATCCCCGAAGCGCCGGTGGTCTTCGTAAAGACCTGTAACACCGTCATCGGTCCGGACGCACCCATCGTCCTGCCCGCCATGGCGCCCGACGAAGTCGACTACGAGGCCGAGCTCGTGATCGTCATCGGCCGCCGGGCCAAACGCGTTTCCGAGGCCGAAGCCCTCGAATACATCCTGGGCTACACCTGCGGCAACGACGTCAGCGCCCGCGATTGCCAGCTCAAGCACGACGTCCAGTGGGCGCGCGGCAAGTGTTTCGATACGTTTGCGCCGATCGGTCCGTGGATCGCCACCGAGCTCGACGGCGACCATCTCGACATCCGGCTCACCTTGAACGGCGAGGAGATGCAGCACTCCAACACCTCCGACATGGTCTTCGGCTGTCGCCAACTCGTGAGCTACCTGTCGCGCTGCATGACATTGCTGCCCGGCAGCATCATCATGAGCGGAACACCGTCCGGCGTCGGCATGGGACGCACACCGCCCGTCTGGCTCAAGCCGAACGACATCGTCGCCGTCGAAATCGAAGGAATCGGAACGCTCAGCAACACGGTCACAACAGAAGAGGAGAAAGCAGAATGAAAATCCAGGATCAACTGTTCATCAACGGGGACTGGGTCAACGCGAGCGCGGCGGAGACCATCCGGGTCGACAATCCGGCGAACGGCAACGAACTGGCCGCCGTTCAAAAAGCAGCGCCACAAGACATCCACGCCGCCATCGACGCAGCCCGCAAAGCCTTCGATGACACCTGGGGCAAAATGAACCCCGCGGAGCGCAGCGCGCGGCTCCACAAGGTCGGCGACGCGATCGCGGCGAACCAGCAGTTCATCGCCGAGACAGAAACCGACGACGTCGGCAAGCCCATCTTCGAAAGCGTGAACATCGACGTCGCCTCCGGCGGGGCCACGTTCCACCACTTCGCCGACATCTGCACGGAAGTCATGGGGGGCATCCAGCCCTCGCCCTACAACGAGGTCTTCGATTACACGATCCGCGAGCCGCTTGGCGGCGTCGGCGCCATAATCCCCTGGAACTTCCCGTTCCTGATCGCCTGCCGCAAGATCGCTACTGCCCTGGCGGCCGGCAACACGATGGTGATCAAGCCGGCCTCATCGGCGCCGCTCAGCACCCTCCTGCTCGGCGAGCTGTTCCGGGAGGCCGGCATGCCCGAAGGCGTGCTCAACATCGTGCCCGCGTCCGGGCCGGACGTCGGCAAAGCCTTTGCCGACTCCAACATCATCGAGGACATCACCTTCACCGGCTCCACCGAGATCGGTGCCCGTCTCTACGGCGCCTGCGCGCCGAAACTCAAGGCCTGCACCCTCGAACTGGGCGGAAAGAGCCCGGCCCTGGTTCTGCCCGACTGCGATATGGAAGAAACCGTCGCCGGCACGCTGTTCGGCGTGTACCTCAACCAGGGCGAATGCTGCTGCGGCCTCACCCGGCTCATCGTGCACGAGGACGTCTACGATGCGTTCGTGGAACGGTTCGTCGCGGGCGCCAAGGCCATCCGCGTCGGCATGCCTCGCGACGAACAGACCCGGATGGGACCGCTCGTGCATCCGGACCACCTCAAGACCGTCATGGACTACGTCGCCTCCGGCACGGAGCAGGGCGCCACCCTCCTCACCGGCGGCAATACTCTGACCGATGGCGAGCTGGCGGCCGGGAGCTTCATGGAGCCGACCGTCCTGGCGAACGTCGCTCCGGAAAGCCGAGTCTGGCGTGAAGAGATCTTCGGCCCGGTAGTGGTCATCGTCAAGGCATCGTCCCTCGACCAGATGGTCGACCTGGCGAACGATACGCCGTACGGCCTCGCCGCCAGTGTCTGGACCACGAACCTGAAGACCGCTCACGCCCTGGCGCCGCGGCTCGACGCCGGCACGGTCTGGTTCAACCTGCACAACTTCGTATTCCCGAGCGCCCCCTACGGCGGTTTCGGCGCCAGTGGCGTGGGAAGCGAACTGGGCAAACAGGGCCTGCTCGCCATGACCCGTACCAAGAACGTCATGGTCAGCCTTTTCCCCGAGGGATTCAAATGGTATTGAACCCCGGCGGAACCGGCATCGACCATCAGTAACTGCCACGGCTGTGCACGGCGATCCGGCAGGGCTTCGGGCTCACAAGGACTCATTCGGCGACAATCTCCATGCCGCGGATCAGTGGCTTGCCTTGACGTGGGGCCAACGATAGAGTCAGGGCTTTGCCGGCCTTTACGCCCTTGAACTCCCTGACGATGGCGCGTCTCGCTCCATCCGCTTCCCTCACAATGTCGAAGTCCTTGAGGACACGATCGCCCTGCAGCGCGAAATCGAAGACCCGCTCGCCGGGTTGGGCCGAAAGCTCGGCCCTATGCCCCACTCACCCAAATTGGACTCGACCAAGCCTGTTCGCCGTCCACCTGGACGACGTGAACGTAGTAGTAGTCGGTGTCACGCTCGGGCTCCTCGTCGGTCAACTCCTGCTCAACGTCCAAGGCGCCATTCCCTGCTATGCTCTGCCAGACGCGGTTGTTCTTGACGATGTCCACCCGATCCAGCGTCACGGTGCCATAGATGCCAATCTTGAGCTGCCGTGCCCCATCGCACGCGAGTTCGGAGCCCATGGGCTGACCATTGATGCTGAACTCCACGAGAATCCGTGCGCGCGTCGTGCCGTAGCAATGCCGGTTGTACAGACCGTCCCAGATGCCCTCACGCGTCAGCCCGTCGGCATACACTGCGGCAAGCCCGCCCTGATACGGACCCAGCGGCCAGAAGAAATCGTCCCCGGGCCTGCCCTTCGAGTGATCGGCGCTGGCAATGAACCCAACCTTCAGTCCCTTTTCCAATGCGTCACACACGCAGTTTCCCGGTTTCCCGCCGCAGAGCATGGGAGGCTGCGCGTCGGGCGACATTCCGTTCCCCCAGTGTGCATAGACCTCCACAACCCGCTCCAGCTCGGGATCGTGCAGGTCCCAATTGGCCCCGGCGTGCATGTGCTGGATCGACATGGTCTTGCACTTCAGCGATTTCAGGAACGCATAGGTTTCGGCCACCCCGCCCTCGGCGGTATAGGGCTGGTCATCGGCCAGGTAGTACAGGTTCTTGTCGCCCCCTTCCCCGCGCATTGGACGATGGGTCGACTCAACAGCAGTGAACGTCACGAACTTGCCCGGCTCATAGTGATCGGCCGCCGCGTCCTGGGTCTCCTTCCAGTCCTCGGAACACAGATTGTCGCTGTGATCGGTGACCGCGGCGAAGTCCAGATCGGACTTGTGCCGCGCGTAGAGGTAGTCCTCGGCCGGACTGGCGATCAGCTCGTTCCACGCCGCCGTGTCGGCGGAAACACGGGAGTGGACATGCGTATCGCCCCAGTAGAGAGCATGTGCCGGCTTCTCGGCCGTCGTCCGACTCGCATTGCTTCGCGCCCGGAATGCCCGTCCCTCATCGTGCGCTTCAACTCGATGGACACCCGGCTCATCAAACACAACCCCCTCAAACGTGTACACGCCTTCATCCTCCACCGTGAAAGTATGGACCAACTTGGCCTCAGGCCCGCACCCGACAGGCGAGACGTTTGCGTCACCTTCCTGGAGAGCGGCGGGCCTCCGCCGCATCTGGTCCGCCGACCGGAACCCTGTCAGCCTCACCGTCCCCCGATACCCCGACGCCAGGTTCTGAAACTTGTCACGCGCGCGCACGCAGACACCGAAAGGCTCACCGACCACGGTGCTCGAGGGGATGGTCACTTCCAGCCGGACAGCCTGCTCACTGACAAACGTCAGCACCGGCGCATCGGGCACCAGGAAGAACCCGCTGCCCGGCGCAGTCCGCTTTCCATCCGGGTCCACTGCAACTTCTACGAGCCATGGTCCGGCAATGTCCCACGCATTGGCGTACTTCGCCTGTATCCTGCGGCCGTACTGAACGGTTACCGTCTCACCCGGAGCCAGCGCCTTCTCGCGAACCGTCACAAAGAGGTAATCGATCGTGAAAAACTCGCATCCTGTCTTCTTGTACTCGCCGGGAGCGGTGTTGCTGGACTCGAGTCTGACATCGGAATCGGGACAGGATACGGGCACGCCGTCCGGATAGTCGGTAGCGAGGAATCCGGGCAGCTTGAATCTAAGCGTCCCGCCCACGGCCACGCCCTCCGGCCCGGCCGTGTACGTGACATCCATCCAATACTTCCGGCCAACAATGATCTCCGTGCTGTCCGTCTCTATCGAGATGATCCCAACGTCTTCGCCGTACTTATCTCTTCTCATGGCATCCCTCTACGTTGGCCGAGCCGGAGGCTCAGCCCTACCCAGATGCGGCGGGGCCCGCCGCTCTCCAATGCTCTCCCGGTAGGGCTGGCCCTCCGGGCCGGCCGCTGCTACCAAGTTCTCGAATCCGGGACTTCAAGCCAACGAGCATCCTCCAGTATCGACTGCTGGCTCACCAGACCCGGCAGTGTCATGTCCATCGCTTCGTGGATGCCGATGACAGCCTTCTCGCCCGCCATGGTCTTCTCCCAGTCCAGGATCTCGAAGTAATCGCCACCACCGTGACCGGCTTTCTTCGCCGCCTCAGTGGCCTCCTTCCAGTACTCCGGCAGGAACTCATCCTCAAGCGACTCTATGTCAAGCCAGGTCTGGGTATCTTCACATTTCGAGCGCAGCCAGATCCTGTGTTTCTCTCCCTTCGCGCGGGCGGACTCGTAGCAGCCGTCCGTGCCCTGAAGTTGATAGTTCCTCCCCGCATCCGGGCGATCGGAGATCATATCCACGCGGATCTTCACCAACCCGCCGCTCCGCATGCGACACAACATAACGCTTGTATCCTGGGCGTACTCATCTCCACGCGGGTCCTTGTAGTGATTTCCTGTCCCTTCGCAGCAGACGGCCACTACCCGGTCGCCTTCCATCCATTGCAGTACCGGCCCAAGGCTGTGCGTACCGTAGGTAATCCCGTCGATCCCGTTCTGCCATTTCCGCCGCCAGACCGTCTTCTCATTCAACCATTTCAGTTCGTGCAGGTACTCTCCCTCAGCGTAATAGACGGTCCCGAACAGGCCCTGCCTGACCAGCTCCTTTACCAGCGCGTTTGACCTTATGTACGTATAGTTCTCGGCCATCATGTATGTGGCCTTCGAGGCGCTGCAGGCCTGGACGAGTTCGCGGCACTCCTCAATGGAAATGCCCGCGGGCACCTCGCTGAGAACGTGCAGGTCCCTCTTGAGTGCCTCGACCGCCTGCGGCACATGGAACTGCATCGGCGTGCCTATGATCACGGCATCCAGATCGGACTTCTCGAGCATTGTCTCGTAATCGGTGTACTTCTCCGTCGCGCCGAGCCGCTCCCTCGCCGCATCCAGGCTCTCCTCGTTCGTATCGCACACCGCAAGGATGTTCAGGCACTCGAGCGAGTCACACGCCGCCTTGAAACTGCCACCCCGCGCACATGCGCCGACTATCCCTACATTGATTCTGTCATTCGCCGCCATTGCCCTTTTCTCCTTCTATATTCCAGATATATGGTATTCCTCTTCTATGCTGTAGTAAAAGGATATGAGTTGCATCGTCCCGTGATTTCTTACATAATTCCGAGACGACACCATGCTCGATATTCGACTTCGTCATGTGGGTGTGTACCGCGGCATCGTGGCCAAGTCGCAGACGCTCGATCTCACGTTTCTGCTCTTCCATGTCCATGGACTGGTCCATATGTCGTTCCCGGGGTGTGACCTTTCTGAGCCGTCTGCTTTCTTCGCGCTGATCTTCCCCGGTGAGCTTCTCACCTTCAGCTATGCCAGGACTCGGGAGAACTGGGTGGTGCAGTTTGAGTCCGACGACATCAAGCCGTCCCAAACACCCGGGGATGTCCTCCTGCGCCATGCGGACCAGTGGGTGTCCATGCCTCGCATGGCCCCGGTTGAGACAACTGCACTGCCTCGCTGGCAGGCCGAGTTCGCAGAGATACGAGAAGCGTTCGCGAGGCCCACGCCGGCCAGTCGTCTCAGCGCGGAACTGGCCACGGCTAATGCCGTCCGCTACATGGTCGACCAACAACGAAGCACACAGGCCGTGTCACCGGCCGCCAGGCTGAAGGCGCTGCTCGACAATGACACCAACGCCCGCCGAACACTCGAGGACCTCAGTCACGAATGTGGCTACTCAGCCGATCATCTCCGGATCCTCTTCAAACGCGAGTTCCAGATCGCGCCGGCCGAGTACCGCAACCGTCAACGCCTCGCGACAGCCAACGACCTTATTGCCACCAGTCGATTCTCGCTCAAGGAAATCGCGTACAGGACCGGCTTCCGCCACCAGTCCCACTTCTCGGCGGCTTACAGGAAAGCGTTCGGCATATCACCGCGGGACGCGGTCAAACAGCTGCGGCAGGGGTGATTACGGAACAGCACAGGCCAGCGCTTCACGCAGGCTGGCCGCCACGTCAGGCGCGAGCTTTCCGTTGTCACAGACGGGAGCGTCGCCCAAGTACAGGCCCTCCAGCGCCGGCGCTGCCTCGGCACAGGTCTCTTCGAACGTCTTGATGAGTTTCTCACACCGTTTGGCGAGTTCTTCCGACGGGTGTTCCTGGCAGCGTCTGACATGAAAGTAGGCATGCTTCCAGGCATGGAAGCAGTAGGCCCAAACAACGAGCTGCTCGACCGCCCTTTCCCATGCCTCCGCTTCCGCCCCCCCGTCCTCGATCGCCTCGATGCACTCGCGGGCCTCGAGTGCCAGCGTCTTCATGTGGTCGGCCTCGCGAAGACACGCCTCCAGGCATTCTTCGGTCATCGATTCCATCGCCTCTTCCGCCGCGCGCTCTTCGGGACTATCCGTCCAGCCGGCAACACGATCGCAGTTCGCCCAACCACGCCTCAGCCCGTCGATCGCCAATGCCAACGCTTTCTCGGACGCGGTCTGTGGGTCACCCGGACGGTTCGCGGGATCGACCCGCGCGATATGACTGCGCGCATACGGGTACCCGGGAATCCGGCTGTGGTTGTGCGTCATCCCACCGAGACTGAACAACATGCTCTGGACTGTTTCCGTGGCAATGTTCAACACCGTGCGGGCGCCGATGAACTGCTGCCTCTCCCAGTCGTCCCACACGTGCTCCAGCTCGAGATCCGGGTCCTCGATGATCTGCTTGACAGCACGAAGTATCAGCCGGCCCCACGGGTTCAGCAATGCGCCGTACCCCTTGTCCGCGTTGTACCGATCCAGCCGCAAGCACCATGTGCGAACTCCGTTTTCGTGTTCGTAGCGTAGACGTTCCTGGATTCTCTCGATATCCGCGTACGGGTAGAGGTGCTGTCCTTCGTGCTCGAAACCGAAGTCGTGCTCCACCCATTGCTCGCGATTGCCGACGTCGCCAATCATCGGGTTCGGCGGATAGAACACGTGCCAGTCCTGCGGAACACACTTCGACATCACGATGATGTCCTCGGGTAGCTGCTGGAACATCTCGCGAAGCAGGTCCACTTCGCTCTTGCGGTAGAGGAAGTCGCGGACCGCCAACCGCGAACCATGCCGCCTGCACGCTGCCGCCACGGCATCCACTATCCCTCGCACACGTTCCGGGCCGCCGATGTCGCCTTCGGCCTTGTCTCCCATGTAGATCTCGAAGTCAGTCTCGCAGATAGTGAGGATCAGGCCGGATAGCCCGGGAAGTGTCTCCGCCAGGAACTTGTCGTACTTCGCCTCGATGGCTTCGTACAGGTCCGGGTCGGCGGCCTGCAGCTTTCCGTCCTTTACGAACTTCAGGTCGGGCTTCTCGACCTCGTGGATCCAGCACCAGACTGCCATGCCGGCATCGGTGTAGAGCTTCAGCAGCTTCCGGGCATGGTCGCGGCGAGCCGGGTCGTCGAGAACGGCCGTGCCGTGACAAATCCGGTGCGAGAACTGGATTGCCGACACCCCGGCCGCCACGGCTTCTCTGCAGACCAGCTCGTTGTAGTCCCAGTCCGCCGTCAACGGCATCCATTGAATTGTCGGTTCAGAGCTCATCATGTCCGGGCACGAGTGCGGCAGAGCCTGCTCCAGAGCCCCCGCCCATGGAGAGCGGCGGGCCTCCGCCGCATCCGTCCGTTTCTCCTCAGTCAGCCGCGCATTCTCGACAAGCATCACCCGCAAGTCAACCCAAACGACTCGCATCAGAGGTATCGACTCTATCGATGACGAGCCGTATACTTGGCGATGAAAGCGACATTCGACCTCAGCAAGCGGGACTACAGGCTCTTTCAGCGTTTCGTTATGTTCCGCTATCGCAAGCTGCACTGGATCCTCATCGCGCTCTGGGCATACCAGACATGGCGCGTGGCCAAGGAGCCCCCCCAGACACCGGAAATGGCTGCAGGCCCCGTCATCTGGTTCATATCCTCGGCAATATCCGTGGCAGTCGTAATGACCCTCCTCTTCTTCTTCGCGTTCGCCGTTCTGCGGCTGCTATCTCGCGGGCCCCGTCCAGTCTGCGGTCATCACGAGTGGGAAATCGACGGAGACACGATCATTGAGACAAACGACGAAGGCACTACCACGACTCCGCTGGAGCCCATCACCGCCCACGAAACCAGGGAACACATCTTCCTCCTGAGACCGTCCGGCATCGCGACTATCATACCCAAGGCCGCCACAGCCGACGATCCCGCCTTCTTCGATGAACTGCGCAAGAGAACAAAGGGGAACGACAAATTGTAGTGGCATACCGCGGCCCGACCCGGTAGCTTGAGTAAAACGGGAAAAGGCACAGCTTCACACCAACACTCAGCATGGAGGAGGAAACCGTGACCTGTCTACCAACTATGATTCCTCAAGTAGTGGCCGTAGCGCTGCTGTGGCTGACGGCTATCGTCATCATCCAGCTCGTCAAGCGCGTAGCAATCAGCGGCGTGGACAGTCTCGGGAATGAGGAGGGCGGCGAGGCAAAGAAGGAGAAGCTCGCCAAGATGTTCTCCCTCGCCAGCATTGCCGCAACGGCCATCGCCGTCGCAGCGCTGGTTATCCTCGTTCTCTTCGCCTCCAACCCGACCGCACGAACGTCCGAACAGATGGGAAGCATCAAGGGGGCCAGGACCGACAAGGACTACGTTGCCCCGACGAAGGACGAAATCGAGGCCGTCAACAAGGACGCGACGGAGAAGAAACACATCGAGAAGGAAACGGAGGCCACGGAGGACAACGCCAAGGCCATGAAGGACTCCATAGATATGTTCCGCAAGGCCGGGGCCGACAAGAAGGAGTAGCCCGTGGCACGATACAGCCAATAGGACCGGGAGCACACAACCAGGGGAGAGAAACGATGAAGAAGCTGCTTAGCGTAGTACTGTTGGCCGGAACAGCATGCGTGGTCGGGTGCGGCAAAGTGGTCCCACCCGGAACAACCGTAATGGTCCTCAAGCCGAGGGGGCCGGCTCAAATCCATGAGGAAGGCGTGTTCGTGGCGTGGGGCCGCGACAAGGTCTATTTCGTGGACGGCAAGCTCAAGAGTTTCCCGAAGAACATCAACGTGCTCTGCGCGGACGATATCAACATGAGCGTCTCCCTCAAGTGGATCGGGTCATTCAAGGTATCCAAGGAGAACGTTGACGTGATCAAGAAGAAGGTTCAGGCAACGGCCGTGAAGCGCGGCGATATCCAGGGATTCGAGCTGAGCCTCGATAACTTCTTCAAGACGACGATGGAAGACATGCTGTCGGCAACGGCCCGCGACGTGATAAGCCCCTACAAAACGGACAGCATCCGTGAGCAGAGGGCGGAAATCCAGGCGGCGATAAGGGAGAAATTCCTCGAACGCCTCAAGGAACTGAAATACCCGGTCGAGACAGCCGAAGTCCTCGTGACCAACCTGGACTACCCAGAGTCCGTCACGGCCATGCGCAACAAGATCAAGCAGGAAGAACTCCGCGACCTCGAGAACGCGGCGATCGCGAAGGCCCAGGTGGCAAAGGCCAAACGTGATGCCGAACTCGAAGCCGAGAAAGGCAAGGCCATGCTGGTCAAGGCGGAAGCCGACGCGGCCGCCAACAGGGTCCGCGCGGCAAGCCTTACCCCCGAAATCCTGGCGGTGAAACAGCTCGAAACGCTGGTCGAGCTGGCAAAGGGACAGAACAACACCGTTGTCGTTATCCCGTTCGACGCGATCCGCCCGGGCGGTCTCCAGGAAACACTGCTCCAGCGCGAGGCAATCGAGCGCGTGACGAACACGCTCAAGGGCAAGCAGGCCAGGCCTGCAAAATAGCCCCTGTGGCACCCAATGATCCTTGACCTGCGCTCCCATCCCGGCGCAGCATACCGCCCTGTGCTCTCGGTAGATATCAACGGGGATCAGGGATGACGCAGAAGGACAGGGACCGTCTCAGGGAACTGGCGGCGAGCTACGCTGAATACGCCAACGGCGAGGTAATGGCGCAGCGCCGGGAAAAATGGCGACCGCACAACGATCTGCGCGAAAAGACGTTCCCCTTCCACATCGAGGACAACGGTACGTACCACGCGGACCTCATGCCTCCTCTAGTGTGCGAAGACGATGCGTGCAGGGCCCTGGAAGGCCGGTTACTAAAGTCTATCGTCTCGTACGAAATGATCGACGACGACCGTATCATCCCGAACCGCTTCGTGGTCGACTGGTGCACTCCGGTAACGGGCCAGTGCAACGACCTGGAACTCAGACGCGCAGACGACGGCCACGGGAAGTCGTTCGGCTACAAGACAAACAAGCCGATCAAGAACCTCGACACCGATATCGGCAAGGACCACTTCATCGAGTTCGTATACAGGGACACCAACCGCCTGACCGGCGATATGACGCATCGCGTCGCCGGAACATGCAACACGATCCGCGAGCTGACCGGCCATCACGAGGGCAGCCGCGACTAGCCAGAAAGGGACCAGCCCCATGAGCACCAGAAAGCCGAACGTAATCAACCGATCTGCGGCGCATATTACGTATACGTCACCCGACTTGACTGACAACCGGAAAGGGAACAGACATGGAGTTGTTCGGGATTGAGGATTTCGATTCGATCGTCGACCGCTACGAGGAGTGCTTCAGGTTCGAGAACCACGATCGACCGGTTATGCACATCACCGCGCCGACCGGCGTAGAAGCAGAAACACCGCCGGCGCCGGCCACAATACAGGAGCGCTGGCTCAACTTTGAATGGCGGATCGACTGCGCGGAAGCACGCCTGCCGTGCATGCACTATGAGGCCGAGGGTTTCCCAACGTTCCGCTGCAATCTCGGTCCCGATATGTTCACCGCTTTCCTGGGAAGCAAACTGGAAATGTCGGAAGATTCCCCAAACACCACATGGGTGAAGCCGCGTGTAACCGACTGGGCCGCCGAGCCGCCGCTCCGTATCGATCCAGATAACTACTACTGGCTCGAGTGGACCAGGTTCATGCAGATGGCGGCCGAACGCGGCCGCGGCAGGTGGATCACGACAACGGGTGACTACCACACCAACGGCGATGCGCTGAGCGGTCTGCGCAATCCGAGTGACCTCTGCATCGACCTGATTGAATCGCCGGATGAAATCAAGCAGCGTCTCGACGAATGCATGGCCGCCTGGAAACAGGCCGTCGATCGAGCATGCGAGATCACTATGCCGCATAACGGCGGCGTGACATCGTGCTGGTTAAACGCCGCGGTGCGCGGTAAATACACGGCGCTCCAAAATGACTTCTGCTGCCTGGTAGGACCCGACATGTTCCGCGAGTTCTTCCAGGACATAACCCGTCGGGAAGCGGAGCACCTTGACAAGGCCATCTACCACTGGGACGGACCCGGGGCCATACCGCACAGAGACGCACTGTGCGAGATCAAGGAAGTTGATATGATCCAGTGGGTGCCCGGCTCCGGCCAGAAGCCTATGTCCGAATGGATTGATCTGCTCAAGAGCGTGCAGGAACGGGGTAAAGGCCTCTGGATCGGATGCGGCGCACACGAGGTGGAACCGATCATGCGGGAGCTCAAGCCCGAGGGTGTCATCATCCGCTGCGCCACGGGAAGCCCTGAAGAGGCCCGGGAGCTGGTAAGGAACACCGAGCGCATCTACTAGCTTCTCGTTAAGCCGGCAACCGCCGCCACGACCTGCTCGCTGTTGCTCGTGGAAAGGAACTCGCGCACGTTCGCCCCACGCAGAAGGGATCTGCGCGCCGATTCGGGGTCCGCGTTCTCCTCGTACATCACTACGGGGATGTCCTGCGCCGCCGGCAGCTCCGCCAGCATCCTGGCGATCTTGTCCCCGTTGGTGCCCAGGAGGATCTTGTTGAGCACCACCACGTCCGGCTGGAACGCCGCCGCCGCATCGACGACCTGTGACCCGTCCGTGACCTCCTTGACATCGTAGTCGGAGCCCCTCAGGGCCTTGCCCAGCCTGGCCCGGACCCTGACGTCATCCTCCGCCAGCAGGATTCTCTTCTTCCCGCCCGGCGCGCGTGCGGGCGATGCCTTCTGGCCGGCATCCGTTGCCGATACGGCTCCCATCGCCTTCCTGACCAGCGGCAACAGGTCCGTGTGGGTACATGGCTTGGCCAGGAAACCGACCACGTCGAGGTTCGCGAAGAACTCATCTAGGTTCGGCCTCGCCGTCAGGATCAGGACGGGGAACCTGGGCTTGCCGTCCGCGTCCGATATCTTCTTCAGGAACGCCAATCCCGTCATATCGGGCATCCCGATATCCAGGATTATCAGGCCGGGTTCCATTCCGCCGTCGATGTATTCCAGCGCCCGTTTCCCGCTGCCTACCGTGAGCACCTGGTAATTCTCCGACTCCAGCATCATCCGGACGGACTTCAGGACCAGTTTGTCATCATCCACTACGAGGATCTTCCTGGCGTACATTATCTCCCCCTATCTGCAGGGCGGATGGCCACGAATACAATGTTCCAACAGCGCAGGGGTAAATTGTATCCTCTTGGGAAGGCAAATCAAGCTCACAGGCAGGTCTGACCCCGTTGGGCTACCACGGGGCAAGGCGGCCCCACTGGGACTCGGGAATCGATGAGCCGCAGGTCCACGACTTGACGCCGCGCTCGAACGCGCCGAGATCCGGCGCCTTGCCCGTGTACCCGTCCGTGTAGGGCGGGAACTCCATCCCCGCATCCACTGCCTTCGAGTCCGCGCGCAGCCTGTAGTCCCCGTTCTCCGGCGCCACGAAGTTGTCCAGCTTCGCATGCGCGATGTTGTTCGTGCGGAATGCCGTCGGGTTCCTCAGCAGATTGAACGATATGTGCGGCTTGAAGATGTTGTTGAACACCTTCGTGCCGGTCATGTCCTGCTTCCGCGAGCTCATGCCGATCCCCGCCAGCACACATATCATCGTGTTGTTGAACACCAGGTTCTTCTTGCTGCTCGGCGGGTTGAGCGACAGCGCTTCGGGCGTGTTGTAGACCAGGTTGTGGTGAATGATATGCCCTTTGCTCGCGTCATCGATGTAGATACCCACCCCGCCCGGCGGCCGCGCGTAGTTGTGATGCACACGGTTGAACGCGATCTCGGTACCCTTGCTGTCGGTCTGGTAAGTATAGGTCATCCCGAGGTCACGACAGAGCAGCCCCGCATTGTACAGGTGGTTATGCATGATCTTGCCCTTGGCAAGATGCCGGTGCACAAGGATACTGCGCGCCGCGTTGAACAGCGTGTTTGACCGTATGACGTGCCCAAGCCCGGTGCAAGTGATCGGCGCACAGTCGGTAGCCGACGTGTTGCAGTCATAGATCACACAGTTCTCAACAGTGTTGCTCGCGCCCCAGATCGAAACGCCGTCACCCGTGCACCTGCTGATAACCGAGTTATGCACAACGTTGTGGCTCCCGCTTACGGCAATACCAACGCCCTGCGCCTCCAGGTTGATGCCGCGGTCACGATTGAAGCCACCCCTGTAGTGCTGCTGGAAACTGGCATAGCGGACCCGCAAGCCGTCCAGCACACAGTGCTTCGCCTTGTCCATGTTGATGCTCGCGGCATGGATACGCAGGCCGCTGATGTGAATGTGTTGACGCTCGCCCAGATCGAAGGCCCAGCGCCGACGCGTCACCTCCACACCGAGCACGTTCGGCCCGGCCGTGCCAGGTGGCCAGAAATAGACAAAGCCTTCCTTCTGATACCCAGACCTCAGTAAATGGCGATTGGGCTCGCAAGTTGAATGCTCCAACCACTCGCTCCATCGGGGGTGATTGAAGAAATGTGAACCTCCGGTTAAGGTCTTCGAAAATGAAAGAAGGCGAAGGC
>Ga0272442_10002586_pt1 | contig 26135 bp, 23 predicted proteins | sample SSMForm2O_FD_200262 | JGI IMG/M metagenome (GOLD analysis project Ga0272442, IMG submission 200262) | Marine sediment archaeal communities from Little Sippewissett salt marsh, Falmouth, MA, United States - SSM-Form-2O | ecosystem: Environmental > Aquatic > Marine > Wetlands > Sediment ... | reverse complement strand
CCCAGTCTACGCCTTCCCATATGTGCGCGTAGCCCTTTATCCGCAGCCCGATCTCAAAGCAGGTGCTCCCGTCGTCCGGGGCGTCCCGGCGCTGCTTGTCCCACATCTTCTGGTACACCTTGCCCATGAGAGGCCCACCGTTGAAAAACCCCGCTCCTGCAACCGGCATGCGCTGCTCCTCAAAGTCAAACGGGATGATAATCAGCTCAAAGGCCATCTCCTGCCACATGTCCCGGGGCGTGTAGTACAAGCGGATCATCCACAGTCCGATCTTGTAGTCCTCCCAGTCCGGAAACGCGATCATGTATTTCAGGTCAAGCGGGTTTATCAGGTCAGCCACACGGGTGTCTGCCGTTTCACCCCAGCTTACCAGCTGTTTTCCCAGTTTCAGCTGCCAGTCCTTGTACTTGATGTCCACGTATGCCTCGGTCAGCCACTCCTCGGAGTCCCGGGGACGCCTGAAGTCACGGTACTTGTGCCTGCCCACCGCCTCCTGCCGGATTGAGTGGCGCATGGGCGAGTCGATGTCAAGGGCCCAGTCGTAGTAGTAGTTGCCCAGAACGAAAAAACGCACGTCCCATTCAGGCGTTTCTATCCACTTGTACAGCGCCTCTGTACGGAAGGTGGTCCTGAAGCTTGCGTGCCGGATGTCCCGGACATCTTCATGGGTCAGTATGTTCCAGGTCTGCTGGATGTTGCCCCGCACGTCAAGCTTTCCGTCCATCCAGCTGAATGCCTGTACACCTGCTTGTGGCAAAATAAGCATTAAAGCAATAAGAAGAACTATTAACGTCCCTTTTGTAAATAGTTTTTTCATTGGTACCCCCTTTTAAATGTTTTAATTAACCTGCCCTCATGTAATCTGAAAAGCTACAAATCTTTCCTCCTTTCTACTGCCGCAACTGTATTATTCTACTGTTTTGTGTACTTCCTGCGGGTGCTGTTACAAGGAACTCTATTATTTGTTCATTTCAAAAATCATAAAAAAAGCCCGGAAAATGATTAGGCATACCTTCCCTATCACTCTCCGGGCTTATAAGAATCTTATAACACTAAGGCTTAATAAGAATCCGGGTTCTTTTTCGTCTTTTTAATATATATTTCTTTGGATAATTTGCTGTCCCTGATACCTCCCTGATGAAGATAAAGCTTATAGATTATTTTACCGCTCAGCTTCTCTTTCCTGATTTTCTCTAAGAGGCGGCATATCTCATCAATGACATCGTTATCGTTCATCAGGCTATTTTGTATTGCTAAACATGTTTATGAATCTTTTGTTCTCCACTGGGGGCCGTAATACTCCGGGGAACTTCCGCCCTCACTGATAAAAAGTTCATAATCCTTTACGCCTTTTATCTTTGCCAGTTCACCTTCGACAATATGAAACATTTGCTCCCGCGAAACGCACTCCAACGACACTATCAGATCGTACCGGCCGGTAGTACAGAAAACAAAAAAAATATTCGGATGGCTGGCCAAACTGTTACGGACCTGAAGAAGGTAGGGACTCTGAACCGAGACTGCCAGTGCTGCCGGCCAGTACCAGTCCACCTTTTTCTGATTTACCAGTGCCACGATCCGGATCCTATCATCGCTCTGAAGCTTCCGTATTCTCCTGTGCACGGTTGAGGTGCTTGCGCCAAGACGTTTTGCTATAGAAACGTTGCTGCGCCTTCCGTCCTCTTTCAAAAGCCCTATAATATCTTTGTCAAGAGGATCTATTTCAGGTGCAACATAATTGTTCTGGTCGTTGTGCAGAAGTATGAAACCCTCATTCTTTCTTATACCGGGCATGGGTGATAAAACATTGAGAAAAAACGAAGACATATCGTTAATATCGAGGAACGCTGTATATAGGAAAATATTAAATCTTCCCATTGTCTTGGTTACGCGTGCCACACACTGTTGTTTCAGCAGCATATGTATTATATTATCAATGTCACTGTTGATTACATCGAGCCCTATGATGACACCGAGCGGTGCATCGCTTTTCGTGGGATTTACAAACACCGTTATGTGAATGATCCCCTCGCCACACAACTTGCTGATCCGTTGCTGGACCGCGACGCGGCTGATACCCAGCTTGGCAGCAGCTTCCTTGCTGGTTATCCGGCCGTCCTTTCGTAACAATCCTATAAGTTTTTTGTCAATCTGATCTGTCATTTATTTCTATTTAATGCCATTATTATAAATAATTTGTAGATTAAAATGACTATAAACTTTCTTAAATTTCTTTACAATTAATTATTATGGGATTTTTGTCAAGTCTTTTTTTTGCAAAAATCTGCTGTTGCTTCCTCAATAGAGGTGAAAACAGGAAAATATGCACCCGCTTCTCAGGCGCGGACAGGACATCCGTTGCTTAATGCAATGTATTGAGAAACGTACCGCTTGTTATGAGATCCTGTATTGCGCGGGTCCCGATTATCAAGCAAGACAAAAGGCAGGGCGTGTACTGCACATGACGTACAACCGGCAGGTTGGTAATGGTGCGAAACAAGCTCCCCGTATGTATCCGGGGAGCTTGTCGTATGGTTGGAATAGAGTGTGGTTACAGCCTCTCAATGATACTTGCCATGGACGGACCGCCGCCGGCGCACATTGAAGCGCACCCCCTGGCAGCCCCCAGCTTCTTCATCTCGTACACAAGGCTTACCAGCACCCGCACACCCGTGCAGCCGATGGGATGTCCCAGGGAAATTCCCGATCCGTTTCTGTTTACTTTCTCCATGTCAAATGAAACACCGTGCTGCTCCTGCAGCATGCGTTCAACCCCGATAAACTGCGCCGCGAACGCCTCGTTGAGTTCAAAGTAGTCGATATCACCAAACGCACGTCCCGCACGCTGCAGCGCCCTGGGTATGGACACCGCCGGCCCGAGGCCCATGACCGCCGGCTCGACGCCGGCGCTTGCGGTTGACAAAACCTTTGCCTGCGGGGTGCATGAAAGCTCTTCGGCTTTCCGGGCCGACATCACCACAACGGCGGCAGCGCCGTCGTTCACGCCCGATGCATTGCCTGCGGTAACCGTTCCGTTCTCCTTTTTAAATACCGGTTTGAGCGATGCGAGGGCCTCCATGGTTGTGCCCGGCCGGGGGTGTTCGTCGGTATCAAACAGGACGGTCTCCTTTTTCCGTTTGACGGGAACGGGAATGATTTCATCACGAAAATTGCCGTTGCTGATGGCTGCCGCAGCGCGCTGCTGGCTGAGCAGTGCCAGCGTGTCCTGCTCCTGCCGTGATATGGCGTATCGCTCGGCAATGTTCTCGGCGGTCACCCCCATGTGATAATGCTCAAGTGAACAGACAAGCCCGTCGTGAAGCATGGCATCTTCGATTGTGCCGGGACCCATTCGATACCCCGTCCTGCCCTTTGGTATCAGATAGGGTGCCATGGTCATGTTTTCAACACCGATAACAAGACAGACCTCGGAATAGCCGGCAAGGATATTGTGAAATGCCGTCTCAAAGGCCCGCATCGACGAGGCACACAGCTGATTGACCGTACATGCGGGGGTCGACCACGGTATCCCCACGTCCCCCTGTATCTGCCGGCCTATATTTCCTCCGACGCCTGCCTGAATCACATTACCGCAGATTACCTCATCAACCGCTTCCGGGGAAATACCCGCGCGCTGCAATGCCGCTTTGCCCACAAGTGCTCCCAGCGTCCTGACATGCGTGTCCTTGAGCGTTCCCAAAAAACTTCCTATCGGGGTTCTGCAAGCCCCGGCAATGACTACGTCCCGTTCCATGTCCTGCCTCCCATAGTGTGGTTACTGGTTATTGGTCGATTTTTCTATTGCTTCAGTATCTATTGCTGGATTCTTTGTATGCCGGTAATAAGTACGAAGTATTTATCCAAACATCGCAGCTTGAGTCAGCTGGCAGGGGCCAAGGGTTCCAGGATTCCAGGATCCAAGTGAAAAAACCGGTGTAAAAAACAGGGTTTTTTAATGCCCTCCAGGAGGCTGAGAATCTGCTCATACCATGGATACAATTAGTAGTAGGATTCCTTAATAATCCGTAATCCTTTTGCCATAATTGCAACATAAGCTTCACTAAATCTTGTATGCGATTAAAATAATCCCGGGACACGGCACTATTAATCATTATCCATACCTCCCAGCGTCCCGTACGCGGCCCCCCCCTCAGCACGGGCAAGCAGCACCCGTACTTCTTTGCCGATCAATGCATCCGGCCCCTCAAATAAAACCGGAATATAGTTGCGCGAAAATCCCCTCAAAAGGCCTGTTTTATTGTCCCGCTTTGCTTCGGGTATAAGGGACAGCGGCCTGCCGCAAAACATAGCGTAAAAAGACTGCTTTTTCTGCAAAGAGAGCCTTCGCAGCACCGCGGCCCGCTGCTTTTTAACCGGCCCGGGAACCTGATCAGGGAAATCGGCGGCAGGCGTTGCCGGGCGCGGGGAATAAGGAAACACGTGCAGGTATCCTGCCGGCAGGCTTTCGATAAGGCGTACCGTATTGTTGAACTGTTCATCGGTCTCGCCCGGGAACCCTACTATGACGTCGATGCCTATATTGACATCGGGAACGCCGGCAACCGCCGTGTCGATAAGTTCTTTAAAAAACCCGGGGCTGTAGGGTCTTTTCATCAGCTTCAGTATACCGGAATCGCCGCTTTGAAGGGGTATGTGAAGGTGCGGGCAAACCCTTTTTGACTGCGCAATAAAATGAATAATCTCACGGGAAAGTTCCTTGGGCTCAAACGAGCTTAAACGGATCCGGGCCGACGACAGAGCGGGGTCGTGTTCAATGGATTCAAGCAGATCAAGGATGCGTGTCGGTGGGGACAGATCTATGCCGTAAGCGCCGAGGTGAATGCCCGTGAGCACTATCTCCCGGTATCCGGCGCCAGCGAGCAGGTGCAGGCGCTGCGTTACCTCGGCAACCGGAAGGCTTCTGCTGTGTCCCCGCACCGACGGGACGATACAGTAGGAGCACCTGCTGTTACAGCCGTCTTGAATCTTTAGAAACGCCCTGGTGCGGTCGAAAAAATGTGAAGCGGCCGGCGTTGTAAAACATTTTTCGCACGCTATATCTGAAACTTCAACAACCGGATTGTTACCGGCAACTATACGTGCCATATAGGCAGCAATATTGTTTTTCTCATGGTTTCCCAACACGTGAACGCGGTCCGCAACGGACAATATCTCATTGCAGGACTTCTGAGCATAGCATCCGGTTACCAGCACCTGTGCTGATGGATTTGCTTTACGGGCACGGCGAATGAACTGGCGGCACTGTGCTTCGGTGCTTGCAGTAACAACACAGGTGTTAATGATATACACATCCGCCGTGGTGGTGAAGGGCACGAATGTATAGTTCTGCGCCTCCAAAGCCTCACACATTGCCGCGGAGTCACACTGATTGACTTTACACCCCAGTGTTGCAAGGGCTATCATAATCGAGCTGTTCATGTATCTTCAAACACCTTTGTATGATCATAAATAGACTGCGGAGCACGGGGTGCGCATACGCTGACCCTGCGCACACGTTGACCGTTTGTAACACTACCGGAAAAAACGAGCGAACATGCCCCATGGAGGGACAGCCCACACTAACGGGCTGAGAAACGCATGCCGTTAAGCTGGGGCGAGCAATGCGACGAGGACATCCTCGGTCCTGTACCCTTCTTTTTTGGCAATGAGGTCAAGATGGAGTGTTGCAAGATGGTCAACCTCCGGAACAACCCCTTTTAATGCTTCCCGGTAGTCGGCAGCCTTAATATATCGCTTACAGCTTGAACACAGCATAACGCGGTAAAACCGATCGGTATCCGACGAAAAATATCCCATCTTTTTTTGGTCCTGGTTATTGCAGAAAGGACATTTAATCCTTTCAAACTCCCATTCCATCCCGCAGTCCAGGCAGAACAGGTATCGCTTCCCTTCCTCTCCCCGAAGTTCCGAAAAGGATGGAAAACTTCCACATATCGGGCATGCACCCTCCGACCATGTGGTGAGATCGACGTTCCCCTTGAGCCCTTCCCGGTACACGTGAAGCACCGGCCTGAGACTTTCTTTTATCAAAAAAAGCAATAACGTCCTTTCTTCCAGGGCCTGGAAAAACGTTTCGGCTTCGCTGGTCATCATGGTGTTTACTATTTTTTCAAAAGTGAATTCCTTCTCTTCCATAACCTCGCGTATTTTCCCGACGGCATCGGGATTGCTGAAGGAAACCACCTCGAGCAGCCTGAAAAAATATGTTTCTGCTGTTTTACATGCCTCGTGTATATGCTGCTGCTCCAGTAGCGGAAAGCCTTCCTGTATCCTCAGCGTAATACCGTCTTGGTCAAGACTGTCTTTGGGCGGTGGCAGCGTTTGTTGCACCTTGTCACGCTCAATGAAAATTTTTTCAAAAAGTGACAATATATCATTATACGTACTTTTTTCAGACCTGATTTCCTCGATGCGGCACAACTTCGTTTTCAGCGAATCCATGGTCCCTCCTGTTTTATCGGTTTCCTCTTCATCTATCATAATTATACGTATAAATCTATTATTTCCGTCCTTTATTGCTTGATTTATGAAACAGCTACGTGCTATTGAGGTATTAATTACACGGTTGTGGATGATCTCGCGGGAAAACGATACCATGGCAGTTGACGTAAACAGTGCTGTTCCGGACAGAAAAACGTGTATCAAGCTCATGCGTGACTACGATATGGCACCCCATATACAGCAGCACAGCCTCGTGGTCTGCAGGCTGGCCGTCTTTATTGCAAAGGCACTGAACGAAAACGGGGGGGATTTTAGTATTGAGCAGATCCAGTCAGCCGCACTTCTCCATGATATCACCAAAACACGGAGCCTTGAAACCGGAGAAAACCATGCATTGACGGGTGCACAGGTTTTACACACCCTGGGGTATGAACAAATTGCCGAAATCGTTCAGGACCACATCGCCCCGCCGAACGGCGGCGACAGAGTGACGCCCTCGGAGATCGTAAGCTATGCGGACAAACGGGTTTTGCACGACAAAATAGTCGGCTTGAATGAGCGTTTTCAGTATCTCCTTGAGCGCTATGGGAAAACCCGTGAGGCAAAACTGCGCATCAATAAAGCGAAAAAACGGGCGATTGACATTGAACAAAAAATCATGAAAAAGGTGCCGCGATACCGGCGCGAGCTAATAATCCGGTGACTGTAAATCGTGCACGGTAACCACCTTCTGTTTCCTTCGGATTTCATGCTGCTGAAAGCGGGATTCTCAACCGCGACGCGCGGTATAAAAAATTATATTTTTTTATAAAAATATATTTATCTTTCTTGACAATGGATAATATTTTTATAAAATGCACAAGTATCAGGCACTTTTACAACAGTTGATTCCTTGTGATTAGATTAGGGGGGGAGAAAAATGGAAATGAAAGAACTGGTTCATGAGATTGTAACAAAACTGGTTGATTTTCCAGAAGATGTAAATGTCAAGGAGGTAACAGGGGAGAAGACATCCGTTATCGAACTCAGCGTAGCACAAAGCGATATCGGTAAGGTAATCGGTAAAAAAGGCAGAACCGCAAATGCCATCAGGAATATTCTCAGCGCCGCTTCTGCTAAAATCGGCAAGCGGTATGTTCTTGAAATAACCGAATAGCCGTAAATGCCTGCCGTTGCGGCATGCCGGACCAGCCGGCAGGCAGCGCGGCATTCAATGATTCATATATTTACGCAAAAAGCAAAAAGAAAACGGTCTTGTATTCCGGGAACCATTTCGTTTTTATCACCTCACCACCCCACACAAAACGGCTGTATTTCATGCCGTGGACATGAAGCTTCTACTTGCACGACGGCGCCATCTTCCTGCCCACACCCCCTGTATAATTTCTCATTTTAAACGGCTAATTAATTGACAGGCGAGGTCTCTTTTTTTATAATATAAGGTTTGCAGCAAAGGGTCGTATCAGCTTTTACGTTTTTATTATGATTTGCATACCGATAATTTCTGCTTCAACAGAAGGGGCTGTTGCCGACATGGAGCGCGCGGGCGCTTCGGCGGACCTGCTCGAGATACGTGCGGACTACATCCGTGACCCCGACCTGGGCAGAATCATTGCCGCCGGGAAAAAGCCGCTGATCATTACCGTATCGCCGAAGCAGGAGCAAGGGAAATTTACAGGAACCGAAGAAGAAAGAATTGCACTGCTGATGCAGGCAATAGAACTGGGCGCGGAACACATTGACGTCAACTTCGGCTGTCCCGCGACAAAGGACATCATCGCCGGAAAAAAAGACACGAAAGTAATCGTGTCCTATCATAACTTTGAAGAAACTCCGTCGGACCTGGACGGCATATATACAGCTATCAAAGAAACCGGTGCGGATATAATCAAAATCGCTACATGCGCAACCAAATTAAGCGACAATATCAGAATGTGTAACCTTGTAAAGCAAAGCGATACGCCTACAATTGCATTGTGTATGGGTCCTCTCGGCGAAATCAGCAGAATTCTGACGCCCCTGTACGGTGCGTACCTTACATTCGCAAGCCAGGAACAGGGCCGGGAATCAGCCCCGGGCCAGATTCCAGCGGACGTGGTAAAGAACATTTACGCAATCGGCGACGTGAAGCCGGGGTTTAAGATCTTCGGACTTGTCGGCGACCCGGTAAATAAAAGCAAAGGCTATGTGCTCTACAACAGGCTGTTTCGTCACTACGGCGTCAACAGCATCTACGTAAACCTTCTGGTCAGGGACATCGATGACTTTATCGACAATGTTCACGGCGCACTTGCGGGCTACAGCGTGACAATGCCGCACAAACAGGCCGTCACGCAGTATCTTGATGCAGTCGATCCCGCGGCCGCACGCATAGGTGCGGTCAATGCCATAGTCAACAGGGATGGCACATGCACCGGCTACAATACGGACATGCCGGGGGCGATTCAGGCAATAGAGGAAAAAACCGGGATACGGCATAAAAACACAACCATCCTGGGCGCCGGTGGTGCCGCGCGGGCACTCGCAGTGGGTGTTCTCGACAAAGGGGGAAAAGTGACGATTTTAAACAGGACCGCCGCAAAATCGGCACAACTTGCAGAAGCGCTGCGGTGCACCGGGGGCCCTCTTGCTGATTTCGGCAGCGTACCCACTGATATTTTGATTAATACGACATCAGCCGGCATGCAACCCGACACTGACATGACACCGGTAGATACGCGACTTGTTAAGAACATGGTTGTATTTGACGCAATCTACAACCCGGCAAAGACAAAACTGCTGCAGGAAGCAGAACGCAACGGCTGCACGGTAATTTCGGGGATGGATATGTTTATCAACCAGGCGATTGAGCAGTTCACACTCTGGACTGATATCACGCCTGACAGGAACCTCATTCGAGAAACACTGCAATGCGCTTACACGTAAAAAAAACGGACCGTCTGCAGGGAGAAATTGTTGTTCCTGCATCCAAGTCCCACACAATCAGGGCGGTCATCCTGGCTGCACTGGCAGACGGTAAATCCGTGCTGCACAATCCCCTCTTTTCTGAAGATACCAAAGCTGCAATCGGCGCCTGCACGGCACTGGGAGCGGATATCGAGCAGAAAGGCTCCACGCTTGTTGTCCGGGGATTCGGCCCCCACCCCCGACAACCTGCAGGTGTTCTTGATATGTTGAATTCCGGCACATCAACAAATCTGTTGCTGGGAACCGTTGCCGCGCTGGGTATAGAAGCGGAAATCTCCGGCGACAGCTCATTGTGCTCGCGGCCGGTGACCGCCCTTGCCGACGCGCTCACCGCCCTGGGATGCACCGTTGATTTTCGTGACAAACAGGGCTATCCACCCGTGAAAATATCCGGCAAACTCAAAGGCGGCAGTGTTGCCATAGATGCGAGCAAGTCATCCCAGTACATTTCAAGCCTTCTGCTTGCATGTCCGCTGCTTGATACGGATACTTCTATAACGGTCTCAAACCCATCCGAGCTTCCCTATATAGAAATGACCCTCAGCTGGCTCGACCAGCAGGGTATCGCCTATGAACGTGACGGATATAGCCGGTTCACGGTATTCGGAGGGCAGACATATCGCCCGTTTGAAAAATCCATACCCGGTGACTGGTCATCTGCAACATTTCCCATCTGTGCCGCTGCCGTGACGTCGTCTGATGTTGTGCTTAAAGGCATAGATGTCAACGACGTTCAGGGAGACAAGGCCGTTATCGAGTATCTTGGGGACATGGGTGCCGAAATCGAAATACGTGACGACGGCATTCGTATCATCGGAAAAGGCCTTGTGGGAAAAGAGCTTGATATCAACGCCACGCCCGATGCGCTGCCCGCCCTTGCCGTTGTCGGGTGTTGCGCACGGGGGACTACAAAACTGTATAACGTCGCCCAGGCCAGGGTGAAAGAAACCGACAGGATAACGGTAATGGCCCGGGAACTGAAAAAGATGCATGCACGTGTGCAGGAATTGCCTGACGGGCTGCTCATTGAAGGAGGCCCCCTCACCGGTGCCAATGTACACGGCCACAGTGATCACCGGGTTGTAATGGCACTGTCCATTGCCGCCATGACAGCCCGTGGACAGACAACAATCGACACCGCGGAAGCTGTGTCGGTCACATACCCGCATTTTATAGAAACAATGAATACAGTAGGCGCATCAATTAAATTTACACAGGAGGTTCAATAACATGCTAGGTAATACCTTTGGAAGATTATTCCGCATAACAACGGTGGGGGAAAGCTACGGCATCGGCAAGGGGAGCGGCTTATCGGTCATTATAGACGGTGTACCCCCGGGCCTGCCCCTGACAAACGACATTATTCAGAAAGAACTGGACAAACGCAGGCCGGGCGTGGGCAAGCTGAACTCCCCGCGCAAGGAGACCGACCAGTGTCAGATATTTGCCGGGCTCGGCCAGGACGGGGTAACCACCGGAGCGCCGGTGGGTATCATAATCTATAACGTCGACACCCAGGATATCCACGTTGAACAGTATCGGCAATACAAGGATTTGTGCAGACCCGGCCACGCAACCTACGGTTTTTACACAAAATACGCTGCGCACCAGGACTGGTGCGGTGCCGGTCGGGCCTCGGGCAGGGAAACGGTTGCCAGGGTTGCAGGCGGCGCGGTTGCAAAGTACATCCTCGAGCGGGAAGGTATCGACCTGCTGTGCTATACGGTACAGTGCATGGATATTAAAGCGAAAGAAATGTCCTTCGCTGAGGCAAAAGAGAATTACCGAAAAAATGAAATCAACTGCCCTGATCTTGAAGCAGCGGAACTGATGGAAAAGCGGGTCCTTGAAATCAAAGATGAGGGGGAAACAGCGGGCGGTGTCCTGGAGCTTAAAATCACGGGTGTCCCTGCCGGCCTGGGTGAGCCTGTCTTTGACAAACTCAGCGCAATGCTCGGGCATGCGTTGTTCTCAATCGGTGCAATAAAAGGAGTGGAATTCGGGGCCGGCTTTAAAGTCGGCAACATGAAAGGCTCGGCCTGTAACGACGAGTTCACGAAAAAGGACGGTACTATAGGTTTCAAGACAAACAATGCAGGCGGGCTTCTGGGCGGCATCAGCAATGGTGACGAGATCGTGATACGGCTTGCGGTAAAGCCGACACCGACGGTCAGTGTCAAGCAGGACAGCGTCAACATGCCGAAGATGGAAATTGAAGTGCTGAGCCCCATTACCAGACGTGACCCGACGCTCCTGGGCAGGATTTATGCCGTGGCCGAGGCAATGGCAGCGGTAACAATAGTGGATGCGCTTATGATGGCCCGGGGATATGATGGCGTGTGCAGGGCGGAAAACAGCTGGCGCCAGCTGTAAGGGCATTGTGTAACCGTCGATTATTATGACACTTAACGAAAATGAACGTGCCCGGTATCAGCGCCAGATGCTTATATCAGGCTGGGGTGAAGAAGGGCAGCAGAAACTTCGCTCATCAACGGTATTTGTGGCAGGTGCCGGGGGCCTGGGATGTCCCGTTTCCGTGTTTCTTGCCGTTGCCGGTATCGGCACAATAAGGATATGTGACAACGGTCTGGTGGAACACTCAAACCTGAACAGGCAGATACTATACAATGACCGGAACGTCGGCAAAAAAAAAGTATATGCTGCCGGAGATGCGCTCATGGCGTTGAATCCCCATGTCGCTATTGAGCCGCTGGAACAACGGATCACGGAGCAGACAGCTGCAGATCTTGTGGGAAACAGCACTATAATAGTCGACTGTCTGGACAATTTTACTGCACGGCATGTTCTGAACCGCTTTGCCGTGAACAACGGCATACCGTTGGTCCATGCTGCCATTGAAGGCCTCGCGGGACAGATGACATTCATACAGACGCCGGACACGCCGTGCCTTCACTGTATATTTCCCGGTATCATCGCCTCAAAAGAACCATTCCCCGTTGCCGGGGCAACCCCCGGCATCGTCGGCTCCCTGTCGGCCCTGGAGGCAATAAAATGGCTGACCGGCATCGGTAACACCCTCAAGGGAAGGCTGCTTATGTGGGACGGCAAAACAATGGACTGGGAAACAATCGCTATCCAAAAGGACCCGCAGTGTCCGGTCTGTGCCGGATAAAACAAGGGCCTGCCGATACGGCAGGCCCTTGTTATGAGAACCTATTTGGTATGCTTTATCTCTTCATACCGCGCGGCGAAGTCGAACGGTTTAAAGGTGGGGCTTTTTTCATTGTGACAGGTTTTGCAGCTTTGTTCATCAGGTTTGATGATCAGCCCCGCCTCAAGGGCGAGCTTGCGCTGCAGTTCCGCATCAGCCTTATATTTTTTCTTGTTCATAATTTTTGCACTGGTGTACTTTTTGCCGCCGCCATGGCATGCCTCACAATGTATACCGGGAAACTGCGTGCTGTTACCCGTGGTGTGACACTGGATGCAGGAGGGGTCTGCGGAATAATCCTTCTCCGGATCGAGGCCCGCCTTCTTCTTCTCTTCGGCCATGGCCCCCGGGCCGAGCACATCAAATGCCTTGGCATGATCGGTGGCACGCCATGACTTATAGATTTTAATATGACAGATTTTACACTTTTTTGCGCCGACGTATTCTTCAGACGTATAGGCAATAAAAGGAATGCCGAACAGGGCAAGAGCGATTATTGTATACAGTAAAACCTTTTTCAAAGCTGCACCCCCTAATTAAATTTTATATTTTTGCGTATTTTTTTTGCTTTTTATGCATAAATATATTACATAAAAGAGACATTTTAACGTGGTCTAAAACCAAAACATTCTGATATTACTTCAATTTTCGGGAAAGTATACTAACCTTTTTACTAAAATGCAACCGGATAATCCTTATGAAGAACAAAAAGACAAAAAAAATGCTGCCCGGGATATGGGATTTTTTCATATCGGTCAGGCTCACCATTGTCCTGCTTATACTCCTGTCCATCGTCTGCATCATCGGCACCATCGTTCCCCAGAATGCTTCCCTGGATCAGTATTTACGGGTCTACGACAAATCGACCTATCAGCTTCTCAAGGCCGCAGGTTTCTTGGACCTGTATCATGCATGGTGGTTCACCCTGCTCATGGGGGTATTCACCGTCAATCTCATAGCATGCTCTGTGAACAGGCTGCCGGGCATCGCCCGGTTTCTTCACCGGTCCAGTCCCGTTCTCGACGACAGCCTCCTGAAAGGGCTCACCTGCGAAAAAAGGTTCAAGCTCAAACAGTACGGACAGGACACACGGCAACATTTTGAAAATGCCCTTCAGAATTTCCTCAAAAAACCCGACACGGCTACCGGCGCCGGTGCCGAGCATTTTCTGGCGGAAAGGGGTCGGCTGTCGCGCTTTGCATTCTACTGCACCCACCTGGGCGTTGTCGTCATCATTGCCGGCGCAATGCTCGGGGGGCTGGGGTTCCAGGGATATATGCAGCTTTTTGAAGGACAGAAATCAGGCAACGTAATTTTACGTGAAACACGGGCACAACACGACCTTGGATTTGAAGTCCGCTGCGACAAGTTTGAAATCTCCTATTATGATGAAAAGCAGATGCCCAAGGATTATAAAAGCGCGCTCACCGTGCTGGAAGGGGGTAAGGAAGTCCTCACCAAAGTCATTGAGGTAAATGATCCGCTTATTTATCGGGGCGTGTACTTTTATCAGTCAAGCTACGGGACCGGAACAGACACCGGAGGTGACGTGCTGCTGGAAGTTACTGAAAAAAACACCGGCACGCGCAGGAAATATCGTGGAAAAATCGGCACCCGGTTTCAGGTTGAAGGGACCGAAGATGAAATACGCATAGACAGGCTTGTTCCCGATTTCTCCATGGACGACAGCGGGAACGTGTTCTCACGATCACAGCAGCCCAACAATCCTGCTATCCTTCTGAGCGTGTACCCCCGGGAAAAAGACACCTACAGCACCTGGGTGTTCGCAAAATTTCCCACGTTCCATAAAAAACCCGATCACCCCTACGACATCAGTTTCCTCAAGATGTTTCCCCGCTATTACACCGGCCTTCAGGTCGCCAAAGACCCCGGCGTCTGGACGGTATGGGTAGGCTGTTTTCTCATGCTGGCCGGAATTTATCTGGTATTTTTCACCGTTCATCGCCGTATCTGGCTGCGGGTTGAAAAAAAAGACGATCAGTATGAGGTCGTTCTTGCAGGATCAAGCAACAGAAACAAGGAAGAGTTTGCCGAAAACTTCAATAAACTGTTTGAACAAATAAAATCAATAGGAAAGAAGACATGACGAGTTCAACTTTTTTAGGCATCACAACGCTGACCTATTTGCTGTGCATGGCACTCTACATCAGCTATCTTTTTTTCAGAAACAAAACCTTCGGGAACATTATTACCGGTACGGTGTGGATAGGCTTGGTGTTCAACACCATCGGTCTGGGACTGCGCTGGTATGAATCCTATAAAATCGGCTACGGACATATCCCCCTCGCCAATTTTTATGAAGCCCTTGTATCCCTGTCGTGGACTACGGTCATTATCTATCTTGTCATAGAATATCGCTACAAGATTAAAAGCCTGGGCATGCTTGTTTTCCCGGTTATCTCAATAGCAATGGCCTATGCGTCCCTGTCACCGAACATCAGGGATGAAATCGAGCCGCTGATTCCCGCCCTTCAGAGCAACTGGCTCACCTATCATGTGTTAACCTGTTTTTTAGGATATTCCGCCTTTACCGTATCGTTCGGTGCCAGTATTGTTTACCTTTTCAAGATGGAAAAAAAAGAGCCCAGGGGTTCCGGAAAAAAAGAGCGGGCTGAATTACTGCCGTCACTGAAGGCCCTTGACGAAATCATCTATAAAACAATCGGCATCGGCTTCCTGCTGCTTGGTGTGGGCATTATAACCGGTGCAGTGTGGGCGAACTATGCATGGGGAAGTTACTGGAGCTGGGACCCGAAGGAAACGTGGTCGCTCATCACCTGGTTTATTTACGCAGCATTTCTGCATGCCCGTCTCACCCGGGGCTGGAAAGGCAAGCGGGCTGCAATCATTTCCATCGTGGGGTTTGTTTCTGTTTTATTTACTTTTTTGGGAGTAAATTATCTGCTGGCGGGTCTGCACAGCTATGCATAATTGACAAAAAAAACGGCAGGCCGGCAAACAATATTCAACCGGCCTGCCGTTGCATGGTACATGAGGGTCAGACTGCCTTTCCTGCCGCCTTCCGCTTTGAAGCCTTCAATGCGTTGACAACCTTTTCTTTCTTGATTTCATGTTTAACATGTGTCGCGAAATTGCACTTGCCTTCTTTCCACTTCAGCGCGGGTTCGGGATATGCAGCGCAGTATTTCTTGCCGGAAAACTCTTTTACCTTGTCACAGCCTTCGCATTTATCGATTATAGGATGACAGGTGCCGCCATTATAGGTACACCCGTCCTTTCCCATAAAAATGCATTCTTCACCTTTCTTTACCGTCTGGCAGATCATTGAAAAATCTCCTTTCTTTGTGGAATGTATTCAGGCCCGCAAGCGGAACCTGGTATAGTTAAAAAAAAGCGGATTGTCTACAAAACACAACCCGATTAAACGCTAAATTATGATTAATATAATATTAATTGTCAAGTTATTTTACAAATAGCATCACTGCCGGTTTACGGAAAATGGTGATCAGCGGTATATGAAGGGGGATACTCTGTACTTGAGTCCGGCAACCCGTGGCCCGGCCCCGGGTATGTCTGCCGGCATACGGGATAAAATTGCAGGGTGCCGCACGGGTCGTGCGGGCATCCGGCAGAAATTCTTTATAAGCCTAAATCCTGCAACATTCTGTTCTGTTGAACACTCGTTATAACACCCGACAGTTCCTTTCCTATTCGCTCACTGCCATGCTGTTGTATCGCTTTCATGCAACCGATCATCTGATTTTTTTGTGCATCAGACAATACCACCTGCTGTCCGAAAAGCGCTCGTATGACAGCAGGCAACAGCATCTGAACCGTTTCCCGTATCTCCTGTTCCAGTAAAGGATTCCCCTTAATGATGGATTTGAGTTCAGGCAGAAACTGATAATACTGTTTTGTGTAGCTCGTGCCGGAGGCGCTCTTCGCAAGGCGCGTGTCCCTGAACCATCGCAGCAGTGCGACCGTTCCGATATCCTGTTTAAACACTGAAGCCAGCACACATTCGGGCACTATGGTGGTCCCGTTATCGAAATCTCCCGGTTCAAGTGCCATGTTCGATTCTATTGAGCCGCCGGAGGAGATGCTCACTGAATTTGATTCAGGCTTGTACTCCGTGGCGCGTGCGGTTACCGTGGCCAGACCCGCAGGATTGAGCAGCACATAATAGCCCTCATCCGTCTTGGTGGAGCCCCCTGAGTTGGTAAACACCTGTGAATTGGCAAGAAACATCCCGCTCCCGGCGTCCCGGACCACACCGAACAGCACCCCGCTGCCGGCGGTAGACGTGTTGACGGCGTAACTGCCGCCCGCCCGGGTGCTCCGGGCCATGGCAGCCGGGGCTGCGCTCACCACCTTGTAGGTCCAGAACCCCGTTTCGGGTGACTCTACGGAAAAGGAAGATTTTTCAGGGGAAAATGTCTTTTCAAAATCGGGTGCCCCAGAGGTGTTGGACGGTTTAAATATCTGCAGCACGAGATCATCCTGTAAAGAAGTAACGTCAGGAAGCCAGTAGGTAATCTTAAGCAGATCCCCGGCCTCAACAAAGACCCTATACTCCTTGTTTAAGATCGTACCCAGTATCCAGTTTACCACGTCCACCGTGAGAACCTTTCGGGCACTTTCACCGAAATTATCAGTGGCGGCAATCTCGATAATTTTCAGGCCGACAGACGTATCCGTGGGCACCACCGTGGTATAGGAATAGGTGCCGTCCCCATTGTCCTGCATCTGCTGTGCGGAACTGCCCCCGATGGGTGTAAGATCAATGGCTACGGAAGAAAGGGAGCCGATCCCCGGATCGACCTCGGCGGTAAAGGTTATCGGTGTTGCGGCGTCGTTGGGGACCTGGGTGGGGTCTGCCAGGGCGGTGCCGATTCCCGGGGCATCTGCCGAGGCAATAAAGTCAATATCGGCAACGTCTGCCGACTCGATTGTTATTTCATGGCCTGGCGGGTCAAATGAAACACCCTGCCGGTAAGCGGTGACAAGATAGTTCCCCTGGTTTAATCCGGCGAATGAAAATGTGCCGTCGGCTCCGGTAACCGTCTCCCGCATCTCCGCGCCCCGCAAATAGACAAAAACAGTATCAACAACATCACCGCTGATTGTTCCGGAAATGGCGCATGTTGTGTTTCGTGTCCCCACAGCAAAGATGTTGCCGCTACTGGTGACATAGACGGTTCTGTTTGCTCCCAGGGCCATGGATGATTCTCCACTGCCCGGGGATGCTTCATCCCCGGCAGCACCAAGCTCAAAGCCGTCCAGAACGATATCGCCTCCGTCGCTCACTGCGTACAGCAGATTACCCGACCGGGCAAAGATATCCCCCTGCCCCGTTACAAGAAGCGACGATGAGATAGACAGCGGCACGGGATCCGCGAGGGTAACGTCCTTGAGCATCATGCTCCACTCAATATGTGCCCTCTCGTCTTTGTCCAGCAGGCAGTGTACATCGCCCAGCACGCCGCCGATATACAGTGTTCCGTCGCTGTTGATGACCGGAGACGCCACAAAGCTTGAAGGAACTATTGCGCCGAGCATGCTGACCTCGGGCGTGTATTCCCACTTTAAAATACCCGATGAATCAAGTGCCACGAGCGAGGTAAGGGCGCTGCAGTATATAGATCCATCCGGTCCGATTACCGGGGCGGTTATAATGGGCAGCCCTATATCATATGACCAGAGAAACGCTCCGTCGCTGCTCAGGGCATTCAGGGTGCCGTTGGTCGACCCGATATATATAGTGCCGAATGCATCAATGGCGGGAGAGGAAAAATCGGTAACACCGACCCGGTATTTCCACTGCTCTTGCCCATCCGGACCGATGGCGTATAAAAAGCCGGTCTGGTCTTCCTGGCTGGACGTTCCCACATAAATGCTGTCGTTAGGCCCTATAACGGGAGATGTGAAAATGGATGCATCAAGCTGCACGCGCCACAGGCAGCTCCCGTTGACGCTGATCGCGTAGAGATACCCGTCACCTGACGCCACATATATAGTCCCGTCAGCAGAAAGGGCCGGACTGGATTCAATGGGACCATCCGTCATGTACAAACAGTCCACAGCGCCGTCAGGAGAAACAGAATACAGACAGCCGTCTTTACCGCCCACATAAACGGTTCCATCCTGATCAATAACCGGCGAAGATGCGCCCGCATCAACATATTCCTGGAAGTTGATTGCCAGGTCTTCATAATCCGGTCCCGGATTGGTTGTAAGACCGTTATTGAAGGTGTCGTGCTGAAACAGGGGCCATGGCGAATCAGCTACCGAGCCGTTCACAGCAGCGGCAAAGAACACAAGGACAAAAACACATGTGAAAACACCCATTGCGTATTTTATTGTATTCATACTATCACCTCGCCATTGTTATGTTTACTACCGATAAACAGCCGGCCCTTTGCATAGAACAAATCAGGCATGCAAATAATTTTCTGTTTTTATGGTGCTTTTTTAGATAGTTCCGCCATCATCGAAACACAATGTAGCACTAAAGCTCTTACTTGTAAATAGACTAATAAAACAAAGTTTTCTTGTAAACTTATTATAAAAAAGCACGTTTTAGAAGTCTCCTAACAAGACAAAAACCGTGCTGTTTTATGCTCACACAAGAAACAGCGCAGCACCCCGGTCACACGGTACGGGCATTTTGCCAAAGAAGAGGATAACAAGGGGGGCAGGGAGGGGACACGCCGGCCCCGACGAAGGGACGTTTAAAAATACCTGTCGGCTATGCGTATTACCTTTCTGGCATAGCCGAGAGAGCGGTTCTTCTTGCCGCTGTTGTATGCGCTGAGCCCGCCGAGGAGGCCATGCCGGGCGATATAATGGCGCAGTATGGTTGAACCGATCTCTATGTTCTTGTACGGGTCTGCCAACAGGTGTTTATCATATTTCCAGATACGCGGCATAACCTGGGTGAGCCCCAGGGCGCCCTTATTGCTGACGGCTTTGTAATCCGCACTGGATTCAACGACAATAAGGGCCGTTAAGATATTAAGCGATACCGTATCATCGCTACAGTCATATATCTTGTACGCATAGCCCAAAGCCGTCATGTAATCCAGGCGGGGGTTGTATTTGAGCAGCAGCTGTGCGGATTTCTTCAATTGTGGAAAAAGGTCCTGCCGCAATTTAATTTCTTTGTCAAGGGCCTCTTTGATCTCCTGCAAATCACATTCAACATTACGCAGCGATTTCCTGTCCTCGCTGATCCACACGATCAGAATGCAGGACATTACCAAATTTATGGTAAGCACTGAGATAATCAACCCATAAAGAGCGAATCGAATAATGTTTTGTTTGGTCATAGCCTGTGTTCCTTGTTACCTACGTGTAAAGCAAACCGCTTCCGTGCGCCGGCGGCTGAAAAAAAGGAATGCAATATACATTCCCACATGCCCATACTATATATTGTACTAAAAAAAACTAATTATGCAATATATAGACGTAAAGATTCTGAAAACGTGTCAAAAAATTATTAAGAGGTCAAAAAGAATGAAACGTTTTGCAGCTGTGTGACAGGGTGTTATACGTGGTTTTCTGTCTATGGTACTCTAAAAGTATATCGTCAAAATATAAAATGTCAATGGGAATAATGGCATAAAAATGCAATAAATATATGATTAATATAATTTATTGTTCAAGATATAAAAATATTTATGGATTTAATTTTGAATGCAGAAAAATATTGGATACGCTAATGTATCTGTATGGAGCAGATAAGAACGGGCATCACGTTGTTTTCAGCAAAAAAAAAGGGGGGGGGGTATGTCCTTACTGTGTTTGCATAACCTCCTCTTCCATGCTCTCTTCAGGACTCTGTATGCCGCGTTCTTCGGTGATCATCTGGCACTGTCCTTCAAACAGAACTCCCTCGGCAATCACAAGGCTCCCGGTTTTAATGTCACCCCTGAGCTTACCGTTTGTGGTAATTTCCAGCTTTGTTTTGGCAACAATATTTCCGTTCACCTCGCCCCCCAGGAGAACGGTATCTGCAAAGATGTCGGCATCTACCCTTCCCCGCTCCCCGACGATGACACTGCCTTCACAAACAATTTTTCCCCTGACAACCCCTTCAACACATATACTTTCTTTGGAGGTCAACACACCCTCAAAAATGGTCCCGTTACCAATAAGAGTATCCAGCCTGTTTAAGTCGGTCTCTTTTTTAAAAATACCCATATCTAAAAAATCTCCATAGTATAAGAATAAAAACCTGTTGCGTTTTTAAAACTATTCTTCCTGTTTTTTTTGGGCGGAACCGTCCAGTCCCAGCATTTTACGTATGGATTTTTCCTCGGTCTTTATATCATGCACCGTACGAGAAACGGCCTCGAGCTGTGCCTTCTCAGCCTCAAGGAGCAAGCATCTTTTATCCAGCGTAATGTTCTCCCGGTATTTCCAGGCCCCGATTATTCCCGTGCACAGCAGACACAATGAGAGCATAAAAACACAGTACAATATTTTCCTGTTAATAGAAAATCGTCGTTTATTGCCCTTCTTTGACAACACAATGAAAAAATTGATTCTGTTACCCATAATCAGTCAATGTCCACCGTGAAAGTAACGAGTATAGTTTGCGGTAGTAAGCTGGATTATTTAACTCACAAAAGAAAAATCTTGTCAAGGAGAATCTAATATTTTAACATTCAGTAATGCTGTATGGCAGGTGCAGAAAACCTGACACAGGATCACAATGTAGTTTAATGGGTTACGCTGCATGGTGCGTGGGTTCGCACAAAGGGATTTCATTGCTCACCATACCGCTCACATGAGCACACAGCCCCTAGCAGTCAAACCAGCACACCATGCAATGGTACAGGTAACAGTATGCGTACTATACGGGAGGGAGTAACATGAAAGCAGGTATCGTTCTTTCTGGATGCGGCGTAATGGATGGTTCCGAGATTCACGAGGCTGTCCTTACCCTTCTCCATCTGGACAACAAGGGGCTCGAGGCAGTATGTATTGCCCCGGACATGAACCAGATGCATGTTATGAATCATGTCTCCAATGAACCGGCCCCTACAGAGGCACGCAACATGCTTCTTGAATCCGCACGGATCGCCCGCGGTGCCGTCCGGGATATCGCCGGCGTCCGTGCCGCAGATATTGATGCCCTTATTTTTCCGGGAGGGTTCGGCGCAGCTAAGAACCTGTGCACCTTTGCGGTAGACGGGCCCGCGTGTGCGGTGAACAGTGAAGTAGAGAGGCTCATCTCAGAAATGATTGAAGCTAAAAAGCCCATCGGCGCACTGTGCATTGCACCGGCACTCATCGCCAGGGTCTTCGGCAAGAAAGGCCTCAATGTTACCGTGACCATAGGCAATGACCCCGACACTGCCCGGGCAATTGAGTCCATGGGCGCCGTCCACAAGGACTGCCCGGTACATGAAGCGGTCATTGATGAGGCCCATACGGTGGTCACGTCACCTGCATACATGCTGGCCCAGAGTATAAAGGATGTTGACGCAAGCGCCGGGGCCCTGGTAAACGGCATCCTGGGGCTTCTCCGATAACGTTAACGACTGCCACAGGAAAATCCACAGCACAAAGTTTTCCTGTCCGGTCCGAAAAACAAGCAACCTGCACGCCCTGTACTGACAGGACTGGGAATGTGTGCCATGAGACCAAAACTGCTGTTTGCCGACCCACAGGGCAACATCTATGACCATCCGCACCTTGAAATGGTGGGCTGCAACGGAACGCATCACGTGCTGCCCGATCCGGCCGAGACAACCCGGCTTCCCGATATGAGCAGGCTTTACTTTCATCCTGACTGTCCGCCGTACGGGTATGATCCCCGCCAAAAGCGTATCGTGCGCCTGAGTGAAACAAGAATCGGGAGGAAGAGAATCAGATGCTGTGCCGTGTCCTGCTTTATCCAGCAGGGCTGGGTCCGTGAGCTTTTGCCCGCGATGGACTACGGCAAAAAAAAACACCGGCTCCCCATGTGGGCATATAGTACCGTCGGATATAAACAGGGCGCGTACCACGCGCCGGCATTTCAGATTGATGATAATTATCGCTGGGACCCGGATAATTTTGACGACAGGAAGCTTCTGCCCGACATAGACAGGCGCCGCAAGGAATTTCCCGGCAACCGGCTGCTGGGCCATCTGGAGCGCTGTGCCGTTCACTACCACTGTTTCGCGGCAAAGAATTTTTTCTTTCGCCGGTGGGAAGCCCCTATTCCAACAAGCCCCGTGTGTAACTCACAGTGCCTTGGCTGTATCTCACTGCAACCCGACCAAGCCTGTACGGCCCCCCAGGATCGGATCGATTTTGTCCCTGAGCTCAACGACATAACCGGACCCTTTATCCGACATCTTGAGGAGGCCGATGACCCTATCGTCAGCTTCGGCCAGGGCTGTGAAGGAGAGCCCATTATACAGTGGAAAAGAATCTCACAGGCCGTCAGCGTCATCAGGCAGCACACCGGCCGGGGGACCATTAACCTTAACACAAACGGCAGTGTCCCAAAATGGGTTGAGGAAATATGCACAAGCGGTCTTGACAGTATCCGCATCAGCCTCAGCAGCGCCAGAAAAGAGCTGTATGATAAATACTACAAACCCCGGGGCTACTGCTTTGAAGATGTTCTTGAATCAATACGCACAGCCCGCCGGCGCGGCGTGTTCACCATGATCAATTATCTGATTTTTCCCGGCATAACAGATCAGGAATCGGAAGTTGAAGCCCTGGCTGAACTCGTGGAAAAAACACGGCCCGACCTTATTCATCTTAAGAACCTGAACATTGACCCTGATTTTTACCTGAACGCCATGGGTGCTGCCGACACGCCCGGCATGGGCATGAGAAAGGTAAAGCAGGTGCTGGAGGCCCGGTTTCCCGATCTGCAGTTCGGCTATTACAATAAAACCAAGGAAACATTCTTTGGGTAGGGCATCGGAAGCACGGCCTAATCTTAATTTTTTTTAACCTGTTTTTCATAATCACGTCATTGAAACTGTCTATGATGGTAACCACATAATCAGCCGTATCGGGAAAAAATCGCATGCAGCAAACAACCGAAAAAAAGGAAAGGACAAGTTATGATGAAAAATGTGATTTTTATGCTACTGATGGGACTTGTTGCAGTGTTCACCTCGGCCACGGCCGGCGCCATGGAAATCTCGTCTCTGAGCGGTAAAACATACAAAGCATACATCTACTGCACCGGCAAAGCAGGTGATTTCTGCGGCAACAACGAAGTGGTCAATGACCGGTTTAACTTCGACGGCAGCGACTTTGAAATCGGCAGCATGGACGACGCACTCTGGGGGTATGGTGCTGATGGAGATTACAATGACAACGGATTATCGTTTAATGCGGATTTCGAGGCGATCAACGAGGGGCTTGAAAAATACAAGTTCACCATCAGGGTGATAAACCTTTTTGATGAGTTCATACTGGGAACAATGGAAATCAAGTATTATGAATGGGATATAATCGATTTTGACAAGGAGGATGAGGCGGATGCATATTTTGTGGGGGCAGGCTTTTTATAATTCTTTTTTTCACCCGGTGCAGTTATAAAATCATGTCGTTTCTCCATATACTGTGCTGCATATAAAATATACGTTTACACTACAGCGATTTAGGCTCGACAGGTAATAAGGCGGCGTTGGGACCTGTCGGGCCTTTTTCTTTCGGGCCCGCAAATCCCTCCGGCGAGCATCCGCAATTGCCTACAGCTTTTCCGCATATACCATTCGTTCGAGTGCCATGGACACAAGCTTTCGCCCGGTCGGCTTCACGTATTGTTCGACAAGTTCCTCGTAGCCGATATGCTCAAGCACACGCCAACCGTACACGCCGAGGAAGTCAGCAACTTCCTCAGGATCCAAACCAAAAAACCAGGCCTTGTCCTTCAGGATCATATTTTTGTAGAGATACTCTTGGCCGTAGAAGACTTTCCCATCTATGAAGTCCTTGCGAACGTATGTAAACGCCAGACGACTGCCCACCGGCGCCTTGGCAAGGAAATCGAAGGTCGTCTGGATGCCGGCCTCGGTCAGGTATTGGGTAACCCCCTCCCATATGAAGAAGGTTTTCGTGTCGGCCGTGTAGCCGTGTGAAGCCAGCACAGCCTCCAACTTCTCGCGATCAAAGTCAATCGGCACCAGGGTCACGTGAGCTGGGACCTCCCGGAACACCTTCCTCAGACTCGACCGCTTGGCATCGATGTTCTCCGGCTGATCGATCTCCCAGACCGGGATTTTGGCCAGAGCTGGGAGCCGGTAAGCCCGGGTATCAAAGCCGGCCCCCAGGTCAACCACTTTCTCGGCTTGATGACCGGCTGCGGCCTCGGCCACTTTGTCATCGATGTAGCGTTTCCGGCAGATGACCAGCGACCAGAGGCCGGGGACTTTTTTCTCAGATGCCCTGATCATCCAGTCCCTGACCGAGGAGAACCTCATCAGCCGGACAAAGGCCCTCATGCCGAAGGGTTGGATCCGATAGGCCAGTTCATCGTCGATGATACGCACGTCCTCAGGGAAGTGTTGCTCGATGGCGACGATGGTCGTCGGGCCTAATCCCGTTTTAGCTGCTTTCTGCGTCATTCCGACTCCTGCTTTGAGTGAATTGATGGTCGACACAGGGCACGGCCCTGCTGTTATCTCACCAAACATGTATTGGGCGGCGATTATAAAGAGAATATATCGATGTAGATTAAAACAAACATTTATATAAAGATATATGTAACAGTACCACAAATTAATCATTACTTCACGGGTAGAAAAGGGGGCAATATATTCCCTGATCAGTGTGTACGCCTCCTGCTGAACCTGGTCGACTATTTAGCCGTGGGGTCCGGCATTGTCCGGGCTTTTTCAGCCTGGTTTTGTTCGTTTTTTCCTCCCATATCCTGCCCCCTTTTGTTTTATGTTACGGGCTCCCCGCGTCCGTATAGTTGAGCAAATATATGGATAAAAAATTGCAGATATATGGATAAATAAATGGTTGGGTGTCTGGGATGGGGTGTTTTAGCGGATTTTTACGATTCTAGAAGGAAGATGTTAGATAGGCAATGAAAAATACTATTATTTATCCTTTCCGTCACCGCTTTCAAAAATTTGAATTTGAAGGCTATCTTGTACTTTTGCTTCGTCTGTAAAGCCAAGACAAATGCTATTCAGAAACTCTATAAAATATTCTTTAGTAGTACTCTCAGAAGTCAATTTAACTTTTTTAATATTCTCCGCCTTAGCTACTTTTTCTGCACCAGACTGCAAACCAAGATGACTAACAACGATTCCGCCTTCGGCGCCTGTGTCCATAATTCTATATGCAAGGCCACCCATGTTTTCTTGTGTTTGTTTGTTTTGTGTATATCTTCGGCATTCAACAATTAAAAACTTTTCTTTTCCTTCAACCCACGCTTTGCCATCAATTTCCCATTTACCCCCCGTGTCAGGATAGTTGTCACCTGTAAGAAGAAGGATTCCCATGGCAGTAACACTACAGGGGTACCCGGTAGTGTTACTGCCCGGGACGATAAAAATCCGGGGGCTTACAGGAGACAGAA
>Ga0272442_10002582_pt1 | contig 26159 bp, 29 predicted proteins | sample SSMForm2O_FD_200262 | JGI IMG/M metagenome (GOLD analysis project Ga0272442, IMG submission 200262) | Marine sediment archaeal communities from Little Sippewissett salt marsh, Falmouth, MA, United States - SSM-Form-2O | ecosystem: Environmental > Aquatic > Marine > Wetlands > Sediment ... | reverse complement strand
TTTGAACCAGGGACCTCATCCTTATCAGGGATGAACTGGGGGTCGAGCGGGTCTTGAAGAATCGCCGGAAACCCTTGCAGGTCAACGGTTTTAGACGCTCACCAGTTCGCGTCATTTCCGGCTGTTTCTCGTTCTCTTGTGCACGCGATGTGCACGCGGACGATCGTCGTCCACCGTTTCGCCCGGGCCTGAGTTGCTCCTCCCCGCCACCCATGGCACCCGATCAACCACGAGCGATGGGCCCTCGATCGGATTCTCTCCGGTTGTGGTCAGCAGCCGCGGGCTTTCCAACTGTCGACGGCCCAGCCTCCGGTGGTCTCCGTGACGGTGATCAGCGTGGCGAGTCCCCATTCGGTGACGTCGAAATCCGTGGAGTAGTCGAAGCCCCCGTACTCGAACCCGCCCGTGTATCCGTAGCCGATGGATCCGTCGGGTTTGGTCGGCTCGACGTACGCCGACATGGAGAGCGTCGTCGGAGGATTCGGGAACACGCCGTCGGTTTCGGCAAGGAATGCTGCGAGAGCCTCTTTCGGAGTGTCGTATACGGGACCATCCGACACCGTTGCACTGTGGCTCGGCGATACGATCCCATTGTCGGGGTTCACACAGACGCCGAACTGCGGGAACGCCTCGACGCTCACCGTTTGGATGACGAGGTCTTCGGGCCTACCGCTACTTCCCCGGCGTCCCGTCGGCCGCGTTAGCCTCGGCGGTAGCCATCGAGGTCGTCGTATCCGTCGGAATCGACGAGTCGCCGACCGCCGCTCCGATCACTTGGATCTCCCCGATCGCCAGCTCTCTGAACGGTGGCTTGTCCCCGACCGGCTCTGCCAGATACGTGGTCGTCACGGACAAGGTCAGCACGGTGGTCCCGGCGCTGTCGGTGGCGATATGCTGCGGCTCCATCGAATTGACGAGCCTCCCTTGGATCACTCCGGGCTTGTCGTCCACGGTGATCTCGTAGCCCTGGACCTTGTAGTTCAGGATGAACCGATCTGTGTCACCGACGCCCTGGATGACGAGGTCGCTGATCGCCACGGGTCGGTCGAAGAGGAGCGTGATCGTCGCTCCGTACCCGCGCAAACCGGCATCGTTCCACGCCGTCGTGGGATCACCGTCGATCAAGTTCGTCGCTTCGAAACCTGGGAGTTCGGAGGAGGCCTCGATGCTTGCAATGAGGTCTGTGATGTCGCCCGGCATCCCATTTGGCGCCGCACTTGCTGGCGGTGGTGTCGACTCTGCGGTTTCGATAAGAGGAGCGACAGTGGTGGTCGCAGCAGCGGTCGATTCCGGTGCGGCTGCCATGCCCGTCGTCAGATTCGTGTTCGCGACGAGCGCTGTTGCTCCAAGGAGACCGAAGACTCCGACGGCAACGGCGGCACCTGCGAGAGCTCTGTGCCGGTACATCCGGGTGCGTAAGGCGGTGGCGGGCCTTGTCTGGATGTGTGCAACCTGGCGGCGCGCCTCCTCGGCTGCGCTGGCGAGTTGGTCTTCGAGCCTGTTCATGAGTGATCCCCTCCATCGTCGAGCCGTGCTTCGAGCGCCTGCTTCGCTCGCTGTAGGTGTGTCTTCACCGTGTTCTCTGAGCATTCGAGAATGCGAGCGATGTCCGCAATCGAACTCAGGTCGTAGTAGCGAAGAGCGATCACCTGCGCCTGGCGCTTGGGGAGCCGCCGGACCGCAGTCCATGTCGCCACCGCATCGGGAGACATCTCCGGTACGACGAATCCCGACCCGCCGACGCGGACAAGTGCCTTGGCCTCAGCGGTACGACGACGGAATCCCGACACCGAGCCGTTTGATACAACCCGACGCACCCACGCTCCCGGGTTGTCGTAGTCACCGACCGTCTCCCACTGCTTGTACGCTTTTAGGAAGGCGTCCTGTGCGAGATCCTCGGCACCCGATCGGCTCCCCGACAACACGAACGCCAGACCGATCACGGGCCTGAGTTCGCGTTCGTAGAAGGACGCGAAGTCCATTCGGAAAGGAGCCGCCGTCACTGCCGGCTCCTCTTGAGTAGCTACCACTGGAGGGACCTCCATCCTCTGCATTCTCATCAAGTAACACGCATACCGACACCGGAAAGGACCACAGGGAATCCTGAAGACGAGCCGTACGTCATGTACGAAATGTACTTGACGTACGGAATGAATCTGATACGGTGGGCATGCTGACAAGAAGGAGGAGCCGGTGTCGTCAACCCTCGTACGCAACTCATCGAACGCTCGAGACAACTTCAGCACCGTGCTCGACGAAGCCGCCGAAGGCTCTGCGCCGGTGATCGAGCGTCGCCGGCAGCGCCTCGTTGTCGTCGATCAGTCACGCTTCTTGGCAGCGATCGAGTCGTCGCTCCCCACCCCCGTCGCCGTGCCGGAGGACGACGGATGGTCCCTCATGCTCCCGGGGCTCCCGATCGCCGCAGACGGGAAGACCTTTGATGACGCGATCAACGAGTTCGTCGATGCCCTCGTCGAATACGCGGAGGACTGGGAAGCACGTTTGCGGGTGGCGCCCAACCATGCGGCGAATTGGCCACTCGTCCAGTTCGTGCGCCTATCGTCTCGCGACACGATTCGCGAGTGGGTCGTTCGCGTCCCCGAATGACGTTCCCTGCCCCATCGCGCAAGGACCACGACACGTTCTGCACCACAGAAGGATGGACGTCGGTCCGCAACGCCAGGAGCAAGACCGGCCATCACGTCACCTATGAACTCTCCCTCCCCGATGGCGCCGTGTTGCGCACACGTGTCTCCCACCCGCCGAACAAGGACACCTATGGCAAGAGCCTCTGGGCCCACATCCTGCGTGACCAACTTCACGTATCGGAAGCGGAGTTCTGGGCATGCGTGAAAGATGGGATCCTCCCGACACGCAGCAAACAGCAGCCTCCAACGGACGCAATCCCCGCCGGCGTCGTCCATCAGCTTGTCACCCTCGTCGGGCTGTCCAAGGGCGATGTCGCAGCGATGACCAAGGACGAGGCCATCGAGCGCCTCCATCACTTTCGCACATCCGGGGCCTGAGCGTGGCTACCCCCCATGGCCTGGGCGGACGGGCTCGGGAGTCGGCACCGGAGGCCCCGCCGCAGGCATCAGCCCTCCGGCGCGCCAGGATTCTCGTACCGGCCGATCTCGTCCCAGCGGCGGTATGCCGCCATGAAGCCGTCCTGGGCCAAGTCCTCAGCGGCAAGGCGGCTGCCCGATAGCGCATGCGCCAATCCAGCCACAGGCTCGAATTCGGTCCGGTAGAAGCTATCGAAGTGCTGAACTGCTCGTATCACGGGCAGATCAGCGCCTTGTGTGTTCTCAGGTTCCGCCATTTCGGTACTTGCAGGATATGACACATCTGTTACTCGCCCTAGAGGCCGATCCAGGGTGACATGAATCTCCAACGGTGCTGCGCGAACACGCGCCCCGCCAATCCTTGCTCAGGACGCAGCGGGGCTCAGGCATGACAAGCGAACGATTCACCCCGCCCATATCCGGTGTCGGCGCTAGCAAGGCATTGTCTGGAAGGGCGGTTCATGGTCGTCCGGGGTGGCCGTGGCAGTGCTTGTACTTGAGACCCGACCCGCACGGGCATCGTTCGTTGCGACCGACCCTGGTCGACGCCCCTCCAGTCCGAGCAGATATCCTCGTAGCGAACTCGACACGCCGTTGTCGGGTCTCGAGCTCGCCCTCCCACCTGCGGAGGTGCTCGTTCCACCCCTGAAGCCGTTCCTCGACGCCCGACACATGCTCCTCTCGGCGGGCAACGGTCGCCTCTCGGTTCGCCAGTTCCTCCTCGGCCTGCTCCGCCAGCACCGGCGAGTAGTCGCCGGCGTGATCACCGAAGACGCTGACCAATTCCCGGTCGATCAGCATCACGATGGCGCGACCCATCGAGACGCCGACTGACTCGCAGTACCGCTTCCACGTCGACCACTCGGATGCCGTCACCGGCACCCGGACCATCCGGTACGCCTCGTCACCGCCGAGACCGGCCAGCAGCTTGCGGTCGACCCTGGCCAAGACGCCACGTTTGAGATCCATCACCGCCTCACCTGTCTACATGTAGACACCGAGCAACTTGTTGCACGTGCGTGTGGTATTTGACAGGGTCCGGCGCGAGTCGCGCTTGAAGCGGAATGTCGGCGAGTTGACGCGTCGTCGGTGGAGCCGTCGTGTTGGTGGTGCGCTGACATTGAGTTCCTCCTTCGGATTGGCGCTATGTGAGGGGTTGCGGGACGCGCCCTTGGCGCAGAGTTGTTCGAATCGACGACTCTGCGCTCCGGACCTGGATTCTGGGGCCGCACGTCATCCGTCGGGCATGCCGCACATCCGTGGTGTTTGGGCCGGCACCGACTGCCGAACCTACCGAGATCGTCACTTTCGGCCGGATCTCGACCGGGACCGATGACGACGATGCGTGCCATATTCACGAAACAGACATGACAACCCTCTCACCAGAGTGTCAGGAACCCTGTCAACCGAGTTTGCGAGGAGTAGCCGGAAGGCCGGCACTCCTTGTGTCGCAACACTTTGCGGACCGTCACCGATCCGTCGGAAGGAATCCCATCCGAGGCGGCTCGATCCGGCCTCCCGGGCCCCTTCGATTCGACGCCAAGGATCTGCCAACGCTGTGCCAAGGGTGGTGAGCGATACTCAACGTCGCGGAAGGGACTGGTGCCGAGGAGATGTAGGCATCGCGTCGGGCGGTGGAGGCTGCCTCGCCATGAATCCACGCAGCGAACCCTCTCAGCAGAGTGTCAGCAACCCTGTCAGTAGCCCGTTCAGAACCGTTGTCGCATGCTCGTCGCCGGCTGATCCGTGACATTTCGTAAACGTCTCTGACCAGGAAGAACACGAAGAATGGCAACGAAATGACATCGGAGTGACAGGGTCAGAACGCACGATGGACGGCTCGGAAGATGTCAGACCCCGATGGTACATTCGGAGAACGGCCGCGAGAGCAGGAGAACACCATGGGCGCCGTAGCGAGAGTGACACACAGTTCCGGAAGCCGTGCTTGGCAAACACGTTGGCGAGATCCGACGGGCCGGCAACGGGCGAAGAACTTCGATCGGAAGGTGGACGCCGAGCGATACATGCTCGCCATGGAGACGGACAAGCTCCGAGGCCGATACACGGATCCCCGATTGGCGAAGACGGCGTTGGCCGACTGGATGGTGGAGTACCAGGCAACTCGCGTGAATCTCGCACTGCAGACGAGAGCGAGGGACGAGGCAACGGTTCGCAATCACGTTCTGCCGGCCTTCGGCAACTGGGCGATCGGGAGCATCCAGCCAATCCACGTCGCTCAGTGGATCGCGGACCTGGACGCTCGGGGCTACGCACCGGCAACAGTACGCAAGGCCTACCAGTTGCTCGCCGCCGCTCTGGATGCCGCGGTTGAATACGGACTCATCGGCCGCTCGCCGTGTCGAGGAGTGAAGCTACCGAAGCTCGATCGCACGGCTCAGATCCGCTACCTGGAGGCGACCGAGATCAGCTTCCTCGCCGAAGCCATAGACCCCCGCTATTCCGCTATGGTCCTCGCGGCTGCCTACACCGGTCTCCGCTTCAGCGAGTTGAGGGCGTTGCGGGTGGATCGGTTCGAGGCCCTTCGACGTATTGTCCGGGTGAGCTCCTCACTCGTCGAGAGCAGAGGTCAGTTCTACTTCGAGGAGCCCAAGTCTGAGGCGTCGCGTCGCACAGTCCGCGTGCCGCCATTCCTCGTCGACGTGCTGGCTGCCCATCTGGCGACGTATGCCGACGGCTCCGGCCTCATCTTCTCGGCTCCGAACGGGGGTCCAATCCGGCGAAGCAACTTCCGTCGTCGCATCTGGTTGCCGGCGGTCGCGGCGTCATTTGGTCCACCGTGCACGTTCCACGACTTGCGGCATTCCCATGCGGCGCTCCTGATCGCTCAGGGGGAACACCCCAAGGTCATCCAGGAACGACTCGGTCATGCGTCGATCAAGACCACCTTGGATACCTACGGGCACTTGTTCGAGGGCCTCGACGAGGCCGCCGCCGACCGCCTCGAGGCGACCTATGCGGCTTCTGATGTGCACGCGATGTGCACGCGGGAGGATTCAGCGGTTTCCACTCTCGCCGCTGAATGACGGAAACCCCTTGCGGTGCAAGGGGTTTGACCGGTGGGCCCACCTGGATTTGAACCAGGGACCTCATCCTTATCAGGGATGCGCTCTAACCAGGCTGAGCTATGGGCCCGCGGAGCGGGAACGATAGCAAGGCACACGACCTAGGGGCCAGGCGGGGAATAGCCTGCGGCCCTCCAGGATTGATCAACACTATGGCCAATACCCACCTGATCGGAATCTCGGGAAGCCTCCGCGCCGGGTCGCACAACACGGCTCTGCTTCGGGCAGCGTTCGCGGATCTCCCGGCCGGAGTCACTGCCGAGGTCGCCTCTCTCGCCGACATCCCCATGTACAACGCGGACGACGTGACAGAGCAGGGCAAACCCGAAGCCGTTGAGTCGCTTCGTGAGGCCACGAGATCGGCGCACGGAATCGTCTTCGCCACCCCCGAGTACAACTGGTCGGTCACCGGAGCGATGAAGAACGCAATCGACTGGCTATCCCTGGGCCCGGACTCCCCGCTTGACTTCAAGCCGGCAGCCATCATCGGCGCCGGTGGCGGGTCCGGGACCGCTCGCTCACAGCGGCACCTCCGCGACATCTTGTCGCACAACAGCCTTTGCATCGTTTCCGACCCGCAGGTGATGGTGTCCGCGGCATCGCAGCGGTTCGAGGGCATGGAACTCACCGACGACGGTGTGCGGTCCGAACTGGCGACGATGATCGACCGCCTACTCGAGGTTGTCGAGCGATCTCATTCCACCGAGCGCATCGACCTACGCGGTTCGGTTCTCGTGGTCGGGAGTGAGGAGTCACGCGCGGACCGGGCTGCGCACAGCATCGTCGAACACGGCCACCGAACGCTCACGGCTCTCGCAGCGGTTGACGCCGAACGGATCCTGGGGCGCAGGACGGTCGCCGGAGTGGTCCTCGATGCCCGCGTCGGCACCGATGCGCGACAACTCGTCAAGGCCGCCGCGGGCGCGATTCCTGTCGTGGAGGCAGAAGATCCTGCTGCGGCCGGCCGGTTGATCGACGATGCACTTCGATTCGAGATGGGGTCCGGGTAGCCTCTCGTGCACCGCAGCCGCAAGGAGACTCGTGCGCAACTGGATCCTCTTCTTCCACATCATTGCCGTCATCGTCTGGATGGGTGGTTCGATCTACGTCGAGGCGCTGATGGCCGCAGTCGGCCGTACTGAAGACGAGTCGGGCTTGGTCGGCGTGTTTCGGAAGGTGGGGGCCACGAACCGTCGATTGTTCAACATTGCGGGCATCGCCACCATTGTGTTCGGGTTCTGGCTCGTCTTCATCGTTCCGGGTTGGGAGTTCGAGACGGTGTGGGTCACGGTCGGGATTCTCGTTGCGGCAATCGCCGTGGTCATCGATCTGTTCTACGCGACACCGCGAATCGATCGAGTCGAGGCCCTAGTGGAAGACCCAGAAGAGCCGAACGACGCGGTCCCGGGTTTGATCAAGCAGGTCCTCATGGCCGGCCATATCCGAACTGGGCTGCTGTTTATCGGTGTGGTCTTCATGGTCTTCAAGTTCTGACTCGTTCGTCATGCCTGGTTGGTCGGTACACTCCCGGCCACAAGGGGACGTAGCTCAGTTGGGAGAGCACCTGGTTTGCAACCAGGGGGTCGTCGGTTCGAGTCCGATCGTCTCCACGCTTGCTAGCAAGGGAGTTCCCGTTGGAAACCGCGGTGATCGTCGACGCAGTGCGGACGCCGATGGGGAAGCGCAACGGACTGCTGAAGGACCGGCATCCGGTCGATCTCGCCGCTGAGACGCTGGTGGCCCTGGCCGAGCGCAACAACCTCGATCCGGTTCTCGTTGATGACGTGATCATGGGGTGTGTCTCGCAGGTCGGAGAGCAGACGTTCAACATCGGGCGCAACGCTGCGCTCGGCGCCGGGTGGCCGGAATCGGTCCCAGGCGTCACCCTCGACCGTCAGTGTGGATCCAGCCAGCAAGCGGCCCACTTCGCCGCCCAGGGGGTCATGGCCGGTGTCTACGACGTGGTTGTGGCTGCCGGCGTGGAGTCGATGACCCGGGTCCCTATGGGAATCTCCTTCTCACAAGGTCCCGGCAAGCCGTTTGGGCCGAAGATGTCAGCCCGGTACGACCACCAGCTCGTGCCACAGGGCATCTCAGCCGAGATGATCGCCGAACAGTGGTCGCTCGGACGCGAGGAGCTCGACCAGATCGCCTGTGACTCGCAGATGCGTGCCCACCGAGCGACCGTGGAAGGGCGCTTCGACTCTCAGATCATCCCGATCGAGACCACCGACGAGGGGCGATCGATCACAATGAAGCTCGACGAGGGCATCCGCCCGTCGACCACGGTTGAGATCCTCGGGGGGCTGAAACCTGCGTTCAGGGAAGAAGGGGTGGTGACAGCAGGGAACTCGTCGCAGATCACCGACGGCGCGGCGGCAGTGCTCATCATGAGCAAGTCCAAAGCAGGGGAACTCGGGCTGAGGCCGCGGGCGTCCTTCAAGGCGTTCTCCGTGGTGGGAACCGACCCCGTCACCATGCTCACCGGGCCGATTCCTGCCACTGAAGCCGTGTTGGCCAACGCCGGCCTTTCCCTCGACGAGATCGGTCTGTTCGAGGTCAACGAGGCGTTCGCTTCGGTCGTAGGCGCATGGTTGAAGGAGACCGGTGTCGACTGGGAGCGCGTCAACGTGAACGGAGGGGCGATTGCTCTCGGGCATCCCCTGGGAGCGTCGGGCGCTCGGCTCATGACGACGCTTCTCCACGAGATGGAGCGCAACGGCACGCGCTACGGACTACAGACGATGTGCGAGGGTGGTGGCACGGCGAACGGCACGATCCTCGAACTCGCCACTTGACCATGGCCGTAGCTGTTGCGTTCATCGTTGGGATTGCGATATTCGTCGGCACAATCGCGATCGTTCGGATGATTGCGAACGGACCGCCGCCGGAGCCGGACCCCGAATCGGTGCACGAGGTGGAGGTCGACTACCGCTGTTCGATCTGTGGCATGCGTCTCACGGTGACCCAGCAGCAGGATGCGGCACCCGAGCCTCCGAAACACTGCCGAGAGGTGATGGATCCGGTCTGAGGACGGACCGGGGCGATCGCCAACTTGTCCCCACCTGTTGGCGAAATCGGGGATAACTACAGCCGTGTAATTCTCAACCGACGGGCGGACGAAACGGCCGCTGCTACCGGTAGTTGAGCGTCATGGCGAACCCCGCACCGATCATCGCCAAACCCACAACGAGGTACCAGTTTTCGGTTCCACCGGGGAGAATCCCCATGTAGTTGACGAGGATCACAACAATGCCCAAGGCCATGAGGCCGAACATCGTCGCGACGTACCAGGTTGGCGAAGGACCCTTGTCCGCGACCTCGGTCACGGCCGGATTCTTCGGAGGGGTCGGGCGCTTGTTGGCCTTCTTGCGGCCCTTCGAGACTGGCATAGCCTGAAGAGTAGCGATCTGCGGCGCGCTTCCCAACGAGAACGCGAGCACCGTTGTGTGGTCTCATCGGTACGCTGCCTGATCATGGACGATGCGGCGACCACCCAGGTGGAGGTTTCGGCGACCCCAAAGAGGTCCGGACTGACTCGCGCAATCCGGACCGTCGGGTGGACGAGCATCGTTGCCGGGCTCTTGATCCTCGGTTTCGTCGTGCAGCAACTCTTCGTGACCACTTGGTTCGCCGAACAACACCAGGAAGCGCTGTCGGAGGAGGCCACCGAACACTTCGCCGAAGCCGAAATCGCGGAGGTCGAGTATGTCTCACCGCCGCCGAGTGGAACAGCCGAAGACGTTTCCGGGCCTTCGACGACCGGTGGCCAGCCGATCGAGGGCACCGAACCGCGGATGATCCTCGTCGAGTCGGAGCCGGAAAAGGGAGCTGCCTTCGCGGTCATCCGAATCCCGAAGATCGAAGCCCTCGAAGAAGGTTGGGCAGTCGTCGAGGGGGTGGGGGTCCGCGAACTCAAGAACGGGGCGGGACATATGCCGAACACTCCACTTCCGGGATCTCCGGGCAATGCCGTCATCTCGGGTCACCGCACAACGTATGGTGCCCCGTTCCACGACGTGGATGTGCTCAGCTGGGGGGACATCATCGAAGTCGAAACAGCGCTCGGAATACACACATACGCGGTTCGGGAGCTGAAGATCGTCAAACCGACGGACGTGTGGGTGACCGAACCGCGCGATGGTGCGTGGCTTACGCTCACAACCTGCCACCCGAAGTTCTCATCCCGCCAACGATTGATCGTCTTCGCAGAACTGGTTGACGGTCCCAACTACGAATCGATCTACACATGAAACAGTGGTTTCTCGACCTCCCAGGACCGATGGCCGTCAAGATCGTGATCGCCGTCATCCTCGCGCTGGTCGCTCTGGTCGCGCTCTTCTTCGTATACGACTGGATTGGAAGCAATCTGTTGGACACCGGGGGAACAATCGAATGAGGGTCCTCGTCCTGGACAACTACGACTCGTTCACCTACAACCTCGTCCAGTACTTCGGCGACCTCGGCGCCGAACCCATCGTGGTCAGGAACGACGAGCTGTCGCCGGCGGAAGGTGCGGAATTGAAGCCCGATCGGCTCGTCATCTCTCCCGGGCCGGGGACACCCGACGACACCGGCTACTGCATGGACTACATCCAGACTATGAGAGGAGAGGTGCCGATTCTCGGTGTCTGTCTCGGGCACCAGACGATTGTCGCCGCGTTCGGCGGTGAGGTGGGGCGGGCCCCAGAACCGCGACATGGGAAGGTCTCGGTCATTGATCACGACGGAAGAGGGGTCTTCGCCGGCCTCCCCGATCCGTTCGAAGCGACGCGGTATCACTCGCTGGCGGCAACGTCGGTTCCCGCCATCCTCGAAGTTACGGCGCGGTCGGAAGATGGTGTTGTGCAGGCTGTTCGCCATCGCACCCTTCCGATCGAAGGTGTGCAATTCCACCCCGAGTCGATCATGACAGAGGTCGGTCGTGACCTGCTCGCAAACTTCCTAGCGGGGCCGACGGAGATCCTCGCCTCTCCCACGGAGTGGGGGCGCGAGTATCCGCACGGGTAGGCCGGAGCGCAGCGGAGGGGGCTGAGCGCATTGTGGGTCGAGGCCGCGGTGGGCCTCATCTTCGCGATTCGGGCTCCCAGAGCCCCCTCCCGCCCTCGCTGGGCTCGGGCACCCTCCCCCACTGCGTGAGGGAGGGAAAGAGTGGGTTCATCGCTAAGGGGTTGCTTCCTGTCGGCCGAAGACTATGAGCATGGTTGGACGGGTCTTCTCGCGTCCTGCGGTTGTTGCCGCCGCTGTCACGTTTGTGACCGTGTGGATTGTGCTGTCCGCTCCCGCACATGCCGAACCTCCCACAGGCAACCCCGATGGGACCGCACCGGTGCCCATCGAAGCACGGGCGGTGGACACGTCACATCCCAATCACGTCATTGGCAACGGCACAGCGCAGAGTTGCACATCGGCGGCGGTTGTGGCGGCGGTTGCCCAAGGAGGGATCATTACCTTCGATTGTGGCCCGAACCCGGTGACGATCCAGATGACAGCCACGGCAAAGGTCGTCAACGACACCGGACCCGAGATCGTGATCGACGGCGGTGGACTCGTGACCCTCAGTGGCATGGGCCAGCGACGGATTCTCTACATGAACACCTGCGACGCTGCGCAGGTGTGGACGACGTCGCACTGTCAGAACCAGGACCATCCACGGCTGACCGTCCAGAACCTGACCTTCGTCGACGGAAACGCGAAGGGCGACGACCCCGACGGCGGTGGTGCCATCTTCGTGAGAGGAGGGCGATTCAAGGTCGTCAATTCGCGCTTCTTCAGGAACGTCTGTGACGATGTTGGGCCCGACGTCGGCGGCGCCGGTATCCGAGTGCTGAGCCAACACAACGGATTGCCGGTTTACGTTGTCAACAGCACCTTCGGCGGGGCACCCGGGTACGGAAACGTCTGCTCGAACGGCGGCGGGATTAGCAGCATCGGGGTTTCCTGGACGCTCATCAACAGCCTGTTCAGCCACAACGACGCGATTGGCAACGGTGCAAACCCTGCTCAGGGCAGCGCACCGGGCGGTGGCAGTGGTGGAGCGATCTACAACGACGGCAACACCTTCACGCTCACGCTCCTCGACACACGCGTCGAGTACAACCATGCCAACGAAGGGGGTGGAGCCATCTTCTTCGTCAGCAATGACCGCTCCGGCTCCCTCATCATCAGAGACTCGGTCCTGGTCTCCAATCCGAGTGACGGTTTCGAGACGAGGGGATACCCGGGCATCTTCGTGCTGGCGAACGGACCGCCACAGGTCGAGAACTCCATCATCGGTGACTATCCGGAGGTTCCTGACGTCTGCCCGGATGGTGCGAACTGCGACTCGGTCATCTTCCACGATGCAGCCGGACGGTGGCACGCCTGGAGTGCCGTGGCGTCACAGCGCTCCGAGAATGTCTTCTACTTTGGGGATCCGGGCGACGTGGCATTTGCTGGAGACTGGAACTGTGACGGCATCGACACTCCCGGTCTGTATCGACGGAGCGACGGCGCGGTGTATCTCCGGAATTCGAACACTCAAGGAGTTGCGGATGTCCGCTTCTTCTTCGGCAATCCCGGCGACTTCCCCCTCGCGGGGGACCTCGACGGTGACGGTTGTGACTCGCTGTCGGTCTATCGCCCCTCCGAGTCCCGGATCTTCGTCATCAACAAACTCGGATCGAACAACGGCGGCCTGGGCGCTGCTGAATTCGACTTCGCATTCGGCGATCCGGGGGATAAACCGTTCGTTGGAGACTTCGACGGCGACGGCATCGACACGGTGGGTCTCCACCGCGAGTCGACGGGCCTCGTGTACTTCAGGAACACCCTCACGACCGGCATCGCCCACTCACAGTTCGTCTACGGCGATCCAGGAGACGTTCTCGTCGCCGGTGATTGGGATGGTGACGGCGATGACACCGTCGCGGTGTATCGACCTTCGAATGGGCTCCTCTATGTGAAGCTCAACAACACCCAGGGCTACGCCGACGCAGCAATCCCAGCCGGCAACGGTTACCAAAGCCTCGCTCCCCACCGCAGATAATTCGCCTCCCCCACGCCGTGGGGGAGGCGAAGACCTCGCGAAGGTGGGGCCAGCCTCAAGCCCCTACTCCGCGATCTGGTAGGCCCCGCCGACGTCTCGTTGAATGAGCCCCTCTGCCGCGAGGTTGTCGATCGCTGATTCAACTTGGCCGGGAGAGAAGCCGGTCTCCTGAACGAGGTCGTCGATCGTCGCGGTATGTCGGACGAGTGTGCGAACGATGGCCCCTCGCAGTTGTCGCGCGGAACCTTCGAACCGGCCCTGGGCGGTTGGTGGGCTGTACGCGGCCGGACCGGAACACCAATCCTTGACGGGGCAGATCGCGCAAAGAGGGTTCCTCGGTACGCAGACCGTGGCCCCGAGATCCATCATTGCTTGGTTCCACACGCCTGCCGGCTGACCGAGCGCCGTCTTCGCGGTCGCGGAGAGCACCGCACCGGTGAGCGACTCGCCGTGCCAGCGACTCAGAACGCGGCGGAGGTTTGTGTCAACGGCCGGCACCTGCGCTCCGAAAGCGAAAGAGGCGACCGCCGCAGCGGTGTACGGACCAACACCCGGCAGGTCCGAGAGTGTCTCAGGTGTAGTAGGCCAGCCATCGGTACGGATGATGCGAGCGGCCTCTCGCAGCCGGAGGGCACGTGTGTTGTAGCCGAGTCCGGTCCAAGCGTCGAGCACGTCTTGCAGCACGGCGCATGCAAGCGACTCGACGGTGGGGAATCGCGTAACAAACCGATCGTAGAAAGGGATCACACGCGATGCCTGGGTCTGCTGGAGCATGACTTCCGAGACGAGGATCAGGTAGGGGTCGGTCTCGTCTCGCCATGGCAGGGTGCGCCGCTGGCGGGCATACCAGGCGAGCAGCGCGGCGTTGCGCACTTCCTCGAGTGGGGCCACGGTCACGGTGCAGCGGTGGTGGTTGTTGTGGACGAGGTCGTGGTTGTTGTGGACGAGGTCGTGGTTGTCGGCTGGGCCTTGCCCGAGAACAGCCCGACGGACGAACCGTCATCGACCGCGGTTCCGAACGCAGGATCCTGGTCGACGACACGCCCGACAAGGTTCGGATCGGCGACTTCGATCTCACCGAGGAACACGGCGATCAGGCCGACGTCAGAAGCCCGCGCCTCGGCCTGAGCTTGGTCGTCTCCGCTGAAGTCGGGCACGGTCACCTGCCGCAGGACGCCGACCTTTACGAGGACTTCGGTCCCCGCCTCGACAGTCGACCCGGCGCTCGGGTTCTGCTCCGCGACGACGCCTGCGAGGCCGCTCACCGCGCTCACGTCGACCTTCCCGTCGTTGACCAACACGAGGTTCGCCTCGGTTGCCAGCGTTGTCGCCTCGTTCAGCGAATTGCCGACCAGGCTCGGAACGGTCGCCGGCTCCGGGCCATCCGACACCCACACGGTGATGGTGTCGTCGCGGCCGACGATCCTGCCGGCCTCCGGGTCGGTTCTGATGGCGAATCCGGCGGCGATGTCAGATGAGTACTCGACGTCGGTGACGACATTGGTGAATCCAACCTGGGCGAGTTCGAGTTGGGCTCCTTCCGCGGACTTGCCGGACACGTCGGGGACTTCGATGGAGAACGGGCCCCTTGACACCACAAGGTCGACGAGCGACCCCGCTGCCGCCGGCGTACCGGCAGATGGGCTCTGCGAGATGACGGTCTGCTCGGGTATGTCTTCCGTGAGTGTGTACTCCGTGCGCCCCACCTCGAACCCTTGGGCTTCGATGAGCGCACGCGCAACCTCCTCCGTCTCCCCCTCGACCTGAGGAACGGTGAATTGCTCGACGCCTGCCGATTCGAAGACCGAGACGAACGAGCCCCTCTCTACGGAGGTTCCCGCCGCCGGGTCGGTGCGGATGACAACACCCTGGGGAACGGTTTCACTGTTCTCGAGGCGACTCGTGACCTTGAGGTCGAGGTCTTGGAGGGTCTGGAACGCGGTTTCGGCGGGGACGAGGGTGAGGTCCGGCACGACGACGAGATCGCCATCTCCCCCGCCGCCGGTGAACAGGCGGAACAGGATGAACACGCCAACGGCGAGGAGAGCAAGGAGAGCGATGACGGCCGCAACGTATGTGCCCTGGCCGGTCGTCCGATCTTCGGTTTGATAGGCGACGACGCGGGCAGTCTCGTCGGGGGGCACAGTCGCCGGCGGCGGCACAAGGGCGGTGGCGGCCGCGGCTGCGGCTGCGCCGGCAACAACCGGCTGCCGGCCCGAAAGGAAGAGCAGGAGGTCGGAACGCATGTCCGCCGCCGTGACGTAGCGGTCGTCCGGGTTCTTCGCGATTGCGGTCTCATCGATCATGGCCAGATCGGCGGGTACGTCCGCGTTGATCTGGTTGGCCGGCACAGCGTACTCCGACACATGCTGATAGGCGACGGCCACGGGGCTTTCTCCGGTGAACGGAGGTTGGGCCGTGAGCATCTCGTAGAGGACCACGCCGAGTGAGTAGACGTCGGAGCGGCCGTCGGCTGGGAGACCTTGGGCCTGTTCGGGGCTGAAGTAGGTAGCGGTGCCGATCACAGCGCCTGTGCGCGTCAGCTCCTCCGAATCATCAAGGGCTCGGGCGATGCCGAAGTCCGTGACCTTCACAGCGCCGTCGTCTGTGATCATGATGTTGCCGGGTTTGATATCCCGGTGGATCACTCCGGCCTCGTGGGCAACGGTCAGCGCAGCGGCCGTCTCGGCTGCGATCTCTGCGGCCCGGCGCGGAAGGAGAGAGCCCTCGGACTTGAGGATCTCTCGCAGCGTTCGACCCTCGATGAGTTCCATGACCATGTAGTAGGTCGATGCGTCCTGCCCCCAGTCGTAGATCGCCACGATGTTCGGGTGGCTCAGGTTTGCGGCGGCCTGCGCCTCTCGCTTGAACCGGGTGACGAACGCCTGGTCTGAGGCGAAGTTCGCATGCAGGAGCTTGACCGCGACCCGTCGGTTGAGGAGGGTGTCTTCGGCTTCATAGACGTCGGCCATCCCGCCTCGTGCGAGGTGGGAGATGATGCGATACCGATCTGAGAGAACGCGATCTTGCATGTCGATCAACGATGGTACTGACAGGGTGGGATATGGGGTGTCGCGATTGGCGATCACCGTGTTGGGGAGCGGCCTGCCACATGAGAAGAAGAGCAAAGAGCAAAGAGCAAAGAAGAAGGGACAATGGGAAGCGCCGAAGGGCAGGCGACGTGCGGAGTCTTTGTTCTTTGTTCTTTCGTCTACTTCAGATACTCCTCGAACAGGTTGGCGGCGATCGGGGCGGCGATTGAGCCACCGGAGGCGGTTTCACCGGCTGGTCCGCCATCCTCGAGCACAACGGCGAGCGCGATCTGCCGTTCGCCGGGCTCCGGATCAACCGGTGCGAAGCCCACGAACCAGACATCCGGAGCTGCGCCCGTTACCTGGGCCGTGCCGGTCTTGCCCGCGACGCGTATCCCAGGCACGGCGGCGTTGCGTCCAGTGCCGGAGATGACAGCCTGTTCCATGAGGTCCGTGAGAACCGCGGCGCTCGCCGGACTGAGCGCGCGACGCCACAGCTCAGGTTGGTTGGTGGATTCGATCTTGCCGTCGTGTGTGAACACGTCACCGACGGCGAACGGGACCATGATGTTCCCCTCATTGGCGACCGCGGCCGCTACAAGCGCCATCTGGATGGGGGTTGCGCGTACGTCTCGTTGCCCGAGGGCGTTCTGGGCGGTGGCCGGCGGGTCTTCTGCGAAGTCGAGTGGTTCGGGGAAGGCAGAGGCGAGGACCGGAAGATCGTACGGAATCTCTTGATTGAACCCGAAGGCCTCGGCCGTTGTGGCGAGTGCGTCGCCTCCAACCGCCATTCCGAGCGCAGCGAAGGTCGTGTTGCACGATCGTACGAACGCCTCAGCAAGCGTCACGGTGTTGCCGTCAAGGCAGACATCATCGTCGTAGTTGTGGATCGTGGCGGTGGTTCCGGGGAGGTCGAGTTCCACAGGGTCGGGGAATTCGGTGGCGGGACCGGCCACACCGGTCTCGAGGGCTGCCGCCGTGGTGATTATCTTGAAGCTCGAACCGGGCGGGTACGTCGCATTGATCGTCCGATGGAGGAGCGGCTGATCAGGATCGTCCTCGAGCGCCCTGCCCGCCGGTGCCGCATCGGGTCCCACCAAGGAATTCGGATCGAATCCTGGCGTGGACACGGACGCGAGGACCTCACCGGTGGCCGGATCGATCGCGAAGACCGACCCCCGTTGTCCGCTGAGGGCTTCAGCGGCGGCCTGCTGGAGTTCATCGTCGATCGTGAGCCGGAGGCCGCGAGGGCGGGGATCGCCGCCGAGGAGTGCGTTCAGAATGCCGGAGAGCGTCGAGTCGCGGTGGGAGACCAGGTCGCCCTCGTAGACACGTTCGAGCCCGCGCGAACCGAAGAGTACCGATACGTACCCCACCGTGTGGGCGTAGCCGTCGATTGTCGGATACACCCGGGCAAAGGTCTGGGGATCCTGCGGGTTCGGGTCGGAGCGTGCAGTGACCACGGCGTCGGCTGAGATGATCGCGCCTCGTTCTCGTCCGACGCGCCATGTGACGAGTCGTGGATTTCGCGGGTCGTCGCGATACCCGGGTCCCGCGACGGCCTGGATCCAAACCGTCGCAAGCACGAGGATGCCGAAGCCGATGAGAATCGCCCACGCTGCCCTGCGGAGGGGGGCGTTCATGTGCGTTCCTCATGCGAGATTCGGCCGAGGAGTGCAGCGATCAGTGCAGAGGCGAGTAGGGAGGAACCTCCGTAGGACATGAAGGGCAGCGTGATCCCGGTGATCGGGAAGAGCCGGACGATGCCGGCGATGATCAGGAAGGTCTGCAGGCCGAGCAGGATCGTCAGGCCGGCTGCCAAGTACTTGCGGAAGCGGTCCCGGGACCGAAGGGCGATGCCGAAGCCGATCGCCACGAGGAACGCATACCCGATGATGACAGCGATTGATCCCGCCAGGCCCAGTTCCTCCCCGATGGCAGCGAACACGAAATCGGTGGCGGCGGCAGGGATCAGGTCCGGTCGCCCCAGCCCAAGGCCGGAGCCCGTGAGGCTGCCGCTCCCCATCGCGAAAAGGCCTTGGGCGGTCTGGTACCCGGCGCCGGCGTAGTCGCCAAACGGGTCGATCCATGCCTCGATGCGAACCTGGACATGGGAGAACATCGTGTACGCCGCCCCGCCGGCGATCGTGACGAGAACGAGACCAAGGCCGAGGTAAAAGCCACGACCGGTTGCGACGTAGAGCATTCCGATGAACAGCCCGAACAGCAGGAGTGACGCCCCGAGATCTCGTTGGTAGACGAGAACGACGAACGCCACACCGGCGGCGACGATGACCGGTCCGAGGTGCCTTGGTTCGGGAATCCTGAATGGACCGACAGTGCGAGAGACCGTTGACATCGCCTCCGATCGGTCAGCGAGATACGACGCCAGGAAGATCGTGAGGAGGACTTTGGCGACTTCACCGGGTTGAAAAGACAGGGCGCGAGCGCCCAAGGGAAGGTCGATGCGTACCCAGAGGCGCGAACCGTTGACGACGGCTCCGTGAATGGGCCATGAAGAGGGGAGCAGTGGGAGGAGCAGGAGCACCATTGCCGCGGCAAGAAACAGATAGCGATAGCGGCGAAGCACGGCGACACCCGAGTTTCTGAGCAGCCACACGACGGCTGCTCCTGCAACTCCCGCGAACACCAGCCACCATCGTTGGAGGGCGGCGAGTTCCGGATCGAGGCGGAAGACTTCGATAGTCCCGAGTGCCGTGAGGAACGTCGCGATCGGGAGGATCATTGTGTTCGCATTGGGGGCCCACAACCGGAATGCAACGTGGAGCGAACCGAAGGCGAGAGCGAATGAGACGAATGTGAGGGCGACAGCTGAATCGAGCCAGATACCGGCGGCGAATTGGACCATCGCCACTCCGACCGACGCCAGCACCGTTCCGGCGAGCACGAACGCCGCTTCGGTGTTGCGTGTCATGGCCCCGCGTCGACGATGGCCACCGTGATGTTGTCGATTCCGCCGGCGGCGTTCGCGGCCTCGATGAGCATCCACACCGTGGCTTCGAGGTCACTCCCGGAGTCGAGGATTGCCGTGATCTCGCGTTCGTTGAGCATGGAGGTGAGGCCGTCGGAACAGAAGAGCAGCCGATCGCCGGCTTCGAGATCCAGCTGTTCGGTGTCGACCTTGACAGGGCCGAGTCCGAGTGACCGTGTGAGGAGGTGGCGCTGCGGATGAGTCTCGACGTCCTCGTCCTTGATGTGGCCGAGTTCGACAAGCTCCGCGACAACCGTGTGGTCGGAGGTGATCCGCTTGAGATCGCCGTCTCGCAGGAGGTAGCACCGGCTGTCGCCAACGTGTCCGACGGTTGCAGATCCGTCCTCGGAGAAGAGACCGAGGGTCATCGTTGTGCCCATCCCTGCGAGGTTGGGCTCGTCGCTCACGCGGTCCCGGATCGCCTGGTTTGCGGCGAGAACGCGGTCGGCGACGTCGATATCGGCATCCGCCGGATCTTCGGTCGCCACGGTGAGGGCCAACCCGCTGGCGATGTTCCCCGCTACGTGGCCACCCATGCCGTCTGCAACGCCTGCGAGGAGCGGTCCATCGCCTGCTCCGGAAGTCTCGGGGAACACCGAGTCTTCGTTGCGTTCGCGGATCCGGCCTTGGTGCGTGCCGGTCGCCCAGACGTATCTCATCTCACCTCGAGGATGGTCTTGCCGATCTGCACGGTATCGCCCTGACCGGCGGGCGTGGGTGCGGTAATGCGCCGCCCGTTGACATAGGTCCCGTTTGTGCTCCCGAGATCGTGAACAAGCGTGCCGCCTTCGTTGCTCTCGACTCTCGCATGGAATTCGGAAGCGTAGGGGTCGTCAATGACTACGTCCGCGTCCGGGCTGCGCCCGATCGTGTGCCCCGAAGGCCGGAGGCGGACTGTTGTTCCCTTCTTCGCATCTCCGCGCAGGACGACGAGTTCACGCCCTCCCTTGGACTTCCTGAGCGAAGGTCCGGTGCCAATGTGGCTCCGGATCGCCAGAGCGACCTGCCAGAGGAAGAGGAAGATCAGGATCAAGAAGAGGATCTTCAAGGCGTTGAGTATCAGAGCAGGCATCGATGTCTCACAAGCGTCGGAAGACGAAATCGATATCGCCCATAGTCACCGTATCGCCGGGAACGAGAGGATGTGGGTCGGTCCCGATCCGCTCGGTGTTGACATACGTTCCGTTCGCGGAGGACAGATCCGCAATCGTCGCTTCCTGGCCGGTCCTGATGATGATGGCTTGCCTCCGTGACAACTCCGGCACGGAGATCACGATATCCCCTTCAATCGCACGGCCGATGATCGAGCGGTTGTCGGACACTTCGAGAACGAGGGGAGGAGAGGCGGAAATGAGTTGGGCCCACGGTTCGATGGCTCCCGGTTCGGACGAACCCGCGCAATCAGCGAGGCCTCTGGGCACGGCGGGATCGGCGACAACCTGCACGGTGATCGGCCCGTTGATTCGCCAGGCCTGTTCAGTTGCGTATGCATCAATGGCGCGGGCGAGTTCAACCTGCAACTCGGTGGTGTCCAATGATGGCGGGAGATCTGACGGGTTGACCCCGATCGACCAACGGTTTGGGATTTCGAGACCGGCGTCTCCTGGAGCGGCCACGAAGTCTGCCTGTCGGACCAGCCGGTCGGCCATGTCGACCGGATGCATCTTGCCTCGAAACACGGCAGCGGCCGCCCCGTCGACCAGGCGTTCCAGCCGCCGTTCTATCTCTCGAGCGAGTTGCATGTGTGGATTGTATGGGTTCAAGGGAGATCGGGGCGGCGAAGCCGCGAACGTGTCCGACTCCTCGATGGGTATTCAGCGCCCGTGGTAGCCTTTTGCTCCCGCGGGCGAGTGGCGGAATTGGCAGACGCGCAGGTTTCAGGAATCTGTGAGGTAATACTCGTGGGGGTTCAAGTCCCCCCTCGCCCACACCTATGGCGTATCCCTCCTACGCGCCGGTCCGCCGGCAGCGGCGCAGACGCTGGTTGCTGGCGATTCTGATCGCGTTCATCATCGTGGGCATCGTTGTCCTTGCCGTTCGCCGCCGCACGGAGGCGCGAGGCGTCGCGGACTACCTGGCTGTGGCCCAAGTGGTGGCCGCCGAACAGGCGGAGACGGCAGACGCTCTGGAGACAATGCTCCTGACGATCACCGATATCCAGCGCCAGGAAGTGATGAGAAGCCTGGAGGAGCTTCGAATGTCTTCGGAGGCCTCAGCAGAGACACTTGCGGCTGCGCAGGTCCCGGCTGCGGCAGGCGAAGCCAACGGCTATCTCGTGGCAGCACTCGGATCATGGAGCAGCGCCCTCGACCTCCTTGACGACGCGATCATCCTTGTTCTCGACGAACCTGCCGAGGCCGGCGGGACCGACCAACTGGAGGTTTCGTTCGACTACTTGAGGATCGGGGACCTGGCGTACGACCAGTTCCTCGGAGCGGTCGAGGGGCTGGACGATTCGATCCCTGTCGGCGATATCGAGGTTGTGGCCTTCGCGAGCGATGACCGGTCCGTTGCGTACGACGCTCAGCTTGTCACTCTCCGGCTCACATCGGTGTACAAGCTGGGCGAGCTCCACGATGTGTCGGTGACGGCGATCACCGAACCCGGGCCGCTCGGTGAGCGCGACAACATTCCGGTGGTTCCACACAGCGAGGAGTTCATTGTTCAGGCGGTCGTGGCAAATCAGGGCAATGAACCCGAACAGCAGGTAACGGTCGACCTAGAACTCATCCCGACCGGCTCTGGTGGGTCCTCGGTCATGGTGAAACAGACGGTCGCGAACCTCGCTCCCGGCCAAGCGAAGACGCTGGTGTTCGACACGCTGGAGCTTGAGCCCGGCGGGCTCTACGAGTTGGTCGTCACAACAGGAGTTGACAAGGACGACGACGCGGGGAACGATTCGTGGCGCATGGTCTTCTTCCGAAATGAAAACGCGTGAGCGACTGGCTGGTTGTCGCGATCGTCTTCCTCGTTGTGGTGCTTGCCGTGTGGCAGGCGTATCAGCTCCAACAGATCCGCAAGCAGGTTGACGCCGTCCCGAAGGACGGCAACGTCTTCACACTCATCGACTCAACGTCGGGCCGCCTCGGCCGAGTTGAAGCCGGCCTCGCGGTGGTGGACCAGCGACTTCAGGAGGTGGAGGCGAAGTTTCCCTATGCCGTTACCCGCACGGCGGTGGTCGCATACGATGCGTTCGGGAACATCGCAGGGCAGCTCTCCCGCTCAATCGCCCTGTTGAGTGAGACGGGGGACGGTGTCGTCCTCTCGATCCTCGTCTCTCGCGAAGAAACCCTGTTCTTCACCAAGGAGATCCGAGCCGGGTTAGGGAGCGAGCCGCTCTCTCCCGAAGAGGACAGCGCCGTTGGCCGCGCGATGGGCCGGTAGCATTCCACCATGATCGACGTCGGCATCCTCCGCGAACACCCGCAAGACCTTGCCGCAGCCCTTGGCCGCCGTGGCGTTGACCTCGACGTCGCGGCTCTTGCCCAGATCGATGAAGAGCGGCGAATCGCACGCGCCGATGCCGAGGAGATGCGTTCCCAGCAGCGGGAAGTCGGGAAGTCGATCGCCGGCCTCAGCGGCGACGAGAAAGCGGTGGCGATCGCCGAGGCGGGCGACCTGTCCGAGCGGTACAAGGCCAAGGTCGCCGAGGCCGACGACCTCGATGCGCAGTTCATGGAGCAATGGGTCACGGTGCCCAACCTTGCCGACGAGACCGCAGCAGATGGGTTCAAAGAAGAGGACAGCATCGAGACCACCCGCTGGGGCGAGCCGCCCGTGTTCGACTTCGAAACGAAGGACCACGTCGATCTTGGTCTCGCGCTCGGAATCATCGACATCGAACGAGCCACGAAGATCTCTGGTAGCCGTTTCGGGATGATCACCGGCAAGCTTGCGCTCCTCGAGATGGCGATGGCGCGATGGTCCATGGATGTGTTGTCCGCGGACGGCTTCACACCCGTCATACCTCCGGTGCTTGTCCGGGAGCAGGCGCTCTTCGGCACCGGCTTCTTTCCCGCAGAACGTGACCAGGTCTATTCGGTCAAGGAAGACGATCTCTACCTCGTCGGAACCTCTGAGGTGCCGCTCGCCGCGATGCACGGCGATGAGATCCTCTCAGCTGACGAACTGCCGCTGCGCTACGCCGGGTCTTCGACCTGTTTCCGCGTGGAGGCCGGCACCTACGGCAAGGACACTCGGGGGATCTTTCGTGTCCACCAGTTCAACAAAGTGGAGATGTTCTCGTTCGTTGATCCAGACTTCTCCCGCGAGGAACACGACTTCCTGCTGGCTCGCGAGGAAGATCTCGTGCAAGCGCTCGAGATCCCGTATCGAGTGGTGAACGTCGCAGCAGGCGACCTCGGAGCATCGGCGGCGAAGAAGTACGACATCGAAGCCTGGTTCCCGGGCCAGGAGCGGTACCGGGAGATCACCTCAACATCGAACACAACCGACTATCAGTCCCGTCGGCTGAAGGTGCGGTTCAAGGATTCAGACGGCAAGAATCGCCTCGTGCACACCCTGAACGGCACGGCCGTCACCGGTAGGGCGCTGATTGCGCTGGTTGAGAACCACCAGCAGGCGGACGGCTCGATCAGAATCCCCGAGGCCCTCCGTCCCTACACCGGCTTCGATGTCATTGAGTAGACCTGGGCGCAACGTGCCGGGCAGTGCTCAGCACTCAGTAGTCAGTAGTTGGTATTCCGTAGCCGGCAATCCGTACCGCCGGTCCGACCATGTCTAATGGGGACGTCTTCGCTGATATCGCCGGGCGGTACGACCGGTTGAACTGGATCCTGTCACTTGGGCGGGATCAGGCGTGGCGGAGGACGGCGATCGATCGTCTTCCCGGTGGCCGGATCCTCGACCTCGGTGCGGGAACCGGTGCCGCCAACGAGGTGTTTGGTGACCGCGAGGTGGTTGCGCTCGATCCGTCGCCGGAGATGCTCGCTCTCAACGACGCGCCGTTCCGGCTGGTGGCCACAGGTGAGGTGCTCCCACTGGCAGATGAGTCGTTCGACGCCGTCTTCTCGGCATACGTGTTCCGGAACCTCGACTCGGTGGATGAGACCCTCGCCGAGATTCATCGTGTGTTGCGTCCGGGGGGCATGGCGGGCATCGTCGATCTCGGGCGCCCCGAAGGGTCGGGTCAGCGGTCGATCCATCGGGCCGGTACGTCGGTGGTCCTCCCCCTTGCTGGGATGACGGTCGGGGCTCGTCAGGAATACGCGTATCTTCACCGAACGCTCGACAAACACCCGCCGCCGGAGACCCTGCTCGGATCATCTCTCCTTAACCTTGTCGACACGTGGCGCCTCGGTCCGATGGGTTTCGTATGGGCCGCAATCCTGAAGAAGGAGTGAGCGAGCCCGGCTTCACCGGGCGGTAGTCAGTAGTCAGTAGTCCGTATCGCGCCCGACCGATTCGTCGACTACGGAATACGGAGTACGGAGTACGGGCTACTGCCGGATGCGGAGCATCCGGTACACCGTGCACCCGCCGTCGAACGGCGATATCCGGCGCGTTCCGAGACGTTGGCTCCAACCGGGCGATCCCGTAACACCCGGGAAGGGCCGCTTAGGGCTGCTTCCTTCCGGACCTGACCCGCTTCACGATTTCCCGCCGTTGCAGGACCCGATCTTCAACACCAACTGAGCTCGGCGCTAGTCCCGAATATCAACCGCCCTCGGGCGGGAATTCAGCCCCGCATGAAGAGGGTTTCGAGTACAGGGCACCCCTAGCGCCCCGCCTAGCACGGTCCGGCAATGGTAGCCCCCGATCGACGATGACCGTCAGGCGACCTGCTCGGCAATGAAGCTGTCGGTTCGCTCACGCGCTTCGGACCCCACGGCCGTCGGAGCCCCGGCGAATCCGTGAGCGGCCCCCGGCACCACCATCAAGTCGGTGGCGTTTCCCGCAGCGGCCCAACGCGAAGCGAGCATCACGCTGTCGTCGAGCAGCGGGTCCAGAGTCCCAACGATGAACAGCGCCCGTGGCAACCCCGCGAGGTCGGCGTACATCGGTGACACGTCTGGATCGGTCAGGTTGGCTCTCGACGCGTAGGCGTCGGCGAACCAGCGGCAGAGGTCGGTGTTCATGACCAGCATCCGGTCACCCCAGTTCCGAGCGCTCGGCGTCAAGGAGAGGTCGAAGAAGCCGTACGTCAGTGTTGCGCCGGCGAAACCGGTGTAGTCATGGCGGTCTCTCATGCGCAGCATGGCCGAGACGGCGAGATGGGCTCCTGCCGAGGAACCGCCGACCACGATCCGGTCGGTGCCGAATTCGGAAGCGGCGTTCTCAACGATCCACTGGGCCGCTGCCTCCGCGTCGTCCGCCGGGGCGGGATAGGGATGCTCGGGAGCGAGACGATAATCGACCGACACGGCAGCGACACCTGCCGCATTTGCTATCTGTTCGAGACGACTGTCCTGATAGTCGGCTGAACCCATGGCCCAGCCACCGCCGTGGAAGTGCAGGAACACACCGTCGACGTCTCCGGGTGAGAAGACTCGAAGCTTCAAGGATCCGGCGGGGCTGGGGATGTGTCGGTCGATCCCGTTTGGCGACCGGACGATCGGTCCGAACAGGCCGCGTCCCTTGAGGCGGGCCTCGCGCAGCGGCTCGATGCCAACCTCGATGGGATTCGGGAGCTTGTTCGAGAGCCGCTCGAGTTGCACATTGAGTGCCACCGTCTCAGGATCGGCTACAGAAGGGTCAAAGAGCGCTGGATCGAGCTGCATGCCCCGAGGGTACTCACCCGCGAGTCGTCGCCTCCACCCCGCAGCAAGGCCGGGATGGGGAGGTCTGGGAGCTCGAAGCTTCAAGATGAGGGCACGGGGACCAGGGCGCCGGTCTTCGTCTCTCCCACGGAGCCTGAATCCACGGTTTGTAGGCGGCGACGGGCGGGCTCCAGCCATCCGCCATGGAGGTTTCGGTCCGATTCCTCACCCTCAGGGGGAG
>Ga0272442_10002581_pt1 | contig 26165 bp, 12 predicted proteins | sample SSMForm2O_FD_200262 | JGI IMG/M metagenome (GOLD analysis project Ga0272442, IMG submission 200262) | Marine sediment archaeal communities from Little Sippewissett salt marsh, Falmouth, MA, United States - SSM-Form-2O | ecosystem: Environmental > Aquatic > Marine > Wetlands > Sediment ... | reverse complement strand
CCGACAAACGGCTTGCTACCACCTCCGGCTTCTACGACGCCATGAGCGCAAACCGGGGCAGAAAGGCCCTTTCTCTCGTAACTACCAAGCATCCCAGTTGGTTACCACCAAAGTGAATCAGCGCTAGTGCCGGGAACCAGCCGGAGGTTGGATTTTGCAGTCGTTTTGTGTCTCTGGTAGACTGAGAGAAACAGACCCATCGCAGAAAGAGCGCCGTGAACGACAAGGTAACATACGGGCGTTATCCGACGCTGCGCGAAGTGCTGGCCTACTACAGCCGGACCGATTTTCTCGATTTCCTGCTGAAGACCTGTACCGTGCGAAAGGTGTGCCTTGTCATACCCGAAAAACGTCACTGGGAACCGCGCTGGGGCAAGGACAGGATCCGCGCGAAAGACCGTGACAGCCTTGCAGCTTTCATAGAAGAGCGCATCGAGCGCGCATTCCCTGACCACGATCCCGGTGAACGGCTGCCGTTCTACCCCTCGTTTCACCAATCCGTCGTCCGCTGGCCGGAGGGACAGGTGGACGAGGATGGCGGCGCGCGTGACGAGATCGTCGAGTCCGACCTGCCCGCATGGCGCGAAGCGTTCCAGGACGTGTTCACGCTGGTGAGCTGCCTCCAGGACGAGGGAATCCCCTGGCGCAGCAAGTTCAGCGGCAGTCGAAGCCTGCACGTGATGATTCCGCGCGGCGGACAGGACCTCGACCCAAAACACTTCGGCGGGAGCCGCGCCCACAAAGTGCCCATAATCCGCATGCCGTACAGCCTCAACGAGGATACGGGCCTGGTGAGCCTGCCTCTTACCTGGGAGACGTTACCCGCGTTCCGGCCATGGCAAGCAAACCTGTCGGTGGTGAAAATAGACATCGAGGACCCCTGGCTCGCCGACGTGTCCGGGGATGAACAGGAACGTGTCAGAACGTTCGTTACCGGCGCGAAGGAGGGTCCGGAACTCGAGCGCCGCGTCTATTTCGACCCGCGCGAATTCACGGATGACCGAAAGAGGCGAGCAGCCGCCCTGCCCGACCTGGCCCGCGGGGGCGATGCATCGGAACTGTCACCCGGCGCGAAGGCCTGGCAGATGCTGAGGGGCGCGCTCCCCGTCACGGCCGACGACATAACGGAAGCGATCGAATTGAAGGACGACGACGAAACGGGCTGGCTGGCAGCCGAAGCCTACCTCGTGCACGGGGACACTCCGTCGCACGACACGCTCGGCGTTCTGCTCGATCAGCACCACCCGTATATACGCTCCGCGACCATGGACGCGATCGTCGTGTTCGAAGACCAGTCTATATCGTACTTCATCGAACAGATGCAGATGAACAACATGGGCGCCAAGGCGCGGCACCTGAGTCTTCTCGCCCAGAACCAGCGCCTTTGCCTCAAGCTGCTGGCGGAAGCCGAGAAGGTCATCGGCCGTTCCGGCGCCCTCGTGCACCGCCTCGCCTGCGTCAGCGGCGCTGCCACCAGAAGCTGGGGCCCGGCGATGGACATGGTCGAAGAAGCGGCCAAGGAGTACTCGAACGAGCCAAACTGGGATACTCGTGTCCGTGCGCTCGAACTGATCTCCCAAATGACGGACCACTGGTCCGCCCATGAACTGACTCGTGACGCACAGGAGCTCGCGGGAATGGGTTCCGTCATAGTGGACATGCTCCTGCTGGCGCACGGCACCGCCGAGCGACACTGGCGCCGCGCCTTCCTGGTGGCGCTTTCCGAGATAGCGGACATAAGGGCGCTCGACGTCTTCATCGAGGCGCTGGGCGACAACTACCACGACACCTCGCGGTGGGCCACCCGCGCACTGGTCAGAATCGGCAAGCCCGCCATCCCCGCTCTCGAGGACGCCGCAGCAAGCGACGAGCCGAGAATCCGGCGCTACGCGGTGCGCTGTCTCGGGCACCTGGAGGACCCCGGCGTCCACGATACGATACTCGAAGCCCTGCAGGACTCCGACGACACCGTCTGCCGCCAGGCCGTCATCGCCCTGGGGAAGCTGGGTTTCGAGTCCGACATCGATGCGATCGTCGAGGTCGCGCGGACCAGGTCTCACAGGACGGTCGGGGACGCTATCGAGGTGCTTGAGCGCATGGGCGACACCGGCATCAGTGCAGTGGACAAGCTCGCCCTGGCAGACGGCGTACAGGCAGCCGCGGCCGCCATCTGGCAAAAGGGCGATCCGCGCGGACGCGAGATCATCCTCGCGGCGCTCAAGGATCCTGAACGCGGGGGCAACGCACTGCGCGCGCTGTCGGAGTGCAACGTGGATGACGACATGATAGACCCGCTCGTGGAGTGCATCCCGCTGATCGAAAGATGGGCCGTCGGCGACGTTGCCGAGGCCCTGCGCAGGAACGGGAGCGAACGGGCTCTCCAGGTTGTTATCGACCTCACACGGTCCGATGAGAACCTCCACCGCAACCGTGCAGCCACCACCCTGGGGAGATGGCACGACCCGCGTGTGCCCGAGATCCTCATCGGCATGCTCAGCGACGACAACCGCAAAGTGCGCTCGAAGGTCATCTCGGCCCTCGTGGAGCAGGGCGAGAATGCGCGGGACGCGATCGAAAGCTACCTCGCGTCCACAACCGACACGGAAGGCAAGTCGCTCGGCAAGACCATAGTCAGATGCATGGACGCGAGGAGGGAACTGGACGCCGGGGAACCGTTCACAGCCGAGCTGGTTGGTCTCCTGACCCGTACACACAAGCAGATATGGGAAATGGCGGCAGCCATCGCCCGTGACAGGGCATCCGACGAGGACATCGCCAGCCTGATAGAGGTGCTCCGCACCGATAACAAGCCGAGGCGCCACTGCGCATACACTCTCCTCGTCGCCATCGGCGAGCCGGCCCGCGAGCCCGTAACGCGCATGCGCGACCGGGAACCCGAAGGTGACGCCAGGGACTGGGCCCAACGCGTACTGGACCACCTCGCCCCGGAACCAGACCAAGATGATGCCTGAGTCGGTGTGACTGTGTTACTGCCCCTGCCTTATGACGCGAACGCGGTAGAAGCCGCGTAGCTCAGTGGCGTGGATGGTGTCCGTGCAGGTGTTCTGCGGCGGCGCTGCCGTGATATTGCTCTCAACGGCCGCAAACGGCGTCGCGTCCATCAGGTTGGTGGCGAAGTAGAGACTGTAGACGCGCTGAGACGCGCTGAGCCAGGTCACTTCTGTGCCGCCTGCCTGTCCCAGCAGCACACTCCTGATCACCAAGCACGATGCTGGGTCCGTCGGAACTGTACCTGCCACCCATTCCTCAAAGCTGCTCATCATGTCACCGTCTTGGTCGGCGTCGGCGTCGGTGCCATCGCTCGGATTCAGCCCGTACTTGTACTCCCAGGCATCCTCCATCCTGTCTCCATCTGAGTCGGACTCAACAGGATCGTATTCGTGCGCCCCCATATCGAACCCTTCGGAGCCTGCGAAGCCACAATCGATGGGCCTCGACCTCCCGGTGATATCGTTCGTAACGCCCTGCCCGGAAAGATCGGTTCCAGAATCAATGCAGGGCGAGCCATACAGCAGTCTATAGTCCCCACCGTCTGGGTCCACGAAAGCCGGATCCCCCCCCACATTGCCGTCTACCCCGCCCGCAAGGCCCGGGCAACACGTGTAGCGCCGTACTGCCCCATCGATATTCCTCGAACTGATGAATGCCGCCGCATTCAGCGCAGCAATGCTGTTGTTGATCCGGCCCCCGTACACCCCTCCCCCATAGTTCACTGCGACGTTCTCGGCTACGGTGCAGTTATCGATTGTGCCAAAAGCAGAGCCTCCGCCATTCTCCGCATCGTTCCCGATGATTTCACAGTTCTGAACGATGCCATAGCACGTTCCGCCACCGAGGAAATCCGCAGCATTGCCCAAAATAGCGCACTCACTGACCGTGCCATGTGCAGCATAGGCGCCGCCGCCACTGCGATCCCTATCGGCAGCACCAGACGCCATGGTATGGCCATTGGTCAGAGTGAAGCCTTTGAGCAGTCCGTCGGTCAGGCAAACGCATCGTACCGCATCACTTCCGCACCCGCCGCCCGTGGCCTCAGCACCCCGAATGATCGTCTGGATCCTGCCGTTCATCGACACAACCCTTATTCCATTCGTGATGACAACACGACTGGCAAGAAGCCCGTATGGGCCAGACGTACCACCGAGATCATAGACGCCGTTGGTGACCAATACCGTGCCCCCGGCGGTGATCTGGGCATCTACGCCGGCCTGCAGGGTCCTCTTGGCTTCAGCCCAGTTCGTTCCAGTGTTGCCGTCGTGCCCCGTGCTTGCCGAAACACAAATGAGACAATCTGCAGCTGACACGACATGAACCACTTGCGTTGCCGCAACCCCCGAAGGACTCCCGCCACCATAGGCAGTCAGAACGACCTCGTAATCCCCCGCTACATCCCACGCGTGCCTCGCATACGCCCAGTTGGTCCTGGTGGTCCCATCCCCGAAGCTCCAGGTATTGCGCACAATTTGCCCATCGATCTCTGCTGCAAACTGGACTTCATGGGATTCCACCGCCCTGCTCGGGCCGACCATGCCAACGCTGACTGCGCCCGTTACGGTTCCCCGGCCATGGTACTCATCACATCCAATGGACGGAGGATTCAGCCACGTTTCACCGTCGATGTCACTCAGCCCGACGTACTCGTTGTTGCCGGCGGACCGACACAGGGAGTTACTCGCAACATGCGAACACGATACTAGAGCAGGCCTGTTGGTCATGTTGCCGTCGGCGCCATGTGCCAAGCCTGGCGAGCAGCAGTAGCTCACAGTGGCGCAGCAGATATTCGACCCCGCGCCATCATAGTTGTAGTAGACAATGCAGTTGTTGAGCGTCCCGCGGCACGCCCCACCACCACTATTGCCCGCACAGTTGCCGGTAACGGTACAGTTCTCCACCGCACCGTAGTACGTCCCCCCGCCGCTGCCGTTGGCGTTGTTTCCGGCAACCGCACAGCCATCAAGCGCCGCAAACGCAGCGCCGGCGCCGTGTGCGGCCACGTTCTGCCTGAGCGTACTGCTCCTGACCGTGGCCCCGTATGCTCCTCCTCCCATCTGCAAGGCAGTATTCCCGACAAACACACAGCTGTCGATTGTGCCGAGCATGGCCCCAGCGCCGTCTTCCGCACGGTTCCCGCGGATCAGACAGTTGTGCATTGCCGAAATATACGAGCCACCGCCGTCCAGCCCTGCAGTGTTCCCTGAAATCAGGCTGTCGCTGATGGTCCCATAGTATGTTCCGCCCCCCATTTCTCCGGCACGGTTCCCAGTGATTTCACATTCCCTGATCTCACCGCGCAACGTGCCTCCACCCCGGTAGGATGCGACGCAATCCGTGACACGGCATCTGACGACCGCTCCACCCAGGGCGAATGCGCCGGCGCCACTCCGATCTCGCTCCCAGTCGCCGGAGGCCATCGTGTGCCCATTCGTTAACGTGAACCCATCGATAGTACCCGCTGTCATGTAGACGCATCGAACCGCATCTCCCCCGCAGCCTCCGCCGGCGGCCTCTGATCCGACGATAGTCGTCACGCTCTTGCCATTCACGGAGATGATCCTTATGTCGTTCGTCACCACAACGCGGTTCGCTAGGGAATAGCCCGGAGTAGGCTTGCCCCCTTCGTCATAGACCCCGTTGGTCACCAACACCAGGCCGCCAAGGACGTCCTGCTCGTCAACAGCCCCTTGAATGGTCTTCTTGGCTTCAGTCCAGTTTGCCCCGCTGTTGGTGTCGCTTCCTGTCATCGCCGAAACGTGAAGCGTACACGTCGATAGGGATGCAACATGCACAACATGCGTGACCGACACACCGTCCGGATGGGTATCGTTGTAGGCCGTCAGCACCACGTCATAGTCGCCGGGAGTTGTCCATGCATGCGACGGGTACGCGCAGTTGGTAACCATGGCGCCGGCTCCAAAGTCCCACGTGTTCCCCCAAGCAGTCCCCCGGATATCTGCCGCAAAACCCGCTCTGTACCCCTCAGCGAAGTCAGTTGGCCCAACAACCGCGACGAACAGCGTCCCCGTCGCCGTCCCAGGACCGTGATACTCGTCGCACCCCATCGACGGGGAATCCAGCCATGGTTCCCCGTCGATGTCCGTTCCTGCGGCATATGCTACATTGCCGGCGGACCGACAGGGCGAATTGGTGGCCACGTGAGACATCGAGACCAGCATCGGGTCATCGCTGATGTTGCCGTCCACCCCAGCCAGAAGCTCGGGGGAACAACAGTGTTCTGCGGCAGCCGCGTCGATGTTGGGGGCCGGGTGCGCGATGTTGTAGACCACGATGCTGTTTCGGACTATGCCGGAGTTCACTCCCCCCCCCGAGAGCGCAGCGGAGTTCCGGCTGATCGTGCTGTTCTCTACTGTACAGCCCGCCCCTCCGCCGCCTCGACCGTAGGCGGAATTCATGCTGACAGTGCAGTTCCGGACCGTCCCGTAGTAGACTCCTCCCCCCCAGTTGCCACTGTTCCTACTGACGATGCTGTTCTCCACAACGCCCTTGTACACCCCGCCTCCCTGCCCGTTAGCTACGTTGTCTATGATCGCACATCTCTTTATTGTCCCACCCAGCGCGTGCGCGCCACCACCGGACTGGTTTAGGCCGTAGTTGCCGGAAATCGCCGTATGTCCGGCTGTCAACGTGAATCCCTCGAGAACGCCGGCAGTCATGTAGACACACCTAACGGCGTCCGGTCCGCACCCCCCTCCGGTCGCTTGGCTTCCCCTGATGGTGGTCTGTGCCGCGCCGTTCACCGAGCGAACTGTGATGTCTCTTGTCACCACGATTCGATTGCTGAGAGAACCGCCAGGTGTCACTGCGCCGCCAGCATCATAGATGCCGTTCGTCACAAGCACCATCCCTCCAGGCAGGTCCTGTATGTCCACTCCCGCCTGGATAGTTCTCTTAGCCTCAGCCCAGTTAGTCCCGCTATTGGCATCGTTGCCCGTTCCTGCCGAAACATATACCACGTGGTCCGAAACCGATACCACATGAACCGTGTGAGTTGCCGATACACCAAACTGATAGTCGTCGTTGTAGGCGGTTAGCACCACATCATAGCTCCCGGTGGTCGTCCATACATGTGATGGGTAGACCTCGTTGGTCCGCACCGTCCCGTCTCCGAAATCCCAAGTATTCCTCGCACACGCCCCCCGGATTTCGGCCACAAAATCAGCAACATATGACGTTGCGATTTCCGTCAGTCCTCTAACGGTAACAGTCAGCGTTCCGGTAACAGAACCTGGGCCGTGATACTCATCACATCCCATCGACGGTGGATCCAGCCACGACTCGCCATCAATGTCAGTGCCCGTGACGTACATGACGCTGCCGGCTGAACGGCAGGGCGAGTCCACGCTCAGGTGAGACATTGACACTAACTCTGGAGTGTTTGTGATATTCCCGCTGCTGCCGTGCACCACGTCTGGCGAGCAACTATTTTCCACCACGGAGCCGCTGATGTCCGGACCAACATCGGCGTCATTGTTGAACACAACGCAGTTGTTGACATCACCGGAATACGTACCACCTCCGCGAGCAGCGCGGTTGCCACTAACCGTACAACTGTTGACGGTAGCGTGACAGGCGCCGCCTCCAGCATCATAGGCTGAGTTGTCGCCAATCACACTGTTCTCGATCGTGCCGAGACTAACCCCGCCACCGTCTGATTCGGACACATTCGCCGTTACGGTGCTATTCCGGATAGTCGCAAGGCTGGCGCCACCACCACCTACCGATCCCGCAGTGTTTCGGCTAATGAGGCACCCCTGGATTACGCTGGTTCTGGTGCCACCGCCGCTGCGTCTCGCCACGTTATCCACGATGGTGCAGTTACTGATCTGACCACCCGACGTGCCACCACCATTGTAGCCAGTGTTGCCGACGACAAGGCAGTTACTGGCTGTGCCGCCAGACAACCCGCCGCCGTCCCTCATGGCAGTGTTGTTGCTAATTGTGCAGTCGATGGCTGTGGAGGAGAAGAGGCCGCCACCATCATATGCTGTGTTCCCAGCCACAACGCACGACTCGAGGACGCCTCTGTACGCTCCGCCACCACGGTTGTCGGCCCGGTTCTCCCTGATGATGCACTCCTTGATCCGGGCCATGGAGCCGCTGATCCCTCCTCCGGAGCGGTCTGTGATTGCGTTCCCCGTCTTCAGAGTATGGCCTCCCGTCAGCGTGAACCCTTCGAGAATGCCGTTCAGCATGTATGCACAGCGTACTGCACCGGCCCCACATCCACCGTAGCCGGCTTCAGCCCCCTTGATGGTCGTGGCGGCCGCACCGTTGACAGACAGAATATGGATGTCTTTGGTCGACACGATACGGTTGTGCAATGACGCCGGCGGCGCAACCTTCGAACCACTTCCGTATACACCGTTCGTCACCAAGACCGTATCGCCCGCGTCGGCTACGTCGATTGCGTCTTGGATACTCGTGGCGGCAGTCGTCCAACTTGTGTAAGGAGAAGCCGGCGTTGCATTGCTGGCGTTGACATAGTGCGTGTCGGCCAGCGTCCCCGACGCTGCCAGCACGAGCAGGAACGCCGTGATCCGCACAGAAAGACCCTCCATGACAGTCTCCGTTGTTCGGGCTATCGGTGGCCCCCCGGCCGCCCAGCCTTCCAGGACATCTGACGCATGATAGCGCAGCAAACCCGGGCCGTTAAGGCTTTTCTTTTGGGACGGATTCCCTAGTATCGTTACCAGAGCGATTGTCCTTTTGTCCCGGCGTTCCCCCCTGTATATTGGCCCGAACCCAGTGTCTCAATGAAAAGGCTCTTTCCAGCTTTCGCATTTGCCGCACTAGTCCTGCTGGCGGCTCCGTTCCCGTCACTCGCGGGCAGGCAAAGAAACGGCAACGAGCTGGCCCTGGAGTACTCCACCGCTCGGGAAAGCCAAAAGAAGGACATCTCGAAAGAGGCAGTCGGACAGCTCTACTTCTTCCGATACCTGCGCATCGAGACAATCACCAAGGGCAAGACCGACGCCGGGCCCTTCATAGCCATGGATACCGTCGAGCCCAGCTCCGATATGCATGTGTCGTTCACCGTCACCAAGTCCGTTTCGCTGAAGAAAGCCGGCCCGCTGGCAACGAACGACGCCGTGGCCGTGAGTGGACGGCTCAAAAGCCTGGACGGCAATAACAACATGCTGGTACTGGACCCCGTCATTGTGAGATACAAGGACAAGCACGCTCCCGCCGCGGGTAAGGAGCTGCTGCCCGAGGTCGATCCCAACGCCCGGATCGGCACGGACACTTCCTCCGGCAAGGAGAAGGTGAAGTACAGGAAGAAATGAAGGGTGAATTGTGAATAAAGAATTGAGCATCAACGCCCAACAACCAACGTCCAACAACCAACGCCCAAGTCCGGATGTCCTATCCTTGGACGTTGGGCGTTGGACGTTGGTTGTTGGACGTTCACATACCTGCAGACAGGCATTATCGCTATTGACGGTACTTGTGCTTGCCGTCTTCTGCGTACCGGGCTATGCCGGGCAGTACACCATATTCAAGGGCGATGGATCGGACGAACCGGGGTTCGTCCCACCGCCGCGCAAAATGAGACTCCCTCCCCCGCCCGCGCGCAGCGTATCGTCGGCCGAAACCACCATCCCCTTCCCCCCGCCGCCCGTCGCGCCGGTCGCGCGAACCGAGGCCAAGAAGCCGCCCAAGCCGCCGGTGATGTTCACGAAGATCAAGACCGGGCATCTGCTCGACTGGTGCGCGACCCCCAACGACGTGAACAACCTCCTCAAGTCGATGAAAGGCATGATGAACATCAACTACACGATGGAGGTCAAGTCCCTCGCCGAGATCGATCCAACGCCTCAGAACAACCCGATCATCTACAGGTCCGGGCATTACCATTTCAGCTTCACGCCGGAGGAACGCGCCAAGCTGCGCAAGTTCATGCTGGACGGGGGCATGATGGTGCTCAACACGGGCCTCGGCTCGAGCCCGTTCTACGTCTCCGCGAAACGCGAGCTGGCGAAAATATTCCCCGAAGTACACATCCAGCGGCTGAGCTCCGACCACCCGATATTCCACGCCTACTACGACGTTGACCGCGTCAAGTACCGGCAGGCGGTGCGCAAGACCGGGTTTCGCGGGAACGAACCGTGGTTCGACGGCATCACCATCGGTTGCCGTACCGTAGCGGTCGTATCACGCTGGGGCCTCGCCGTAGGCTGGGAACAGAACGAGGACGAAAGCTACCAGGCATATTCGTCCGCGGATGCCCAGAAGCTCGGCATGAACCTGTTCGCCTACGCCACCGCCCAGCGCGCCTGGGCCAAGCAGACGGTGAAGAAGATGAAATTCGTGGACGCCCGGAACGAGCACTCGGCGGACAAGATGTACATGGCGCAGGTGGTCTACGACGGCGAGTGGAAGACTCGCCACGCGGGGCTGTCCGTGTTGCTGCGCTCGTTCAACCTCAAGACCAAGATCCCCGTGAAGTACGCACTCAAGGAGATAAGGCTCGACGACAAGCGCCTGTTCGACATGCCGCTGCTCTACATCACCGGCCACGAGAACTTCCTGCTACACAAGAACGAAGCCGCACAGCTTCGCAAGTACCTGCTTAACGGCGGCTGCCTCTTCGCGGAGGCGTGCTGCGGCAGGAAAGGGTTCGACCTCGCGTTCCGCGCACAGATGCAGAAGCTCCTGCCCGAACACCCGCTGAAGCCCATTCCCGCCGGGCACAGCCTGTTCGACATGCCCAACAGGGTCGCACAGCTCGGCGTTACCCCCGCGCTCGCCGCCCAGGCCGGGTCTGCCGCGGTCAAGCCGGTGCTCCTTGGCGTAGAGATAGACAATCACTACGCGGTCATCTACAGCCCGTTCGGAATGGCCGGGGGATGGGAAATGTCGCAGAATCCGTACGCGCACGGCTACGACGAATCCGGGTCGGTCATTCTCGGCCAGAACATCCTCATGTACGCTATCACCCAATGAGAGAAGTGCTCGAGTACTTCATCATCTTACTTCTCACCGTGACGGCGGTTCTTCCGAACGCCACGGCCCTCGCTCAGGAAACGCATTCGGCCGAACGCGGCCTGACTTCGGTCTGGAGACAACACGTCGGGAACCCGGATGACCACACCCGCATAGTCCACCTGTGCGCTCTCTTCAAGTCCAGGAACCCCGACGATCACCTGCTCGCCGTCGGCGAAAGCCTGGCGGCCTGGCACCTGCTCAAGCTGGGACAGACCAACGCGGCGGTCAAGGCGTTCGAGGTGATTGCCGCGGACGAGGAAAAGGGCGACCATCTCCGCGCGGCCGCGCGGAACATGGCCCGCGCCTGGCTGACACGCATCGACAGGGAGAAGACTAAGCGCGTGCTCCGCAAGATCTACCTGGAAGAGGTCGAGTACCCGGCATCGCTCGACGACCTCACGAATCTGCCCGAAGGCGAGCGGCCGCCGCTCACGGACCGATGGGGCAAACGCTGGTCCTACGAGCTGGTCGGATTCAAGTACATCCGCGCCGCGAAGGCACAGCGCTACAAGCTCCACAGCACCAGTCTCGGGGACAGCTCCGACCTCGCCCGGGCGCTTGCCGCGTCATACGCCTCCGGCATAGACCTCGTGCCGACGAAGCTCATCACCTCGCCGCGGCCGGCCGTCGAATTCGGCGCTCGGCCCCTGGACGACGGACTGCGCGGCCCGTCGGACCTCCGCCGTCGACGGTCGCAGAAGCAGGCCACGGTCCGGGTCCGGGGCAAGACCAGGATCACCCTCGGCCAGGAAATCGACGGAATCCGGCTCGCCTATATCGGGCGGACAAGCATCATACTGGCAAACCGCGACCACTGGCTTATTCTGCCCAAACCGCCCCGAAAGAAATAGGAGAGAGTGTGTGCGTGCTTGGGTATGCGGGTGTGTGAGTATCGAAGGAGAGTACCGTGCCTGAAGGGATAGCGGCATTCTTGACGCCCGAGGAGTTGCACAAGCTCGGGCACCTGACCCTGATGTCGCGCTACGTCGTGGAAGGCAACCTGGCGGGGGCGCACCGCAGCGCGCAGCGCGGTGCCAGCTCCGAGTTCGCGGATCACCGCGCCTATATCCACGGCGATGATCCCAAGAACATCGACTGGAAAGTCCTGGGCCGCACCGACCGGTATTACGTCAAACGCTACCAGGACGAGACCAACCTGCGCGTCTACCTGGTTCTCGACCGCAGCGCGTCCATGAAATACGGCAGCGGCGATATCACCAAGTTCCAGTACGCTTCCCGCCTCGCCGCCGCGCTCGGATACGTGGTCGTCAAGGCCCGTGACTCCGTCGGCCTGTTCCTCTGCTCCGACAAGATCGACGCAGCCATACAAGCCGGTAACACCTTCCTGCACCTCAACAACATGCTCAAACACGTGCAGGAGACCGAACCCGCTTCTACCACGGAAATCGGTCGCACGCTCAACCAGATCGCCGAATCAATCAGGAAGCGCGCACTTATCGTGATCCTTTCCGACCTGTTTGGCGCACCGGAAGAGCTGGACCTTGCTCTCGCCCATTTCAGGAAACGCCGGCACGACGTCATCGTCCTACACGTCCTCGACCCGGCAGAGCTGGAGCTTCCCTTCAAGACCGGAGTCAAGTTCGTGGACATGGAAACCGACGAGACCATCGTGGTCGATCCTCGTTCCCTGGCCAGGAGCTACAGGGAAGTCTTCGGGGGGTTCATGGACAGGTGCAGGAAAGCCTGTGCCGAAATGAACATCGACTACAGGCTGGCCCGGACGGACAGAAGCTTCGAGGATTTCATCAGGGAATATCTCGAACAGAGGAGGAGTCACCATTGACCGGAGTGGATCGTGAATAGTGAATAGAGAATAGTCGCAGACCATTCACCATTCACCATTCACTCCCACATAGCAGCTATAGGGCAATCTACTCAATGTTCACTTCTTTTCTCTATCCCGCCTTTCTGCTGGCCGGCCTCGCGGCGGCGATCCCGCTCATCCTGCACCTGATCCAGCGGCTCAGGGTCGTACGACTCCCGTTCAGCACCATACGCTTCCTCGAGCTTGCCAAGCGGAAAGCCGCCCGGCGCACGAAAATCGAGAACATGCTCCTCCTTTTCCTGCGCATGTTCGTCATTCTCCTCATCGCCGCGGCGTTCGCGATGCCGATGCTCAGGACGAGATCACTCAGCGCGCTGCTACGCAACTCGGACCGCGACATAGCCATCGTCATCGACGGGTCCTACAGCATGCAATACCAGGTGGGGGCCGTTACGGCCTGGGACAGGGCGGTGGAGGCGGCCGAGGCCGTAATGGACGGGCTCGGCGGCGGCGACCGCGTCTGCGTTTTCGTTGCCCGCGACGTGCCCAGGCCCGTGATAGAGCAGCTGAGCAGCGACAAGGTCTTCGCCCTCGAACAGCTCCGGTCCGTCACGCCTGACGCGACCGAGGCCCGCCTGGGTGCGGCCGTCGCCGCCGCCCGTGCCGCCCTCGACAGGCAGTCCGGCAATCGTGAACGCGAGCTCCATATCATTACCGACGGCCAGGAGTTTGCATGGTCCTCGTTCGACCCCGGTGCAAAATCCCCGGCCATCGGGACCTTCGTCACCCTTACCGGGGTCACCGCCCCCGAGAACACCGCCGTCTCGGAGGTCAAACTCACGCCGCCGCTCATCCTGCCCGGCATGTCGCCCGGCGTCAGTGTCCGACTCTCGAACACCGGATCGCCGGGCGGGTCGCCCGTGGCGCTATACATCGACGGACGGGAGACCGCGCGCAGGCAGTCCGACCTGGTCGATAGCCGGTCCGGCGAGATCAGGTTCACCGTCCCCCCGCTCGACGCGGGTACCCACGAGGCCCGGGTCGAGCTGCCGGCCGACAACCTGCAGGCGGACAACGTCCTTCACTTCCTTGTCAGGGTGCGCGACAACCTGTCCGCCCTGTGCGTGGGCGACAAAGACAGCACGTTCTACCTCATGCGTGCGTTGAACCCTGCTGGCGGAACCGGTTCCGGGATGCAGGTCAAACGGCTCGAAGCGGCCGGCGTCGCCAACGAGGACCTCGCGAAATACTCCTGCGTGTTCCTCTGCAACGCGCTTCCCCTGCCCGGCCAGGCGATTGTGACACTGGAACGCTACGTCGAGGTGGGCGGCCTGCTCATAATCTTCCCGGGTGATGCCGGAGGCCCGGCGGATTACCGCGTGTGGCGGTGTCTACCCGGCATGCCCTCCTCCATACAGGATATCCCCACCGTTGCGCGCAGATGCATCCTGCACTGGGAGAAGCCCCAACACCCGATTGTCAGGTCGCTCAAGCCGCGGCCCGGCGAAACGCCGGTCGCCACCATCAGGCGCAGCCTGCGATGGAAGCAGCTGCACGAGGACGCAAGCACCATCATCGCGGCCGGCGCGGGGCTGCCGCTGCTGCTCCAGCGACGCTTCGGCAACGGGGAAGTGCTGATGTTCTCCGTGAGCGCCGACCGGTCGTGGGGCGCGCTGCCGCTCTCGCCCTACTTCCTGCCGATCGTCCACCAGCTCGTTCAGCACGGCATGGGTATGAGCGGGAATGAACCATATGTGTGGAGCACGGCGGAGCTGCCCCTCGCGGCGCACTTGCCCGCCGCAACAAGGCAATCGTCGCTACTCAACCCCGCCGGTAAGGCCGTCCCGATTCGCGCGAACGTCGTGGACGGCAAGGCTGAACTTCGCGCGGAAGGGCTTAGCGTGGCCGGGATCTACTCCTTCATGCAATCGCCCACGGCCAAGCCGGGGCCGGCCCTCGCGGTCAATCTCGACCGTAAGGAATCCAATCTGGCCGTCATTGCGCGCGACAGGATCCTGGCGCTGGTCCGGAACAAGGACGCCCGTATCGCCCGAACAGTGTCCGGCCTGCGACAGCTCCTCGTCGAACACCGGGTGGGACGCACGTTCGGCGAGCAGTTGCTCTGGCTGGCGCTGCTCGTTGCGGTTGCCGAAGTAGTATACGCGAACAGAAAGTCAGGAACGACATGACGCCCTTCCGTCATACCGACCTTGCCCTTCTGTCAATCCGAGCGAGGCCGGGGGATCTCGATCAACAATGCTGACGTTCGAACATACTATCCCAACGCTGCTGATCTGGCTTGCAGTCCTCGGCACACTAACGCTCGTTGTGCTGAGCTTCCGGCGCTCCTTCGAACCGTCACCCGCCAACATAACGCTTTTCGTGCTCCGCATCCTGTTCTTGCTCCTTCTGTACTGGTGCCTCTTCATGCCGCAGAAGCAGCACGCGGTTACACGCCGTATCCTTCCCCGGTTCCTGCTCGCGCTCGACACGTCGGGGAGCATGTCCCTCTCGTCCGCGCCCGGAGTGGCCGACCGGTGGAGCGTCGCCCAGGAGGTGCTGGGAGGCGAGTGGCGGGACGCGCTCAAAGGTAGGTGCCGCATCGACGCCTTCACATTCTCCACGCGCATGGGCCCGAGGACGGGCGTTGACGAAGCTGCGTCCGCAAATCCCGACGCTCCGGCGACGGCATTGCGTGACTCGCTCGAGAAGCTCACGGAGCAGTACCGTGGCCAGGAGGTCGCGGCCCTGCTCCTCCTGTCCGACGGCATCGACACGCGCGAGCCGATGGACAAGTGGGCCAACAGGCAGTGGGACTGGCCCATATACACGCTGTGCCACGAGCCGCCCCCGCCGAAAAAAGCAAAGGCCGAGCCCGACCTGCGCATAGACAGCGCTAAGACGACCAAGCGCGTCACAGTGGGCTGGAAGACCGAGCTCAAGGCGGTTGTGTCCGGCGAGGGCACGGGCGGCAAACCGGCCAACATACAGCTCACCAGGAACGGCAAGCTGATCGAGGAAACCGCGACCTGGATACCCGACCAGGGCGGATCGAAGGAGCTGGCGTTCAGTCTCAACCACCCTGAAACGGGGGTGTTTGTCTACCGCGTCCTGGCACCCCCCTTTCCCGGGGAGTCGCGTACGAACGACAACAGCCGCACGCTGTCGGTCCAGGTCGTCGACACGCGGAACCGCCTGCTCTACGTCGAGGGCCCGCCCAGGTGGGAATCCAAATTCCTGCTCCGCACGCTGAAAGCCAACAGCCAGGTCACGCCCATATGCTTCATCCGCGGTCACGACGGCAAGTTCATGGCACTCGGCCGGCATGGCGACGTAACCCCCGACGTTACCGCGGAACAGCTAGCGCTCGTGAAGATAGTGATCGTCGGCAACCTCGATGCCGAGGAACTTGGCGACACTCGCGCCCGCAATCTTCTCGAGTTTGTGGACGCCGGCGGCAGCCTCGTCCTGCTCGGAGGCGCCCGGGCCTGGAGCGAATCGGGCTTCCCGAAGACGCCGCTCAGGAAGCTTCTTCCCGTGTCGCCTCCAATCGGTAAGCCGCGTGGCGGAACATTCACCGCCGGTCTTACCGAGTCCGGCCGGTCCCACCCGGCCTTCGCGGGTGACCCCGCGCTATGGGAAACAGTACCGCACGTGCTCTCCGTCTTCCCCGTGGGCCAACTCCCGCCCGGCGCCGACGCGCTCGTAACCGCCCGCGGCCCGGAAGGAGACGCAACCGTGGTCGCCGTCCAGCGTTACGGCCAGGGCAAGGTGGTCGCCATCCTCACCGACTCGCTGTACCGCTGGAAGCTTGATCCCGACGAGAGCGGTTCGAAGCCCTACCAGCGCTTCTGGGACCAACTGCTGGCATGGCTCTCGCCGTCCGAGAAACAGCTCAGTCCCGAGACAATCGATATCTTCGCCGACACCGACCAGCTTCATCTCGGGGAAGAGATAGAGATCTCGGCGCGTACCGGTAAGCGCGACGGTGCCGCCGCGAAACCGGGCGTCATGCGCTGCGAAATCACCACGCCGGACAAGCGCAAGGTCCCGTTCACGATGGCCGCCCGCCATGTCATCACCCCCACCGGCAAGACGTTCCCCGGCTACGGCATCAAGTTCACGGCCGAGCAACCCGGGCTTCATACCGCCGTGGCAACAATCGAACGCGGCGGCAGAACCATCAAGTCCGACCCGCTTTCCTTTTTCGTTAAGGCTTTCACAGCCGAGAAGGTCCCTCGCCCGGCAAACGTCAAGGTTCTTCGCGCCCTCGCCGAACGCAGCGGCGGCCGGTTCTTCAAGGATCCCAAGCGCCTCGATAAGGCGCTTTCCGGCCTGTCGATAAAGGCTAAAGAAGAGACACGGATCACCCATTCATCGCTCTGGCAGAGCCCCTTCGTAATCTCTTGTCTGGTTATCCTGCTGGCAGTAGAATGGATTGTCCGTAAGTGGCGGAATATGGCATGAGGAGTCAGAACGTGATCGATGATCAGTGTTCGGTGTTCGGGCGCAAAAGGCCGCCATGGAGAGCGGCGGGCCTCCGCCGCATCCGCGTCCTACCTGTAGAACGGGATTCCAATCCCGTTCATCCGACCCGCAGACCCTCGATCACCCTCGGCCCGGCGCTGGCGCTCTGGCTGGTATTGACTCCCAGCGCGCCGGCCGCGACGAATGAACTCGTGAATGGTGGCTTTGATGACCCCAAAGAGCCGCTCAAGGGCTGGGTCCACAACTACGAGTGGACGGGCAACAAGTTCTACCGCGACAATCACACGCGCCTCTCGGTGGTCAAGAAGGACGGTACGAAGAAGGGCGTACTGAAGCTCACCGGCACGCGCGACATCCTCTGGGGTACCGGCCAGGGAATCAAGCTGGACAGCGAACCCGTCCCCTTCGATCCCGACGCGGTCTACGAATTGATCGTCGAAGCCCGCACGCAGGCGGCCACCTCGAAACCCGGTCCGAACTGCCGGATCTACATAGAAGGCTACCAGTGGAAGCCGGGAATCAAGCCTCACGCCAGGCCCAGCCTCCACGAGCTGCGCAAGGTGTACAAGCAGGGCTCCGGGAACATCCTCTACTTCGGCAAGGCAAAAAGCGGACCGTTCAGCAACGCGCAAAAGAAATGGAGCAAAGGCTCGTGCACCTTCCCGAGCAAAGAACTCTCTCCCGCGGCCGGGAGACACATGCGCAGAATCCGTTTCATATGCGTCCATATCGTGGCCATCGACGGCTGGGACGGCGACATATTGATCAACGAGGTGAAGCTCGAGAAGAAGCGTAAGTAGCAGAAGGTTTCGGGTGTCGGGCACCTGCCCTGCAGTGACGCGCAGCGTCTACTGCATGGGCCAGCTCCGGGCGTAGGACAGTGATGCATGGAGATTCGGTAGTTGGGAAAGTCCGTCGGATCGGCGTTCTGTTGAATCGCCGTGAGGCGGCGTTGTGGCTGGTTGTCGGCCTGGCCGCCCTGACAGCTCTTCTCTGGTCGCTCGGGCTCGTTGACATCTTCTTCCGGCTCGGCAGGACCGGACGCGTCGTCGCGTGGCTCGCGCTTCTTGCACTGGCCGGCCTCGCCACCGCCCGCGTCGTCCGCCGGCTCGCACGCTGGCGGACCGACGAGGCGCTTGCCACTGTGGTCGAACACTCTTTTCCCGAACTCGATAACCGTCTCATAAACTACGTGCAATTCTCCGCGAACACAGGCAATGACCCGTTCCGAAAAGCCTACGTAGACGAAGGGGTTCCGCAGCTTCGCCGCGTGAACACCGCCCGGATGATCGACCGCCTGGCATGGAAAAGGGCCCTCGTCGCCCTGGGCGCCGCTTTGCTCCTGGTAGTGGCGCCCCTCGGCTTCATGGGACGACGCTGGCCCGTGGCGCTGTGGCGCGTCGTAAATCCGTTCTCGAGCTGCCGGCCCGTCAGCCTGACCAGCATACTCGCCGTGGAGCCCGGCGACACGTCCATCCGGCGCGGCGATCCACTCACCGTGAAGTGCGCCGTGCGCGGCCGGAAAGGACACCGCGTGTGGCTCGATACCGAGACCTCGGACGGCACACGCACGACTTACGACCTGGGCAGGCTCACGTCCGGGCAACGGCTCGAGTTCCCTCACCGCATGGCCGCCGTGAACGGCGATCTCAAGTACAGGTTCCGCGCGGGCGATGAACCGTTTCCGACCTGGCACACCGTGACCACCCGGCCGCCGCTCGCGTTCGGGGCACTCGCGCTCACGGTCGACCCGCCGCCCTACACGCGGCTTCGCCCGCGCACGTTCGACGGGCTGACCGACATGGTCGAAGTGCCCGTCGGCTCGCGAATCAAGGTCGAGCTCCAGTGCAACATGCCCGCCGGTTCCGCCACCATGACAACCGGCGGCACTTCCCTGCCCCTGGCGGCTTCCGGCTCCGCCGAAACATGGAACGGCACGCTCGCGACGAATCCGGGCCCGACCATCGTGTTCGCCGCGGTCAACGCCCATGGGGAGAGAACCGAGACCACCGTTCACACCGTCCCGCTAACCGATAAGCCGCCGACGGTCCGCATCACATCACCAAAAGGCCGCACGCTGCTCACGCCCGGCGTATCGCCGGCGGTCGAGTTAGCCGCGCTCGACGACTACGGCGTTACAACGGTCAGGGTCGAACGCATCACCGGCGCCGAACTGAAGAGTGCCGCCGTGGAACACGTAACCGGTTGGCCCGGCGACGGGCAGCGAAGAATCGACAGGAACTGGAAATCGAAAAGCGCGCCCACCGGGACCGTCGCCTCGCTCGCCTTCCGTGTCGTCGTAAAGGACAACTGCCCGTTTGCCGACCAGACCACGCGCTCCAGGATCGTGGTGTTCGACTCGATAGCGATGACCAAAGCCACGGAAGAGGAGGACGCGCGTGAAGCAGAAATCGCCTCGCTTCTCAGTAAAATCATCGATCTCCAGCGCGTGAACCTGCATTTCACCAGGCAGCTCTGCGGGTCCGCAGATGTCTCGGCCGACGAACACTGGACGAAAGCCGCGAACCGGCAGACAGAGATCCGGAAGCTGACCCATGACCTCCTGGCCGTTCCCCGCGAGCCCCTCGGCGGCCTGGCCCCGGTCATCAGGGATCTCTACATGGAGGAGATGCTCGAGGTTGTCTCCAAGCTCACGCGGCTGCCCAAGGTCGCCCCACCCGAAAAGCCGCAGCTTGCGCGGAAGAGCGTACTCCTCGAGGAACGCATACTCAGGCAGCTCACCGCCGCTGATGTCGCCGTAGCCAGGAGCGCGTACCGCCGGCGCGTCGTCGGCCTGCTCTCGATGATAGAGGCGCTCGTCAAGGGGGAGAAGACGGTAGTCACCGACACCAGGAAGTGTGTCGAGCAATCGACCGCTGCGGGAACAGACCTCGTGCACGAACAGGATAACCTGGCCGGTGATGTGAGCGACTTCGTCAAGGCGTGCCGCCGCGAGTCCACCACGCTTGCGGCGCAGGACAAGAAATTCGCCGCGCTGGTCCTGAAGATCGCCGACGTCTGCGAGGCCGCGAAGATCAGGCCCAACATGCTGCGTGCGGCCGAGCACCTGGAGAACAACGAGACGAAGCAGGCCCTGCCCATAGAGGAGTCGGTACTCGCCGGGCTCGTGAAGCTCCGTGATCTGCTCGACCAGTGGCAGGCGGCCGAGGCGAAGCAATACGCCGCCGACATGGCCGAAGTGCTCGAGGAAACAAGCGAGAAGCTCCAGAAGATCCGGAAGCTTCAGGCGGCAGTCGTGGACGCCATGCGTCTCGTCGAAACCCAGAAGGACATGTCCGACGAGGAACGCGACATCTTCGAGGAAGAAATCGAGGAAATGGAGAAGAACATAAAGGACGCCCTCCTCGAAATCCCCCGGGACCTGCATATCTTCCCCGAGCTGAGCGTCGCAAACGAGCTGGTCGAGGACGTATACTCGGTTTTCGAAGAAGTGAACCAGCTCGAGGGCTCCGAGTATATGACCGCCGCCGATGCTGAGGAATGGGGCGTCCTGAAACCCGAGATGCTGCTGGAGGAGATGGCGAAAGCGGAAGGCAGAATCGACGATATGGAAATGTGGCTGGCCGAAAAACCCGACTTCATCCAGTTCAACATGGAAGCGTTCGACCGCGAGGAGATGCCGCAAATGGCGCTCGGCGCGCTGCCCACGGCGATCGAAGACCTCATCGGCGACCTGTTAAAGGAATCGCCGGAGCTGGCCGAGGCCGCGGACGACTCCGCAACGAACCAGGGCATGCCCGAGCCGCCGCCGCCCGGCTGGGAAGTGGCCGAGGGCCCAATCGAGTCGTTCGGCGCGCAGGGCAAGTCGGGCAACCAGGTACCCGATCACAAGGAGCAGAGCGGCAGGTCTATCGTGGGACGACAGGGCCAGGCGTTCGGAGAGACCGCGGCGGGATCCGGCACCATCAGCGAGGGCGACAAGAATCTCGAGAAACGCATCACGCCCGACCCCCTCCAAAGCGGCCAGATACAGGTGGACGGCGATGCCGACGAAGTCGCGACCGGCGGCGGAAAGCAGGGCTCCGGCGCGGCCGATTCGCAGGGCATGTCCGGCGCCGGATCGAACCGCAGGATGGACTCCGCCGCGCAGGGCTCGACGAAGGGACTGGAAGCACTGATGGCGCGTACGCAATCGATCCACACAAAGGCCTCAATGCTCAACATGCGCACCGAATCGCTATCCGCCGCCGCGCACCACATACGCCAGGCAAACGACGCCATCGCCGCCGGCCTGCCGATCCGCCAGGTGCGCGAACACCAGCGACGGGCAATCACCGCGCTGAAACAGGCGAAAACAGAGCTGGCCTCCGGCGTTTCCGGCACGCTCGATAGCGGTGAAAAGGCCGTGCCGCTCGAAGATACGATCGAAAGCGGACCCGACAATGCGCCCGAGGCCTATCGCGATCTCGTCGCCGACTACTTCAAATCCCTCAGCCAGGACCTATGAATAACCCTCCTCGTCCTCCTCCTCGTTCTCCTCCTCGTTCTCGTTCTCGATCCCGGGGTGCGTCGCTGGGCTGTGTCATATCCGCAACGATTGTCCTTCTGGTCGCTGCTACAACTCCAGCCAAAGACGACTGGTACGTAGAAGATGCAACCATCCGGTTCCGCGCCAGGATTACGCGCGCGCCCAGTCACAGGCGCGCCGGCTGCATAGTGCGCATCCCCGACGGCGGCGTGCTCCCCAGGCCGCAGCCCGTCACGACGGTCGTGGACGACAAGGGCAGACCGCTCAAGCACGGCTGCCTCTGGCACGATCCCGATCAGGACATGGTGCTCGTGTTCGAGGCCCCGGACGGCGGCAAAGACGTCCATATTTACGCTAAGAAAGGAACGAAGCTGAACGTGTGGGAGCCGGGCTCCGGACTCACGCCCGGGATCATAGCCTACGTCAAGCGTGGCGGCAAGGCCCTGGCGGACGCGCACAGGATCGAGAAGCGGTTCCCACCCGGCAAAGGTGTCCACATCGAGATACTTCCGTCACCCGCACTCGGGGCCCTGCCGCGCGGCATGGAAGGGCCGTTCTCGGACTACGTACTCTGTCACTTCCTCACGAAGGACGCGGGCAAGACGTGGATCTCGCCACAGATCACGAGGGGGGCCGAGATGGAGCCCTACATCGACGGCAAGAAGATGGTCTGCCGAAAGGAATTCCCGCAGCGCGCCGGCGCAGTCGGTGACTGGCGGGTGCTTACCAACGGCGTTCACAGAATGGAGCTCTACGGTTACCGTCCGGCCATGGACTCGCGGTTCCAACTCGCGTGGAAGACGCCGAGCGCGGGCGCGTCCGAGCTGGGCGGGGCGAACCCGGTGCACGAAGGTCTGACCATGTGGGCCGCCCGGCCGATCCGGCAGAACGAATGCCTGCACTCCGGAACCGCGAAGCCGGCAGGAGGGCGGTTCCGTGACGGCTCGCCCGTGCCGGTGATATCGGTAACGCCGAAAGAATACGTGTGGCTCGACGAGCACCCGCTCGTCCTGTACGACATCAGGACCCACGCCCGCGCCTATCCCAAGGGCACCACATACACCTGGCAGTTTACGAAACCGTCACAGGTAACGGGATGCGACGGCCTGTCGTGGCTCTTCCCCGCCGGCGAGGAGGGCCGGGTGGCCCTCACCGCCGCCAACGCCCAGGGCCGGCGGTCCGCCGTTCGGACTTTCTACAGCATCTGCTCGGGCCGGAGAGGAAGCGACCTGAACAGGCCCGAAGTGCGCCAGCGCTACAACGCCGCCTTGCTCGCGATGCTCAGGTCGGTCCCGCCACGTACCGACCCGGCAACCGTGTGGCACCCGAGCGCCTGGAAACTCCTGTTCAGGCTGCTCGACCCCGTGGAAAGCCGCCCCATCATATCCGAACTCATCCCCGCGCGCTGGGCGGTGGTCGCGCGACGGCTTGACGACACGGCCCGCTGGCGGATCGAGGACATGTTCTTCGGCATGATCTGCGCCACGGCGCCGCAGGATGCCCTGAAATGGTCGGCCACCTTCGACAGGCAATCGCGGCGCGCGGAGCGCCGCAAGCTCTGGCGTCTTCGCCACGCCGAAGCACTCATGTACTACGTGCCGGACCTGGACAGGGCTGCGGCCGAGCTGAAAAGTATCATCGCGACGCCAAAATCGCCCACAACCGTCCGGGCCCGGATCCGCCTCGGCGACCTCGCCCTGCTGAAGGGAGAATACGACGAGGCCCTGAAGCAGTATGCCGCCGTACAGAGCCGCGTGAAACACAGCAAGCAGACCGCGGCACGGGACTGGCGGATCGGGGCGGTCCGCGACACCGCGGTATCGGAAACCGCGCGCTCGTTGATCCGCCAGAAATACTACGAGAAGGCCGGACAGGCCCTGTCCGGCTGGGAGCTCGAGTTTCCACTGAGCAAGCTCTCCGCCGACTACATCATGGCCGAGGCGCTCCTGCTCATGGAGCTCGGCGATTACCGGCGCGCCGCGCACAACCTGTCGGCCTACTGCCGGGCCGTGGACGTCACGAACCACCTGCCCGAGGCCATGACCCTGGCTCTCTCATGCATGATCGAACTGGGTGAGCCGGACGCCAGGCTCAAGGAGTTTGCCATGGAAATGAAGACCCGGTTCAAGTACCATCCGCTCGGCGATGACGCCGACAAGCTCCTGAAGAAGCTCAAGGCGAAGAAAAAGAGATGACATCTGGACGCATACCGGTGGCGCGGCCATTCCTGGCTGCGCGCGACGCAGGCAAGAATGACCGCGCCACTATGAAGCATGCTGCCTTGCTGGCCCTTGCAACCCTTTGCGCAGCCGTACCCTCCACCTCCGCCCAGGTCAGCACCGGCAAGCACCTCTACACCAAGCCCGATAAATCGGCTAAGGGCGGGATCAAGGCAACGATCGCCCAGCCGGCCGGCCGACTCGTGGACGCCTTTGCGATGCCCGCGGCCGAGCCCGGCTCGGTCTACCGGGCTCGCGTTACCGGCGCCGACCGGGCCGGCTTCGTCTTCACCGGCCTGCCCGTCGGCAAGTACGACCTTCTCCTCGTCTTCAACGACGCGTTCTACGAGGGACTCACCCTTTCCCGGCGCGGAAGCGACCTCTCGGAGGAAGACCACCGTGCGATCGAAACCATCGTCAACAAGTCGGAGCCGTACTACCTTGAAAAAACGATACATCGACTCGAAGGCCAGGCCGGCGAAGCCGGCAAGGCCCGCTGCATATGCACCTTCTTCCGCAAAAAGGCGTCAATCGGCTTCGTTGACGGCAAGACCTATCCCGACCATCGAAGATCGCTCAAGCTAGTTCTGCTGGAACACGTCGGGCCCGGCTGGCAAGTCGTGAAGACGCGCGAGGTCCACACTGTGATGGTGAAGCCCGGCACCGGCGAGCTGGCGCACAAGCACAGGAGACAGCTGGCGGGCATACGTGTTCTTGACAAAATGAAGGATCTTGGTGAAATCAACCTCGCCAAGACCGGCAGCAAATGAAAGACGACTACCATGGCCGAACTTGAATTCACGAAAGGGCCGATCGCCGGGAGGAAGGTCCCCCTGTCCGACGCGAAGCTCGTGATAGGACGCGGCAGCGCATGCGGACTGGTCCTCGATGATCCCGAAGCCTCGGGATGCCACGCCGAGATCCAACAGGAGAACGGTGCCTGGGTCATTAAGGACCTCGACAGTTCGAACGGGACCCTGGTCAACAACAATGCCGTGGCACGTGTGGCGCTCAAGAACGGCGACCTGGTAGAGATCGGCGGCAGCCTGTTCACCTTCCGCGATGCGGCCGCTTCCACCCCGCCCCAGGAGGGCGAACCTGTGGCAAGCCGCCCGGCACCCGCGCCGCCGCCGCGCCGCACCCGCCCCGAACCGCCGCCCGCCTCGGACGAGGATGTCGCCTTGGTCAAGCAGATGAACGCCAGGACCAACGACATACGGGAGGAAGTCGCCAAGGTCATTGTCGGCCAGCGCAACGTGCTGGACCAGATCCTCATGTGCATGATAGCGGACGGCCATGCCCTGCTCGTCGGCCTGCCCGGCATGGCGAAGACGCTGATGGTCCGGACAATCGCGCAGGTACTGGACCTCGACTTTAAGCGCATCCAGTTCACGCCGGACCTTATGCCCACGGACATCATCGGCACAGATGTGCTCGAAACCGACAAGGACACCGGCGAGAAGGAGTTCCGGTTCATTAAGGGCCCCATCTTCTGCAACCTTTTGCTGGGTGACGAGATCAACCGCACCCCGCCCAAAACACAGGCGGCTCTGCTCGAGGCAATGCAGGAGAAGCGGGTCACCGCCGGGACGACTACCTACGAACTCGACGCACCGTTCTTCGTGCTCGCCACGCAGAACCCGATCGAGCAGGAAGGCACCTACCCGCTGCCCGAAGCGCAGCTCGACCGCTTCATGTTTAACATCTGGGTAGCGTATCCTGAAGAACACGAGGAGGAGGAGATCATCGACACCACTACCACCGGCGCGCTTCCCCAACCCAAGTGCATTCTCAAGAAGGAGGACGTCCTCCAGCTCCAGGAAGTGGTACGGAAAATCCCCGTGTCCACGCACGTGGTCAAGTACGCCATCCGTCTCGTGCGCGCAACCAGGCCGGAATACGCCGCCTCGCCGGAGATAATCCGGAAGTACGTTTCCACCGGAGCCGGGCCGCGCGCGGGCCAGTACCTCGTACTCGCGGCGAAGGCGCGCGCCGTGCTGGACGGGCGCATCCACGTTAGCTGCAAAGACATCCGCGCCGCCGCAATACCCGTTCTCCGGCACAGGATACTGACCAACTTTGCGGCGGATTCCGAGGGGCTCCGCCCGATGGATATCGTCAACAAGCTGCTCGACGAAATCAGGGAACCGGACGAAAC
>Ga0272442_10002580_pt1 | contig 26168 bp, 14 predicted proteins | sample SSMForm2O_FD_200262 | JGI IMG/M metagenome (GOLD analysis project Ga0272442, IMG submission 200262) | Marine sediment archaeal communities from Little Sippewissett salt marsh, Falmouth, MA, United States - SSM-Form-2O | ecosystem: Environmental > Aquatic > Marine > Wetlands > Sediment ... | reverse complement strand
CGGCGGTGCCCGCCGTCGTGGACAGCGGCGCGCCGCCCGAGCCCATCGATGTGATCCTGCTCTTCCACGCCAACCAGAACCTCAACTACCAGGGCGACACGGCCAACGACGCCTGCTTCTGGGGCCTCGTCGAGGTGCTGCGCCGCCATCCGCAGTCGCACTTCATGCTCCACTTCTCGGGCACGCTGCTGCACGACCTGGGCTGGTTCAACTTCCGCCACGAGCCCTCGACCCTGGACATGCTGCGCGCGGGCATCGCCGACGGGCAGTTCGAGATCGTCGGCAGCACCTACGCCCAGAACGTGCCCTACGGCACGGCCATGTGGGACAACGCGCGGCAGGTGGAGGTGCACCGCGAGGTGATCGGCACCATGCTCGGCGTCGAGCCCACGAGCTTCTGGAACCCCGAGCGCTGCTGGAAGCAGGGGCTCGTCGCGCTGATGGCCGAGAACGGCTACGCGTCGACCTGGGTGGAGACCCACATCCTCGAGGACAGCGGCGTCCAGGCGCCCGAGCATGCCCTGCGGCGCACGGCCTTCGGCGGCCGCGAGCTGATCGTCTTCAACGACGACCACCAGATGACCGTGCTGAACGGCGCCATCGACAGCGGCGATCCCACGAACGTCGTCAACTACCTCGCCTGGCTGCGCGGCCAGGACACCTGGCGCGACTTCGTCGTCTGCTACTGCGAGGACGCCGAGGCGACGGGCCTCTGGGACTACGAGGGCGGCGGCGACCCGGCCCAGAACTGGGCCAACCTGGACCAGGTGCTCACGGCCATGGAGGCCACGGGCTGGATCCGCCTGACGACCATGAGCGAGTATCTGGCCGAACACCGGCCCACGGAGCTGATCGAGCCCATCGTCGACGGCCAGGCCCTGTGGATGGTCTGGCCCTCGCAGCAGGCCGGCTACGCCGACTGGTTCGACTTCCAGGAGCGCGACCCGTCGGTGCTCTACTACCGCGACTTCTACGCCGGCCTGCGCGGGCGCATCGAGTCGGTGAGGGCGCTGGTCGCGCCGGGCACGCCCGCCGCGCGCCTGGTGGACCACGCCGTCCGCAACTTCGTTGCCCACCAGTTCGAGTTCGCCTGCATCGGCTGCGGCGGCATCGGCTGCCAGGACTGGCACAAGGCCGAGACCCTGGAGGGCGCGCTCCTGGCCGCCGAGACGGCCCTGGCGCCGCCGGCGGACGTGGCCGTCGCCGAGCGCGACGCCAACGGCGATGGCGTCGACGACTGGATCCTCGCCACGCCGTCGGCCCTCTTCATCCTCTCGGAGACGGGCGGGCGGCTCCTGCGCTGGTTCGACCTGGACCGCGGCGAGGAGATCCTCGGCAACGAGCTGTTCATGCGGGGCTACTACTACGAGGGCTGGCGCGAGTGGTACGCGGGTCCGGGCTGGAACGACGACCGCCACTACCAGGAGGATTACGTCTGGGACGCGTGGAACCTGCGTCCGGTGGTCCAGCCCTGGCACCGCGAGTACGCCATCCGCAAGCACGCCCTCAACGACCGCCTGACCGTGGACGGCGTCGGCGACGGCGTCATCCTCGACGCGCAGTACGCGGCGGCCGTGCAGGACGACGCCCTGGTCCTCAACCACGCGGCAGATGGCCTGGCGGTGACCAAGACCTGCGCGGCCGAGGGCGGCGGCCTGACCGCGACCTACGACTTCACGAACACGAGCGGCCAGCCGCACGCCTACGCGCTCACCATCGAGAACGAGCTGAATCCCTCGCTGCTGGCCATCATGGACCACGGGCGCGGCTCGGTGGCCTACTGGGACGGCGCCGACACCTCGTCGGTGATCACGCCCGACGCCATCGGCGTTCGCAACACCGTCACCGGGCGCACCGTCGTCTTCGCCTTCTCGGAGCAGCCGGCCTCGCTGGGCGGCGGGGAGACGGTCCACGGCCTGCTGTTCAGCCCGAGCTTCGCCTTCGCGCTGGATCCCGGCGAGACGAAGCGGCTCGTGCTGTCCCTGAACGTCGACGCGACGGGCGTCGATCCCGGCGGGGAGGGGCCGCCGCCCTTTCGGCTCGGGCGCAGCTACCCCAACCCCTTCAACCCGCTGACCACCGTCCGCTTCACCCTGCACGAGGCGGGCCCCGTGGAGCTGGCCGTCTTCGACGTCGCCGGCCGCCGCGTGGCGACGCTGGTGGAGCGCCCCCTCGACGCGGGCGCCCACGCGGAGACCTGGAACGGCACCGACGACGCCGGCCGCCGCGTCGCCAGCGGCGTCTACCTGCTGCGCCTGGCGGCCGGCGGGCGGACGGCCGCCCGCAAGGCGGTCCTCCTCAAGTAGATCCCCTTCCCCGGAGGGAACCCGGATGTCACGACTCAGCTCGGTTTCGGTCCTGATCCTGACCGCCGCGGCGCTGGGCGCCCTGGCCTGCTCCGACACGACGTCCTCGAACGGCGGCGGCCAGCAGACGCCGATGGTCTACGAGCTGCCCGCGACCCAGGAGACGGCCATCCCCGTCGCCGTGGCGTCGGGCCAGCGCGTGGAGATCACGACCACCGGCCAGGTGAGCACCAACCCCGACGGCCCCGTGGAGGGTTGCGACCTGTGGACCGACGCCGACGGCCTGCCGGAATGCATGTATGTCACCTATTCGCCGGAATGCCACGGCCTGCCCTTCATGGCGCTGATCGGCCGCGTGGACGCGGACTACTTCCTGGTGGGGACGGCCTTCGACAGCACCTTCGCCGCCGCCTGCCAGCTCGACCTGCTGGTCAACGACTGGGTCCACGCGGACAACGACGGCACCTTCACCATCAGCGTCCTGGTGCACTAGCCCGGCGCGCGCCCGCTCGGGCGTGATTCCTCGCCGCTTCGCGTTTCCAACCATGCGGGCGCCGGTCCTGCCGAACGCCGCGTGGTCGCGCGCCCGCCGGTATCCAACGAGGGGGACGCCGATGGGAAAACGCGCACTGCGGTCCGCCGCGCGCACCGTCGCGAAAGCCGCCGGAATGACGCTGGCGGTCGTTTTGCTGGCCGCGCCGCCTGGCGCCCCGCCGGCCGCCGCTGATCCCGGCGACGAGAACTGGTCGCGCTACTTCATGCCGCCGGGCGTTACGAAGGATGGCAACCCGGGCATCGTCAACGCCATCGCCCACGTCGGCACCAACATCTACGTGGGCGGCGATTTCACGGACGCCGGCGGCGTGCCGTCCCGCAACGTCGCCGGCTGGGACGTCTACGGGTGGCACGCCCTCGACGAAGGGGTGAACGGCGAGGTCCTGGCGCTCTTCGAGAAGGGCGCCCTGTTCGTCGGCGGCGAGTTCACGGAGGCCGGCGGCGTGGCCGTCAACAACGTCGCCAAGTGGGACGGCCTCATGTGGCACGCCGTGGGCGAACACGCCTTCGACGGCCAGGTCCTCTGCTTCGCCGAACACCTGGAGGGCCTCTACATCGGCGGCTCCTTCACGCATATCGGCGGCGTGCCGATCTACCGCGTCGCCCATTGGAACGGCTACCACTGGGAGCACGTGCCGGGCAGCCACCTGACCTACTACGAATTCGACTACGGCGACGTGCGCGCCCTGATCCACTTCTGGCTGGATCTGTGGGCCGGCGGCGACTTCCAGTTCTACAACATCTACCAGTGCCCCAACATCGCCCGCCACGACGGCGTGAACTGGCACGCGCCGGGGCTCGGCATCGGCATGAACGACTACGTGGAGAGCTTCGTGGTCCGCGACAACGCCCTGTGGGTCGGCGGCCAGTTCTGGAAGGCAGACGGTCAGGACGCCGACGGCGTCGCCTGGATCACGCCGGCCGGCAACATCTACGGGCTGACGGGGGGCGGCGGCGGCCGGGTCAACGCCCTCGCTAGCGACGGCACCTTCACCTACGTGGCCACCAACCAGGGCGTCACCCCCTGCAGCATGTGCGGCTGGCAGCCCGAGCTGGGCGACCTGCACATGCCCTACGCCATCCACTACGCCGGGGGCGAGCTGTACGCCGGCGGGGCCCTCTGCCACGATCTGTCCCACCGGGACGGCATCGCGCGGTGGGACGGCGAGGGCTGGCGCCGCCTGGGCGCCGGCGTCAGCGGCATCGGAATCCAGACCCTGGCGAGCTGGAACGGCGATCTCGTGGCCGGGGGCAGCTTCGTCCTCTGGTCCGCATCCAACGAGACCGAGGACAGCTACAACATCGGCCTCTTCGACGGGCGCCACTGGCTGCCCCTGGGCGAGGGGCTGGAGGGCGACGTCGAGGGCCTGGCCGTCTTCGACTGCCAGCTGCACGCGGTGGGGCGGTTCGAAGCCGACATGGCCTCCGGCACGCCCCTGGCGCACGCGGCGCGCTGGGACGGCGAGGCCTGGCAGCCCCTGGGCGAGGGCCTGACGGGCTACAACGGCGACGCCAACGACTGCTGCGTGTGGGAGGACCGGCTCGTGGCGGTGGGCCCCTTCACGTCGGCCGGCGGCGCCGCCGCCGCCCATGTGGCCGCCTGGGACGGCGCCGACTGGCACCCCCTGGGCGACGGACTCGGCGGCGGCAGCGTGCTGGCGGTCGTCGGCTTCCGCGGCGACCTCGTCGCGGCCGGTTCCTTCATCACCGCGGGCGGGCAGTCCGCGAACCGCGTCGCCCGCTGGGACGGCGCCGACTGGCACCCCCTCGGCAGCGGCATCGGCGGCAACGAGGTCTGCGCCCTGGCCACCTGGCAGGGCGACCTCTACGCCGGCGGCCGCTTCACCACGGCCGGCGGCCAGGCGGCGGCCAACCTGGCCCGCTGGGACGGCGCCGCCTGGCACGACGTCGGCGGCGGCGTCGCCGGCGACGGCTCGTCGGCCGCCATCCACTCCCTCCGGGGGACCAGCAGCGGTCTCTTCGTCGGCGGCACCTTCGCGAGCGCAGGCGGCATGGCCGCCGCCAACGTGGCGCGCTGGACCGGCAGCGAGTGGCAACCCCTCGGCTCGGGCGTGGGCGAGGGCCATCTGGGCACCAGCGTCGAGGCCCTCTGCGTCCACGAGGGCCGCCTCAACCTGGGCGGCCGCTTCACGCGGGCGGGGACGCGGGTCTCCCACAACATCGCCCGCTGGAACGAGGACATGACGCCCGTGGCCATGGACGCCTTCGCCCTGCGGCTCCTGGCCGGCGGCGTGGAGGCGCGCTGGGAGACGCCGGCCGGCGCCGTGCCGGCCACCTTCCGCCTGGAGACCCTGATGAACGGCGAGACATGGGAGCCGGCCTTCGCCGAGGAGGCGCCGGGCCGGTGGATCGCCCGCGACCATCACCCGGCCCTGGCCGCCGGCGGGCGGGCGACCTACTCGCTCCACGGCCGCGCGGCCGGCGAGGGCTGGACGCTGCTGCGCCGCGAGACCCTGCTGCTGGACGCCGCGCCGGCGGCGCCGCCGCGACTGGCCCTGCACCCCAACCCCGCCAACCCGCGCGTGACCATCGCGCTGACACCGGCGGCGGCGGGCCCGGCGCGCCTGTCGGTCCACGACGCCCGCGGGCGCCTGCTGGCCGTGCTGCACGACGGCCTCCTGGAGGCGGGATCCCGCACCCTCGTCTGGGACGGCACCGACGGGCGCGGCCGCGCCCTGCCCTCGGGGGTGTACGTGGTGCGCCTGGCCACGCCCCGGGGTGCGGTCAGCCGCCGCGCGGTGATACTGCGCTGAGGTCGTCGGCCGCGCCCCGCGCCGGGGCGCGGCGCATCCGGTCGCGGCGCGTCCGGCGGCGGCGATTCGCCGGCGCGGCTCAGGCGCCGAAGCGCGCCTCCATGCGGTCGAAAGCCTTGTGGATCTCCGACTCGGGAACGCAGAAGGAGAGCCGCAGGTGCGACTCGCCGGTGGGCCCGAAGGCCACGCCCGGCGTGGCCGACACGCGCGCCTCGCGCAGCAGGTCGAGGCAGAAGGTCTTGGAGTCCACCCCGCCGCCGTCCAGCACGATCTTAGGGAACATCAGGTAGGAGCCGCCCGGCTTCACGTACTCGAAGACGTGGCCGAGGCGGTCGAGGCGCTCGCACATGAGGTTCCGCATGGCCAGGTAGTGATCTCGGAATTCCGCGACGCAGGCCTGGTCGCCCTCCAGGGCCGCCAGGGCCGCGTACTGGCTCACCACCGGCGCGCAGATGGCGAAGGGGATGTGCACCTTGGCGATCTGGGCCAGGACGTCCGGCGCCGCGTGGGCGTAGCCCACCCGGTAGCCCGTCATGGCGTAGGTCTTCGTGAAGGTGTAGCAGCCGACGACGTTCTCGCGCAGCTCGGGCACCGAGGCCAGGCTGAAGTGCCGGTGATCGTCGTAGACGAAGTACTCGTAGGCCTCGTCGGTGATGATCATCAGCCCGTGCTGGCGCGCCAGGGCGCCGAGGGCCATCTGCGTCGCCTCGTCGAAGACCGTGCCCGTGGGATTCGACGGCGTCGCGTAGAGGATGGCCCGCGTGCGCGGCGTGATCGCGGCCCGCGTGGCCTCGATGTCCCAGCGGAAGCCGTCCGACTCGATCAGGGGCACCAGCACCGGCTTGCCGCCGGCCAGCTCCACCTGGCGGATGTGCGTGGAGTAGGTGGGCGTGGGCAGGATGACCTCGTCGCCGGGATCGACCACGGCCATCACCGCGGCGCTCAGCCCCTCGATGGCGCCGACGGTGACGACGATCTCGCCGGGCGAGGCCTGGACGCCGTTGTCCCGCGCCAGCTTGGCGACGATGGCCTCGCGCAGGGCGGGCAGGCCGAGGGTCTCGGAGTAGCCCGCCGTGAGTCCGCCTTCGATGGCGCGGATGGCGCCCTCCTTGACGTGCTCCGGCGTGTCGGAGGTCGGCTTCGCCCAGGACAGGAAGGCGACGTCGTCGATCTCCTTCGACAGGCGTGTCATCTCGTGGATGGCCGATTTGCCGAACTGCGACACACGCTTCGCGATCCTGCCCTTCCGCTCCATGATGCTCGTTCCTTCCTTCGTCATTCCATGCCGAGCGCCGCCGCCAGGCCGCGGGCCTCGGCGGCGGGGCCGTATCCTTCGTCGGCCGCGTCCCACGCCACGAGGGAGCGCGCCAGGTGCCCGCGGGCCTCGTCGTCGCGCCCGACGTCGCGCAGCAGCAGGGCCATCTCCAGGTTCGCCTCGGGCTGGGCGGGGTTGCTGCGCAGGGTCGAGACCAGCGCCTCGCGGGCTTTGTCGCGGCGGCCGAGCCGGCGCAGCGCCCGGCCCGCGAGTGTGCGGAAGCCCTCGCTGCTGGGCTGCAGCTCCGTCGCGGCCGCGTAGGCCGCCAGCGCCGCGTCCAGGTCGCCGCGGGCCTCGGCCAGCTGGCCCCGGATGACCAGGAGCTGCGGCCGCAACAGCTCCGCGTGCATCTTCTCCACCCACGCCTCGGTCTCCGCCAGCGCCGCCGCCACGTCGTCGAGGCGATCCAGCGCGAGCAGGGGTCTTGCCTCGAACATGCCCATCACCGGCCGGATGGCGGTCGCCATGCCGTCGCGCAACGCGCGCAGATCGGCCAGGGCCGCCTCCGCCTGTCCGGCCTCCGTCAGCATCGAGAGGTGCCAGGCGTAGCGGATGTCCGCCTGCAGGGGGTTGGCCATGACGGCGACCTCCCGCCAGTCCTGCAGCCGGCCGCGCGCCTCGCGGATGCGCCCCTGGAGGCGCAGGATCGAGATCATCAGCTCCAGCGTCTCCTGGCGCGCCTGGGGGCTGTCGGTGGCGGCCAGGATGTCCCGGCACGCCGCGCGCGCGGCGTCGAAGCGGCCTTGCCGCGTGTCGAGCTCCGCCAGCTCCAGCCGCGTCGCACGGTTGTCGGGCTCCAGGAGCTGAGCCGTCTCGAGGGCCGCGCGCGCGTCGTCGAGGCGGCCCTGCTCCTCGTAGAGCATGGCCATCCGGGTGTGGCTGCGCACCTCGCGCGGGTAGAGCTCGGCGTAGCGGCGCAGGCACTGTTCGGCCTCTCCATACTCGCCCCGCGCCTGCCGGTACTCCGCGATCTCGAGGAGGCTGCGGTGCTGGAGGGAATCGATCTCCAGGATCCGCTCGTGGGCGGCGATGGCGGCCTCCATGTCTCCGCGCAGCTTGCTGAGGAAGGCCTTCTGCGCGTAGGCGTCCGTGTCGTCCGGATAGAGCTGGATCCACATGTCCGCGACGGCCATCGCCTTCTCGGGGTCCTCCTTGTCGTCGTAGTAGTAGAAGGACTTGATCTGGAGCTGCTCCCGCTCCGTCAGGCGGTAGAGGTTCGCCATGGCCGCGCTCATGGCGGTGGCGGCACCCGCCTCGTCGCCGGCCACGGTGAGCACCGCCGACAGAAGGTACTGCGCGGAGGCGAATCCCGGATCCGCCGCCACGGCCCGCTGGAGGGCCTCGCCGGCGGCCGTCCAGTCGTTCTCGAGCATCATCGCGGTGACGCCCGCTTCCATGTCGCGGACCGCTCCCAGGTCGGCGCTGAGGATCTCGGCGACGGGCCGGTCCTCCTGTGCGGCGAGGTGGCTGTCGGGCAGCTCCAGGTCCTCGCGCACCTGGCGCGAGGCCGCGTCCGCCAAAGCGAGCAGATCGTCGCCCTCGTGGATGCGCGTGGCGAGGAAGCGGCCGGTGGCGCTGTCGTGGAGCGTCAGGGTGACGCGCCACGCGCCGCCCTCCCGCGCGAACTCGCCCGTCAGGAAATGCGTGAAGTGGCCGTCGCGGGCCAGCTTGCGCTGCAGGGCCGGGGGCAGGTCCAGGCCGCTGCCGTGGCCGGCCTCGCTCAGGGCTTCGGCGAACTGGTAGGGGGCCACCGCGTCGAGGAAGGGATCCTGGCCGAGGTCCTCCACCAGCAGCAGGGCGAAGACACGGCGGGCCCAGTCGGCGTCGGCGTCGCCGCGGTTGGCGAGGTAGTGGATCATCACGCGGCGCCGGAAACCCGCCTTGGGCACGGCGCGCCGGCTGACGGCGCCGTTCTCGTCGCGCACCGCCACTGTCCGGGTGACGGCGCCCAGCTCCTTGCCCCCGAACAGGAGGACGGCCAGGAAGGCCGTCACGGCCAGGTTCACGGGCACCAGGACCTTCTCGGTCCGGCTCCACCGGTTGGCGCCCGGACGGCCGTGGCCCCAGGCGAGCACCGCCACGCTGGGCAGCAGCATCGCCAGCGCCAGCAGGACGAGGTTCAGCAGGTGCGGCGAGAGCAGCAGCCGGCCCTCGAGGAAGGCGATGAACTGCACGATGCCCCAGGCGCCGATGACGTAGGCGCTGACGTACTGGGGCACGCGTCGGGCGCGCATCTCCGCCAGAATGTTCACACGGTCCTCTCCCCGGCGCGGGTCCGCGTCGGGACGCTGTTCGGCGGCGCGGGCGCGAACCTCGTGGCCCGGCCATGCTATCACGCGGATGGAAACCGGACAACGCCGGCCTGAAAAGTGGAATCCGGGGTGCCGCGCGTGGCCATAGGTGCTATAATTTTAACAATAGCGTCCGCCGGCCGGCCCCGCCGGCGCCGCAGACCGCAGCGCTGGAGGTTTCTCCATGAAGCGGCTTATCGTCGCTGCGCTGGTCCTTCTCTCCCTCCCCGCGACCGCTCTCGCAATCTGCGACAACGATCGCATCGTTCTCACCGCCGAGGCAGGCGAATGGATCTGCCAAGGCAGCATGGCCGTCGCCCAGCCCCTCACCGTCTACGTGGACGTCCACCTGAACGGCCACCACGATCCCGTGACCGAGCTGGGCTTCCGGCTCGAGGGTTTGCCTGTCGGCGGCGGCGGCGGCATCTGCGAGTTCACGCCGCTGGCCGGAGAGGTGAGCGGCGACCCCGAGACGGGTCTCGTCTTCGCCTTCGATCCGCCCCTGGCGCCTCCGGACGAGCCGATCACCCTGGCGAGCATCGAGCTCATCGCCATCGATCCGTCCTGGCCCGGAGACGACGTCGAGTTCCACGTCGAGGATCCCTTCGTCCACGACATCTACGGCCAGGACTTCTACGTGACGCGGGGCTTCTTCACCGTGAATCCCAGCGGGCCCGGCGAGCCGTGGTGCCAGCTCGCCGGCGACTTCGAGCTCCTCCACGCGGAGGCGCACTCGCTGACGCCGGCGCCGGGATCGGAGGTCGGGGATGCCTTCGACTTCGGCTTCGACGTGGATGCCTGGGACTGCACGGCGATGGCGCCCGAGCCCTTCACGGTCCAGGTATTCGTCGGCGGCACGCTGGCCCACGCCTTCACGGGCGAGGGAACGCAGCACTTCGACTGCGTCCTGGACGCCAGCGGCTTCGCGGCGGGCAGCCCCGTGCCGGTGGACCTGTACGTGGCGATCATGTACGGCGACGTCCACTGCCACGTCGAGTACCTGGCGGGCGAGACGACGCCGGCCGCGGCGGCGACCTTCACCGCCGTCAAGGCGCGGTACTAGGCCGCCGCGCGCCCGTCGGGCACGGGCCGGCGCCGTCCGGCGAAGCCGATGGGTTTCGCGCCGCCGAGTGAGTGCCGAACACAATGAGAGCCCGGGGCGGCTCGGTGCCCCGGGCTCTCGCGTCGCGGGGATTGCGACGTCTCTCGCGCGAAGCTCCGCTCCGCTACTCCACCAGGACCAGCTTGCGGCTCTGGGCCAGCTCGCCGGCCTCCAGGCGCGCGAAGTACACGCCCGCGGCCACTTGCCGGCCGCTGTCGTCGGTGCCGTCCCAGGTGAAGGCGTGCTCACCGGCCGTCAGCGGCCCATCGGCCAGGACGCACAGCCGGCGCCCGCGCACGTCGAAGACGGCCAGGCGCGCGCGGCAGTCCGCGGGCAGCGCGAAGCTGAGGGTCGTCTTCGGGTTGAAGGGGTTGGGATAGCTGGCCAGGCGCAGGACCGCCGCCGGCGTCCCCGGCGCGGCCGTGCCGCCCAGGGTGCGCAGGTCGGTCTCGGCGATGCCGTTGCAGGCCAGCCCCAGCCAGGGCGTGCGCGGGAAGAAGGGGTTGTGGGCCAGGACGCGCAGGCGCCAGTGGTGGGGCGTGTCGGCGGCCAGGCCCGTGACCAGGCGCTCCAGGTCCACCACGCTGCCGGCCGCGCCACCGATCTCCCCCGTGTCGGTCCACGGGCCGAGGAGGGTGCCGGCGCCGTCGAAGGCCGTGCCGTAGGCCTCTGCCTCGCACTCGAGGCGCACGCGGCCGCGGCCGGCGGCCGTGCGGCCGCGGGCCGTCAGGCCGAAGCGGTCGCCGTCGTCGGACATGCCCAGGGGCGCGATGCGCGTGGCCATGTCCGCGCACCACTGGCGCGGCGAGCGGGCCAGGCCGCGGCTGCCGTTGCCGTAGTGGACGCAGACACGGCCCTCCTCCACCTGGCCCAGGGTCCAGTAGGGGATGCTGACCATGATGTCGGCGAAGCCGTCACCGTTCAGGTCGCCGGCGCCGGCGACCCGGTAGCCGAGGCGCCCGCTCTCCTGCTCGCCCACGGCCACCCAGCCAGGCCAGATGCCGATGCCGCCGGTGCCGCCCATGTAGCAGATGGCCACGCCGATGTCCGTGATTGCCTCGAACTCGTCGTCCCAGTAGGGGCAGCCCACCAGCAGCTCGCAGCAGCCGTCGCCGTTGGTGTCGCCGCCCGAGTCCACGCTGAAGCCGAAGCGCGCGTTGCTCTGGCTGATCTCCGCCGTGAACTCCGCGTTGGACGGCAGGCCGTCGGGCGGATCCACCGGGCCCCCGTACCAGACGAAGATGGCGCCCTCGTCGCTGTGGCCGCCGTCCCAGTAGGGCGCGCCCACGGCGACATCGCCGTAGCCGTCGCCGTCGAAGTCGCCGCCGCAGACGTCGTAGCCGAACATGGCGCCGTCCTGGTCGGACTGGGCCCACCAGTAGGGCGCGCCCGTCTGCAGGCCGTTCTCCGAGCCCGTGTACAGGAAGACCAGCCCCTCGTTGTTGCTGGGATGGTTGTAGTCCGGCGCGCCGACGATGATGTCGCCGTAGCCGTCGCCGTTGAAGTCGCCGGCCGAGTCGAGGCTCCAGCCGAAGCTGCACTGCTGGCTGCCCGTGTCGCGGAACCAGTCGTGGGTCGCAGGCAGGCCCGCCGCCGAGCCGTAGTAGCCGTAGACGCCGCCCTCGTTGAGCGTGGGGTTGTCCAGGTTGGGCGAGCCCACGATGACGTCGGCGTAGCCGTCGCCGTTGACGTCCCCCGCGCCGGCCACCGCGCGGCCGTAGCGGGCGCTGGCCTGGCCGCCGAAGCCGCTCCAGTGGGCGTTGGCGGGCGTGCCGGTGGGGATGCCGCCGAGGGCGCTGTACCAGACGAAGGCGGCGCCCTCGTTGGTGTAGTCCTCGTCGTAGTAGTCGGCGCCGACGATGACGTCCGCCAGGCCGTCGCCGTTGACGTCCCCGGCGCCGTCCACCGCGTAGCCGAAGTTGGCGTAGTCCTGGTTGCTCTCGCAGTACCAGATGGGCGCCCAGGACATTCCCAGGTGCGAGCCCAGGAACAGCCAGGCCACGCCCTCGTCCGTCTGGCCGTAGTCGTAGTCCGGCGCGCCCAGCAGGGCGTCGTCGTAGCCGTCGCCGTTGACGTCGCCGACCATCGCGATGCCCCAGCCGAGGTGGGCCTCGGTCTGGCCGCTGTCGCCGGCCCAGCCGACCTCCGCGCGCGGCGGGTCGCCGCTGCCGTGGTAGCAGTAGCACCGGCCGCGATCCGTGCTGGCGCCGTCGGCGAAGCAGGCGCCGATGAGGATGTCGCTGAAGCCGTCGCCGTTGACGTCGCCGGCCGTGGCCACGGCGCCGTAGCTGTCGCCGGCCTCCTCGCCGGTGTCGGTCCAGAAGGGCGTGGTGGACAGGCCGTCGTGGTAGCCCAGGTAGAGGTAGGCCTTGCCGCCGTCCCCCTGGGCGCGCGCGCCGAGGAGCACGTCGGCGTAGCCGTCGCCGTTGACGTCGCCGGCCGTGGCGACCTCGTAGCCGAGGCCGCTGCCCTCTTCCTCGGGGTACATCGTCCAGGACGGCGTGGCCTCCAGGCCGTCGGGGCCGCCGAGGTAGCAGTGCACGCGGTTCTCCTCGGAGGTGTAGGCGGAGTAGGGCACGCAGCCCACCAGGACGTCGCCGTAGCCGTCGCCGTTGACGTCGCCGGCCAGGGAGACGGCGCGGCCGAGGTGGAAGTAGTCGAGGTCGCTCTCGTACATCTGGTCGGCGGTGAAGTCCCCGAGGCCGTCGGGGCCGCCGAACCAGATGTAGAAGGCGCCCTCCTCCACGTTGGGCGTGTCCTCGTAGGTGGGGGCGCCGGCGATGATGTCGGCGTAGCCGTCGCCGTTGACGTCCCCGGCCGTGCTCACCGACTCGCCCAGGTGGCTGTAGGAGGATCCGTTGCAGAACCAGGTGTCCAGGTGGCTGAGGCCGCTGGACGAGCCGTAGTAGACCCAGATGCGGCCGCCCGTGAAGCTGCCCGTGAAGGGATCGCCGATGATGACGTCGTCGTAGCCGTCGCCGTCCACGTCGCCCGCCGTGCACACCGAGTAGCCGAAGTTGGTGGAGGTGGCGCCGCCGTCGTGGACGTAGTCGGCGCTCTCGGGCAGGCCGTCCGCGGAGCCCTGGAACAGGTAGATGCGGCCCTGCAGGTTGAGGCCGTCCCTCCACTCGGGGCAGCCCACCACGACGTCGTCGTAGCCGTCGCCATCGACGTCGCCCGCCGTGGAGACGCTGTGGCCGAACGCGGACCCGTCCTGGGTGCCCAGCCGCTCCCAGGCGGGCTCCTCCTCGAGGCCGTTGGGTCCGCCGTAGAAGAGCCACGCCTTCCCATAGGTCAGGTAGCCGCTGTAGAACTCGGGCGAGCCGATGATGACGTCGCTGTAGCCGTCGCCGTTGACGTCGCCGGCCGTGGACACGTCGCTGCCCATGAAGGCGTCGAAGCTCTCGCCCTCGACGACCCAGTCGGGCGTGGTCAGGATGGGATCGACGACCACGGGATAGGCCGCCCCGGCGTCGTCCACCTCGAGGACGATGGACGCGTCGGCCAGCAGCAGGCGGCTCGGCAGCGCGCGGCCCGCCGCGTCCCAGGCCACCAGGCCGTCGTAGCGCAGCACGCGCGCGCCGCGCGCGTCATGGAAGTCCACGCCGCCGCCGGCCTCGTCCAGGCGGGCCGCGAGGCCGCCCGCCACGCGCCCCGCGATGCGCAGGGGGCCCTCGCCGGCGGGACGCGCCGCCAGGGTGAATCCCTGCTCCAGGCCCTCCGGGCCGTTCACGTACCACTCGACCAGGCTGCCGCGGTCGTACTCCACGCGGGCCAGCTCGTGGGCGGGCGCCACGGCGCCGGCATCGGCGAGGGAGCCCTCGCGTCCCCAGGCCGCCGTGCGCCAGGTCCAGGTCCAGGCCTCCCGCGACGCGGCGCGGGGCGCGGCCGAGACGCCCTCGGCCGTGAAGCCCAGGCGCAGGCCGTGGGCCCGGTTGGGCGCCTGCAGCGCGCCGCCGTCCGGCGTGACGTGGTACTCGGACGCGGTCAGGCGCCGCGTGACGGTGCTGAACCAGTCGGCATCGACGCCGTCGGGCAGGTCCCGCGGCGGCGCGTCGGCCGCGACCTGGAGGAGAGGCGTGGTTGCCGGCGCGGCGGCCGGGATCGGGCCGCCCTGCTCGGCGCGATGAAGGATACCGGGGTGGATGACGAGAGCCAGGCAGATCAGGGCCGCCAGGCCGAGCGCGCCGCCGGTCGCGCGGCTGCCGCGACGTGTGGACATCGGGATACCTCCTGGGGATGGTTGCGCATCCCTTGGTAACCGGGAGGAAGCGGGGAATCACAGAAACGTGAGAATCAGCGGCGGCGGTGGGCAAAGGCGGCCGCGAGGGCGACCGCGAGCAGCAGCGCCGCGCCGGAGGCGGGCAGGACCCACGCCGGCCGGCGCGGGTGCAGGTCCAGGGTCAGGCTCCCATCCCCGATGAGGACGAAGCCGGCCCAGTGGAAGGGATGGGCCGTGACCGGATCGCGCCGCAGGGCCCGGCGGGCGCGGGCCAGGGCCGCCGCGGCGCAGCGGCCCGTGGCCAGCTCTTCGTAGAAGCGCTCCATGAGGCAGCAGGTGGCGCGGTCGTCGACGGGCCAGAGGGTCGCCACCACGGCCGGCACGCCGGCGACCAGGAAGGCGCTGCCCAGCCCCAGCACGCCCTCGCCCGACAGGACGCGCCCACCGGCCGACTCGCAGCCGGCCAGGACGGCGAGGTCGGCGCGCAGCCGCGCGCCGGCGATGTCCACGGCCGTCAGGCGGCCGGCGCCCGGCCCGTCGCCGAGGTGGATGGCGGAGTGCCAGGGCCGCTGGTCGTCCACGCTGGCGTGGGCGGCCAGGTGGAGGAGCCCGTAGCCGGCCAGCCGGGCGGAATCGACGGGCGGCGCATCGCTGCCCGGCAGGTGGACCTCCACGTTCGCGTAGCGCCGGCCCAGGCTGCGCACCTCGCGCCGGGCGCCGTCCAGGACCTCGCCGTCCGCCTCCCCTGCGCCGGCCAGGGCCAGGGCCCCCGCGGGGCGGGCGCCCTCGGGCCGTTCCCGCCGCAGCAGGCCCAGCACCGAGGCCGAGGGGATGCGCGTCCACTGCCGGGGCACCGCGTCGGCCCCGGCGTCGGTCTCGAGCGCCGCCAGGGGCAGCAGATTCAGGGCGGCGTCCGGCGAGAACAGGACCCGCTCGGCGCCCGCCAGGAGGTCGTCCAGGCCCCCGAGCAGCGTGTCGCGCAGGGCCGCCGTCGCCGCCGCCAGGACCGCGTCCTCGCCGGGGGCCCGGAGACGCCCGGGCCGCCGGAGCAGCGCGTGGAGATCCTGCAGGCGGGGGGCGAGCGACGGCGCGGCCGGCAGGCGGCGGACGCGGCAGTCGTCGCGGGTCACCGCGAAGAGCAGGGAGGTCTGTTTTCCCAGGTAGGCGTCCAGGAGCAGCTCGCCCTCGTGGAGTACCTCGCCCTGGAGTTCGGCCAGGGTCAGGGGCGCCGCCAGGGACTCCGGAGCGGCGCCCGCCCGGCCGGGGCCCATCATGCGCTCCAGCAGGGTGCGCGCCTTGAAGACCTGCAGGCGGTCGAAGGTCTCGCGCGTCCGCGCGGCCTCGTCGCCGCCCCGGCGGGGATCCAGGAGGGCCGCGGCCAGGTCCGTGTAGAGCCGGCGGCCCTTGGCGCCGCGCTGCTCGCGCCACTCGGGATCGCGGGGCAGCCCCCGCTCCGCGTCCCAGACGCGGGCCGCCTCCTCGAGCAGGGCTAGAGCGCTGTCCGGGCGCGCGAGGGCCCGGCAGCAGCAGGCGGATTGGGCGAGCAGGTCCGGCCGGAAGTCGGTCAGTCCCAGGCGCTTCGCCTCGGCGTTCGCCAGGGCGTAATGCTCGAGAGCCGCCGCGTGACGGTCCTCGGCCACCAGGGAGCGGCCGAGCAGGCTGTGGATCGCGATTCGCTGGTGGGGCAGGGAGGCTCCGCGCGCCAGGGCCAGGCCCTCCTCGAGCGCCCGGCGGGCGGCGTCGAGGCTGTCGCAGTGGATCAGGGCCAGGCCCAATCCGGACAGGGCTTCGATGCGGGTCTTGAACTGGAGCGCCTCGCCCAGGGCGAGGCTGCGGCGGAACAACTCCGCCGCGCGCCGCTGGCGACCGCGACCGCTCGCCAGGCGCGCAGCCTGGCTCAGGACGATGCCCTCCTGATCGCGGTAGCCCCGCTCGCGGCAGACGTCCCCGAGCTCGGTCAGGGCGGTCTCGGCCTCGTCGACGCGGCCCAGTCGCATCTGGCAGATGATCACGTTGAGGGCCGGCGTGAACTGCTGGCGGCGATTGCCGATCCGCCGCTGGATGGCCAGGGCGGCCCGGAAGCCCTCGAGGGCGGTGCCGGGATCGTCGAGGCTGTAGGCCAGGGTCGCCTGGTTGTTCAGTGCCAGGGCCTCGATGAAGGGATCCCCCGCGTCGCGTGCGAGGGACGCCGCGGCGGCGTAGCAGTCCAGGGCCTCGTCGAAGGCGCCGAGCCGGTTGAGCGCCATGCCGAGGCCGTTGCGCGCCCAGGCCTCGCCTTTCGACTCGCCGCGCTCGGTGAAGAGGCCGATGGCCCGGCGGTACTTGCCGGCCGAGCGCTCCAGGCTCCCCTCGTTCGCGTCGCGCCAGGCGACGCCGACCCATCCCCATCCTTCGAGGACGGTGTAGCCGGCGGCCCCGGCCAGGGCGATGAGACGCTCGTAGCGGGCGCGCGCCTCCGCCGTCCGGCCCTGGTTGTCCACGGAGATGCCGAGCCAGCGCAGCGAATGGCACAGGGCGAGGGTGTCGCGGCGCGCCTCGGCCAGCGCCAGGGCTTCGTTTAGGCAGGGCTCGGCCTCTCTGGCCAGGCCGAGTGTGTTCTGGAGGATGCCGCGCCGGAGCTGCATGCGCATGACGAGTCCGCTGTCCGCCTCGGCCCGCGCCACGGCCAGGAGGCTGTCGGCCAGGGGAAGCGCCGCGTCGCGGTTCCAGGCGATGCTCAGCGATTCGATGCGGGCGATGGCGTCCTCCCGCGCCTCGTCCGCGCGCGCGGCGTGCGGAGCGGCCGCGAGGGACGCGAGCACCGTTGCGAAGAGAAGCAGCGCCGCGGGGGGCAGGCCGCGCGGCCGTCCGGCGGGCGGTCGTGGCGCGAGCGGAGTGCGCACACCCACCGCCTAGCGCGCGTCCCCGCCGGGCGGGGCGTCGAGGCGCCAGGTGCCGATGGCGGAGCGCGCCAGCTCGTCGCCGCCGCCGAGGGCGACGACCTTCCACGCGAAGGTCCGACGTCCCGCCAGCAGCTCCGCGAGCGGCGCCGCGTCCAGCCGGAGTCGGGGCTCGCCGCTTACGGGCAGGCGGGCACGCTCGGTCAGGTCGGGCGCCAGGATGAGGACGGCGTAGGCGTCCGCCTCGGGATGCGGCCGCCAGGAGAGTTCGAGGCCGCCGCCGGCCAGGGCGCGGGGCGGCTCCAGGACGAGGGCGTCCGGCGCGTCCGGGGACGGCGCGCGCAGAACGAGGGGCGGCTCGCGGCGGGGTACGATGGTGTCGAGGCCGACGAGGAGTAGCAGCGCGGCCGCTGCCGCCAGGGCCGCCCGCCAGGGGCGGGGCAGGCGCAGCAGGCGGCCGCGGGCGGGTTCGTCCGCCGCCTGCTCGTCATGGCTCCCGGATCCCTTCGACGCCTCGCCGCCGCGGACCGGCGGTGTCTCGCCGGCCGCCGCCGCGCCGCCAACGGCAAAGGAGGCGCCACCCGCCGCGGCGCCGAGGGCGTCGGGCTCCAGGTTCGCGGCCAGGCGCGCCAGGGCCGCGTCCACACGGGGTCCGGACCCCGCCGGCTCGGCCCGCAGGAACTCCTCGTAGGTGGCCAGGCGGGCCTGGCAGCGGGGGCACGTGTCCAGATGCCGCCGGCGCGGGTCACCCGGCGGCAGGGCCGCCAGCTCCGCCAGCGTCTCGACGGCGGGGCAGCGCTCAGGTTCCTCGGGCACCCTTGGCACCTCCTTCCCTTTCGGGCGACGCCGCGAGGGCCGCGCGCAGCCGGCGCCGCGCCCGCTGCAGGACGCCCCGCGCGCCGGAGGCCTCGGGGATGGCCAGCGCGGCGGTGATGGCGTCCACGGGCATCCGCTCGAAGCAGCGCAGCCAGAGCACCTGCTGGTCCAGGGGAGGCAGGTGCTCGCGGATCAGGCCGAGGATCCGCTCCTCCGCCTCGCGGTCCTCCAGGTCCAGGTCGTGGCCGCCGCGGGGATCGGCCACCGTGTCCGGGTCGAAGCCCTCGCCCTCGAAGAGCGCCGGCCGCCGCAGGGCGTTGAGGCAGCGGTTGCGCGTGATGGCGAAGAGCCACGACGAGAAGCGGGCGCGGCCGTCGAAGCGGTCGAGGTTGCGGTAGGCGTTGAGCAGGGCGTCCTGGGCCAGGTCCAGGGCCAGCTCGGGATCCCGGACCCGCCGCAGGCACCAGTGGAAGACGGGCTCGCGGTAGCGTTGCAGGAGCCGCGAGGCCGCCTCCCGCCCCCCGCGCCGGTCCGCCTGATCGCGGGCCAGCGCGACCAGGACCGCGTCCGGCGGCATGCTATCGATGGGTTCTTCCCTTTGCTGGGACACGCGGCTCCTCGCGGAATCACAGGGCCGGCCTGCCGTGGATTTCCCTGTCCTGTCGGATTATACATGAATGTAACGCCTGCGGGGAGAGCCTAGGGCGAAAGCGGCGCGGCGAGTGCCGGAAAACCGCCGCCGGAAGCACCGGAGCCGGCGACGCTGCCGATGATTGGCTGGACGGCGTTCATCGACTACCTTTCGCGGTCACGTCCGGAACCCCGCACGAAGGAGCGCGATGAAGTACGACTACGACTTGATCTGCATCGGCCTGGGCCCCGCGGGCATGGCCGTCTCGCTCATGGCCGTCGAGATGGGCCTGACGGTCTGCGCCATCGAGAAGGACCGCCTCGGCGGCGAGTGCATGAACGTCGGCTGCATCCCCTCCAAGTCGCTGCTGCGGATGGCCAAGGCGGCCCACACCGTGCGCCGCCTGGAGCGCATGGAACTGGGGCCCCTGCCCGAGCCCGCGCCGAAGCGCCCCTTCGAGCGCATCCGCGGCTACTGCGACTTCATCGGCGAGAAGAAGACGCGCGGCATGTTCGAGAAGGTGGACCTGATCCTCGGCGAGGGGGCCGCGCGATTCGTCGATCCGCACACCGTGGCCGTGGGCGATCGCCGCGTCACGGCGCGGCGGATCTTCATCGCCACGGGCACCGAGCCCATGGTGCCGCCGATCCCTGGCCTCGCGGACGTGGACACCATCACCAATGTCAACCTCTTCGACCAGGAAACCGTGCCGGCCAGCCTGCTGGTGCTGGGCGGCGGCGCCATCGGCTGCGAGATGGCCCAGGCCTTCGCCCGCCTGGGCAGCGCGGTGACCATGGTCCACATGGACCCGCACCTGATCCCCGCCGGGGAGGCCGACGCCGGCGAGCTGCTCGAGCAGGTCTTCGCCGAGGAGGGCATCCGGGTCTTCAACGGCCGCAAGCTGGTCAAGGCCGAGCGGGCCGGTGCCGGCGTCGTCCTGCACACGGACCGGGGCGAGCGCCTGGAGGGCGAGAGGCTGCTGGTGGCCGCGGGGCGGCGCATACCCACCGGCGGGCTGGACCTGGAGAGGGCCGGCGTGGCGCTCACCCCGCGCGGGGCCATCCACGTGGACAGGTACCTGCGGACCACGCAGAAGCACATCTACGCGGTGGGGGACGTCAACGGGCACTTCCTGCTCAGCCACGCGGCCATGCACCAGGGCATGATCGCCCTGATGAACAGCATGCTGCCGGGCCCCATGAAGCGCGACTTCCGGCGCTACGTCGTGCCGTGGACGGTCTTCACCGATCCGCCCGCGAGCCACGTGGGCGAGCTGGCGCGGCAGCTCGACGCGCGCGGCGCGAAGTACGAGACCATCGAGGTGAAGTACGGCGACTACGGCGCGGCCATCGCCGAGGACTGCGCGACGGGCTGGCTCAAGGTCTACGCCTCCCGGGGCGGGCGCGTCTACGGCGTGCGCATCGTGGGCGAGGGATCGGGCGAGATGATCAACGAGTGGGCGCTGGCCATCCAGAACAAGGTGCCCCTGCACAAGGTGATGATGGTGCAGCACTCGTTCCCCACCATGGGTTTCCTGTCCAAGCGCGTCGCCGAGACCTGGATGATCGGGCGCATGGCCTCGCCCTGGCTCAAGCGCGCCTGCCGCCTCTTCTACCGCCGCTAGCGAGCCCGGCCGGCGCCGCGCGACCGGCGCGGCACCACACGGGGGGGCGCTCCGCGCGGCCCCGCCGCCGGCGCGCCGTCCTCGAACCGGCCGCTCCCGCCGCCGCGGGGAACCCGCCGCGAGAGGCGGCGTTGACCCCGCGGCGGCGCTTCCTTATCCTCCCCCCGTCCCGACCGGAAGGAGCGGCCTTGGATCACACGGACATCGAGACCCTGGAGAAGCTGCACGCGGCCCACGGCGCGCTCCGGGAGCAGATCGGCAGGGTCATCGTCGGCCAGGAGCAGGTCGTGCGCGAATTGCTGGTGTCGCTCTTCGCCGGCGGGCACAGCCTGCTGGTGGGGGTGCCCGGCCTGGCCAAGACCCTCCTGGTCTCCACGGTGGCGCGAGTGCTGGACCTGCGCTTCAGCCGCATCCAGTTCACGCCGGACCTCATGCCCACGGACATCACGGGCACGGAGATCCTCGAGGAGGACAAGAGCACCGGCGGCCGCGTCTTCCGCTTCGTGCGCGGGCCCGTCTTCGCCAACGTGGTCCTGGCCGACGAGATCAACCGCACGCCGCCCAAGACCCAGGCCGCCCTGCTCCAGGCCATGCAGGAGTACCAGGTGACGGCCGCCGGCGAGACCCACGACCTCGAGCGCCCCTTCTACGTGCTGGCCACGCAGAACCCCATCGAGCAGGAGGGCACCTATCCCCTGCCCGAGGCCCAGCTCGACCGCTTCATGTTCAACATCAAGGTGGACTACCCCGCCGAGGCCGAGGAGCTGACCATCGTCGAGACGACGACCACCGAGCGCGAGCCCGCGCTGGAAACGGTGCTGTCGGCCGGCGAGATCGTCGAGCTGCAGCGGCTCGTGCGCCGCGTGCCCGTGGCCGAGCGGGTGGTGGCCTTCGCCGTGCGCCTCGCCCGCGCGAGCCGGCCCGACGACGGCGCGCCGGACTTCGTGAGGAACTTCGTGGCCTGGGGCGCCGGTCCGCGCGCCGGGCAGTACCTGGTCCTCGGCGCCAAGGCCCTGGCCGCCCTGGAGGGCCGCCCGGCGCCCGGCCTCGACGACGTGCGCGCGGTGGCCCCCTCGGTGCTGCGCCATCGCCTGGTGACCAACTTCAACGCCGAGGCCGAGGGAGTCTCCACCGACGACATCATACAGCGCCTGCTGGAGTCCGTGCGGGACTGACGCGGCGCGGCCACGGCCGGAGCTCGAGAAGAACAGGAGTCGGTGGAATGGGAGGATTCCTCCTGTCCCGCAGGGAAGCCGGGGAGGATGCCGTGGCGCTGGAGCGGCGCCTCGCGCCCGCCCTGGCCGCGTTCGACCGGAAGGGGCTGCGGCCCGGCTCGCGCCTGCTGCGTGACGGCTTCGTCCTGCAGCTCTACGGGAAGCTGCGGGAGGCGCCGGCCCCGGTCCTGGACCTCCCCGGCGGCGACTTCATCGCCCTAACCGGCACGGCCGTCTACCGCGGCCGGCGGGGCCCCGAGGCGCTGCGGGCGCTCCACGACGATTTCCTGGGCGGCGTCGACTTCACCAGGGAGCTCTACGGGGCCTACTGCGCGTTCGTCCACCACGGTGGCGAGCTGCAGGTGTTCACCGACCACGCCGGCTACTATCCCGTTTACCGCGATCGGGACTTTCGCGTGCTCTCGTCGTCCTTCCTGGCCACGGCGGCGCTCGCCGGCAAGCGTACCGTCTCGGCGCATGAGTTCTACGAGTACCTGTTCTTCGGCTTCTTCTTCCACCACAGGACCCTGTTCGAGGAAGTGGCCCTCCTCGACAACCGGCGGATCTGGCGCCTGACGCCGGAGCTCGACTCCCGGTCCTATGCCCCCGACGCGGGCGGCCATCCGGCTCCCCTGCCCTTCGCCGACCAGGTGGCGGCCATCGCGGACAACCTGTGCGACTACTTCCGGATTCTGGGTGGGGCCTTCGACGGCCGGTTCACCACGGCCCTGTCTGGCGGCTACGACAGCCGGCTCGTCCTGGCCGTCGCGCGCAAGCTGGGCTTGCGCGTCGATCTATACGTCTACGGGTCTCCCGGCGACGCGGATGTCCGGATCGCCCGCCGAGTGGCCGAGGGGGAGAGCCTGGCGCTCGACCACGTGGACAAGGACGCCTTCCCGGAGATGCCGCGCGAGGACTACCCGGACCACCTCGGCCGGCAGTTCCATTTCTTCGACGCCTTCAAGTCCTTCGGCGTCTTCGACAACGGATCCGACCTGGAGACGCGCCTGCGGCGAACGGCCTCGACGCCCCTACAAGTCGGCGGAGCGGGCGGGGAGATCTACCGGGAGATCTGGAACGTTTCCGACCGCCGGATCGGCATCCGGGACTTCGTGGCCACTCGCTACTGCCACGGCGACTACTCCTACTGCACCGATCGCTTCCGCGAGGAGCGCTTCCACGACGCGCTGGCCGACAAGGTCCGGGACATACTGCAGACCGACCGCGACCGCATGGACAGGCTGCAGCTCGAGATGCTCTTTCCCCTGCTGCGCAACCGTTTCGCCGCCCAGAACAACGCCATCAACAATCAGGTCGCCAGCGCCGTACTGCCTTTCATGGAGGCGCGGTTCCTGGATCAGAGCTATCGGGTGCCCATCGCCTACAAGTACTTCGGGCGCCTGGAGGCCGCGCTGATCCACAGGCTCGATCCCGCCCTCGCCGCCTATCCGTCGAACTACGGCCCGAATTTCACGGCTCCGCCCTCGGCGGCACGGCGCCTGAAGACCCTGGCCACGATGCACCTGCCGCTGGCCGTGAGGCGGGCGCGGCGCCGGCGGCGCGCCCCAGCCGCGCCGACCCCGCCGTACTACCTGCGGCGCGACTACCTGGCGGGCATTGTCGACTTCGCCGATCCGGCCGTGGGGGAGTTCGTGGACCTCGACCGGCTCCACGATCCCCTGCGGCTTTCCCGGGCCCTGACCGTGGAGCTTCTCCTGTCCGACCGCTTCTGATCACCCGCCTGCTGACCGCCGTGGCCGAGTGAAGGGGATCCTGCGCGCGCTTTCCTTAGGGCTCCGCTGAGACATCGGCGGGTCTTGGCAGCGGGGGCTGGCAGGTGGTAGGGCGGGCCGGACCTTTCGCGCAGGCGACTTCGAAGCGGAGCCGGAGCGGAAGGTCCGGCCCGACCCATGCGTCACCAGCCGCCGCCGCCCCCGCCGCCCCCGCCGCCGCCGGAGGAACCGCCGCCGCCGCTGCCGCCCGACGAGCCGGGAGCCGTGGCCGAGGCGGCGATGGCCGAGGTGAAGGCGCCGCCGAGGTTCTGGCCGAAGCCGCCGGCGCCGAGGCTGCGCCACGAGTGGCCGGTGTACCAGACCGGGTGGTAGCTCCGCCCGTCCTCGCCCGCGCGCGCCAGCACCGACTCGAACTGTTCGCTCCACTCCTGCTCGACGCCCAGCGCCAGGGCGTAGGGCAGGTAGCGCTCGAACAGCTCGGGCGTCTTCTCGGGCGGGTGCAGGGCCTCGAGGCGCTCCTTCTCGGCCACGGACAGGTAGAGCTTGAAGCCCTCGATCTCGTCCATGATCCGCCGACCCCGCAGCGTGGGGGCCTTGAGCAGGTGGTGGAAGACCGCGCTGAGGACGATGATGGCCGCGAAGCCCCCGGCCGTGAGCCAGAAGGCCGGCGTGAAGACGGCCATCACCGAGCCGAACTGGCCGCGAGCCGTCAGGAAGATCATCACCAGCGCGACCACGGAGACGCCCAGCCCCGTCAGGTGCTGGGCCGTGTTGGCCCGGTAGTAGGTCTTGCGCAGCTCCTGCTTGAGGAGGCGGCGCAGCGCCCGGCGAGCGCCCCGGAAGATCTCGTGGTTCTCGTTGTCCAGCTCCACCAGGTCGCCGGCGGCAAACAGCTCCGAGGCCACGCGGGCCTCGCCGGGGCTCAGGTCCTCGCGCCACGATTCGGTCTTGCGCAGGAAGTACTTCCCGTCCTCGGGCTCTTCGATGACGAGGATGCCCTTGACGGCCAGGTCCAGTACCGCCGCGGTGAAGGCCGTGTTGTCGAAGCCCATGCGCAGCAGCGTGCGCGACGCCGCGGGGCTGAAGCCAGCCGGCGGCTCGAAGAGCGGGATGATGGTCCCGCGCTCCGGGTCGCGTCCCACCTTCGCCCAGGCGCGCAGGTAGTAGGCGAGAATGACCGCGAGCCAGGCAAGGGCCAGCAGGCTCGCCAGGTTGTCGCGGGCGAACCAGCGCAGGCGGTCCCAGCGGGAGGGCGCCGCGACGAAGCCCTTGGGCCAGGCCACCGCGACGGTGAGGCCCTCGCCCCGCCCGAGCCGCCGCGTGGTCTCGAAGGCCAGCCGGCCATCTCCGCGCTCGCTGACGCTGAAGTGGCGGCCCGCCTGGCCCTGGCCGCCCGTGTAGGCGGCGTGGCGCAGCACCTCGGCGCCCGGCGGCAGGTCGACGATCGCCCGCGCCTTGTCGATGGACAGGCGCCAGCCGTTCCCCGTGACGTTCCAGTAGAGCTCGTCAAAGTCGTCGCGGAAGCCGATCTGCCGGTCGGTGCGGTACTTGATGACGAAGGTGTGTTCGCCGCGCGGCAGGAAGCGGTCGGCGCGGCCGATGTAGAGCCGCCGTCCGTTGGCGTAGTTCTCGCTGTGATGGTCCTCGGCGTGGCCGTCGCGCTGCACCTCGAGCACCTCGAAGTCCACCTGGTAGCGATTGCCGTGCCGGTCGCGGTAGCGCGTGGGGAACTCCCGCACGATGCCGCGCTTGATCTGCTGCTGCTCGCACCAGACGCGCAGGGTCTCGGTGACGAAGACGTCCCCCCGCTCGCTGACGAAGACGTGGCTGTCGAAGTCCAGGATCCGCTCGGTCTCGGCGCGGACGTTCGCCGCCAGCGGCAGGAGAGCGAGAAAGGCCAGCAGACCGCCGGCGAGGGCGCGGATCTTCATGGCGCCTCCTTTCAGCCGAAGGAGACCTCGGGCACCTGGCGAGCGGCCTCGTCGGCCAGTTCGAAGAACTCGGCCTGGGAGAAGCCGGTGTTCCGGGCCACCAGGTTGCTGGGGAAGGACTCGACGAGGATGTTCAGGTTCCGCACGGCGCCGTTGTAGTAGCGCCGGGCGAGCTGGATCTGCTCCTCGACCTCCTCCAGGGAGGCCTGGAGCTGGGCGAAGTTGGCGTTGGCCTTGAGGTCGGGGTAGTTCTCGGCCACGGCGAACAGGCGGCCGAGGGCCGCGCCGAGCAGGCCCTCCGCCCGCCCGCGCTCGCCGACGCCGCCGGCCTGTCCCGCCTGCCCGCGCAGCGCGGTCACCTGCTCGAGGACCTCGCGCTCGTGTCCCGCGTAGCCCTTGACGGTCTCGACCAGGTTGGGGATCAGGTTCGCCCGCCGCTTGAGCTGCACGTCGATGCCGCTCCAGCCCTCGCGGACCAGGTTGCGGTTGCGCACGAGCCGGTTGTAGGTGGCGGCGACCCAGAAGGCCAGGACGAGAGCGACGGCCAGGGCGATCAGCAATCCCAACATGGCGAGGTCCTCCTTCGTCGGGCGCGACGACGACGCCGGTCGCGGCGGCGGGCGTCATCGTGACACGGGCCGCGCCGCCACGCCAGACGTTTGTGGTCCTTGCGGCGCCCCGCGCCGCGCCCTATGCTCCACGGGCCGCCCGCGCCCGTCGGGGGCCGCCGCCGGTTTCGACCGCCGCGCCGCGCCGCCCGCCGCCTGGAGAGGAG
>Ga0272442_10002579_pt1 | contig 26175 bp, 15 predicted proteins | sample SSMForm2O_FD_200262 | JGI IMG/M metagenome (GOLD analysis project Ga0272442, IMG submission 200262) | Marine sediment archaeal communities from Little Sippewissett salt marsh, Falmouth, MA, United States - SSM-Form-2O | ecosystem: Environmental > Aquatic > Marine > Wetlands > Sediment ... | reverse complement strand
GATTGTACAAGAAGGAGTGTTTTTTTTCATTGTAGTATAACTCCGTCACAAAAGAAAATTCAATGTCCAACACTAAGAGTCATTCTATTATCAATAGGGATGACAATTCAAGTGAAGAGTCTTCTGCAAAAGCCAATTTAACATAAAACCACTGAGCGGAAATTCGGCCCTCGTTTCATTGAGTTTGAGTGTCAGCCATCCTTGGACTGCCCGCACTGACAGCCTTCTTACACTGCCTCACGACGGGAACTCTATATGTTGATCAGCCTTTTTTTCGCTCCGTGCATTAAAAACTCTATGCTGATAAAAAATTTCGTCCTTGGTCCGCTATGTATAATATGATAAATAAAGACTCATGAAAGGAGAAGATCGATGAATAGCACAAGACGTGCATTTATGAAGGCACTGGGTATCGGAACTGTGGGTTTTGCGTTGCCTTCCTATTTATATAGTCGCGAACATGCGCAAAAACAAAAAACCAACGTGATTCTTATCCTTACAGATGACCATCGTTTTGATGCCATGGGATTTATGGGGCATCCCTTTCTTGAGACACCCCACATGGACCGGATGGCCAGAGAAGGGGTCCATCTGCCCCATGCCTTTGTCACAACAAGTCTGTGCTCACCAAGCCGGGCCTCTATTCTTACGGGCCTGTATGCCCATAATCATGGCGTCATTGACAACTACAATCCCGTCCCTTCACGCTTGAGATTTTTCCCGGAATATCTGCAGGCAGCCGGCTATGAGACGGCCTTTATTGGGAAATGGCACATGGGAGGAGAGCAGGATGAGCCGCAACGGGGATTTGATTATTGGCTTAGTTTCAAGGGCCAGGGAACGTACTGGGCCGACGGCCACGGTACAAGCCGCGTCGTCCCTCAAACGAGTTACGATGGCTTCAACATTAACGGAAATCGGATTCCACAGCGCGGATATATTACGGATGAACTGACGGACTATGCTCTCAGATGGCTCCAACAAAGGAAAGACAGCCGTCCGTACATGCTGTTTTTATCGCATAAGGCCGTTCATTCCGATTTTGTCCCCGCAGACCGTCATCGGGGCAGATATGCAAAAAAGATGATGCCCAAACCCCGGACACTGGATAATAACAAGGAAAACTATCAGGATAAGCCCATGTGGCTCAAGAACCAACGCAACAGCCGGCATGGAGTTGATTTTGCCTATAATCTGAAAGACTTTGATTTGAGCGCATACTATCGACGCTACTGCGAAACTCTGCTGGCCGTCGATGAAAATCTTGGACGGATCCTACAATATCTGGAAGACAAGAATGAGTTGAAATCGACCGTGATTATCTACATGGGTGACAACGGCTTTCAGTTTGGTGAGCATGGTTTGATTGATAAACGCACGGCTTACAACGCATCGATTCGGATTCCTCTATTGGTCATGTGTCCCGGGCGATTTCGTGGGGGATCGAAGGTTTCTCAGATGGTTGCCAATATTGATATCGCTCCGACGATTCTGGAATTAGCGGGGATCGAGCCGCCGGAGCATATGGATGGGAAGAGCTTCGTGCCTCTTTTGATGGGAGAGCAAAGCCCTTGGCGAGAGGAACTCTTGTACGAATATTACTGGGAACGAAATTATCCTCAGACACCCACCAATCATGCCATCTTGACGGACCGGTATAAGTTCATCCGGTATCATGGTATTTGGGATTTGGACGAATTATACGATATGCAATCGGATCCGAATGAAACCAGGAACTTAATCCATAGCCCCGCTCATCAGGATATTGCAAAGCATTTAAGAGAACGCTTGTTTGAACTGCTCCGGGAAACACAGTGTTCATCTCTGCCTCTGCGTCCGGATCGTGGTTCCTGGTTTCCGTGGCGCCTGCGGGACGGTGCAAAAAGTGCCGATTTCCCTGAAGTATTTTTTCAGACCCCTCAACCTTGAAAATTCTTGACGACCATGATGCTTTAAGGCTTAGCTAAAGAAAATGTAAATGAAGGAGAATCAATCGTGGCAAATAACTTAAAATTCAGAATGCAAAGCGCTGACGTCATACCGAATACCATTGTTCGATACGTTTCTTCCGGCAACTCAGTATTGTTTCGCTGGCTATGGGTGCTCATGGTGATTTCCTCGATGTTTTCTGGTCATGTCTGCGTTGCGGACCGTCCCAATGTTCTTTTTCTAATCTCCGATGACCTGAACAACTCGTTGGATTGCTATGGCCATCCAATCGTGAAGACGCCCAACATCGATAAGCTGGCCGAACGCGGCGTTCGATTCGAGCGGGCCTACTGCCAATTCCCGCTATGCGGTCCGAGCCGAAATTCCATGCTTACAGGCCTGCATCCCAACAGCACCGGGATACTGGCGAACTCACAGATTTTTCGTCAAACCATTCCTTCTCACCACAGCTTGCCGCAGTCCTTTCGGCTCGAGGGATACTTCGCAAGCCGCATCGGCAAGCTATATCACTATAATGTGCCGAAGTCCATTGGTACCAACGGACACGATGATCCCGGCTCGTGGGAGCTGGAGCTGAATCCCGCGGGTTGCGACCGTTTGGAAGAGGAGCCGCACATCTTCAGCCTCAAGCCCGGCCAGTTCGGCGGTACATTAAGCTGGTATGCCTCGCCGAAGAGCGATCAGTACCACACGGATGGGCTGCTCGCGGCCGATGCGGAGTGGGTTTTGGAACGTTGCGCGCGGCGAAAGGATCGCCCGTTCTTCCTTGCCGTGGGATTCTATCGCCCACACACACCTTATGTGTCCCCCAAGCCCTATTTCAATCGTTATCCCGAAGAGCAAATGCCTGTTGTTCGTGGCGTGAAGGAGGATCAGGCCGACCTGCCATCCCCGGCACTGGGTAGTTACAAGAAAGAACAGGACAAGCTGACTGATGATTTGCGCCGCCAGTGCGTCCAGGCTTACTTTGCCAGTATTACGTTCATGGATGCCCAGGTCGGTCGCGTGCTCGATACGCTGGATCGGCTGGGACTGGCGGAAAATACAATCGTTGTATTCACCAGCGACCACGGCTATCACCTGGGAGAACACGGACTCTGGCAGAAAATGAGTGTGTTTGAGGAAAGCGCGCGCGTACCGCTCATCATCGCCGCCCCCAAAACGGGTGTGAAAGGCGGCGTGGCCCGCGACCCGGTAGGACTTATTGATCTGTATCCTACACTGGCAGAACTCTGCGGTGTCAAGACACCGGAAAACCTCCAGGGCCAGAGCCTGGTGCCTATGCTCAAAGATCCCTCCGTCACGGGTCGCGGCTGGGCGATCACCCAGGTATCGCGTCGCCTCCGCAAGAAGCAAGGCAACCGTTTTTATGGCTATAGTCTGCGCACGCCACGATGGCGATACACAGAATGGGCAGAGGGCGAGCGCGGCCGCGAACTCTACGACCATGATGCCGATCCGCGCGAACTGACGAATCTTGCTGCCAATCCAGGATATGCGGATACGATCGCTCGACTCTCCAGGGAATTGCGCAAAGCCGTTCGCCAGACGTTCCCGGACTCCGGCGAAACGCCTCAACTTCGGCCTGCTCTCTGGGCGCCCAACCTCACCAATCCCTGATCGGTAAAAATCCGTTGACTGAGGATGGAAATCTGCAATGAACAGACGGGCGATATCTGCATGTATAGGTTTCGGACTGACGGGACTAGTTGTGCTGGCTGTTGTGCTGCTATATTTCACATCGCCGGCACGCCGGGCCCTTGCAGGATCGACCAGTTGCCGTGAATGCCACCAGGAATTCTATGAGCTATGGTCAACGTCACATCATGGCCTAGCGATGCAACCCTATACTATCGAATTCGCACGTCAGAATCTAACGTCCAACCAGACTCCCGTCCGGATTGGAAAGCATACTTACATCCCGTGCATAGGGGAAAATGAAGGCTGGATCCTTGAACGGAGACCTGAGGGTCAGATGCGACACCGCATTGTACACGTTATGGGTGGCAGAGATATCTACTATTTTCTAACGCCGATGGAACGTGGACGCCTCCAGACGTTGCCCGTGGCGTATGACCTTCGAGCAAAGGAATGGTTCGACACGGCGGCCAGCGGCGTTCGCCATTTTCCGGGCACTGAAAGCGATGCCCCGTTGCACTGGACCGATCCGGCCTATACCTTCAACACGTCCTGCTACAGTTGCCATGTCAGTCAACTGGCCAAGAACTATGACGTAAAGACGGATACCTACCGAACGACATGGGCTGAGCCGGGTATCAACTGCGAGGCTTGTCACGGACCAGGACAAGAGCATATTGATGTGTGCCGATCCGCCCATGGGAACCAGGTGCCTGAGGATCTTCGGATTATCAGCACGAAAAGTTTTTCAGTCGAACAGACCAACGCGATGTGCAACTCCTGTCACGCCAAGATGAGCCCGGTCAGCGCCTCTTTCGGGCCGGGTGATCGGTTCTTCGACCATTTTGATCTGATAGCCCTGGAACATCCTGATTTCTATCCCGATGGGCGGGACCTCGGAGAGAATTACACGATGACAACCTGGTTGATGAGCCCTTGTGTTAAATCCAGACAGTTGGACTGTACGCATTGCCACACGTCCAGCGGGCGCTATCGATTCAAGAATGCGAAGAATCCAAATGCGGCTTGTCTGCCATGTCATCAGGAAAGGGTGGAGAACGTCACGGATCACACGCACCATGAAGTGGACAGCACGGGCAGCCAATGCGTAACCTGTCATATGCCCACGACCGAGTTTGCCCGCATGACGCGCAGCGATCATTCCATGCGCCCGCCGACGCCCGCGGCCACTCTTAAATTTGAATCTCCCAATGCATGCAACCTCTGCCATGAAGATAAAGACGCCGCCTGGGCAAACGATCATGTGAAAAAGTGGCACAAGAAAGACTATCAGCGCCCCATACTCGAGCAGGCAAGTCTCGTGGATCAAGCCCGCCGGGGAAACTGGGATCGACTGGAAGCCGTTTTGGCGTACATAAGTTCTCAGGGTCGAGATGAAGTTGTTGCTACATCGCTGCTTCGTTTACTCGTTGACTGTGAATCACAGGCGAAATGGCCGGTGGTCATTCGGGCCCTTCAAAAGGACGCTTCCCCTCTGGTCCGGGCCGCCGCCGCCCAGGCGCTGGAGGGATACGTTACAGATGAATCCCTCAGAGCCCTGGCCGAAGCGACCAGCGATGCGTATCGCCTCGTACGCGTGAGGGCCGCTACGGAGTTATCTGAGATGAGCGTCGAGCGGCTTCCGAGTGAGTATCAGACGTCCGTCAAACATGCCACAACGGAACTGCTGGAGGCACTCGGGGCACACCCTGATGACTACGCATCCCATTATAATCTGGGAAATTTTTACATACGGCGTCTCGACCAGGAAAAGGCTTTGGCTTCGTACGAAACAGCCATCAAACTGCGGCCGGACTTCGTGCCGCCTTATGTGAACATCGCATTTATCCATAATTCCATGGGCCTTAATGATAAAGCTGAAGCGTCTTTCCGTAAGGCGATTGCCCTTGATCCGAACAATGCGATTGTACACCTGAATCTTGGGATGCTGCTCGGGGAGATGAAACGATCTAAAGATGCAGAAAAAGCCTTTCGCGCTGCATTGACGGCCGATCCGAACCTGGCTGTAGCCGCTTACAACCTGGGCGTTCTTTTGGCATCCGATCAGTCCTCCGAATCGCTGCAATGGTGCCGCAAGGCGTACCTGTTGCGCCCTAACGAAGGAAGATACGGCTATACCTATGCGTTCTACTTATTCCAAAAGGGATCGGTCGAACAGGCTATCACTGTCCTTACCGACATGACCCGTCGAAATGTTCCTTACGATGATACCTATATATTGCTGGCGACCATTCATCTGCAACGGGGAGAGCCGGACAAGGCTGTCGAAGTGTACTTATCCGGCTATCGCAACATGAAACTTTCGCCACAGGAAAGAGAAACCTTCAAAGCAGCGATGTGGAAACTGGAGCAAGGATTATAAACATAAAGAGATGATACTCTTCAATAATCGGCATTATTGATAATAAGGTGTTAAACGATTATGAACGACAAAAAGAATATGCTGCTCGCTTATGCTCTGATCTGCTTTTGTCTCCTATCGTGCACAGCCGCTGAAAAACCCAGACCGAACCTGGTTTTTATCCTTGTTGATGACCAGGGTTACTACGATCTCGGTTGTTACGGTGGAACCGAATTCGATACGCCGCACATTGACCGGATGGCCGAGGAAGGTGTTCGATTCACGGATTACTATGCGGCGGCGCCGATTTGCAGCCCATCACGGGCGGGCATTCTAACCGGTTGCTATCCCCATCGCGTTGGTCTGGCAACCTGGGTGCTGCGTGCGGACTCGCGCAAAGGGATTCACCAAGACGAGCTGACCTTGCCGGAACTGCTCCAGACATCCGGCTACACCACTGCGTGCATCGGCAAATGGCATCTCGGTTTTCAACCACCGTTCTTACCTCAACAACAGGGATTCGATTATTACTTCGGGCTCTTACATAATCTTGATCCGGTCGAAATGATTTATTTTAAGGACACGGGGGGCGTCCCACTGATGCGCAACGACCACGTCGTGAAACGACCGGTCGATCCGGCGGAATTGACTCAGACATATACCGACGAAGCGATCCGCTTCATTCGCAAAAACCAACAGCGTCCGTTCTTTCTGTACCTGGCTCATACGATGGCGCACAACCCGATGGGGGTGACGGATGATTTCAAAGGCAGGTCACGATTTGGTCTCTATGGCGACGTGATCCAATGTCTCGATCATCACGTCGGGCGGCTTCTCAAGACATTGAAAGATTTAGGTATAGCGGATCGAACGCTGGTTGTTTACACCTCCGACAACGGTCGAGGGCCGGGACGAACCTCGGCCCAGCCCCTCCGTGGTTCAAAGCTCACGACATGGGAGGGCGGTATCCGCGTACCCTGTATCGTCTGGGGCCCCGGTCTTGGTGTGAAATCCGGCCAAACCTCCTCACAGATCGTCCATGCCATGGATTGGTACCCGACCCTTGCGACGTTCGCGGGGATAAAGGTTCCCAAAGACCGGATCATCGACGGACGAGACATCCATCCCCTGCTCGTCGGCCGGTGTCAAACGATTCCATCCCCGGCAGCACATTTATCCCTCAACGCAACGATACCCTTACGACGTCCGTGGAAGCCTCCTCAGGAATGGGCGCCCATCGTGACACAAGAAGAATATCACCAGGCATTCTTCTATCACGGTAGCCTCGGTGCATTATCTGCTGTGCGATGGGAAAAGTGGAAGCTGCGACTAAATCCCGGCGCCGAGCTGTATGATTTGGAACACGATCCCGGCGAAACAACACCCGTACGCAATGCCAAGATCATTAGGAAACTACGGGGCATGGCCATTCTGTTTCAGGAAGAGATGCGTATCGGCACTCGACCTGCAGGCGAATTCATGCCCTTGCATTGAATGGCGGCTCATTGTCAACTTCATTCCATAGATAAACATATACAATCGATAGGAAACACCATGAAAAAGTATATATACCTTACGATCGCACTTTTGGCTTTGTTGATGGCACCATCCGGACACGCTACAGAACGAAAGCGTCCGAATATCGTGGTGGTTTTCATCGACGACATGGGGTGGGGTGATTTCTCCTGCTTCGGCAATACAGCCGTAAAGACGCCCAATATCGACAGGCTCGCCGCGGAAGGTCTGCGATTCGAGCAGTTCTACGTCAACTCCCCGATCTGCTCGCCTTCGCGCACGGCGATCTCCACGGGCCAATACCCGCAACGTTGGCGCATCACCTCGTATCTGAGCAATCGCGCGCACAATCGTGAGCGAGGCATGGCCCAGTGGCTCGATCCCAATGCGCCGATGCTGGCGCGATTCCTCAAGCAGGCCGGTTACGCGACGGGACATTTCGGCAAATGGCACATGGGCGGCCAGCGCGACGTCGATGACGCGCCGCCAATCACCGACTATGGATTTGATGCCTCCCTCACCAACTTTGAGGGCATGGGGCCGAAGTTGCTGCCGCTTACGCTCAAGCCCGGACAGGACAAACCAGGTCGGATTTGGGGGGCTGCCGAGCGATTGGGCAGTGGCTACAAGTGGATGCTGCGTTCAAAGATTACCGGTGGCTTTGTCGACGCGGCGATAACCTTCATTGAAAAGGCCGCGAACGAGAAGAAGCCCTTTTACATCAACCTCTGGCCGGATGACGTCCACAGTCCCTTTTGGCCGCCCGTCAACAGGTGGGGTAGCGGCGAGAAACGCACCCTTTATCACAGCGTTCTTCACACAATGGACGAACAGTTGGGTGTGCTGTTCGACACCATTCACAACAGCGAGAAACTGCGCTCCAACACCCTGATCCTGATTTGCTCGGATAACGGTCCCGAGAAAGGTGCGGGTTCGGCCGGCCCGTTCCGCGGTTTCAAGACGATGCTTTACGAAGGCGGTATTCGCTCGCCGCTGATCGTCTGGGGACCCGGATGGATCAACACGAAAAAGGCAGGCACGGTGAACCGCACATCGGTCATGGCGGCAATTGATCTGGTACCGTCGCTGCTTGCCCTTGCCGGTGTAACGCCTCCGGACGATGTCACCTTTGATGGCCAGACTCTGGCCGAGGTCTTGACAGGAGATTCAGAGGCCTCACGGAAGGGATCACTGTTCTTTAGGCGTCCAGCCGACAGAGGATCCTTTTACGGTATCAGAAGCCTGCCCGATCTGGCTGTAAGGAACGGCCGGTGGAAACTGCTTTGTGCATACGACGGCTCGAATCCGCAGCTTTATGATCTCGATACAGACCGTGGGGAAAAAGAGAACATAACGAGCAGCCACCCGGAAGTGGTCAGGCGTCTCGTTACCGAAGTAACCACCTGGCATCGATCCATGCCGCCCGATAAAGGATCGACGTATCGCCGGAAATAAGTTGATGCACCACTTAATCTCGTAAATCGATGTGCGAAACGTCCAATTCTAAGTGAAGCATTACAGTTCCAGGAAGGCTACCGGTAATCTGCACCCGTCAGACTTTCAAGCACGGATTGCTGCCAATCGCGAAGTTGCCTTTCCATTTTCCTGGCGATCTCTTTGTGAGATTCAATTAGATTTCGTTTTTCAGCAGGATCGTTTGTGAGATCGAATAATTCGATAGCCGATTTGTTTCTGGCCCCAGCATCAACGACGAGTTTGTAACGGTTGTCCAGCACCACGCGGGCCCCGCCGAAGTCTTGTTGGGAAATTTCCGGGTAATGAAAATTCCGGAATGTACGTGTATATTTGCCGGCCATCATTTTAACCAGTGGGGTTGTGCCTTCCTGGAGTCCGGGTTCGATATACGGCTTGGAATCCCCTGAAAAGGCTCTACCTGTATTAAAGCTCCAGAAGAAAATCGGGGTGGGACGCTCCTGCATTTCACCGTCGATTAAGGGCGCCAAGCTAATCCCGTCCAAAGGCCGATTCGGGAAAGGCCGGCCGGCTAATTCACACAACGTCGGAAGCATGTCACTGGTCACTGAGTTAACTTTGGAGACGCGTGGTTTTGGAATCCGCGCCGGCCATTCGATGATTCCGGGAACGCGTACACCCCCTTCGTACATCGTCCCTTTTTGTCCGCGGAAAGGCGTCGTGATGCACCCGCTTGATGGGACGCCGTTATCGCCGCAGTACCAAACCAACGTATTTTGCCGCAGACCTTGTTCTTGAAGGTAGTTGCGTAAACGGCCAATCGCGCGATCCATCGCGGTGATCTCAGCATATCGCTCACGCAATACCTCCCTCAGAGGGCGCTTAACAGAACGCCCCGTTTCATTCGAGGTGAGTGTCACCATACGCTTTTTGTATTCGGCGGGTAGGTTATCGTACAGAGCAAGGTCTTCCGCTAAACCACTATAAGGTTCATGAGGCGAGCCAAACCACACGACGGCCAAAAAAGGCTGCTTTTTCTCTTTCGCCTTTTTGATAAATCGAATCGTCTCATCGACGATGATTTGCGAACTCTCACCGTGGATTTTCTCGGGGGGAGCCCCATTGCGCGAGAGGGTCGGGTTGATCTCGAAAAAGTTGTCATGCGAAAGCCATTGGTCAAAACCCATCGCTCCCGGATTGGTCGGCGATTCCGCTTTCACCGGCCCCAAGTGCCATTTGCCAAAGTGGCCGCAGGCGTATCCGGCTTTGCCTAAAATCCGAGCAATACTAATTTCCTCCGGGCGAATCGACCAATTGGGTGCAAACGTACCGTATCGATTGGGATGTCGCCCCGTCATCACACTACCGCGCGTAGGCGAGCAAGAGGGATGACCTGAATAAAAGCGATCTAATCTCAATCCCTGGGCAGCCATCTTATCTAAAACCGGCGTTTTTAAATGCGGGTGGCCGTTGTATGCCACCTCATCCCAACCATGGTCGTCACCCATCAAGAGAATAAAATTAGGGCGCTCCTCGGCCAAAACCGAACCAGATATAACCAGAAACGTGCATGAAAGTATAAACGTTCGTTTAATGATTTTAAGCCATGTCGTTGACTGTCTCATCTCAGATATTTCCTTGAACTCTTTACCTTGACGGATAAAAAACTGAACGAAGAGAAAAGTAAAATTTCTATATCCAGAATTCATTATACCCTCTGTGCGTGTCAAAGGAAGGGCGAAACACTGTAATACAGCCAAATTTATTCGTTCTAACAGTAAGATTGATGCCTGCTCCATTGATCCGATGCTGTTAAATCTACCGGTGTTTGATATCCACAATCCGCAGTGCGCCCATCGGCACGGTTATATGAATTCGATTGCTTTCAATCGGGAGTGCCTGGCCACTGAGAATGTCAACACACCATGCGCCCTGCATATGTTGAAGAATGATTTCCACTTTCCGATCTGCGGGATCGAGATAGCCGGGATCAATAAGCGTCACACGGACGTGAGTAGGATCGAGTCTGACCACAGACCAGTGGGCGTCACCAGACACCCGAATCGGCAGGCGGGCCGCAGATTCTTTCAATAGTTGTTCCATCATGGGTTGATACACGTCGGCTGTCACGCGTTTTCCTTTTGTATCGTAATAGTACCGACCGTCGGTCGAGATCTTGGTACGAAAACGTGTGCCTGCAATATCCCTATCGTCTGGTACGATAGGCACGAGGCCATAAGGCGTGATCGGTAGAAAGTTGCACATACGCCGGTCGAGACCCAATCCAAAGCCTGAAAAATCATGGGGTTGCAGGGGCGTCCCCGCCCAGTAGCAATCCAGCCGGTCGAACACCATTGTCGGGTGAGAATCATCCGGGTAACGGTAATGGTGCCCGTTGGTTCCGTGGCGGATATAGTCGTCAGACGGCGGGCTTTTCATCCCGAGGCAGATATCCGGCACAGACAGCAATTCAGCCCTTTCTGGAATGTGAATGATTCCTTTTTCTAACATATCGTAAAACGGAACCAATTGTGTGTATAAGTCATTGGAAAAAGGTCCTTGGTGGATACTGTTGAAGAACACGTCAGCGCCGAGTGATGCCCGGGAAATCAGATGCCGTAAATGATGGTGTATGACCTGGTGGCCGGCCCACTCCCACATCCTGTCGAAATTGGCATTATCCGTCACCATGCGACACGACCACCGGTTGAATGATCCGGTTAACCACAGTCCGATCCGGCCCACCAGGCTGAGTTCCGCCGTCCGGCAGTTGGTTTCCTCGAGTGCGGGAATCAAAACGTCCTCGAAACCGGATTGGAGCAGTATGCGCCGCCAGTAGGGCACATAGCAGGTTCCATTCCAGAAAACATTCTTATTTCGGAAGATGATTTTCTTGCCGTGCTGTCGGCACAAATGGGCTAATGGCTGTAAGATGTGCTCAACGATCTCCTGCATGTGGTCATCCACCCCTTCCATCTCGGCGAACTCCAATCCCCAGAGAAACTCGGGTCCTGCTTCGATCACCTGTTTGAAGGTGGACAGAGGCATATGCATGGCATGACCATGCGCGGACCAAAGCAGAAATCCCTGCCCGGCGTTTTCCATTTGTCGCACGGTCTTAACGATTCTATCGGCCGTTAAATTGTACTTCCGGCGTCCATCGATAGACCGGTTCCAGAGTTCATCCCGGTTTTCGTATGCCTGGCTTAAGGTGATGTTCTTCATGAAGCGTAAATACCGATACGACGCCCCCTTCGGCGAACGGGACAAGATTGTGACTTGCCGGGGTGTCGGCTGGTACACAGGTGCTTTGAATGCCTTTATCTGCTGGGTAAGCGTCTTGATATTTTTCTCAATGGTCGCGAGTTTTCCCACCGGTTTGATCTGGCTGTACGCCTGCGTCCAGCCCGGATCGTCCAACTGAAATGCATAAATTCCATCACCTCCGGCAACGGAACTGCCCAGGTAATAGGTACGCGTCACCGGATCGAAGACTCCGTCGGCAAAGGAATAAGGTCCGGTCAGCACGTCACGGCAGGATCCGTCAAGATTGTAGCGGATCAGCACATTACCGAAATGTCCTATGACGTACTCGTCGTTGGGCAGTTTGACAGGATCGAGTAGATTCATGCGGTAGCTGATATTGTGAATGCGCTTGTTATTGGTGGTGTACAACTGGGCACCCGAATGATCATAGGCAAAAAGGCGCCCGTTCTCGCCCCAACTGTTGCTCAGCAGGATATCCTCCTTCCCGTCCCTGTTCAGATCGAGTATTGCCATACTGAAAAACCGTTTGCCGCTGTTATGGGCATGCGTTCCCAGGTTTGTGCGTTTCCATTTCACCTGTAGATCAGCAGGATCAATCAACAACAGCGAGAGTGTACCACTCAACCCCCGGTTTGTGGTAGCTACAGCCACCACCTCTCGACCTTCTCCCTGTATATCACCGGCTCGTATATGACGTATCGCATGTTTCGTCTTTATCGAGCGCAGCATTTTTCCTGTGGAAGACAGGACGTACAATGTTTGCTCAACACCCCCGGTGAGGATCACCGTGGATCCATTGTCCAGTCGTGCCGTGCACACCTGAAACAGGGGCGCTGTTTTGTCGAATACCCAAAGGATTGCGCCGGTGTCATCCACAACATAGAGGTTTCCGGCGGCAGTCGCGATCATGGTTTCATCGCCTCCATCGTCGTCCATATCCGCGACCGCCATGTCGAAGGGAAAGTGCCCGTCGATAAAGGTTTTCCAGATCAACTGTCCATCCCGGCGATGGCAAAGAACGTAACCGTCGTATGTGGCAGAGATCACGGCTCGTTCGCCTCTTTCCACAGTCGCGGGCCTGAGATGGTAAATAGTGTGCCCACCGGTCGAAAAGCTTTCTATCTTGCCCATGCAAGGCGAAAAAAACAATATCGATATCAAACCCATACCTACAATGCGATAGCACATAGTGAACCTCGAAACACACAACTCACAATCAAGTGACCTGTAATGACTCATCTAAGAGTCACACCTATTGTTCCAATTATACCATAAAAAAGGCACTCTAAAAGTGAGACTCTTAAGGCTGAATTGGCAAGAAATATCAACAAGCCGGGACGAGAAGGAGGGCAGATAGTTTCGGCAGGAAACATTATCGAACCAGGAACGACCATCCAAACCATCTTCTACGTCAAAAAACCTCTCTGAAATCAGGTTCGTGGATACCCAGAGAAGGACGGCGCTTTGGAAGAATGGGATTGCTGAAAAAATCGCTTACGCCGTTGTCCTCGATGGCCGTTCCGGCGCCGATGCAAGGCGAGTCGGCCTGCAATTTGTAAAAGGACATGCTCCTCAATTGCCGTGGATCTCTGGGAAGCTCGCTCAAATCCTCTGGTAAGACGAGCTTTGGATCCACTGTGAATCCGGCGAGACGATTGTTAACAGTCTCCTTCCCTGTCGCTCGGGCCCACTCCGCCAGCGTTTTAAATGCCTGGTTGCCGTCCTGAAATATGATTCCGTTTGGAGGTACGCGATAAAGATTGCTCTCGAACACCGCCTTTCGCAGAGGCCCTGTAATCACGGACTTCTCTGCAATCAGAATGTTGTTGTGGAACACCAGGCCGGGAATATCATGCCTCGAACGGATAGCATGACGCGCATTGATGATGACATTGTTGTACACCTGAGCATCCGAGATATCACCGCCACCAGCCCAGAAATAAATGCCACTGAAGTGGTTTGTCAGGCCATCATTGATACTGAGATTATAACGGCAGATGTTATCTTTCCATCGCTTAGCCCCAGGGTACTGGCACAACAGATACCCACATCCATGATTGTTGTAAGATAAGTTGTATTGGAGGATTGAGCGGGTGGCGCCACCGTCCAGATCGAATCCGCCACCATCATCGGCTCCCGTGGCCGTCTTGTTGTCGTGTGAGATACAGTGCTGAATAATCAAACGATCACAGTCCCAGCCCCAGATACCTACCGGCCCATTGCCTTGGCGGGGCATATCCCAGCCATTATTGAATGCCTCGCAGTATTCGATGAGTCCGCCATCCACACCCCCGGCGACAATGCCGTTGCCGCTGTGGTTGCTGAGATTCTTCGGATCGCCCGGATTATTTGCAGCTACACAGTAGCCAATATACAGATTCTTAGTGCGTGTAGTTCCACGCTTTCCAGATGTTGATATTCCAGCAAAACCATTTTTATGGGCGTACACTCGTGCAATGCGTGTGTTTTCGTCTCCAGCGGCGGACACACCGGAAAGACGAAATCCACTAACCTCCAGTGAATCCAGCTCGACATCGCGGGTGCCGCGAAGCTCCACTCCATTGCCATTATTACCATTTTGACGCCCACATCCAACGAACATCAAATGCGACACTTCAACATGGGCACAGCCAATTAACTGGAAACCACATCCTGTCCCGCCATGAATCATGGCCCGTCCATTTCCAAAGGAGGAAACTCGGATGGGGTGATCTTGAGTCCCGCTATCCTCATGCCCGAAGGATAGCGTTCCGACAAATGTCTGCCCACCAGCAAAGAGAAGATGATCGCCTGGATCAAAATCAACCTTATTAGCCCGCTCGATGCTTCGCCAGGCCTCTTCGGGAGCCATACCCGTATTTTGGTCGTCACCTTTAAGTCCGTCCACGTAGTAGGTGACAGAGGGAAATGTAGCGCCTTGGCCTGTAACCAAAGGTCCAGTCACCGAAGCAACAACGAGCCCCAAAAGGCACATAAAACATATACCTAATGAGATGCCACCAAACAATCGCAGCGTGCGACTGAAGCTGAATTGTTGACCGTGCAGTGCCATGGACACTCCTACTCCAGAAGAACCGCCGCTACGTCGAACCGGTCCAATCTCAACGTCTTCTTTGTTCTTGTATTACTCAGCAGTTCGATCTTGCCTTCCGGGATAGTCACAATTTTTGGCTGCTGCGTATGGTTCATTAGAAAGAGCAGTTTCTCACCACGCCCCTGCCGAATCGAAACTTCGACGCCCTTCGGGGGGCGCACCAGCGGTCGAATACCGGCGTCTTCGAGCAACTCGACGATCAGTCTGTCGTAAAAAGAGTCCTCCTTGATCACCGTACCGACATACCACCCCTTGCCTTTACCAAACCCATTTCTCGTCACAGCCGAGAACGGCTTCATATGCCATTGATCGGTATAGCTGGCAACAGTTTCGGCGCCATCAGGTGTCACCCAATCGACATAACGGATAGCCGTATATGGTCCATCCAGACCTCCAGTGCCCTTGACCGTATACGAAGTATCTTCACCCAAAGCACCGTATTCCTCAATCCGGATTCCCAACACCGGTGAAAGTAATCCTGGAAGCGTCCGATCATGACAAAGATTGTTGCAATCTTTGACACCCGTCCTGCAATCCGTCAGTAAAACCCCACCATTATCAACGTATTGACTCAACATGCGGGCCGTCTCGTCAGGCATCAGGGACAAATCCGGCGCCAGAACAAGCTTGTATTGGGTAAGATTCGACCTTCGGTTCACAATATCGACATTCACGCCTGCCCGATACAAGGCGTTATAATACCGCAGGATGGCAGCTTGGAGACTATTGCCCTCGTACCCGGGCTGGAAATTGAGAGACCAGAGATTGTCGTAGTCATAGAGAATGGCTACATCCGGCTCGACCGTTGTTCCCCTCAGATGATCTTCGAGTTTACGGAATTCCTTCGCGGTTTGCGCTGCCTCATCGTAGCGTCTGAGAGGTTTTCCGTCATGACCGAGCAGACCATGCCAATATTGCTCGCGCCCCACCGTGCAGGTGCGCCAGCGGAACCAAATCTGCCCATCGGACCCGTGCGCAAGCTGCTGGTACGCGATCTTGCGAATCTCCCCCGGCCGGGGATTGCGTCCAAAGGATCCCCATCCGCAAGGCCCGGCCGTTTGTTCCATAATCATGAAGTTCTTATCCTTGAGGCCACGCATGACATCGGCGGCCAATGAGGCGCCGTATGGGATGTCCGGCTTGCCGGACCAGATCGGGTAATTGTCCCATGTAACGAAATCAAGATCACGAGCCAGATCATAGTAATCCAGTTCGCTATACAGTCCCATGAAATTGTGCGTCACAAAATCATCCGGACACATACGGCGGAGTATGCGAACCTGATCCGCCTGGAAACGGACCCGCAGCCACGATGTGAAACGCTTGAAGTCCAGACACGCACTCGGATTACCCATCGCCCAGGTCTCATCGGTGCGATTATCAGGGAATGTGATTTCTCCCCACGTTGAGAAATCCAAGCCCCAGAAGTGATTGCCCCATGCCCGATTCAGCGCCTCCAATGTGCCATACTTCTTTCTCAACCAATCCTGAAACTCCGCAAGACAGGTCCGACAATGACATTCTCCACCTCCGAATTCATTGTCCGTTTGCCACCCGATCACGTTGGGAACCGAAGCAAAGTGTTTGGCCATCGCGCGGGTAATCCGCTCCGAGAGCAGCCGATAGGTCCCGCTAGAGAAGCAGTTGTGTTTCCTGCCGCCCCAGACGATACGCGTCCCATCGGGCTTCTGTCGTAGCGTCTCCGGGTATTTCCGTGCCACCCAGGCAGGCATGACGGCCGTGGGCGTTCCAAGGATGACATTCATATCGTACCGAGCAAGGAGTGTCACAGCATCATCCAGCCAACCAAATTCAAACCGACCCTCCACCGGCTCCATCTTGATCCAGGCAAATTCCGCAAGGCGAACGGTATTAAAACCCGCTTCTTTCATTAACCTGATGTCAGTTTCCCACCTGGCTCTGGGCCAGTGTTCAGGATAATAATCTACCCCGATCAACATGGCTCCCTTGGCCGGAAGAGCTTGACGCATTTTCAGCTTCTGATTCTCCGGTCGTTTCTCAGCCGGATAGACACTGCTAAGGGAGAGCACCATTAGGATGCTCAAGGCCGGTATCGTGACTTTTGTTTTCATGGTTCCACCTTTGCATTTTCGTCCTCTATGAGATTTCCATGCTATAATATGCACAGAATATCAGAAATTACGATATCTTCAACTCTCAGCCTCCCCTTTTGCTCATGGCGATTTTAACGTCTGCACTACAGGACTCTCTCAGACAAGAAAAATAACACAAGCAGAAACCTGATCGGCGATAATCAGTCTCGCGCCCTAACGTGATTTTGCGGTCATGATTTCCGCAGCTTCTATGGCTTCCGCCACGCTATTCCGAGAGCAATACCCGCAGGTTGTGACTGAACACGCCGAACAAGGGTGGTGCTTGATTCAAGTTTTCGCCCCGGGTATCGGCGGCTACGGAGCTGCGAAATACTATAAATTGATGTTTGAGCGGGAACGATAAGAAAGAAATTGAATGGTGTGATGCTTTGTTTCCTGCCGATCCACTTATAGAATCACTTGTTCTTTCCCTTGAAAAATGCTATAATGAGGGTTAGAAAATTATGAAGCAATTTTCATCTGTTTATAACCGGAAAAAAGGAGGTTTTTATGTTCAAAGCCATATGGCCCGCCGCCGTATTGATAACGTGCGTTGCTCTTATCGGATACGGCGAGGATCCTTGTTTTCCCCTCGCTGATCCGGAAATCCACGGAATTCCTGCGGAGGCACTCGAGGAGCTCTCTGCCACTATCCACAAACACATTGAAGATGATTACATTGTCGGCGCTGAGTTTCTCATCATCAAGAGCGGACAGACCGTCATGCACGAGGTGTATGGATGGATGGATCGTGAAGAGCTCGAACCGATGGAGCCCAACACGATATTCAACATCCGGTCAATGACGAAGATGCTGACGGGAGCAAGCGCCCAGATATTGATTGATGAAGGTCGATTACGCCTTGAGGATAAGGTCTCGCAGTATCTGCCCGGCTTTAACAATAGTCGATCTGGTGACATTACAATCGAACAGCTCCTCACGCATCGAAGCGGCCTGCCCGTGTCAACCGCGACGGGCCTTAACGAATTTGATGATCTCTATGCATTTGCAAATTCAATCGGCGAGCGAGGACCCGAATTCACGCCTGGAAGCAAATTCTGGTATAGCGATGCCGGTTCAGAAACGTTGGGGGCCGTGGTTGAGGTGGTCTCGGGTGTGACCCTGGACAGATTTGTTAGAGAAAGATTGCTCTCTCCTCTTGATATGAATGACACTTTTTACATCACTGAACCGGAGACTCCTTTGGACCGGTTTGCCAGCCTTTATATAGGAACTCCGGGATTATGGCAAAAGTGGTGGGCGCCGGGAGAACCATTCTATCCATTTGCCTGGGGCTCGCAGAGCCTATACAGCACGCCAATGGACTATGCCAAGTTTTTATCCATGCTTATGAATGACGGGACGTATAATGGAGGCCGAATTCTATCCGAGGAAGCCGTCGAGCGGATCCTTACCCCGGTTTCCGTCATGACAGGCCTTGGTTCTGACGCTCCGGCCGTGACCGGCTTTCCATTCACAGAGGTCTATTATGGCCAGATGTCCGTTCTCAATATATCGTCAGACGGGCAGTTACGGGTTTTCGGCCACAGCGGTTCAGACGGGACGTGGGCCTGGGCCTTCCCGGAACACGACATGATGATTTTCTATTTCACGCAGTCAAGAGGTCAGGTGACGGGTATACGGTTTGAGACAGATCTTGAGAGGCTTCTTGTGAATCCTGAATATGTTCCTCCTCCGGAAATAGTTGAGAAATACGAACCTTATCTTGGCACGTATATTTCAAAATCTGCGGCTTCGATGGGTGAGCAGTTCACCGTCCTGATCCACAATGAGCGCCTTGGATTTGATATCCCCGGTCTCATCATCTATGAACTCATCGATCCTCCTGCGGGGAGCGACAGATGGTACTTCCGGCAGGATGACCAACTGTCTATTCAATTCATTCGTGATCGTTTTGGTAATATTCCAGAGCTAAGGTTATATGAACCCGGCTATACCCACACGATGACAAAGATCTCGATTTGAGAACACGGCTGTTTTTTCTTGGCCGTATAGTGACTATTTAAGACTCAAGATTCCCCAAAGGGTAAGCTTTGGGAGCGTCACTTCGATTCGCCCTCTTGCTGAGCGTACCGGAAGTTCCCGGGGCTCTTCGTTGGGCGTGCTAAATATAGCTTTTCTTACGCGGCGGTTCGCAAGATCGGACCGCAGGCTGATCACGATGTCGGTTTGCTCGATCATCGTGTCACGTTTGGCATCGTAGCAGGGATTGAACAGGTGGCACACGACGGGAGCCGCGGGATTCTTTCTATTCTTGCGGGGGAACACCCAGACACGGTCGCTCTCGGCAATGCGGACCAGCGGGTCTATATCGCGAAGTGCGGATTCAGGATCGGTCCAGGGAACCGCACGGCCTGTTCGTTTCAATGATTCCAAAACCTCTTTATCCTTGCCTTGCAATACAACACCTTCTGGAATCACCACACGCTCAAATCGATCCAGATTCCGCTCGGAAAATCTGCGGCTTCGGCTTGTTCCACCGGGGAAGACAACACCGAACGGATAGCGTGCCTCAACCAGCTTTTCGCAAGTGTCGCTGAACGGATCCACCCATCGGCGCCTCCGGAGGCCATCGCTGTCGGCCACTTCGATAGGACCGCCGGGTCGGTACACGACGCCGAGTTGTTCGATAGGGTCATAGTCGTCCAGCAGACGTTCGTTATGTCGGATGAACCGGTACAGAGGTAGAAACACCTCTTCCGGACCTCGGTAGGCGTGCTCGCCCTTTTCCTCGCTGTAGCACCAAATATTGTTTGGCACAATAAACAGGTGGCCATTGGCGTAGGCGAAGGCGACCCACATAGCCACGAGGGTGTCCATGCCACCTTTTGCAGGATACGACCAATCCCGTACGGTACCTGCCGTCACCGACAACATTTTTCCAAGGGATTCAGCGGCCCGGTACAAACCGATGACACGCGAAGGGATTTGTCTGTTCTCCGGATAGTGTCTGATTTCACATGTGAAAAAGTCTGCAAAGGAGGATAGCGACAACCAACGCTCCACTCGTCCGCCGTTAATACTATATCCGGCCCCCGGTCCGCCAAGCTGCTTATTCAATTTGGCGAGCTCTTCCAACCAACTCATGGTCGACTGGTTTAGGAACCGCTGGTAGTCCTGAAATGAAGGAATTTGCTCATTAATACGCCCACCTTTGAGTATTTCAAGCAGCCGCTGCTTCGTACCGGCTACGCGTCTGACCTCTCTCGCAAAGTCCCAGGCATCGATATCATTGATTCCCATTGTGGAGAGTTGCTGCTGAGAGTATTTTCCGGCGAGGAACTTCTTGAATCCCTTCATGCAGTGCTCGCAATAGCAGCCGCCGTGCCTTCCTAAGATTCCCGACAGTCCATTCGCACAATCCACGTGCAGACCTTTGCACCCGGCGGCAGCACCGTCTCTCACTCGTTGCCGCACGTTCTCCTGATAAACCGGATTGTTGATGCAGCCGGCGTAGGCGGGCACACCATCCACAACGGCCGGAAACCAGGGAACCACCAGTCCGTTCCCGTCGAAATCACGGGCAATCGCTTCCCGAAGTTCCGCATCTCGAGCCAGGTTCCAGGGCTGTGCAGAGCACATGTCGAGGTTCGCGAGATAAGCACGGACGCCACCATCGTGGGCGGCTTTGACCAGCTCACTGAGCGGTTGGGGGACGTTCTCTGTCTTAGTGAAAATGGAATCGAGTCCCCAAGTCACCAGTGTCACGCCCCATTTGCGAAAATCATCCGGATTCACCGTGTGCTGCCCGCGAGGATACCACGACAGCATGTCGATGTCAGAGTGGCGGATGATATCGCTTGGGGTTTGACCGGTTGCGTGCAAGGAAAAAACATAAAAGAACAGAACGACTCCGAGCAGGATAGCCGCTTTAGAAATCGTCAATTTGTGTCTGTAATCAGAAGAACTCATCAATCTTCTCTCCAATTATGGTTCAGTGAGTTTCACTCTTTATTTCTTACCTGCCTCGACAGAAACCAGTACCACAAGCCAGTGGCCCTGACCGGGTGGACGCAAGGTGCACTTGTTCTTGCTTACTGTCATACCCTCCTGAGCCCAGCGATTTTGTGACACATTCAACCAGCGCCGTTGCAGTATTTCTGTAGCAGATGAAAGATCGAGCACAACCGATCGATCGCCATTGCCGGAGAAGAAGACTGCATACTGGCTCCCCGGCTCAGCCAGGCAATACGCCTCATCTTCTTCGCGATCCGTCAGAAGGTCGTTGCGAGGCTCCATCGAAAACAAGACAATGCTATCCAGAAACAACCGCATGCTTTTCAGGTGTGCTTGCGCTACGTCGTTCAAGCCGAGTCCCGGGAACATCCCGTTGCGGGCAAACTTCGTCATGCGGTGAAAGCGGAAGCTTGCGGATCCGGCGAACAAAGCTCGCCAGAGCCGGGCTGCCGCTTCGGTATCCGTGCCAGAAGTTCGCTTGCGGTATTCCTCACCTATGGGCCAGTCATAGCGGTAAGCCTTCACATGATTAATCGGCCGTGCGGAATGCTCCAGAACTTTGACGCGGAACCAGAGGATGTTGTCGTAATGTTGTTGGCCCACGACGCCGTTGTTCTGCGAGATGTCGCAGTAGTTGAATGCGTTATTGATGATCGGGATCCTAATTTCCGGGTTCTTCCAATCTTGGAACGTGCTGGTCTTGTAGGGATTCGGTTTATGGAAGCGCCGCTGCGTGCAGATGTATAGGTCGTCACGCCCTTTGGACCTGACGTACGCGCGTGCGAAGCGAGCCCAGTATGGATCGGGCTTCAATGATTCGTCGCCCACCCCGCTCTCGTTGTCAACCTGATAGATCACATGGTCGAATTCGCCACCGAGGACCGTGTCGATGATCTTCCTTACGAACCGCTGTTGCAGCGGCAGGAGGATCGGATCGTTCTCTACGGCGGCATAATGAAAGGTATTGTAGAAGTCCGTCTTACCCGGCTTCAGCAAGGGAGTCTCCGACCAGTCGTAGTTTATGTTGTTATTGGGATTCCACGGCGAATGGTACCAGCCATTGCCCGGCCGGGTCGAATCGCCGCACTCGTTCCAGCGATCCCAGAATTCCAACTGAACGATGATCCCGCGCTTCTCGGTGTCTGAAAGGAACATGCGCAGCTTTTTCCAGTATTCGTGGTTCCACTGTCTCAGGTCGTACTTGCTATTGACTCTGGCAAACGGATAAGGATACACGTTCCAATGGTGGCCGTCCTCGTTGTAGCTGCGCGAACTCATCGTGCAACGGATGTAGTTTCCGCCGCACGAGCGAAGTAAATCGAGATGGTCGGCCAACGTCGTGCCGGCCCCTGCCCATTGAAAGATGTTGTCTTGATCCGACCCTCCAATCAAGAGAAGAGGCTTGCCGTGGTATTCCCAGTAGCTGGGATTTTTTGAATAGGGCTTAATGGGTGTGTCGTCTCCCCTAACGATTTTGACCCGGCTGGAAACTTTCGAGACATGACTTCGTTTATAAGACATGGGCCAGACAGTGTTGAACGTCACAACAATCGATGTGACCACTATCGTAAATGTTAAGATATTCTTACGTATTTCTTCGCTCTCCCGATGATCTGTTCAAAGAATATATTCACAACGTCCAACCGTCTCGGTATTCTCGATGCAAGTATTGGTTGGCCGCTTCGTCATTTGTGATTTTCATATTGGGACCATCCCAGTAAAGCTTCTTACCGGCGCGTATGGCGATGTTCCCTAATAGAGGCGTCTCGGTCAGCAGGCCACTGTGTCGCACGAAATCGGAACCGGCGGGTACGCCGCCTCGGCAAGCATCGATCCACTCCTTGTATTGCCCCGGTGAACGCGGGAGCACCTTCGGAGGCCGTCCATAGCTCTGCATTCTGGATTCAGGAACGAGGCGATGGCCCATGAGCATCCCCTGCTCGCCAATATAGACGACGCCGGATACCCCTCTGCCGGGCTCGAGGTTTTTGGGCCGAGGCGGCTCGTAGCCGCCGTCGTGCCAAGTCAAACTCACCGGAGGCATCCCCTTGCGGGCGGGGAACTCGTATCGCACTCTGTACGTTCGCGGGTAGATTTCCGGGCCAAGCTCAATGCACTCGCCTTCAACACTCACCGGGTGAGTTAGTTTGAGTGCCTTGAACACGGTCGACAGCACATGGCAGCCCAGATCGCCCAGAGAACTCGTCCCGAAATCGCGCCAGTCGCGCCAACGCCACGGGTGATAGGCGGGGTGATAGGGTCGTGCCGGCGCAGGTCCGAGCCAGAGGTCCCAGTCGAGTCCCTCAGGTACCGGTGGAGTCTCCGGTGGGCGGCTTCCCCACTTTGGCGGATCCCAGAACCGCTGCCCCAGTCCGACGTGCACTTCATGCACCGGGCCAATGGCCCCGTCCAAGATAAACTCCTGTACGAGGCGAGCCTCTTCGCCGGCTTGCCCCTGATTGCCCAATTGAGTGGCGACCCTGGCCTTGCGCGCCGCTTCAGTGACTTGCCGGGCTTCATAGACGGAATAGCTCAGAGGTTTCTCGCAGTACACGTGTTTGCCCCGCTTGATTGCGGCCACGGTAATGGCCGCATGAACATGATCGGGAGTGGCAATCACAACGGCATCTACATCTTCCCGCTCAAGAAGCTCCCGGTAGTCGGCATAGGCCCTGCAGCCTTGGTAAACGCCGGCGTTTTTCCTGACCGCGTAGTGCTCGTTGACTTTATGCCGCGCCGGCTCGCGGCCGCCTCTGCGCTGTTCTTTGCCTTTCATCCAGTCCCATGAGATATAGCCGCTACCCTCGCGGTGAACATCGCAGACAGCGACAACCTGAACCTCGTCATACTGTAACAGGTTGAAGAGGTCGATGTGGCCCTGGCCGCCCATGCCGATGCATGCCAAGGTGGTTTTCTCGCTGGCCGCAATGTGACCTTTACCCCCAAGGACTTGTCGAGGAACAACAGCGAACATCGTTAGACTACTGATTGCACCGAGGAACTCCCGACGGGAAACTCGACGTAAGCTTGATTCATGAGTGTGTCTACATTGATTATTAGATCTATTCATGTGCACGTCTTCCTTCCTTTTGCAATGGTCGTTAGGAATTTCCCAAGAGACCTATGAGCCTAATCGTTTAATCAGCCGTTTTTATAGCATATTACCTCGGACTTTTGCCTATGTCAATCGACTCTCAGTATTAATGTTTACGCGCGAGGAATGTCTGAGCATATTGCATCTGGATTCATTTCGATCTTCGTAAAAAGTAGTCAATAAAAATTCGCTTTGGGAGCGGCAAATAGCTACAGCTCCACAAGAAACGATGAGAAAAGTCAGAGAGAAAGCTTTTGAAAGAGATGTGACTTCGATGCAGGAATCGTAGATTCACTGTACAGAAGCTTTCCTACCTCTCTGGGAAGATCTGTTTCAATCACATCGGCTCCCCGTTGCAATAAGGCACGATAGTGTTGCTCAATGGATTCAGTGCCACTTGCACGATTGACATTAAATTCGCGGTCGAGATTCCTGGAGGTGCCCACGATACAACATGCTCTTTTCCCATGGATCATTTGCAACAGATCCGCATCTCTTGGGGGCGTGTGTCCTACAAACGCAATGATATTTCCCCAGGGAACACCTGACTTATCGAACTCCTCAAGCCTCTCTCGGTTTGGTATCATCACCTCCATCATAATGTTCTCGTTCAACTCGTAGCATTTTCGAGCTTGCATGTAACTATAGACGATCAGTATCGCGTATGCCTCAGCCTGATGCGCCTCGATCTTCCGGACGCGGGCTTCAACGGGCACATCCTTTTGATCGAGCACCAGAACCGTCTTGCCGCGAGCCCACTGCAAGACCTCATCGAGCGTGGGAATCTGAAATTCGGTAACGGCCCCTTCGGCATCTTTCAAATACAGTTCTTTCAATTCTTGCAACGTCATATCTGCAATGCGCCCTTTTCCGGTCGTGGTCCTTTCGAGCGTTGCATCGTGATGCACCACAATGGCACCATCTTGGGTGTATCGAGGATCGATTTCCATGATCGCATACGTGTGTTTCAGCGTGTTTTCAAATGTCGCAATGCAGTTCTCCGGAAACTTTTGTTGAGAACCCCCACGATGCGCGCTAACGAAATGCATAGGCTCGCCGGTATATCGGAAAAGCTCTCGCAGATCCTGTGGATTTCGCGGCTTGATCACATGAAGCCATGAAGACTCTAAAGAGCTATGCGATGCATCTTCAGCCCACACCATAGTGGACAAGCTCAGCATGACGATCACGGTCGTTATGGGTGATATCATCTTTATCTTACCTCTCTGGGATTTAGGGGTGTCTTTCATGGGGGTTCACCATTGCTTCATTTGTGCTCCGTTGTCCGCTCCGGAGACCACTCTATTACAGACACCTTCATCGGCCAATAAGCCATTAGATCGGAGATCAGGACAAAGGTACAAGGCCGTCAGGGAAATAATGAACGCTGCGGCTTCTTCGATAGCGGCCAGCCGGGAAGCTTATCGCACGATTGGAGCGCCAGGATAGCAAAAGCACTGCCAAAATTGGAAAAGTAATGGTGGCTGTCTTTGGCGGGCGAACGACAAAACCACTTTCCACTGACCCGCTGGTTGCTCAATAGCCAGTCTATGCCGCGCTTCAGTCGTGGGTCTTTACCTGGTACTCCCAATTCACGGGCAACAATCATAGTGAAACCCGTGGCGTAGGCATCGCTGGTTCCCGTGTCTTGTGGCTTGCCGTCCAATCGTTCCAAACCTTTCCAGTCCGCCAGCAAACCGGGCGTAGACCATCCACCATCGGGCCGCTG
>Ga0272442_10002578_pt1 | contig 26176 bp, 19 predicted proteins | sample SSMForm2O_FD_200262 | JGI IMG/M metagenome (GOLD analysis project Ga0272442, IMG submission 200262) | Marine sediment archaeal communities from Little Sippewissett salt marsh, Falmouth, MA, United States - SSM-Form-2O | ecosystem: Environmental > Aquatic > Marine > Wetlands > Sediment ... | reverse complement strand
TGGGCAGCCGCGCCCAGGAGGTGAAGCAGTCGTGGCGGGCCTTCGGGATTCGCACGTTACGGCACAGGTTGAACCGCCACACGACGCCCGGCTTCGGAGCCGGGCCGAAGACGGCAAGCGGCACCTTGAGCTCGGCCGTCCATGCCTTCGGGCCGATGGCCGCCGCACTCGCACACGCCGCCGCCACCTCCTCCCGCGCGTGCATCGCGCCCTTATAGAACGACGGGCCTTCGCGCGCCCCCGCCGCGTTTACCGCGACGCGGAAGTACCGCGGCCGCCGGGGCATCACGAACAGCTCCACCGAGTTGTCGAAGTAGAGGGGCTTGCCGTCGCTTGCGTAGCGGGGCTCGAGCTGCTCCGCCTTTGGCTCCGAGCACCGGACGCCCAGGTAGAGGTGTGCATCGTACCAGCCCATGCGGAAGGCCGTCGTCCGCGCCACCGCGAAGCGGTCGAAGCCGGGCACCCAGAAGCCCTCGGCCTCCGGCAGCGCCGCCCACGCCGCATCGTCGAGCTTCCCATCCACCCGGATGGCCGAGGGCACGCGATAGCAGGGGTACACCTGCTCCTGGCCCCCCGCCACAGCCACTCCCGTCCACGCCACGGCACACAGCCATGCCCATCGTCCCATCGTCCCACTCCTTCGTCGTCGGGCGCCGAGCCGCACCCACGGCGCGAAGGTACTCCAAACGGCCCCGCCGTGCAAGGGAAGCCCCCGCGGCCGGGCCGCGTCGTCCGAGTTGCGCCCCTCCCCCGTGTCCGTATAATGGGCCTCTTTGCGGGGTGCGAACCAGGAGCTGTCGTTGGAAACGGTGCCGCTGCTCATCGTGCTGCTCTCGGCCGTCGGGCACGCGATGTGGAACTTCTTCGCGAAGCAATCCCACAACAAGCTCATCTTCATCTGGGCGTTGTACGGGCTCGGCGCGGTCTTCTACCTGCCGCTCTACCTGTGGCAGGGCCTCGGCGCGCCGCTGGGGTGGGAGGCGTGGGTCTGCATTCTGGCGTCGGGCGCGGTGAAGGCCGTCTACATCGTGCTCATCGCCGAGGCGCTCTCGACGGGCGACCTGTCCGTGGCCTATCCGCTGAGCCGGATTGCGCCGGCCATCGTGCCCATCTGGGCCGTGGCGTTCCTGGGCGAGAGCATCAGTCTGCTCGGCGGCCTGGGCATCGCCATCGTCTGTTCCGCCATCCTCGTCATCCATCTCGAGGGGGCGAGCGCCGAGCACTTCGCCAGGCTCCGCCGCGCCCTGCGCTCGCGCGCCACCGCCTTCGCGCTCCTCGCCGCCCTCACCGTCTCCATCTACTCCGTGATCGACAAGCTGGCCATGAGCCGCTACGCCGAGCCCATCGCCTTCAACTACATCCACTGGGTGGCCACCGTGGTGCTCCTGGCACCCTATGTCCTCTGGCGCTGCGGCGGGCGGGCCATCGTGGAGTTGTTCCGCACCGAGTGGAAGCCCCTGGGCATCGCGGGATTCCTCGACTTCGGGGCCTACACCCTGGTGCTCTTCGTGATGGAGACGAGCAAGGTGAGCTACGTTGTGGCGGCCCGACAGATGAGTCAGATGGTCGCCATCTTCCTCGGCACGGTTGTCCTGCGCGAGCGCTGCGGCGGCATTCGCCTGCTCGCCGGCCTCCTCATTCTCATCGGCATCACGCTCATCGGCGCCACGCACTGAGCCGTGAGCGCGGCGCGTGCTCTGCCCCATCTCCCAGCGAGTTCGCCTCGGCGGGGGCGGGGTCTTGCTTCGGTGTTCAGCGTTCGGTGTTCGATGTTGGGCGTCCCGGGGGCCGCGCGGCCCTCCCCCCCCGATGGGCGAGGGTGGTGAGGCCGTGCCTGCCCGCGCCGCGCGCGGCGTGCCCACCCGGGCGCGGGCGGGCACGGGGGCCCGCCCCTACACCAATCGGGCCAGGACCATGTCCTCCTCCGGCGTTCGGTGTTTGCTGTTCGCGGCGGGAGCCTCGCCCTCCCGGGGCGTCGCTGGTGCATGGAGATGCGAGGGCAGCGGTCGGGGGGGGGTCAGGGGGCGGTGGCGGCGGAGGGGTACTCGATGCGGGCGTGGTACATGGAGCAGAGGACGCGGAAGAAGCTCTGCTCGATGCGTCGGAGTTCGCTCAGGGTGAGATGGGAGTCATCGAGCTGGCCGCCGGCGAGTTTGGCGCTGGTGATGCGGTGAATGAGGGTCTCGATGCGGGAGGGCACGGGCTCGGAGAGGGTGCGCGAGGCGGCCTCGACGGAGTCGGCGATGAGCACGATGGCCGCTTCCTTGGTGGCCGGTTTCGGGCCAGGGTAGCGGAAGAAGCTGGCGTCGAGGTCGGGCTTGTCGCCGGCTTCTTCGAGGTAGCGGTTGTAGAAGAACTCGATGACGGAGGTGCCGTGGTGCTGTGCGATGAGGTCGATGATGGCCCGAGGGAGCTTGGCGTCGCGTGCGAGCTCGATGCCGTCCTTGACGTGTCCGCCGATGATGAGTGCGCTCATGGAGGGGCGGAGGCGGTCGTGGGGGCTGGAGTTGCCCACCTGGTTCTCGATGAAGTAGTTGGGCTTGGCCATCTTCCCGATGTCGTGGTAGTAGGAGCCGACAAGTGCGAGGAGGCTGTTGGCTCCGATGGCCTCGGCGGCGGCTTCGGCGAGGAGTGCGACGCGGCGCGAGTGGTTGTCCGTGCTGGGGGCGTGGGTGACGAGGGATCGGAGGAGGGGCTGCTCCTGGTCGGAGAGTTCGAGGAGGCGGATCTCGGTGGCGACGTTGAAGACGAGCTCGATGACGGGGAGGCCCATGGTGAGGAGCACGCCGACTCCGAGGCCGTTTGCGAATGCCAGGAGGGCCTGGCGGAGGTGTGCGCCGTTGCTGGCGAGGTCGCCGCTGACGAGCTCGAAGCCGAGCACGAGGGTGGCGTGGACGAGTCCGACGAGGAGCCCGACGTTGAGGAGCTTTGTGCGTTTGCGTATGCGGCGTGAGGCGAGGGTGGCTGTGAGTGAGCCGCACAGGAGAACGACGGCGACGGGGAGGGCCTGGGCGCTGGGGGGCCGCTGGATGGCGGGCGGCTCGACGGCGACAGCGAGGCCGACGAGGAGTGCCATCATGATGCATGCGGCGATGGCGGGCCTCTGGCCGTAGACGACGGCGAAGAAGATGGCGAAGGCGGAGACGGGGGTGAGGAAGACGAGGCTGCGCCATTCGGCGCCCACGTGGGCGTCGATGGCGAGGAAGGCTTTGGCGACGGCGACGGAGCCGACGCAGCAACTGGCGAAGACGAGCAGGTCGCGGCCCGTGATGACGATGCGGCGCTGGAAGCGGGAGAGGTAAACGAGACCGATGGCCACGAGGCCGCCGAGGACGAGAAGGGAGCCACACAGGCGCTGTGCTTCTGCGACCGTGCCCTGGCCCCGCAGGATGGCGAGAAGGGCCTCGTAGTGGATCACGAGGACGAGAGCCAGGACAGCGAGCGAGCCGACGAGGGCTTCGCCGGCCCGCACACCAGGCCGCAGGGCTTCGCGCAAGCGACCCTTGGGCAGGACACCCAGGCGTTCGAGCGACATGCGTCGGCGTCGCGAGTTTCGTCGTGCCACCTTCGCTCCTCTCAGCCCGCGCCGCGGGGCGGGGGCGGGGCCAGCCGTCAGGCGCGCGGGCCGCCGGGGCCTCCCTCGTCGCGTTCATAGGCGACCACGATGTCCTGGACCAGGCGGTGGCGGACGATGTCGTGGCGGGTGAGTCGGACGAACGCAATGCCTTCGATGCCGCCGAGAATGCGCTCGGCGTGGATGAGGCCGGAGAGATGGTCGACAGGGAGGTCGACCTGCGTGACGTCGCCTGTGATGACGCCTCGGGAACGTGCTCCGAGGCGGGTGAGGAACATTTTCATCTGCCCGACGGTGCTGTTCTGTGCTTCGTCGAGGATGACGAAGGAGTGGTTGAGGGTGCGGCCGCGCATGAAGGCGAGGGGCACAACCTCGATGATATCGCGCTGCATGTACTTGCGGACCTGGGCGAAGTCGAGCATGTCGTTGAGGGCGTCGTAGAGGGGTCTGAGGTATGGGTTGACTTTTTCGCGCAGGTCGCCGGGCAGGAACCCGAGCTTTTCGCCGGCTTCCACGGCGGGGCGGGCGAGGACGATTTTCTTGACCTCGCCGTTGCGCAGTGCGGCGAGGCCCATGGCGACGGCGAGGTAGGTCTTGCCGGTGCCTGCGGGTCCGATGGAGAAGACGATTTCGTTGTCGCGCATGGCCACGAGGTAGCGGGCCTGGCCCTTGGTGCGGGGGGTGACGTAGCCCCCGCCGCGCACGTCGATGCGGACTTCGTCGCGGAAGCCGGGGTCGCGGGCGACGGCCTCCACGATGTCCTCGGCCTCGTAGAGGCGGAGGGAGCGGCCGTGCTCGACGCGGCGCTGCATGAGCTCGATGGCCCGTGCGGCGAGTGCGACGTCGGCCTCGGGGCCTTCGATGGACACGGTGCCCTCGCGTGCGACGAGGTCGACTCGGAAGGTGTCGCGCACGAGTCGCAGGTGTCGGTCGTGCTCACCGTAGAGGATGCGAGCGACCTCGGGGTCTTCGATTTCGTACGATGCCTTGGCCACGAGGGTCCCCTACGCGGCGAGGAGCCAGAGGGCTACTGGCGCACTGAAGAGGGCGGAGTCGATGAGGTCGAGGATGCCGCCGAAGGTGGGGAAGAGGTTGCCTGAGTCCTTGGCGCCGGCGGAGCGTTTGATGGCGCTGGCCACGAGGTCGCCGACCTGTGCGACGAGGCCGACGACGAGGCCGAAGAGGATCCAGAAGCCCACGCTGCTCTCGAGACCGAAGAGGGCGGCGGCGCCGACGGAACCGAGGGCGCTCGCGGCGAGGCCGCCGAGAGCACCCTCGACCGTCTTGTTGGGGCTGGTGCGGGGTGCCAAGCGGTGTCGGCCGAGGAACCGCCCGACGAAGTATGCCCCCGCGTCGCCCACCTTGGCGGCCGTGAGAAACGCCAGGAGGTAGCCGGTGCCCATGCCTCGCAGGACGAACACGTGGGCGCCGATGAGCCATATGTAGAGAAACCCGCAGATGGAGGCGGGTGCGCCGGAGAGCCAGCGGTGGGGGGGGCGCGCGAGCAGGTGGACCACGGTGAGGACCCAGACGCCGATCAGCGCCCCGATGCCCATGGGTGCGTAGAAGCTGGCCACGGTGGCCCACTGGCGGGGCAGGGGCCCGCCGAATGCCTCCAGGCCGGCCAGGCGTGCGGCATAGTCGAGCGCCACGAAGGCGACGACGAGTGCCACGGGCGCGATTTTGAGCGGCTCCTGGCCTACCCGCTCGGCCAGGCCGTAGAACTCGACGAGCGAGGCGACCATGAGGAGGCCGAACAGGGCGTGGATGACGGGACCGCCGGGCAGGAGGCTATCGGCCCATGCGAGGAGGAGAAAAGCAGCGGCGAACGAGAGGCCGAGGGCCACTCGGGTGCGGACCATGCGGGTTCATCCTTCGATGAGGCCAAAGGTGCGTGTGCGCTGGGCATAGGTGCGGAGCGCGTCGTGGAGGTGCTCCTCGCGGAACTCGGGCCAACACACGGGCGTGGAGTAGAACTCTGCGTAGGAGATCTGCCAGAGCAGGAAGTTGCTCACGCGCATCTCGCCTGCGGTGCGGACCAGGAGATCGGGGTCGGGCATTCCGGCGGTGTAGAGGTATCGGGCGAAGGTGGCCTCGCGGATGCGGGCGGGCCGGAGCTTGCCGGCCACGGCATCGGCGGCGAGGGCTCGCGCCGCGTCGAGGATCTCGGTGCGGCCGCCGTAGTTGAGTGCGAGACACAGGGTGAGCGCCTTGTTGCGTGCGGTGAGCTCCTCGGTGGCAGCCATCGCGCGCTGGATGGAGCGCGGGAGAGCCTTGCGGCGCCCGATGGCGCACAGGCGGATGCCGTTCTCCATCAGCTCGTCGCGCTCGGCGACCAGGTAGTGTTCGAGCATGCGCATGAGGCCGGAGACTTCGAGGCGGGGCCGCCCCCAGTTCTGTGCCGAGAAGGCGTAGAGTGTGATCTGGCGGATGCCCAGGCGGCGTGCCTCGCGTGTGACGGCTCGGACGGATTCGACGCCGGCCTCGTGGCCGCGGATGCGGGGGAGACCCTGCTGGCGTGCCCAGCGGCCGTTGCCGTCCATGATGATGGCGACGTGTGCGGGCAGGTGCTTTCGGTCGAGCCCGACGGGCATTTCGGTTGCCATCTGCTGCCTCACTCGGGCCTGCGTCGCTCGGCGCGGCACGCGTGGCCGCCCTCCCAGTCTGTACCGCGCGTCGGGCCGCCTCGGGCCACGGCCGGCGCGGGTGGCTCAGCCGAACAGGCTCCCCTCGCGGGCCAGGATCGTTTGCGACCGCTCGTTGCCGACCGACACGATCCCGACGGGGACACCGAGGAGCTCGGCCATGCGGTCGAGATAGGCCCGCGCGGGAGCGGGCAGGTCGCCGACCGAGGCGGCCCCCGTGGTGTCGGCCTCCCAGCCGGGCACCTCCTCGTACTCCGGCTCGCACGTGGCCAGCACGTCGAGGTCGCTCGGGAAGGTGGCCCGCGAGTGGCCGCCGCACTCGTAGGCCGTGCAGATCTTGATGGTCGGCTGGCGATCGAGGACGTCGAGCTTGGTCACGGCGAGGAAGTCGGTGCCGTTGATCGCGATGGCGTGGTGGAGTGCCACGGTGTCGAGCCAGCCACAGCGTCGCGGCCTTCCCGTGGTGGCTCCATATTCACCGCCGCTCTCGCGGAGCTCCTGGCCGATGGCGTCCATGAGCTCGGTGGGGAACGGGCCGGCGCCCACGCGGGTGGTGTAGGCTTTGACGACGCCGAGGACGTTGCCGATCCGGCGGGGCGGGACACCCGAGCCGGCGCACACGCCACACACGGAGGAGTTCGAGGAGGTCACGAAGGGATAGGTGCCGAAATCGAGGTCGAGCATGGAGCCCTGTGCGCCCTCGAAGAGCACCTTGCTGTCGGCATCGAGGGCCTCGTGGAGGCGGGCGACGCCGTCGCCCACGAAGCGGCGGAGGGCGGCTCCGTGCTCGGCGTACTGCTCGAACATGGGCTCGAAGGCGAGCGGCTCGTGACCGTAGACACACGTGAGGGTGTGGTTGACGTGCTTGAGGGCCTCCTGGAGGCGGGCCTTGAGCGTCGCAGGCTCCACCAGGTCGACCATGCGGATGCCGGTGCGGCTCGCCTTGTCCGCGTAGCACGGGCCGATGCCGCGGAGGGTGGTGCCGAGCTTGGCCGAGCCCTTCGCCTCCTCGGCCACCTTGTCGAACACCTTGTGGTAGGGCATCACCACATGGGCGCGGTCGCTGATGACCAAGTTCTCGCCCACGGTTGCGCCGCGGCTGGCGACGACGGCCATCTCCTCGATCAGTTCCTCGGGGTCGACGGCAACACCGTTGCCGATGATGCACAGGCAGCCGTCGTGGAGGATGCCGCTGGGCAGAAGGTGGAGGACGGTCTTCTGGCCGTTGACGACCACGGTGTGGCCCGCGTTGCTTCCGCCGGCATAGCGGACCACGACGTCCGCCTGTCCCGACAGGAAGTCGATGAGCTTCCCTTTACCCTCGTCGCCCCATTGCATCCCCACGACACACAGCGATGGCATTGGCGTTGCTCGCTATCAAGCGGTCACTGGCCCTATGGCGCACTTACTCCAGCCCGCCCAAACGACGGGATGGTACCAGAAACGCACGACCTTTGCAACCCCAGGGGAGCCGGCGGGAAGCCCCAGAGCCGGCCCGGCCCGTCTCCCCTGCTCGAGTGCCCGCAGGCGCTCGCGGCCTCTTGCTCGGCGAGGCCAGGGAGCTGGGTTGGGGGCGGGTGTCAGCGGCGACGGACGCGGTCGAGCCGTTCGAGCTGGTCGGGCAGGAGGCCTGCGCGCATGGCCTCCCGGAGCTCCTTCTGCCGCTCCTGGTGGACGTTGGGCTTCGAGAGCTCGGCGACCTCTTTCTCGGCGGCGTCGATGGCCGCGATGTCGATCTTATCCGCTCGGCGCAGCTCGGTGAGGTGGACGCGGGTGGCGGCGAGCTGGTCCTGGGTCTTCTGGTACTTCTCGAAGACGGGGACAAGGAGGCCGGCGATGTCGGCGACCTGCTCGTCGGTGAGCTTGAGCCAGCCCTTGTAGCCGCGAAGCCACTGTTCGGCCTGCCCGACGTAGCGCAGGCGGTGGTAGGCTTCGAGCTGTGGCTTGGTCATCACCGATTCGTAGATCTTCTCCACCCCCTCGGTGGTGAGGGTGCGGGTCTGGGCGTTGAGGGCTGCCACGTGTGCGTTGGCGGCAGCGGCGGCGGCTCGCGCGGCCTCGAGCTGCTTGTCGATCTCCTGGCGCTTTCTCTCGATGTCGCGGCGCTGCTCGGCGACCTTGAGGATCTGCTGGTCGTTGAGGCCGAGCTTGCGCAACTCGGCCACCGTGAGCTCGCCGGCCGGGCGCCTGCCGGGGTAGCCGGGGTACTGGCCGTACCACCGCTGGTTGACGACGGCCTGCGCCGACGCGAGCGACGCAACACACCAGATCACAAGGGCAAACCCACAAGCTCTGCTCATCGGGAACCTCCTGCAAAGTGGCCGGAGCGGCCTCACACACCCCACACCCTTGTAGCGTCGGGGCAGGCGCCTGTCAAGCCTGGAATCGATGGCGCGTGCAACTCCCGCTCGGGGCGCGCGGACGTGCACGCCCCGGGCAGGCGGGTTGGAGCCTACTGGAGTTCGGCGAGATTGGCCTCGAGGCGCCCGATCTCCTCGCGCAGCCCAGCGTTGCGCTCGCGTTCCTTCGCCACCACGGCCTCGGGCGCCCTGGCCACGAAGTTCTCGTTGGCGAGCTTGCGGTCGCTGCCTTCGAGGAACTTGTGTGCCTTGGCCAGGCGGTCGGCCAGGCGGGTGCGCTCGGCCGCCAGGTCGATGACCCCCTCGAGGGGCACGAAGATGTCGATGCCCGGGAGGACGCCGACGGCGGAGTGGGGCGGCTTGTCGAGCCCAGTGCCGATCTGAAGGCCGTCGAGTGCGGCCTGGTCGCAGATGAGATCGCGGTTGGCCTCGAGGCCCGCCTGCGCGGCAGGGTCGGCCAGGGAGAGAACCACGCGGAGGCGGGGCGTGCGGTCCGCCAGGCCCATCTTCTTGCGGATGTTGCGGACGGAGCGGACGATCTCCTGGATCTGGGCGAAGGTGGCCTCGGCGGCGGCGTCGAGCCAGCGCCCGCCGGTCTGGGGCCAGGGGGCGATGCAGATGCTCTCGGCGGCATCGGCGAACTCGGCGGGGAGGGCGCCGCGGCGGGGCATGAGCCTGCCGAGGTGGTGCCAGATCTCCTCGGTGATGAAGGGGGCGAAGGGGTGCAGGAGGCGGATGGCGCTGCCGATCACGTGGGTGACGGTGCACTGCGCCGCGTGGCGCGAGGCCCGGGCCTCGGCCTCGGAGTTGCGGATCCGGGGCTTGATGGCCTCGAGGTACCAGTCGCACGCCTCGTGCCAGATGAACTCGTAGAGGGCCATGGCGGCTTCGTTGAAGTTGAAGCGTTCGAGGGCCTCGGTCACGGTGGTGGTGGTGCGGTCGAGGCGGCTGAGGATCCAGCGGTCCTCGAGAGCCAGGTCGGCCTCCGTGCAGGCCAGGTCGGCCAGGTCGGGGGTCTCGGCGAGGTTCAGGAGCACGAGGCGTGAGGCGTTCCACAGCTTGTTCGCGAAGTTGCGGCCGATGGCCACCTTGTCGTCCGAGTAGTAGGCGTCCTGCCCCGAGGCCGTGATGAGGATGATGCTGAAGCGCAGCGCGTCGGCGCCGTAGGTGTCGATCACGGCGATGGGGTCGGGGCTGTTGCCCAGGCTCTTGCTCATCTTGCGGCCGTGGTCGTCGCGGACGATGCCGTGGAGGTAGACGTCGCTGAACGGGATGTCGTCGATGAACTCCAGGCCGGCCATGATCATCCGCGCCACCCAGAAGCCCAGGATGTCGGGGGCGGTCACCAGCGTGCTGGTGGGGTAGAAGTAGCCGACGTCGGGCGTGGGGTCGGGCCACCCGAGGGTGGAGAAGGGCCAGAGCCAGGAGCTGAACCACGTGTCGAGCACGTCCTCGTCCTGCACGAAGGCGGCGCTGCCGCAGTTGGGGCAGGCGGTGGGCCGGGAGGCGGAGACGACGGGGAACCCTGCGGTGCCGTAGGGGGCCTGGTCCGGTCGGTCTTCGGGGCTGATATTGGGGTCGGGGCAGTCCTGGCAGTACCAGGCGGGGATGCGGTGGCCCCACCAGAGCTGGCGCGAGATGGGCCAGTCGGGCACGGTGTCGATCCAGTGGTAGTACATGGTCTCCCACCGGGGAGGCCAGAAGCGGACGCTGCGGTCTTCAGCCACCTTGCGTGCCCGCTCGGCGAGCGGCTTCATGCGGACGAACCACTGGAGGGAGATGTAGGGCTCGACCACGGTGTCGCAGCGGTAGCAGTGGCCGACCTCGTGGTCGTGGGGCTCGAACTTCTCGAGGAGGCCGAGGGCGGTGAGATCGTCGACCACGCGGGAGCGGCACTCGAAGCGGTCGATGCCCGCGTAGCGGCCTGCGGCTTCGCTCATCGTGCCGTCGGGCGCGATGACGCAGGGCTCGTCGAGCCCGTGCTTGCGGCCGATCGCGAAGTCGTTGGGGTCGTGTGCGGGCGTGATCTTCAGCGCGCCCGTGCCGAACTCCATGTCCACGTACTCATCGGCGATGATGGGGATCTCGCGGTCCATGAGCGGCAGGACCACGGTGGCGCCCACCACGTCGCGGTAGCGCGGGTCGTTGGGGTTCACCGCCACCGCGGTGTCGCCGAGCATGGTCTCGGGGCGCGTGGTGGCCACGGTGATGCCGCCCTCGCGGTCCTTGTAGGGGTAGCGGACCCACCACAGGCCGCCGGTGATGGTCTTGTGGTCCACCTCGTCGTTCGCCAGGGCGGTGCGGTGGTAGGGGCACCAGTTGACCATATACTTGTCGCGGTAGACGAGGCCCTTCTCGTAGAGGCGGACGAAGACGTCGAGGACCGCTCGGGAGAGGCCCTCGTCCATGGTGAAGCGCTCGCGGCGCCAGTCGAGCGAGGCCCCGAGGCGTCGGAGCTGCTGGTTGATGATGGCCAGGTGGCGTTCCTTGACCTCCCAGACGCGCTCGACGAACTTCTCGCGGCCCAGCTCGTGGCGGTTGGTGCCCTCGGCATCGAGCATGCGCTCGACCACGCTCTGTGTGGCGATGCCGGCGTGGTCGGTGCCAGGCTGCCACAGGGCGTTGTAGCCCTGCATGCGACGCCAGCGGACCAGGATGTCCTGGAGCGTGTTGTTGAGCACGTGGCCGAGGGTGAGCACGCCGGTGACGTTGGGCGGGGGGATGACGATAGTGTAGGGCTTGCGGGCGGGATCCACGTCGGCGTTGAAGGTGCCGCGCTCCTCCCAGCAGGCGTACCACCGCTGCTCGACGGCGGCGGGGTCGTAGCGGGTGGGCAGATCGAGTTCCATGGCAGGGCTCCGGGGGCAGTGTGACTTGTGGGATGGGACGGGACGTTCAGGAAGCTGCCGCGACCGGCGGGCGCGCGGCGCCCGCGTCGCGGCGTGTCACACCGACCGCGTTGTGCCCGTAGGAGAACATACTGGTCGTGGTGTGGTGGGGAGGCATTGGGCGGCCTCAGGCTTCCTCAACGATATCGGGCTCGTCGCCCAGGTTGAAGGCGTCGTGGACGACCCGGAGGGCCTCTTCGCCCTGCTCGGCGCCAACGACCACGGAGACCTTGATCTCGGACGTGCTGATCATCTGAATATTGATGCCCGCTTCGGCCAGGGCCTGGAACATCGTGGAGGCGATGCCGAAGTGGGACCGCATGCCCACGCCCACGATGGAGACCTTGGCGATACTGCCGTCGCCGATCACCTCGGCGGCGCCGAGGTCGCCCAGGAGCCCCTCGCACGTGGCCACCGCGGCCTTCAGATCGGCATGGGCTACGGTGAACGACATGTCCGTGCGAGCGTCGTGGCTGATGTTCTGTACGATCATGTCGACGTTGATGTGGTCCTTGGCCAGTGCCCCGAAGAGCTTGGCGGCAACGCCGGGCTGGTCGGGCACGCCGACGATCGTCACCTTCGACTCGTTCTTATTGAACGCGGCGCCGCGGATGGTGACGCCCTCCATGTCCTCCATCGCCTGAGTCTCCTCGCACACTGTCGTCCCGGCGTCGTCCGTGAAGCTGGAACGCACCGAGAGAGGCATCGCGTACTTCTTTGCGAACTCCACCGACCGCGACTGGAGCACGCCGGCGCCCAGGCTGGCCAGCTCGAGCATCTCCTCGTGGGAAATGCGCTCGAGCTTCCGCGCGTTGGGTACGAGGCGCGGGTCCGCCGTGTAGACGCCATCCACGTCCGTGTAGATCTCGCACACGTCGGCCTCGATGGCCACGGCCACGGCCACGGCCGTGGTGTCCGAGCCGCCACGCCCGAGCGTCGTGATATTGTCGTGCTCGTCGGCGCCCTGGAAGCCGGCAACAATGACGATGCGCCCCTGCTCGAGCTCCTGGCGCACGCGGTCGGGGCGGATCCCGCGGATGCGGGCCTTCCCATACACGCTGTCCGTCAGGATCCCCGCCTGCACGCCCGTGAGCGAGACCACCGCCCCGCCCATCTCGTGGAGCGCCATGGCCAGCAGCGCGATTGACTGCTGCTCGCCCGTGGCCAGGAGAATATCGAGCTCGCGCGACGGCGGCGACGCGGAGATCTCGTTGGCCAGAGCGATCAGCTCGTCCGTCATGCCTCCTCGGGCAGAGACGACGACCACCACCTGGTTCCCCGCTTGTTGGGTGCCCAGCACCCGCCCGGCAACCGCCTTGATCCGCGTGGCATCCGCCACCGACGTGCCACCGTACTTCTGGACGATCAGTGCCATGTGTCTGCTTCCCTGGTGAGAGCAATAAGAAAAAAAATGCTAGCAGATCGCCCTCGGGAAGTCAAACTGCCAAGCACGATAACGCGCCACGGATTGACAGAATTCGGCCTCTCTGCTATCATTCAGCCCCTGTCCGGAAGGCCCCCAGCACAAGGAGCGCGTGGTGAAGAAACGGCTTTTCAGCGGAATCCAGCCCAGCGGCGATATCCATATCGGCAACTACCTGGGGGCGATCCGCAACTGGGTGGCGCTCATCCCGCAATACGAGTGCATCTACTGCGTCGTGGACTATCACGCGATCACCGTGCCCTACGAGCCCGACCAAATGCAGCGGCGAATCCTGAACGCCGCGGCCACCAATATCGCCTGCGGAATCGACCCCGAGCAGTGCACGCTCTTCGTGCAGTCCCACGTGCCCGAGCACACCGAGCTCACCTGGCTGCTCAACACCGTGACCCCCATCGGCGACCTCCAGCGCATGACGCAGTTCAAGGATAAGGCGAAGCAGCACGAGGCCAACGTGTGTGCCGGCCTGCTCAACTACCCGGTACTGATGACGGCGGACATCCTGCTCTACAAGGGCGAGGTGGTGCCGGTGGGGGACGACCAGGTGCAGCACCTCGAGCTGGCGCGGGAGATCACGCGGCGGTTCAACGCACGCTTCGGCGCCATCTTCCCCGAGCCGCAGGAACGCCTCACCGCCGCGGCCCGCATCATGGGGCTCGCCGACCCGACCAAGAAGATGAGCAAGTCGATGGGCAACGCAATCGGGCTGCTCGAGGACCCCGACAGCGTCTGGGAGAAGGTGCGTACGGCCGTCACCGACCCCGCCCGCATGCGCCGCACGGACCCCGGCGAGCCCACCAAGTGCAACCTCTTCTCCCTCCACCAGTACTTCTCGGGCGCCGACGATATCGAGCACGTGACCCAGGGGTGCCGCAGTGCGTCGATCGGGTGCATCGAGTGCAAGAAGATCCTCTTCGAGCGGATGATGGCCACCCTGGAGCCCATGCGCCAGCAGGCGCAGGCACTCCTGGCGACGCCCGATACGGTGTGGGATATCCTCCGCAGCGGCGCGGACCACTGCCGGGAAATCGCTCGCCAGACCATTGCTGAGGTCAAGCAGGCCATGGGCCTGTGAGCCGACTGCTGCGGTCCTGAGGCGCCGGGCGGCGGGGGAGCGGCCGCCTTCAGCGGCGGGGCATGCGGGGGGGCCGGGGCGGCGAGGCGGCGGCTGCCTTCTCCTGGAAGAGCGCCATGTCCACAGGGATCCGGCGGGCGCGCAGGTCGTGGATGAACTTGGGGACCGCGCCCGTCGGCTGAGTCCCCCCGAGCACCTTGCCGCCCTCGCCGAACCCCTGCGGGACGAACTGGTAGATGGGCTGCATCGTCACCACGTCGCCCTCCATCCCGGTGACTTCGCTCACGCCGACGAGCTTGCGTGTGCCGTCCGTCATGCGCGAGAGGTGGGCGATGAAGTGGATGGCCGATGCGACCTGCTCGCGGATGGCGCGCGTCGGGAGGTCCATGCCGGCCATGAGCACCATGGTCTCGATGCGCGAGATAGCGTCGCGCTCGGAGTTGGCGTGGACCGTCGTGAGCGAGCCGTCGTGGCCGGTGTTCATGGCCTGGAGCATGTCCAGGGCTTCGCCGCCTCGGCACTCGCCGACGATGATGCGGTCGGGGCGCATGCGCAGGGAGTTGCGCACGAGTTCGCGAATGGGGATCGCCCCCTTGCCCTCGATGTTCGGCGGCTTCGCCTCGAGACTCACCACGTGGTCCTGATTGAGCTTGAGCTCGGCCGCATCCTCGATGGTCACGATACGTTCTTCCATGGGGATGAACGTGGAGACCACGTTGAGCATCGTGGTCTTGCCCGAGCCCGTGCCGCCCGAGATCACCATGCTGGCCCTGTATCGGGTGGCGAGCTTGAGGAACTCGACGACCTGCTCGGTGATGGTGCCGAAGCCGATCAGGTCGTCCTCCGTGAAGGGCTCGACCGAGAACTTGCGGATGGTGAGGGTGGGGCCGGTGAGGGCAAGCGGGGCGATGATGGCGTTGACGCGCGAGCCGTCGCGCAGGCGCGCGTCCACCATGGGGCTGCTCTCGTCGATGCGCCGGCCGAGGGGGGCGATGATGCGCCGGATGATGTGGATCACCTGCGCATTGTCCGTGAACGACTTGTCCGTGAGCTCGATTCTGCCCTTGCGCTCGACATAGATGCGGTCCCAGTTGTTCACCATGATCTCGTCGATGGTGCGATCGGCCAGCAGATCCTCGATGGGCCCGAGGCCCACCGCCTCGTCCACAACCTCCTTGATGAGCTGCTTGTGCGGGAGCCAGATCGGGATGTCGGTGGACATCGTGGCGACGATGTTGCCCACGACGCTCTCGGTCTTCGCGCGCAGCTCTTCCTCGCTGTGCTGGGTGATATCGATGTGGCGCAGGTCGAGGTCAACGAGGAGGCGCTCGTGGATCTTCTTCTTGAGCTCAGCGGGCACCAGGTGCCGCTGGTCGCCCGGGCCTCTGGGGGCGGGCGGGGCCTTGGGCGTGGGCATCGGCTGCGAGGGCTCGGCCGACGCCTCCTCGGAGGGTCCGGGAGGGGCATCGGCCATGTGGACGACGATGTGGACCGGCCCGAGGTCGATGCGGGCCCGGTCCGGCAGCGGGGTGGTGCCGTTGATGCGGAGCCCCTCGACGTAGGTGCCGTTGCGGCTGCCCTGGTCGTGGACGAAGAGGCGCCCCTTGTCCTTGACGATCGTGCAGTGCTGGCGCGAGACGGCCGACTTGACGAGCACGACGTCGTTGGAGGGGGCTTTGCCGATGGTCAGGCGCGGCCCGGTGACCGGCACCCGCCACTCGGTGCCCGTATCCCGGTCGGTAATGTGGAGAAACGCCATTGGGAGTTCCTGTGCGTCGGTGCGGCTCCCGACGACGGCGCCGTGGCCCGTGCCTTGGGGCGGAGCCGGCGCGCCCGTTGCCGTGCGCCGTTCCCGGGGTTCAGGGGGTCGGTGTGCTCTTGGCCTTCAGGGCGCGCATCCGCGCGGCCTCGTGGATGAGGCTGTCGAACTGCTCGAGCGTGATCTCAGGCAGCTTCTCGCCCGTGTCGTCGTCGTCCGTGTAGCGCAGGGTGAAGCTGAGCTTGCCGGTGTTCTGTGCGAAGGTGAGCAAGAGCGCTTCCATGGCGCTCACGTGGAGGGTGATGGAGCTGTAGCCTTGTTCGAGGCGGCCCGAGCGCCGCCCGCCGCGCAAGGGGATGGAGAGCGAGGTGCGTCGGTCGGTGGCAAGCACCTGGACGTTCTGGGCGATGAGCTTCGTGACCACCGTGGCCGCCCCCTGCGGGCCGCTGGCGGTGACGCGGAAGGTGCCGAGCACGTCGACCCGACTGCCGGGGACAAGGAGGCCGGCGACGCCGGAGATCTGGTCGGTGCCAATGGTCACGGCGCGCATGCCCGGGCCGATCTTCTGCGACGCCTCGTCGATGTTCTCGGGGCGGAGGAAGTACTCCTTCATGATCGGCTGATCGACGGAGATCTTGCGTGCGACGGGCTGCCCAAGCCACGAGCCGCGCTGATTCCACAGGATGTGCATGTCCGTCACCATGGCGACCTCGGTGTCGAACGGCTTGACCATGTGCTCGCGGAGCAGGGCGCCGCGGTTGACGGTCTCGCGGGCCACGACGACGCTGACCCGGGTGTGGGGCTGGTCGATCTCGATTTCCTTCTGCGTGATGTAGGACCGCACGCCGATGGCAGCAAGGAAGCCAAGGATGACGGCAGCCACGAGCGCGAGCTTGGTCCGCATACGGGTCTTCTCCTGGTGCGAACGAGCCGGGGCACGCGGCCACCGGCCGGCGGAAACCCGCCGTGCGGCGGGTCATGGGGGACACGCGGGCCAGAGCACCGACCGAACCAGCGCACCTAGAGGCCGCGGTCGGGCGGAAGCCAGCCTTTCACACTGTAGGCGACGGCGGTGCGCAGCTTGTTCGTCGCCGCGTCGCGCTCGATGTAGATCATGGCCCGCCGGGTGCCGTTGAGGAACGAGAGGAACTGCCCCTCGAGCCGCTTCTGGACGATCCGCTCGACGTCCGTGTTGCGCCGCCATCCCGCCTTGGGCATGTCCGTGGCGAAGCGGTCCACGACGTCGGCCACGGCTCCGTCGCCCTCATAGACGAGGAGGCGGGAGGTGAAGCCGCCCAGGCCGTCGATGCAGAAGACACGTCGCGAGCTGGGGGGCCGCGGGATCCCGGGCACCTCGTTGCCCGCCACGTCGCCGTGGCGCCATCCCCGCGTACGGCTTCGGCTGCGGCCGATGAAGTACACCGAGCCGCCCCGCTTGGGCTCCTCGAAGGCCACGATGCCGATGGTGTAGCCCTCGTCGTCCACGGCACCCGCCGCCGCGTACACGGGGGCGGCCACGCTCACCATGGTGCCCTTCGTGGGTGAGGCACTCTCGGCGGCCTTCCCGTGGCGCGCCTCGAACTGCGCGACCACCTTCCTGGCAGGATGGGCCGACCGGAACTGCGCGAACTGGGCCTGCTCGCCGTTGAACACGCAGTCGTAGGCCCGTAGCAGCGAAGAGCCTTCGAGGGCATCGAAGCCCACTTCGGTGGCGACCCGCGGCGGCCCGGCAGGCGTGAGCGAGCGGCTGCGGCGCCAGGCCTGGCCGTAGCGCGAGCCGAACAGGAGCACCCCGCCGGCCAGAAGCGCCACGAGCAGTGCTCGCCAGGCGTAGCGCGGCAGGGCGGCCTTCTGGAGTTTCATGTCAGAATCCCTCAACAGGGCCGGGCAACTCGCCGCCGCCCTCCTCTGGGGTGCCTTCGCTCGGGTGCCAGAAGTCGAAGCAGGCCTCGTAGTCGGGCAGGATGTTCGGGAGCCCCACGTCCGAGCGCTGGTCTGCACCAAGCGGCGACTGGTCGCCGATCATGCGGGTCTTCTCCCAGCGGACGGCGGCTTCGGGGTGCCACTCGTCGCGGGAGGCCCTGGCATCGTTGGGCACAGTGAGGTTCCAGGGGGTGGAGCCGCTGTCGTAGCGGTTGCGGAGGGCCAGATTGTCGTCCTTGCGCACCCACATGTTCTGGCGGATGAATTCGCCCGTGGCGGAGCCGACGTTCTGGCGCTGCTGGTCGGTGAGGCCCTTCCACACGTCCTCCTGCTCCTCGCGGGTCAGGGCGTCCCAACTGCCGCCGGGCACCAGGCCGCGGCTCTCGAGTTCGGGGCCGACCACCTCGTCCCAGGTGTTCACCGACCAGGCATCCTGGTCGAGGTCGCGCCCCTGTTCTTTCCAGGAATGGTAGTAGTTCGTGTGGGCTGTCCGCCGGCGCATGTAGTCGACGAGTTCCTCGGTGATGTGGCGGGGGATATCGTCGTCGAGGAGCTTGAGGGCCTCGACGATGGCACCCTCGGGGTCCATGTGCCAGCCTTCGTCGCGGGTCACGCGGACGCTCTCGCGGTAGACGACGCGTCCGCCCTCGAGATGGAAGCTGCCGTGGGCTGAGACGCTGGTGCGTACGTAGTAGGTTTTCTCGGTCCACTTGTCGAAGAGGTCCTGGATTTCGTCGGGCGCGGGGATATCGGGCTCGTCGGCGTCGCCCTCGGCGACGGCCACCTCGCCTGTGAACTCGCGGAAGAGCTCGGTGGTCACCTCGCCGCGGTCGTCGCGGGTCTCGGTCTGGTCGCCCTCGACGAGGAGTGCGTAGTGGTTGCTCTCGTGGACTCGCTGACGGCCTGTGGCGAGCCATCCGACGACGAAGGCGCCGACGATGAGGGGGAGGTATACGAAGACGACGAGGAGCGAGAGCTCGGCGGCCATGGCGGCCGTGCGCCTCCGGGAGCCTGGACGCATGCCCCGCTTGCCGGCAGCTTCGTTCGTCATCGCGATGCCCCTTCGGGTTCAGGCGGCCCGGGCCGGTGCCCGGGTGCGTGCGGTCAGTGCTCCACGACCTCGCCGATGCGCGGGTGGTCGAAGTTCACGCCCATGCGCCGCAGGGCGCCGGGCACGTCGTCGCGGCGCCTGGGATCGTCGCCGAGTTTGTCGGGCGTGAGCGGCTCGTACCAGTAGGTGTTCATCAGGCCGCGCAGGAGGTAGGACAGGCCGGTCTGGTTCTCCTCGTAGATGTCGAGGTGCTGGGTGCGGATGGCGTCGTCTATGGGCCACAGGTGTGCGGTCCAGACGGGCTCGTAGAGGTTCTCGTAGCCGGCGTTGACGAAGAGCTGGATGTCCTCGGCGAGCGGCCAGGTGAAGCGGTACTGTGGCGTGTCGTCCTCGGGGTAGTCGCTGACGAGCTCGAGGAATCCGGCTCGTGCGCTGGCGGCGCCGATGATGCCCCAACTGGGGTTGCGGAAGAGGTTGAGGCGGCTGGTGCTGGTTCGGGAGGTTCGTGCGCTGCGCCAGCACCCGACGGTGAGTGCGTAGTAGAAGAAGTCCTCGCTGAGCCGCACGGGGGGAGCGAAGCGGGTCGCGGCGTCGGCCACGTCCTCGAGCTTCCAGGGCTTGACCCTCTGGAAGTAGGGGTCGGAGGCCCGGCTGTCCGTGCGGTTGAGGCCCCGTTTGTCGGAGGCGTAGATGCGGACGGCGTCGTCGCGTCCGTCGCCGTCGGTATCGTAGTTCGCGGGGGCGCCCCATTGGGGCCGGGTCTGGTAGTAGTCGCGACCGCGGGGCTCGCCCCGCGCAATGTCGTACCACTGCGCCCACTGCGGGTACTCGAAGTCGTGGGAGCGGGCGTAGGCGTCGCGGTCGCAGATGGCGTGGTGGGCGAAGCGCCGCAGGTCCTCCTCGACGAAGTAGGGCCTGCCCACGCGGTACTGGTAGGTCCACTGCGTTTCCTCGCTCTCGGGCGAGTCGCAGTGGCGTTCGAGGAGCTGGCAGTCGCGGCACATGCGGTCGCGTTCCATGCCGTCGGCGCTGGCGTACCACTTGCACAGGTTGTGGTCGGGCACGCGGTACTGGATGCCCATGAGGCCGTAGAGGACGAGTTCCTCGGGCGTATTCTCGTCGATGGTGAAGCGGAGGCGGCGGCGGCCGTTGGGCGTATTGATGTCGATGAACGCGTCGATGCACACGCTGTCCTCACGCATCGTGACCCAGATGTTGGGCATCTGGAAGACGTTGGGGATCAGGTAGGTGATGTTCTGGAGGTGGAGCTCGTTGGGGACCCGGAACCACGTGTCGGGTCCGATGTGGATGCGGTTGTCGACCTGGACGGGGATCTCGACTCCCCCGACGGTCACGCTGTCGTGCTGGCCGGGCACGTCGTGCCATTCGGAGCCGTCCCACTGCTGGAGGCGTCCGGAGGGGCCTCGGCGGACGCCGGCGCTGCTGGTCTCGCCGGACTCCTTGTCGTGGACGGTGATCTTGTAGCCGTCGCCTGCCATGGGCTCGTAGCTGATGGTGTATTCGTCGTTGCTCATGGCGACGGCCCAGCCGAGGCCCTCGAGGTACTGGGCGTCGATGTGGGTCTCTGTGATCTCGCCGTCCTCCTCGCGAATGAGTGTGAGGCGGACGTGCTCGTCGCTCAGGCGCTCGACCGTGATGTCCTGCTCGTCGGTGCGGACGCGCGTGGTGGTTTCGCTCAGGCGCTCGATTTCGTAGGTGCGTCCGTCGGTGTTGGTGATGAGCCAGTGGAAGGGTCCGAGCTGTCGGGCTTCGACAAAGAAGGGCGGGTCGTCGCACCACACGCGCCAGCCGATGTGGTCGTCGCCGTTCATGAGCTTGAGGATGTGGAGGTCGAACTGGACGCCGTTTCCGGGGAAGAAATCGAAGTCGGGATAGACGGCGACGGCTTCGACTCCGTGCTTGAGTGCGGTGCGGTGGATTTCCATCTTGACGAGTTCGCTGGAGGCGAGCGCCATGCCCCACTCCCAGCGTGCGAACATGTTGAGGGTCCCCTCGATCTGGGGGATCCACTCTCGGGCGCGGTCGTAGGCACGGTCGTAGTGGTCGATGGGGTTGCCGGAGTAGAGCGCGGGATCGGTGTCCTGGTCCTCCCAGACCAATGTGTCGCTGGGATAGGGCGGGCCCCAGCGCTTGAGGCTGGCCAGGACGCCGAGCATCGTGGTGTCGGCGGCGTAGCGGATGCCGTCGTAGTAGAGGTAGGCCATGGCCTCGTTGAGGTAGCCGATGGAGCTGATGACGTTGGCTTCGTAGAGGGCTCCGCCGTAGGCGCACTCGTCGGCGGCGTTCTGCATGTCGATGCGGGTACTGGTGACCATGCCCATGTCGGCGACGAAGATGACGGAGGCGGCAAGGATGAAGAGGGTGAGTGCGCCGAAGACGGCGGCCTGTCCGCTCTGGTCGCGAAGGACGCCCCCGGGCGCAGGGCGCCATGGCTTGCCTGTGGGCGAGCAGAATGCCGGGGCAGGTGGTGCTCGCATGGGTGGCTCTCCGTGCTCGCCGTCGGCGGCGTGGGACCTACTCGAAATCGAAGTCCTCGGGATCGAGGTCGGGGATGACGGGGTGAGCGGTCACCCCGTCGAGATCGCCGTCCCACGGCTGGGCGAGTGTGACTTGCTGGCGGAGCACCTTGTGGACCACGCGGCGCGGGCCCACCTTGGCGATGGTGCCCCAGAGGGGGTGCCAGTCGTCGAACGGTGTTGCATTCACGAAGGGGAGAAAGAGCTCGTACTGATGGGTGACCTCGGCGGTCACCTTCTTGTCCCCGTCGTCGAGGGGGTTGAGCAAGCGAACGGAGGTCTTGAGCTGGGCCTGGCGGGAGCGGGGCAGGTTGCCCCAGCCGGGCACGAAGATGGGCTCGAAGCCGCCCGCGCCGCAGGTGGAGCCGGAGATGGGGGAGCACACAATCGCGGCCGCCCGCTCGGCATCGTAGTCGACAAGGACGGCTCGCGCGGCGGAGTGGGCGGCGCAGTTGACCACCTGCTTGCCCGCGGAGATCAGGCAGAACTGCATGATAGCCAGTGTGATGAGCATCTGGACGGGGAACGCGATGGCCGTCTCGACCATCACCTGACCGTGCTCGTCGCGCAGCTTGCCCATTGCGTTCGGCGTCGGGCGGACGCCTCGATCTCCCGCTCCGGCGCCCCTCTCACGTCACAGTATCCAGGCCTCGAACCTCAGCCAGGCCCACAGGGTGCCTGCACTGATGGCAAAGCTGTAGGGGACCGTGAGCCTGGCCGGGCTGTCGGCCCCCACCGTCTTCTCCAGTTTCCCCGGCCGCACGGCGGCCACCAGGGTGTCGCGGAGCCCGCGTCGGAGCTGCCCCTTCCACACGAGCACGCCGAGCGCCAGGATGCCCCCGATGAGGGCCGAGTATGCGATAGCGGCCAGGGCGAAGTACCAGCCCTTGAGGGCGCCGATGGCCACCATCAGCTTCAGATCCCCCGCACCAAAGGCGCCCAGGAGGAAGAGCACGCCGAAGATGGCCGCGGCCAGAAGCACTCCCAGGCCGCTCTGAACGAGATTGAAGTCGCCCTGGTCCACGCCCCCGACCACGTAGGCCAGCGCCACTCCGACCAGCATGGCGGGCACGGTGCACCAGTTGTACACCTTCCCGTACGCCAGATCGGTGAACGCGGCGACGACCAAGAGCGCGAGGAGGATGATCTCGCGCGCGGTGTCGAAGGTGGCCAAGGCGATCTCAACTCGCTAACCGGGCGCCTCGGGGCGACAGCCTACGGTCCGCTGTCTCTGAGGTCGGACATGCCCTTCCGCACCTGACCCTGCGCCGAGTCCGTGATGTCCGAATCGAGCGTGGCGTCTTCCTCGCCGCCAAGACGCTCGGTCGAGACCCGGAACAAGTCGCGGATCTGGTTGCCGAAGACCGTGATGATCCCAATCGAGAGCACTGCGACCAGAACCACGATCAGAATGTACTCTGTCGTGGACTGGCCCCGCCTACGCCAACGACCCAAGAACATTGATGCGTCCTCCTAGAGTAAAGGACCCGTTAGCGCCGCCGCTAGGGTATCGGTAAACAGACGACTGAAGTGACTTCGCGGTAATGACGTGAGAGGCCGTCGACAACGAGGCCCGAGACACCGACCAGCAGGATCATGGCGACGCCGATGACGAGGGCATACTCAATGGTCGCTTGAGCTCGCTGGGATGTGAGCAGGGAAAGGACGAGATGTCTCGTGCGGTTCAGCATCGGGAAGCCCTGCGTGCCGGGGTGCCGGGGCTCAGTCCCTCCCACCTCTGTCTACCCCCAGTATATCCCCTGCCGCCGCACTGTCAAGGACATTTGCGAAAGTTCGCAGCCGATGTCCCGCGACCTAAGTCCATGCGATGTCGTGCCCTCCAACGGCGGCGAGCGTGGGCGCCGCGTCCGTGCGGCCCCCTTGCCGACGCCCTGCGCACCATTGGCTCGGGGGCGCGATGAACGGTCGCCGCGCGAGGTCGCCCGAATGCAGCTTCCTTGCCCCGAGCGGGGGCGGCGCAGCGAGGGCGCCAGCCCTTCTCGCTGTCCCGCCATGGCGTTACGTGCTTGTTACCAAAAGAGTTGAACGCCGTTCGCGCCATGTGGTATACTCCGGAGTCAGGAAGTACTCTATCCCCCCGAAGGGTTCGAACGTCCTGCGCCCTGCGTGGCAAAGGAGGCAGAAGCTGATGCCGCCCCGCCCCATGGCGGCTGCTGCGGTCGGTGTGTGCGTGCTCGCGTGCCTGGTGTCCGCGCGGAGCCGGGCGGGGGAGCTTGCGCCCCGGCCCGACGACAGCGCGCTCTACATTGAGAGCGACCGCGATGCCCAGAAGCTGCTCGACGCGGCCCGTCGGGCGGCGCGGGCACGCCTGTGGCGCCAGGCCGCCGAGGCCTGCCAGCGCGTGGTGGACTTCGCCGGCAAGAGCGGCGCACAGCCGCTGGTGCCCTCCGAGGCCGACCCTCAGATCTTCCTGCCCGTGCAGTGGGCGGGAGCGCTCGAACTCGCGCGACTCCCCTCCCAGGCCCGCGCCGTCTTCCGCACGACTCAGGACGAAGCCGCCCGCGCGTTCCTGGCCCAGGCCGAGCAGGTCTTCCGCGAGGGCCTGGACCCCGCGATTCCTGCCACCGTGGCGCGCGCGACCGCCGCGCGCGACGTGGCTGCGCTCGCCTCCGTGGCCCGCCGCCATCTGCCCACCGCCGCCGGGCTCGAGGCCCTCGCGGCACTCGGCGCCATCGCCTTCGAGCGGGCGGACTACGTGGCCGCTCTGGCCGCGTGGCAGAGCCTGCTGGATGCCAGCCCAAGCCCCGCCGCATCCCTCGCGGCGGTGCAGGCGCGCATGTGGGTCTGCCGCAGGGCGCTCGGCCAGGCACAGGCCGCCCAGGCCCTGGAACACAGGCTGCGGGCGATGGGGGACGACCAGGTGCTCCGCCTGGCGGGCCGCGAGATGCCTGTGCACGACTTCCTGGCCCTGCGCATCGACCTCCCTGCACCCGCCACGCTGAGCGACTGGCCTTCGCTGGGGGGCGACGCGACCCACGCGCGCGTGGCCAGGGGGATTCGCGAGGTGGGCGCGCTCGCCTGGCAGTTCGGCCTGCCGAGCTCCGACGCGGAGACGAGGGCCCGGGACTATGCTCAGCGCAGGCTGCCCATCCCACTCCCCATCGTGGCCACGCTCGCACCGGAGGGACGCCTGCTCGTGGGCGACGGCAGCGCCGTGGTGGCAATCGACCCATCCAGCGGCCAGCCGGTCTGGCGGTACCCCGATGCGCCCGAGCCCGCGCCGCACCCCGCAGTCGGCGAGACCATCCACGCCGTCGGCTGCCGCGACGGGCGCGCCTGCGCTACCCTGGGCGATGCGGTGGCAGCCTTCGATATCGCCACGGGCCGGCTCCTATGGAAGCACGCCTTCGTTGCCGACGATGGGGCGCCGCCTGAGGAAGGCGAGGATGCCAGGAAAGAGGGAAAGACGCTGGGCACGAAGGTGCGGGTACTGCTCTCGGCGCCCGTGGCCGCAGGCTCGCGGGTGCTGGTGGGCGTGACCCATCTGGGCGACGAGGCGCGGGCGCGGCTCGTGGCCCTCGACGCTGCCACGGGGCACGAGCTGTGGAGCACGTTCGTGTGCTCGCGCAGCATCCCCGCATTCCTCGGCCTGGGGGCGGGGCCGAGCCCGCCCGCCGTGGTCGGCAGCACGGCCTTCCATCTCACGAACCTGGGCGCCCTGGCCGCCGTGGACGCCGCGACGGGCACGATCCGCTGGGTGCGGCGCTACGGCTCCTTCCCCACGCATCTGCGGCGGTCGGTCGTCGAGCGGCATCGCCGTTGGGCAAACAACCCCCCGATCGGCCACGGCGGACTCGTCTACGTGGCGCCGCAGGATGCCGACCAGCTTCTGGCCATCGACGCCGTGGATGGCTCGCAGGTCTGGTCGGCCTCCCGCGAAGGGGGGCGCTACGTCGTGGGTGTGGATGGCGACCGCATCTTCCTCCTGGGCCAGCGCGTCCACGGCCTCGACGCCTGGTCGGGGCGGCGGGTGTGGTCGGTGGAACTGGCCTCGCTGCTGAGTGGCCGCGCGGCCCTGTGCCAGGGACGGCTCCTCGTGCCCACGCAGGACGCCCTGGTGACCGTGAACGCGGCGGACGGGTCCATCGCGGTCAGCCACGTGTGGCAGACCGGCGAGCAACCGGGAAACGTCACCACCGCCGCCGACAGGGTCTATGTGGCCGGGCAGGGCGAGGTGGCGGCATTCGCCGACTGGGCAGCGACCCGCGAGCGTCTGGCGGCCGCCCGCGCCAGCAAGCCCGACGACCCGCTCCCAGTCGTCGAGCTCGGCTGCCACGAGGCCCGTCTCGGCCGACACGCCGAGGCCGTGGCCCTCCTGGAGGAATCCCTCCGCCTGGCCAGGGCAGCGAAGAACGCGCAGGCAAGCCGGCGCAGCCAGGATGCGCTCTACCGTTCGTACCGCGCCCAGGGCACCGTGGAGGCGCTCGAGAAGGCTCTCGCCCACGCCCCGACGGAACAGCGGAAGGCCGACGCTTTGCAGACGATCGCTCGCCTCCACGAGCAGCAGGGGCACTATGCGGAAGCCGTCGGCGCGCACCAGGCCCTGCTCGAGCGCCACGCGGACGTGCTCTGCCACCTGGATGGGACTCTTCGCGTAACCGCGCGCGCCCTGGCCACGGCGGAGATCGCCCGCCTGGTGCGCGACCACGGCCGCGCGACCTACGGGGCCGCCGAGGTGGCGGCCGCCGAGCGCCTGGCGGCAGCCGAGAGCGCCGCGGACCTCGAGGCCGTGGTGAGGGGCCACCCAAACAGCGCCGCCGCCGAGGTGGCCCTGCTGCGGCTCCTCTCGTCGCCCGGCATCCGCTCGCTCACCCCTCAGCTCGCCGGCCTCGTGGCCATGATGCCCCCGGGCTCGGCCTCGAAGGCGCGGCGGGCCATCGACGAGCGCGTGGCGAAGCTGCG
>Ga0272442_10002577_pt1 | contig 26177 bp, 18 predicted proteins | sample SSMForm2O_FD_200262 | JGI IMG/M metagenome (GOLD analysis project Ga0272442, IMG submission 200262) | Marine sediment archaeal communities from Little Sippewissett salt marsh, Falmouth, MA, United States - SSM-Form-2O | ecosystem: Environmental > Aquatic > Marine > Wetlands > Sediment ... | reverse complement strand
TATCTCGATACGCGTGAATCGGCTCAGCCGAGAAAGCCCAACATCTCCGGGCGTCTTCACGCTTTCGCGACGAAATCCTCGCTTATTTCAGGTCTAGAGCTCGTCGAGGTCGAGACCGTCATCGTCGATCTCGACCTGTACTTTGATGGGCTTACCCGGTCGGATCTTTTCCATTGCGAGCGTGATGGGTTCGCGGAGGGGTGCCTCGAGGTAAGCCTTCTGCAGAGCGGGGAGGGCGGTGATTGCCGCCGGCCCGAAGGCGGCGAGGCACTCGAGAGCGGCTTTCTGATTCGTGAGGTTCTTGACGCCCAGGACGCGCGCGGCGGCGGCTATCGCGATTTGTGCCGTGGCCTTGTCCGATCCCGGTCCGATGTGGGTGAGGATGGAAAGCGTTGACAGCGTTCGGTTCTTCTGGGTCTTGAGCGTTTCGGCCAAAGTGGCAATGGCGGTTTTCCGCGCGGAGGGCCCTATCCTGGCCAGAGCAGTCGCGGCGGGGGACCACATCGCCGCGCGTTTGCCCTTGAGGACGGATGTGAGAGCGGGAACGGCTGGTATGGCGGCGGACCCCATCTTGCCCAGGCCCCGTACTGCATCGGATGCAAGGCGGCGGTCGCTGCTCTTCATGGCTCGAATTAGTCCCTGTACCGCTGCCTTGTCGTTACCGGTGCCGCCCCCGCTCGGGGGGATCCGCAGGTCGTAGCAGTAGAGCGCTTCCTGTCCGCGCACGAAGGCCCGGCCATCGATGAGAGTCGGCGTCACGGAATTGGCGTATGACACCTTCATAGGTCCGCCGAGCTGACGGAAGTTCTTCGGGTCGGCGTCGAACAGTATCCAGCCTTCTTTTTTCTTGGTGCCCCACTCCCGGATGATCCTGCCGCCGCTGCCCATCAGCGAGGAGCTCAGGCCCCCGCCGATGCTTGACGAAGCGAGGGTTTTGCCCGTCTTGAGATCCAGGCAGACCATTCCGTCGGCCGTGCCCACTTTGGTGAGAGCGTAGACGCGGTTGTCCATGATCACCATGCCGCACACGCTGCCGCCGCCCGGAATGCTCCATGCTTTCTTCGCGGCTTGTGGTGTGATGCGGTAGGCGGTTATGCCGGCGCCGGGCGACCCGTTGACGAGGAGATAGTCCTCGGTTACGGCGGGGGCGTTGTCGTGCTTGACACCCTTGATCTCCCAGAGGATCTTGCCGGTTCCGGGTTCGACGCAGACGGCACGTGAGCCGGCCCCGATAAAGTACTCTTTGCCCTTATGTGTCCAGCGAATGGCGGAGCCGAACCAGCCCAGGCAGTCGGGTACTTCCCAGATCTTCTTCCCGGTGAACCTGTTAAAGGCGACCATGCCGTTGCCGATGACGCGCTGGCCGCCCTGGTACATGACGTGGTTGTTGCACACGACGGCGTCGCCCGCGATGACCGCGCAGCCGCACATGTCGCGGTTCAGCGGTATCCAGCCCTTGGTCTTGCACGCGTGTGCCACGAAGCAGCGGAACGCTTCCGCGCGGTCGCCGATGTCCGATTGCCAGACGGGTTCTCCGTTTTTGGCGTCCACTGCGTAGACGTTTCCGCCGGTACCCATCGCGTAGCAGAGGCTTCTGCCGTTGCCGACCGAGACACAGGGGGTCAGGTGTGCGCCGCTCTTTTCGGAGCCGCCGCCGATGCGCCGGTAGCTGAAGCCTTTCTCCTTGAAGAGCGTGCGCCAGAGTGTCCAACCGGAACTGGCGTCAATGCAGTGGAAGACATCGTCGGCCTTGATCCGCCACTTGGCGCGGTCGTTCTTGACGACCACCCCTTTCTCCTTGATGACCTTCTCGGCGCGCGCGATCGCCGCCTCATTGTAGTGGTTGCCGCTGGGCCTGTAGTAGAAGAGCTGAACGCGGCCATCGGCGATAACGGGACTGGCGAAGCCGCCGCCGCACTTTGGCCAGCTCGGCCTGGAGGTGGGGACGTAGTCCCTGCTGCGCCATGCGAGTCTGACCTTTGCCGTCGAGTCCACAAGCGGACGTTTCGATGTCGGCGCGGTACCGTTGCATTGTGTTCCGCGCCAGCCGGCGAAGCTGACGTCGGGCCGGACGCGGTTGTCCTCGGGGACCGGGGTCGAACGGGTTTCGATATGTCCTGAAACCTTGCCTGCTACAGGGATGGTGGTGGCCTTCGCGTCACGCGTTAGGGCGGGCGTACTGGAATTGCACGTGAACGAGCCCGACACCTTCCCGTTGGCCAACGTGACGTCGAGGGAGTAGCGGCATTTCGCGGGCGGGCCGCCGTCCGCCATCTTCACGGTCACCGTTACGTTGCCCTTTATGCTGTTCTTTCCGATCCGCAGTCCGGACGCCTCGACGGCATGTGCATAGCTGTTGAGCGAGGGTGTCATCGCAAAGACAAGCGGGTCCGACTTGGCCCTGTCGTCAAGCCTGATGCTTACGACGGTGAAGTCGCAGAGCGTGGCGTCACGATCGCTCTTGAACGTCAGAACCGCCAGTCCCCCGTCGCTCGGGTGTGGGTATTCCAGTATGGCGCCGGCGAGGCGGTCCTGGCCCGGAGCCGCCGCCTCCGGCAGCGGCGGTGTATTGGCGATCTTCTCGAGCGCGGCGGCGGGAGGGAGCAGGATGCCGCCGCCGGGAGTTACGCGGTAGAGGCAGACATGCGTACCCTTCTTATCCAAAGGGATGGTCACGTGGTCCCAGTCTTCTTTCACGGCTTCCAGGGTTCGGTACCATCCTGCCTTGCGGATGTTGGGGTTGATGTCTGCAAGGTAGTCGCAGACCAGTTTCTTACCCCTCGGCCCGGCCTTGGCGAAGCCGGGAAAGACCTTTGCGATATGACCGGCCAGTGTTTCCCCCTTTGGGACGGTAACGAGCTTGGAGCCCGCGGGAATACTCCCGAGGAGAGCGGCTTCAGTGTCGGCATCCAGCTTCAGGCCGCGCCTGATCATGAGGTTTGCATAGTGTTTGCGCAGGATTACCTTGAACGGTTCGGGTGTGGGGCTCTTCGCAATGCCGTCGAGGATGACGGGGTAGGAATTGTAGGTCTCAATGACCTGGTTGTAGTATTTGCCCACGAGCACGGGGCTGCCGCTCTTGGTTCCCTTCACCATGAGCGCCAGGCCCTTGATGAGCATGGCTCCCTCGGGTGATGCCTGATCGAGGTCGGGGTGCTTCTGTCTGAGCCACGCGGCGATCGTCCTCTCGTGCGCGGCCAGCGTTTTGCCCGTGAGTGTTACGGGCGCGGCCTGGGCATAATGGTCCAGCTTGAGTACGGGCAGCTTCTTGAATTCACCGGCGAAGGCGGCGAGCGGGAACAAAAAAGCTGCCCAGAGGGTCAGTTTCTTCATGACATCATACTAGCGCGTTCAGTGAGGCAGCACCAGTACGTTCTGGCGCATCTCGGAGATCCGCGCCTGGAAATGGGGCCGGATCATAGAGACGACCCATGGCGCTGGAACACTGCTATTGCGGCCATGGCGGAAGGTTAGTATACAGGGACGGGAGCATTTGGATGACAACGGGATTCGGACACGGCCTTCGATGGATTTCCTTTCTGTTGTATCTGCTTCCTCTTGCGGGGTACGGCGAACCGGTGCAGCTGAGGCTTGCGATTGATCTGCGGGACGGATCCCGCGTGATGGGGACGCCGGCTTTCACCAACATCGTGGTGAAGTCGGAGCTGGGCCGACTCGAACTGTCACTGACCAACGTGGTGACTGTTGCCGTGGGCGAACCGGCACGCGCCGCACTGGTACATCTCAGGAGCGGCGATCGGTTGAAGGGGAAGCTGGAAAAGGGCAATTTCGAGGTGCATGCGCTGCCGGGGCGCCTATCGGTGTCCGTGAAGACGGTGAGGCGTGTGTACGTACTCCGCCCGGGGGACCATCCGCCGCTGGTACCGGCGGGGCTGCGGGACGCCGTTGTCCTGGCGCTGACTTTCGAGGACGATTACTGTTGCGACTGGAGCGGGAATGCACGTGGCGTGCGGATGCTTCGGAGGGAGTTTGACCCGGGTGGCCCGGCGGGCCGCGGACTTCGATTCACGGGGAAGAAATCGCGGGTTGTTATACCGGGCGGGAAGGACGGGCAGATCGAGCTGAGCGGCGAGAGATCAGCCTCGTTCTGGTGGAAAGCCGATGCGAAGGCGTCAGGCTACATGCCGACTTACGTCGAGCCGCGCAGGATAAGCGGCGATGCAGGAGTGAGGATGGAGGTACAGATGCACCGGGTACAGGGCCAGAAGGCGCCATCGCTCACCTATGCGCTCGGGCGCGGGCGTGGTTTCACTTCCTACAGCCAGGCGATTCGCGCGGGCGAGTGGTACCACCTGGTGCTGGTTCGTTTGGAGGGCAAGTGGCGGCTATATCACGACGGGTGGCCCGGTCATGCTTCGACGTTTGGCGCGACGCATCGCCGGCCCGACGAACTGCCGACGGGAACGGGCGCTATCCTGGGCGCGGCGCATCTCTACGACTGGCACTTCAAGGGCTCGATGGACGAGGTGCTGCTGTTCAATCGTGCATTGACCGAAGACGAGGTGAAGGCGCTATACAAGCTGCAGGCGCCGGTAGTATTGGAGTAGGAGCATGAAGAGACTATCAGGAACATTCGGGATCGATCCGGAGGCGGACTGGGTGCGCGAGCACAACGCCGAGGTCCGTGAAGTGCTTGAGGCATATTCCGAGGAAAAGCCGATTCGCGTGCCGCTGATCTGTGACGATTCGACGATTCAGCACGGGATCTACTCGGGCGAGGCGGACGTCAACTATGGCGTCTACCACACGGACCCTGACGAGATGGTCCGGGTACAGCTTGAGGCGGCGCGTTACAGGCGCGAGCTGCCCATCTACGATCTCGAGCTCGGCGTCTTGCCTGAATCGTGGCAGATCACGATTGACTTCTGGCCCGTGCCGGCGCCCGGCTGGCTGGGGTGCGAGGTAACATACCGGGACGACGCTTCGCCGGTACACCACCCGCTGAACTTGAGCCGCGCGCAGTGCGATGCGATGGAGATGCCGGATCCCTACACGGGCGGCATGCTGAAGAAGACACGCGAGTTCATGGACTACATCGAGAAGAACTGGGTGGGGAAGGAGTTCCTGGGCAGGCCGATCGGCCCGGTTCATTCGGGTGTATCGCATAACGGGCTGTTTTCGTTGGCGCTGGATGTCCGTGGCCAGGAGATCCTGACCGATTTCTACGAGGACCCGGAATTCGCTCATCGGTTCCTCCTCAAGATGGCCGAATGGTGTGATACGTTGGACAAGGTTTGGGTTGACGATCCGATCTTCACCAGACCGTACTTCCGAAATACCGATCACGGTATCGATATGCTTTCTGCGGGGATGTATGAAGAGTTCATCCTGCCGGTGATCCTGGAGATGAACCGTCGGCGCGGATCATCTTTGCCGACGGGTTGGCATTACTGCGGAAACGGCATGCACCTGATCCGGGTGTTCAAACGGCACTACCCGCTCGAGCGCCTCGATGACGTGACGTGGCCGATGCTGGATCTGGGCGAAGCGCGGCGGATTGTTGGCGACGAGGTGCGAATCAAGGGGCAGATTTCGGACGGCATAGTCTACAACGGGCCTGAGGAACTGATCCGTGACACGGTGAAGGAGCTCATGGAATCCGGAGCGCGGGGAAGCGGCAGGTTCGTGTTGAGCGTGGGCGACATGATCCGCGGCACTCCGATGGCGCATCGTGAAGCGTACTACCAGGCGGTGAAGGAGTTTGGGAAGTATTGAGCGTGTCGGGTGTCGCGTGTTGCTTTTCCCGACGTGCGCCACAGGCGCAAAATGCAGGGCTCCGTTGGTGCCGCAAGCGTTTGATTTCTCACGCCTGACAAGGAAGCCCCCGCGCTACACCACCGTCGCATTTTCGATTATCCACGTAAACTCCTTCAGTCAGTATACTTCCGTCCAGTGGGAAAGAGCCTTCCCCCAATACACATGAATGGCGTGGTTGATGCTGGCAATAGATGTGAGGTCCCCACTGCCCGCGTTCCCGGGGGAGAGGAGGGAACATGAGTGCGGAAGACCAGTCCATAAAGAAGGACGTCCGCCACATCCTGAGTCGGCATTGCGTGGAACTGGCAAGCGTGACGTACAACGCGATTAAGGGCTGCGTTACGATGAACGGGTCGCTCACAAGGAATCATTCCGTGCGGAAGCGAATGGGTGAACTCACGCCCACCGTTGTCGGAGCGATGTTCTGGGAGATATCGCGTATAAGGAAGGTGCGCTGCGTCAGAGCACACTTCGACAATTGGGTCCGCGCCGGCGGCATGTGGCAGTGCACGAAGCCGCAACGCAGCAGGCGCTAGGACGGCCTTACCCAGATCCGGCGATGGTCGCTACTTGTTGTCGGCCAGTTGGGGATCCGGGTCGTTGGGGGCGGCGTCCGCTTTCTTCTCTGTCTTGCCGCGGATGTGGTCGAGAAAGTCCTTCGCATCGCCCATTATCACGTCGTCTTCGAACGAGGACAGCTTTCCGTGCACCTCCCAGTGTCGGATCTTGACGCTGTCCGGCTTCCCGAGCATGACGTGGATGTCCTTGCTCAGATCTGCGACTTCCTTGCCGGTGAGCGTGAAGGGCTGATTGAAGTTGTCCTTGATGTAGTCGTCAACAACGGCGGTCAGCTCCTTGGGAATCACCGGGGCGGCAACGTTCAGCGATCGCAGATGGTCCTGCGCCCATTTCACGAAGCCATCCCGTCTTTCCACGTGTGTCACCGAGATATCGTGGGCGCCTATGCGTTCGTGGAAAGTGACGCGACCCGCAGGAGGAGGTTCTGCCCCGGCTTCGCCCAGGGCGCCGAAGCTACCCGACAGGGCCGAAGGACGCAATCCTTTCCAGGATAGCCGCGCCAGCCTCTTGTTTATCATGTCGGTTGCTTTCTTGAACACCTCAACGTCGGCTTTCTTGATCTTGGGTTCGGACGGGAACGGCATGATCTCGAGGACCTTGGTTTTCTTGTTCGCCTGCAGGTCGGTTGAAAGGATGAGGATCTCTTCCTTCCCGTTGCAGGCGATCAGCGCGCGTTGAGTGGGCTCCATGACCACGGCGTCCTTTTCGAAGGGTATGGAGCCCATGTCTGCCCAGGCGAGCCGGGGCAGAAGAGCCGCGGATAGGAGCAGCCAGAAGCGAGCCGATGATCTCATTGTGGTCCTCACTATTTGTGCGGGCAGTGCCCGCTACTGTTCTGCCTGGGATTCGTAGAGCTGGCGGATCTCGGTGTCGGAAAGCACGCGGTCCCAGATCATCACTTCGTCCATGGCGCCTTTTAAGAAGTACTTGAGCGTGTTGCTCGGCGCCCCGATTCGCAGGTTCTGCGGCTTGCGAAACATGTCAACCGAGCCTGCGTCGGAGGAGGTCCTGCCTTTGACGCCATCGATGACGACCCGGAGGCCCTCCACTGAGGCCGATCCGTCCCATGAACAGACAACGTGTTGCCAGCGTCCCACCTGCAGGGGCTCGGAGAACACGCAGCCGGCGAATCTCTTGTCCCATGATCGCACTCCGAATTGGACCGAGAGGTCCCCGCTGCTTCCGCGCCCGGCAACGAGCACGGCAAAGAGCCCTTCAGAAGCGCCGGTCTGTCCGCCATTGGATACGAGATACTGGTTGGGATGGCCCGCCCGTGCCGGCTTCACCCAGAACGCCATCGTGAAGGGTGGCTCGGCGCGCACAGGAGAGCGTGCTTGCAGGTAGGCTTTCTTACCGTCGAATTCAAACGCCCCGCGTGACTTGCCGGCCTTGGTGTGTTGGGCGTCGTGCAAGGTAACATCGTGTCCGCGCCCGCTTTGGTCCACAGGAGCTCCGTCCGCGTCGAATGAATAGTGAAGAAGGAGTCCCCTCCGTAGGCCCGCCGGGAGTTCGCCGGCCATGATGTACAGGGACTCGAGGTGCTTGAAGCTGACGGTGATGTGACCGACGAGCGTTTGCAGGTCGATGCTCCGCTCCTTGATGACGCCTGTCAGCTTGTCACCGTTCCGGAAATTGAGCGTCGCCATTTCGTGGTCCTTCGCCAGCGAAAGTGAGCTGATGGTCTTGAGCGTGACCTTCATGTCGGCATAGGACGTACGAACCGAAAAAACGCTTGTGGTCGACGTGCTCATGAGGACGGACCCATCCGCCAGGCAAACCCGCAAACGCAGGGGCTGCTCACCCTCTGCGCTGGCGGCTGTAGTGCCCGTAGCCAGCAGGGCGGCAAGGAGTGTCAGGCAGGTCTTCATGGTTTTGTCTCGTGCATAACATAGTAGACGGAAATTGGCAGCAAAAAGTTCCTTCATACACCAGCCAACAGTGCGGCGCCGGTGCCGTACACGGCATGTACGAAGAGTGGACATGCTGTGTTGTCGGGGCTGTGGAAATGGCCTCTTTCAGGCCGTTTCGGGGGTTGGCACGCAAACTGCGATAGGGATTCGGCAGCTGAAAGGAGGCCGTGATGGTGGCACTGAGGAACCTGCAATTCGCTTACAAGACGTTGAGTTACCTGATCTCGGGGAACGTGGTTCGGGCGGAGGATATCCGAAAAGACTATGACCGGTTGAGCGCGGGGTATGACGAGTTCTTCTCGACGCACGTTGCGCCCCACTCGCAGTGGCTGGTTGACAGGGTCGGGATCGGGGAAGGGAGCAGAACCGTGGATCTGGCCTGCGGAACGGGGACGCTCCTGTTGAGAGCGGCGGCCCGGGTGGGGCGGCACGGACAGGTGACCGGGGTCGACCGGTCCACGGGCATGCTCTCGGTTGCCCGCGCGAAGGCGGTGAAGCGCGGGTTGGTGAATACGCGCTTTATGAAAGCCGACATGCTGGCGGGCATCGAATCGTTCGACGATGCGTCACTCGACGCGGTCACCTGCGGATGGGCCATCGGCTATACGCAGCCGGTCGAGCTGCTCAAGGTCGCGGCCCGGAAGCTGGTGCCCGGTGGCAAGCTAGGCGTGATCGAGAACGCGAGGGACACGCTGGCACCGGTCCGCCGGACGTGTCTGCGCGTTGCGCGCACGTTTCCCGAAAGCATGCGTTGCGTGATGGACCTGCATCTCCGGCTGCCGACGTCACGCGGCCAGCTTGAAAAGTGGTTTCGGAGAGCCGGCCTAAGGCCGATCACTTCGTGGGAAGGTAACGTGACCAGGGAATTCCGCAGCGGCGCCGCCGTGCTGGACTGGGTGTTGCACACGGGCGCGAGCGCCGGGTTCGACCGGATGATGGAACCGTCGATGAAGAAGCAGTGCGACGAGTATTTCGTGCGGTACATCGAGGAGGATTTCCTTCGCGGCGGCCGTATCGAGGTGGCGCATCACTTCGTGGCCGGCATAGCGGGGAAGGAGCGTGCATGATGTACCTGTCCAGGATAGCGAAGGAAGCCGTGCTCTGGCGTACGCTTCGATACCCGGAAATGAGGAAGCTGGGACTGCGTACCCTCGTTGGGATGCGGCCGTTCCTGGCGCACGAGAAGGTCACGCGGGTTGGCGACAAGGTGATGTTCAATTCGTTTCTCCCACCGTTTCCCAGCGAGGCGTTTCGTACGTTGGCGAGGGGGATCGGGGAGCTCAAGCGGGGGAAGGCGACGCCGATTTCCACCTACGTCGCGGTAACGAACAAGTGCCGGTTCAACTGCTGGCATTGCAGCCGGACGCACCGTTGCGGGAAGGACATGTTGCGCGACGAACTGGTCCGCGTAATCGGCGAGCTGCAGAAGCTGGGTGTCAGCATCGTGGGGATAACCGGCGGTGAGCCCTTGCTAAGGACCGATCTGGAGGATCTCGTCGAGTCTGTGGATGAACGGTCCGTGACGATACTTTTTACGAGTGGAGACGGGCTCACGGCCGGCAGAGCGGCCTCCCTCCGGCGCAGTGGCCTGTTCGGTGTTGCGATCAGCCTGGATCATTATGAAGCCGAGATTCATGATAAGCGCCGCGGAAAGAAAGGAGCCTACGCAACGGCAATTGAGGCCGTGCGCACCGCACGGTCGGCGGGCTTCTACACGATGATCCAGCTGGTCGCGACCCGCGACCTGGCGAACGAGGACGTACTGGACAGGTACCTGTCGCTGGCGTCACAGCTTGGCGTCCATGAGATCAGGCTGCTGGAGCCGATGCCGACGGGAGAGCTGACCGGAGAGCAATGTGCCTGCTGCATCAACGGCGAACAGCGTGAATTACTGAAGCGGATTCACCGGAAGACGAACGGTGACCGTTCGTCGCCCAAGGTGACCTCGTTCGCGCACATCGAGCACGGCAGCATGTACGGCTGCGGTGCCGGCTTCCAGCACATGTACATTGATTCGTCAGGCAACGTGTGTCCGTGCGACTTCACGCCCATCTCGTTCGGGAACGTTCTGGAGAAGCCTGTGGCGGCCGTCTGGCGGCGGATGCAGGAGGCGTTCGGTCAACCGGGACGGGTGTGTTTCCTCTTGAGGAACGCCGCCAAGCTGGGCGCGATGTTCGAGGGCAAGCTGCCACTCGACTACGAGGACATACGATCGACCTGCAAGTTCCCGCATGACGAGGAGCTGCCCGGCTACTACAAGATGCTTGGCTGGACTGGCGCGGCGAAGTCACACCGGGCGGAACGCGCCTTGCGGCGTGAACCAGCTTGGGGCTGCTAACAGCTGCTAAGAGCCGATCCGTTCCTTTGTCGGATTTGCCCACGATGCCCACTTGACAGTCAGGTGTCACATGTTAACACTTAAGTAATTGCGCAATTGCGCAATTACTTAAGTGTTTAAGTACTGAGGCGTGGAGACTATGTGATGAAAGCAACGAAGGCCAATATGCCGGAGACGATGTACCGCGCGTCGCGCTGCTGCAGGACGCTCGGGAACCCGACAGCGTATCTCATACTGCGAATCCTGGGAGCGAGTCGCATGACCCCGACGGAGATTAGTGAGGTGGTCGAGATGAGTCTTTCCTCGATCTCTTTCACTCTGCGTCAACTGAGGAATCTCGATTTGGTTAGGTACGAGACAAGGGGTATTCACAAGGAGTATTGGATCAAGGACCGCAAGATCCTGGACGTGCTGGCTGACCTCGAGAAGTGGGTGGGAGCCATGCGGAAGAAGCGTCACTAGGGATCCCATGGCGCCGGTGAAAGGGCAGCGAAGAGAGGCTATCGTGACGGAACGCGCTTTGAAGGGAACACATCGTAGACGAGATCAGACGCGGAGTCCTGTTTCTGTTTCGCGCGTTTCCCGAGATTGTCAACTCCGTCAGGTCCCACGCTCCATAGGAAGCCGCGCGTTCCGGAGTACCTCAATGCCTTCCCGGAGAAGAAATCGACAGGTATCTCCTTCAGCAACCCCTGGTCAACAAGCTCCCGCGCAGAATGTGGCAGGCGCTTGGTCTTCCGACGCAGCATGTGCGTGGCTATGATTGCCCGGGTCGCGTTTCCCTCGGTCCTGGCCCTGAAGGAATGCTCCAAGGCGCCGTGGACCGCGGGCATGATCATCGAGACCAGCATACGGCCGGCAAGGTTGGGGCACCATTGTGCCGCGGCGCGGAGTTCCTCAATCTTCTTCTTTTCCTCCTCTTCAGTCAGCTCCTGGTCGGCCGGTGGGAAGATGTCGGCCCAGACCTCAAGGCCGTCTCTTTTCAATGAACCTTGCAGGGCCGCGAGGTCCTGGTGGACACTCCTGTCACGATCCGACCACGTTCGGCCCGTGTTTTCTATGGCCGTGGCAAAACACTCGCCCAGGAGTTGAGCGGTCGCCTCCTCGTCAAAAGTCTGGAGAACCGCCAGCGTGAGCTTGTTTGTGGCCTCGGGGATCGATTCCCTCATCCTGTCCAGCGAGGCAAGACAGGCGTACGCCAGTTCGCACCTGTAAGTTGTGGCCAGGGCGTTGTCCGCTTCCGGCGCGGACGGGAGTTGAGCCAAGAGGCGTTCGAGGACGGCGTAGGGTACCGCATCTTGCGACGCCAGCCACGCGAAGTACGCGTTATCCTCTTTGGGAAGGGGAATCCGCTCGTGCCGGATGATCGCAGCCACGTCCCTTCGGGAGCGGGAAGCGTTGTTGCCGCGAGGAGTTCCAGGCGCAGCCGGAAGCACGCAAAGCGGCAGTGCTACCAACAACGGAGCGAAGATCAGACGCATGGCATTCCGGCAAACGGCTCTCATTTCGTGTTCTAGTCTGCCAGAGCGTATGCGCGCCCGCAATTACAGATCGAGACGCATATTATAAAGGGACGTGCGGGTGACGAGCCACAGTTACCCCAAGCCACCGGCTAGTTGCCGAAAAGGCCTTCGTGGACGCCGGTCGGGTTGCCGTCGTTGTCGTATATAGCGAAGCCGCCACGGTAGCACCATACCGTCCAACCGATGTCATTGGCTTCGAGCACGGTACGAAAGTCACGGGCCCACCTGGCGGCTATGTCACGAGGCGTGTTGGCTATTACGCCGAACTCTCCGCAGAAGATCGGGTATCCGGTCTGTTCGCGCGCCGCAAGTGGCTGGGCAAGGTCGGCTTCCATCACGGAAGCGTCGCCGTAACGGTTGTGTTCCATGGCTTCCGGACGAACGCTCTCGTGAACCTTCATCACGTCCCACATCGCCGGGATCCTGTTGGCATCCGTGTCCCACATGATGGACTCCGTGATCGGGAAGCGGATATGGTCGCACCCAAGGTCCACGCAGCGCTGGATATCGTCGGCGACGAAAAACCTGTCGGGAGCGTAGCCGTATTCCCATTTCGACGGGCCTCTGCCCCAGCCCCAGAAATTGACGCCGCGCTTAAGCGGGAAGTTCATCTGTCGTTCTCCTTATCCTGGTGAGGCGGCTCAGCACAGCTTCGCCCTCCAGGAATACGGGTTCTCATTCGTATGTCGACTTGACGGTCATGAACGCAATTTCGCGGTGGCGGACGTGGACGTTCGTATCCGCGTCGTAGACACTGTTGCTGAAAGGGTGGGGGCCCCAGCTGAAGACGTGCAGACCCCGGAATACCAGGCCGGTGCATTTCTCGATACGCACTGCATGGGGATGACTTGTCTCAAGAGCGACCCGGCGGTAGGTGAACAGATTGCCGAAGTCAATCTCGCGGCAACCGGACATCTCGATCGCGAGCGTGTGCTGCGCGTAGAGGTCGGCCTCGGTTTGCACGGCATTGAGGGACCAGCCGGTGACGTTCTGAAGACGGACCTCGTTGCCAAGGTGGTGTTCGATGCTCATCCCGTATATTTGGCCGGGTGTGGACGTGTCGGAAATGAGCAGGCCGGTTTCGTTTGACCAGTCGGCGGTCCATATGTTCTTGAGAGTGCCGCCCCCCGTGACCCATAGGCCGCATTTCGTGGTGGATTCCACGGGGCGATCGGGCCGCCAATCCTCGCTCCGGTCCCTGGTCCAACGGTCCAGGTACTCGGGGTCGGTCAGGTAGTTCATGCCGAACCAGACATCGTCCACGCACGAGTCGGCCCCCGCCTGCCACTTGAGCATTACCGCGCCGGGATTGGGATTCGAGCAGAAGCCTATCCCGGTCACGAGGTTCGAGCCGTCGGGTGGCGATTCCATGACCGGTTTCGGGTTCTCGGCATCACCAAACCCGGCAACGTCCGCCGGCAGAACAAACAATGTTCGAATCGGCTGGAGTCCGATGATGACCGTGTCTTTCTTGAGGGCGAGCGTGTCGGTTATCAGGTACCGGCCGGTTGGCACATACACTACTCGGTGATCAGCGATCGCCTTCTTGAAGGCTTCCGTGTCGTCCGTGGCTCCGTTTCCCGTGGCGCCCGCGTCGCGCACGTTCGCCCATTCATCAACGGCCGGCAGATCCGGGTGATCCTTCTGCAGCGGGGGTGGGGCATCTTCAAGGCCGCGTGTCTGGAGGATCGTCTTCAGCAACGCAGGTGACCCGAGGTCGGTTGGCGCGCCGAACGGGCCGTGCCGGCGCGTGGCGTCCTCGATATGCAGGCCGTGTGAACAGGTGTCCACGACGTAAGTGGGCGAGAGGGTGCGGAGGGGTTCGAACGATCCGTCCTCGAAACCCAGGAAGACGGGGCTATGGATGCACACGGAATCAGTGACATTGACCATGTTCTCGACGTTGGCCCTCTCGCCTGAGCGGATCACGCGCGAGGAAATGTCCTCGAACCGGCACTGTCGGATAAGGAGCTGCTCGATATCGCCGTCCTCGCGGATAGCGAATGCCGTGGGCGTGTTCCTGAATCGACAGCGCACGGCCGTGATGCCGGCGCGACAGCTTTGGACGGCGGCCTCGGCCTGTCCGTCGAAGAGGCAGTCGAGCATGGTGAAAGGCCAGCAGGCCGATGTGCGGAGAGTCGAGATGGCGGCGCGACCGCCGAAGAAGCGGCACTCTTCGATTTCGTTGCCGGCCCGGCTGATACCAATGCAGCCGTGGGCCAACGAGAAGTCCATGTGGCGGAGATAGCTGTGCTGGGCGACATTGAAGCGGACGGCTGCGGCCGTATTGCCGTTCTCCATCTCGATGTCGATGTTGTCGATGCCGGACCAGAACGTAACGAAGTCGGCGTCGACGACCGGCTTTCCGTCGGTTGGCGGCAGGTTGCAGACATGGACCATGGGGGTCGGCTCTTCCTGCTGGAATGCCGGGGTGTCGGCGGGGAGAAGGAAGACGGGGCGCGTGTCGCCGTAACCGATAAGGCGGATGCCGAGGGGCAGGTAGACGGTACTCTCGATGCGATAGGTTCCCTGCGGCACAAGCACGAGGCCGTAACTATCCGTGCTCTTTACCTCGTCGATGGCCCGCTGGATGGTCGGGGTGTCGTTGCCGCCGGTCGGTCCGGATACGCAGGCTGCGGCGGGGTCGGGAGGGGCGGTCCCGAATACGGATGCGTTGGGCTGTACCGGCGCTGCGGGCATGGAGGCAAGGTACAGGAGCGGCGGGGCGGAGGCCAGAGTGAATCGTGAATTGTGAATAGTGAATGGTGAGGGACATGGGAAGCTTGACTTGCCCGGGGCTGGGAGGCATCCTGTCGCATCCGCGGAGAAAGACGGAGGACCTGAGTGCGAAAAGAAGTTCCTGAGGCCCTGAAATCGAGCCCGGTGATTACGCGTTGCCCGGAGAACCCGGTGGTGACGGCGGGGGACGTTCCTTACGAGGCGGTCCTGGTGTTCAATGCCGGGGTGGCGCAGTACCAGGGGCACTACGTCATGATGTTCCGCAACGACTTCGATTGCCGGGACGATTCTCCGTACCCACGCAGGACGAACCTGGGCCTGGCGTTCAGTGACGACGGGATACACTGGGAGGTCCAGCCGAAGCCTTGCTTTGACCTTCGGACCGACGAAATACGGCGTGGCTACGACCCGCGGCTCACGGTCATCGACGGACGGTGCTATGTCTGCTTCGCGGTGGATACGCAACACGGCGTGCGTGGCGGAGTGGCCGTGACCAAGGATTTCGACAGGTTCGAGATCCTGTCGATGACGGTTCCTGACAACCGCAACATGGTGTTATTCCCGGAGAAAGTGCAGGACGGCTTCCTGAGGCTCGAGCGGCCGTTCCCCGTCTACGGACGCGGCGGGGAGGACCGGTTCGACGTGTGGTGCTCGACTTCCCCGGACCTCGTCTACTGGGGGCACTCGGAAATGGTCCTGGGTGTGGAACATGTTCCCTTCGCGAACGACAAGATCGGGCCGGCGGCTCCGCCGGTGAAGACGGACAAAGGGTGGCTTGCCACTTTCCACGCCGTTGACATCGATCCCGCGCGAGGGAAGAACGGCTGGGAGGACCGCTGGCAGAAGCGGTACAGCGCGGGCATCATGCTGCTGGACCTGGAAGATCCGAGCCAGGTGATCGGCATGAGCAAGCTGCCGCTCATTGCGCCGGAAGCGGAGTACGAGGTAAGCGGGGGGGTCCGGAACAATGTGATCTTCCCGGGCGGGATGATCCTGGAGGACTCCGGCGAGGTGAAGATCTACTACGGGGCGGCCGATTTTGTCGAGTGCCTGGCCACCGCGGATGTCGGCGATCTGCTGAACCTGTGTACGGAGGCCAAGTAGTGAGGCGAGCCACATCCGTGTGGATCATGGTCGTCGCCACGGCTGTTGCGACATTGGCTGCTGATGACTTTCCCAGCTGGCGGGGTGTGCACGGGAGCGGGGCGGCGCATTCCGGGAAGAAGCTTGTTGCCGACATCACGCTGGCGCGGCGGCTTTGGAAGAGCGAGTACGTGCCGGGCGTCTACGGATCGATCATCCAGACGGGTAATTCCGGCGTCTCCGTTGCCGAGGGCAAGGTCGTGCTCGTCTATCACTTCCCAAACGACGATGTGTGGGATGTGAAGTACGCGAAGCAGATGACCGGCGCCGCGAGCTGGCCGCAGAAGGGGGCTTACGCGCTGGACCCGGAGTACCTGGCGGCGGCGAAGGACAAATCGAAACAGGAAGCCTATGCGCGGAAGAAGTTCGCGATCAGCGCCGACGATATCGTGCTCTGTCTTGACGCCGACACGGGCAAGACACTGTGGAAAACGGTTTACGAGAAGAAAGGCATCAACTGTACACTGCAGGGGCGGGGTGCCTTTATCTGCGCGAAGTGCGCGCCGCAATCGATCGCCTGTATTGCACCTTCGATAGGCAGAGTATTTGCATTTGGCAATACCGGGCGTGTATACGCGATGAACCTTGCCGACGGTAAGCCGGTGTGGGAGTCGGACCTCGGCGGCACATTCAAACGTCTTGAGGGGATCAAGAAGAGGGCGCGCGAAACGAAGTCGTTGCCGGGTTACGGCCGCAAGGACATGGCGCACGGTCCCGTATATGCCGAGGGTGTGCTGGTCTGCTATGACGACGCGTCGAGCCTGATCGGGTTCAACCCTGAAAACGGCGAGAAGCTGTGGACTGTCAAGGCGCGGATGAGCAAGTACTACTCGTCGCCCATGCTTTGGCCTCACAAGGGCAGAACGTACGTGATCGCGGGCGGCAACCTGATAGATCCGAAAGCGGGTAAGGTGCTGTGGTACGTACCGGGCCAGCAGTGCAAGGAGCCGGGCACGGCAAGCGTGTGCGGGGAGTACCTGTTCTGGAACATGGTTTGCTACGAGATATCACCCGAGAAAGCGACCGAGGCGTGGCGCTACGCGCCGGGGCAGTCGTCGCGCGACGGCACGCCGGTGATTCAGAACGACATGTTACTGTTCCGGAACCAGGACAAGCGCAGGGTTGAGTTATACGAGCTTGCCACCGGGAAGCTGCTGGCATCAACGCACAGGCCGCCGGGGATCAGCACGGAGAACGGATCGTTTGTGGGCGGGGACGGGCGCGGCTTCCTCGAGCTCGGGCGCGACGCGGGGTCCTCGATAGGGATGTTCATGATGGAGCCCGGAACGAAGGACCTGAAGCCCAGCGCCCTGGCGGTGCCGCATTACGCGATGTCAACGACACCGGTCTACTGCGACGGCAGGCTCTACCTGCGCATGCTGGATCACATCGCGTGCTGGGACGTAACGTTGCCGAGCCCCGAAGAGCTGGCGCAGATGAAGGCCGAGCGTGCGGAGCAGGCCAAGGCGGTTATCGCCGATCTCAGGACCGGTGACGCGGGAAAGATCTACGGCGCCCTGGGCAGATTGAGCAGGCTCGGCGGGGCCGGGGACAAGATCAAGGCCGAGGTATTCGAACAGGCGGTGGAGAAGAAGGACGTGCAGCTGTTCGAAACCATGTTCGGGCCGATGAAGTCGCTCGACAGGGCGCACGCTGCAAAGGCCGTTGGCGAGCTGGACAAGGCACTGCAGGGGAGTCACGCAGGCATGCGCGATGCGGCGATTCGGCTGACCGTGCAGCTGTCGACCGGTCAGCAGCGGCAGGTGAAACCGTCGCTGGTGAAGCTGCTGAAGGGGAAGGGCCGGAAGCTGTGGTACGCGTCGGGCCAGGCGATCGGTCGGATAGACACCGCTTCGTTCAACGAGACACTTACCACGTTGACCGCGGCGATGAAGGCGCAGAAGAAAGACGCGGACAAGCACGACGTCGCGCTGATCGTGGCGCGGCTGATCGCGGAGCAGACCGACAACGCGCGGAAGAAGAAATGGTCGCCGGTGGTGTTGCCGGTGTTGGAGGACATGGCGTTGTTGAGTGTGCGGATGCGGGAGACGAAGCCGCTCCTCGAAAAGCTTCGCTTGGGCAAGCCACCGTCCACAGTGTCCGACGACGACATCGATCTCGATCTCTAGCCTGACCCAGTCGAGCCATACGGGGCTGAACCAGGCGCGGTGTCCGTGGCGATGAGTTTATCGGGAGCGGTGACTTCGAGTCTGAGCGGGCCGCTGGTTGTCATGGTGGGGGTTGACGGTGTTCACACCGTGAACGTTGCTGCCTCCTTGTCATTGGATTTGCGGAACCATTCTTTCATGAGTGCGCGGTATTCCGCCAGTGTCTCGGCGTGCGCGGGATCCACGGCCAGGTTCTTCATCTCGCCGGGGTCGTTCTGGAGATTCACGAGTGACTCACGCGGTTCGCTGTCCGGCTTGTATACGGTGTACTTCCAGCCTCTGTCGCGGAGCATGCGCGCGCCATCGTTTTCTGACACGACGTAGTCGTGCGCCGGGGCGTCGGCCCGTTGTTCCGCCGCCCCGCGCTGACTGATTCCGAGCAGGCCGGCGGGGGCTGCGATGCCGGCGTAGTCACAGCAGGTAGGCAGTAGATCCAGGCCGGTGTTTACGAGATGGGTCTGGTTTACCAGGCCCGCCGGGATTGCCCCTTTGTGCTTCATGAGGAACGGCACGCGGACGGACTCTTCGTAGAAGACGCCTTTCGAGGCGAGTCGGTGGTTTCCGTGCATGTTCCCGTGGTCGCTGGTAAAGATTACGACCGTATTGTCGCCCGCGCCGAGCTCCTCCAGGGCGTTAAGTATCGACCCGATTTTCCGATCGATCATCTCGGTCAGGCGTGCATAGATCCAACGATAGATCCGCCAATCACGATCGCTGTATGTCTTGCACATCGTGCCTGACGGCGTAACAGCAGTGGTGTTGTTCCTGCCGCTCAGGCCGGTCGGTTCCAGTTCCGGCAATTCGTAGTTGGCCGGCAGGGGCGGAAGCGCATGGTCCGGCAGCTTCACCGCCTCGGCGTAGATATCCGCCGCGACCGCCGCGCCGCCGCCCCAGCCTTCTCTGCCGCCTCCGATTTTCGCCCTGTGTGCGAAGCAGATGTCGTGCGGGTTCACGAAGGAGGCGACAGCAAAGAAAGGCGCATTTCCCCGGGCTGCGTTCTCCATGAACCTGATACAGTTGGCCGGCAGTTGACCGCGTTCGTCCCTGTCAAAAACGTCATAGCCGGCGTCGGGCGGTGCCAGCTGTTTGCACATATGGACCTTGCCGCCGTAGAACGTTGCGTATCCCGCCCGTTTCATGAGGAGACCGAGCGAGTTCTCGGCGACGGGTTGTGGAAGCTCAATCTGCATGCCGGTCTGATTGTCAGGCGCGCCCAGTCGGCATGACATCACGCCGGTTGCCATGCTGGTGCGGCTCGGCACACAGACGGGGTTTGAGCAGATCCCGTGTTCGAAACGGATACCTTCAGATGCCAATCTGTCGAGAGCCGGCGTCCTGAGCCAGCTGTTTCCCGTACAGCTCATCATGCCGGCGTATTGTTGGTCGGTCATGATGAAGAGGATATTCGGCTTTTTTCCGTTCATATGGCTATGATAGGGTCATGTGCCGTGAGTGAAAGAAAGAACGTCCTGTTTGTTTGCGCGGACCAGCTGGGGGCGAAATGGCTGGGATGCTATGGCAGCGGCGTGGCGTCCACGCCGACCCTGGACGCGCTGGCCGCGGACGGGGTGCGCTTTGACAGGTGCTATGCGACGATACCGGTGTGCGCGCCGAACCGGGCCACGATGCTGAGCGGCCGGTCCGCGTGTGTACACGGCGTTGTTGCGAATAACTACTTCTATCCATCCGGTTTGCCTACGTATGCCGATATCCTGAGGAAGGCAGGCTATCGAACGGGTGGCTTCGGCAAGTTCCATCAGAGCCCCATGCACTTGCCGGCGCCCTCTGACGTTGCGAACCTGGGATTTGATGAGTCCATGGTGACCGAAGACCCGAAGTGGCCGTGGTACGAATGGGTTAAGGAAACCCATCCAGAGCATGCGCGGGCGGCGCTGTCGATGGCATGGCCGTTCTGGCCGAACTACCCGCATCATCCGGAAGCCCAAGCTGCGGAAGAGCCGCGCCGGAGCTTGATGCAGGCGCGGAAGGACGAAAGCGGCTGGCGGATGGTGGGTTCGTCACCGTTGCCTTCAGAGGTGCATGACACCACGTGGATCACGTCCACGTCGATTGATTTTATCGAACGACATGCGAAAGAGCATACCGGTACGCCGTTCATGTGCCATGTGTCGTACGTGGATCCCCATGATCCCTATGATCCGCCGGGTGACTACGCGGGAACGTTCGATCCGGCCGATATGCCGCCGGCGCTGGCCGCGGAATGGATAGAGAACGCTAATCCGGTGCTCATGCAGGCGCAGAAGTTTGCCGGGTTCGAAGAGATATGGCAGAAGCCCGAAGTGATTGCGAAGCTTCGGGCGACCTACCACGATTCGCTCAAGTACATGGATGACCAGATTGCGCGGCTGGTGGACACGCTGCATGCGAACGACCTGTTGGACAACACGATCATTGTCTTCACGACCGACCATGGGGAGATGCTGGGCGATCACGGTTTGATGACCAAGGGCGTGAAGCATTACGACGCGGGAATACGTTGTCCGTTGATCGTGGCAGGCGGCGGGGTCAAGGGCGGTATGATCTCGGACGACCTGCGCTGCACGCTCGACTTGTTTCCAACGTTCTGCGACTGGGCCGGGGTTGCCCCGGAGGACCGGCCGCCGCTGGAGGGACGCTCGTTCGCGCCTGTCGTTGCCGGTGGTGATGAATCCGAGCCGTGGCCGGCAGTGTCGGTTGCATATGGCCGGGCCCGAAGCGTGTTGACGCGCGACCGGTGGCGGTTGACGCGGTTCGTGGACGAGAACACGGGACAGATGTTCAACTTGGCGGAAGATCCCGACGAACAACGTGACCTGTACGGGGATCCGTCGGCGACCGAACAGAAGGTGCGGCTACTGGAGCGGCTTCACGAGTTGGATACCATGGCTATGGAAGGTCCGCACCCCCGCAATATGCCCGAGATCGACGGGCAGAAACGCGTACTGGGAGGCTAGGAGTATGGAAAACGTCCCACAGTACAGCGTCCACGATTTCGTCCTGGCGGTGGAGCCGCCGGGCGATGGCAACCCGTTCCTTTCCAGAGTGACGGCCTCGTTCGAGCACGAGTCGGGCTTGAAGATTACCGACGTGCCCGGCTTCTATGACGGCGGCGATCGCTATATCGTGCGTTTCGCTCCGAACCGTCCGGGGAAGTGGACCGGTGTGGTGAGTTCGGATAGACCGGCGCTGGACGGTCGGGAGCTCGATGCCGTCGAATGCGTGGCCGCCGAGACGTGTGCGGTACGCGGCGTTATCGGCATCGATCCGCGGAACAGTCGGCGTCTTGCATGGGAGGACGGAACGCCCTTCGTGCTGCTTGGTTTCGAGTGCGACTGGCTGTTCAGCTATCACCAGCGGAACCCGGATGACTGTGCCCGCCGGCTGGACAGGCTCCTGGAGCGTGGGTTCAACTGCATAGTGATGAATATCTATGCGCACACCGGCTTCTCGCGAGCGGAGCACCGGCCGGACGACGAACGTCCAAGCTGTGAGGAGTGCATCTACGGTCCACCCGATATGTACGTGTTTGGCGGCACAAACGAGGAGCCGGACCATTCACGGTTGAATGTCGACTTCTTCCGTGACTACGACGCGATGATGGCGCTCCTGCACGAGCGCGGCATCGTTGCGCACATCATGATCCAGGTTCAGAATAAGAAGGTCAACTGGCCGGCTCGCCGCTCGGTCGAGGACGACCTCTACTGGTCGTATGTCGTGGCGCGCTACCAGGCCTTTGGCAACGTTGTCTGGGACATCGGGAAGGAGTGCTTCTACTTCTTCAAGGAGACAGGCGGGCACGACTACACGCTGGACCGTATTGAGCTGGTCCGCCGGAACGACGCCTACCATCATCTTGTGACCGCGCATGATCCGGCCGGGCATGGCCCGGGCACGGTGTGCGAGGTTGATGAGGCGTGTGACTTCGTGAGCGACCAGATACACGTGGGTGACTGCGGTGTCTATAACCGTGAAGCAATCGCGAAGCAGCGTGCGCTGCCACAACCGTACCTGAACATAGAATACGGCTACGAGGAGGGCGCCGAGCAACTGAAGACGTATCGCGGCGGAACGACAGCCGAGTGGCAGTCTGTTCTGAAGTGGACGTGGTCCATCTACGCAGCGGGCGCCTACGCGTGCTACTACTACTGCAACACGGCGTGGGACCTGGTGAAGTTCGATCCGGAGCCCGAGGGGTGGGCCCGGTATGCGCACCTGCGCCGGTTCCTGTCGTCGCTGCCGTTCAACGGAATGGCGCCGGCGAACGACATGGTGGATCGTGGCTTCTGTCTCGCGAGCCCGGGGGATACGTACTTCGTGTTCCTGTGCGACGGCGGGGACGTGGAGCTGGACCTGAGCGCTGTGCCTGGCCGGGCAGACGAGCGTTCAGAGACACGCTGGGATGGGGTGACAGTCGGGGCCCTGTGGCTCGACATCTTCACCGGCGAGGAAATCGAGCAGGAGGTCACTCCCGCGGGGTTTCGGACCAGGTTCGAGAATCCGCTTCCGCGCCGCGACACTCCCTGCGCGGTGCGGGTCGGCTGTTAGCGCGACTGAGCCGGAAGACTCCATCGCTGCCTCTGCAGGCTGGCGATAAGAGCCGCCTGCTCCATGCGATACTGACATGGATGCGCGAGAACTACGCGGCGGAAAACACGGAGGACGCGCCATGACGCCAGGGCGGGTGGTTGTGCTGGTCACTGCGTTGGCCTGGACGCCGGCCGGGATTGCCGCGGTCTCCGTTACTAGTGATGGCGGCAGCGGGCGGGTCAACGGCTTCGCGGTCCACGATGCCGGCGACAACTGGGAGATCGAGATATACCGTTCTTTCAGGAGGACCGTGCCCAAGGACAGAGTCACCGTCACCCACTATGGCGACCCCCGGGCCCAGGTTCGGACGGAGGTAGCCGCGGCGCGGGCAAAGCTCGGCGCCGGAGACGTAGCCGGGCGCCTCGCCCTGGCCCGCCGCGCGAGGGAGGCGGGGTTAACCATCACCGCGGCGCTCCTGCTTCACGAGGCCGCGGCTGTGGGCGAGAATCCGAAGGTAACCGCGGCGCTCGCGGCTCTGTGCCCCGTACCGAAGCCACCCGAACGTGCGGCGGGCGGGGGGGCCGCCCCCGCGGGCCGTGGAGCTCCCGACGCCGAAGGTGCGGCGGCCGTGGCCGCGGCCACGGCGTTCCTTGCAGCTCCCGACGACGAAGCCAAGCGCCAGGCCCTGCGCGCCCACGACACGGTGCCCGCCGCATGGCTGCCGGAGCTGCGCCGCGAGCTGTGGGCCGCCTTTGCGGCCGGACAAAAGCTCGGGGAAGGGGACGGCGTCATCAAGCACGCCCAATTCGAGGGGAAGGTCCATGTCGAGCGCTGGGCTCGCGACTCCGCGGCGCGGGAACGCAAAGGCCCGTGGCCGTTGGTTCTCAGCCTGCATGGTGGCGGCAGGGACTCCGGGCACTGGAAGAACTTCGCTCCGACCGCGCGCAAGCTCTTTGCGAAGCACCTCGACCGCTTCGTGCTCGTGGCGCCGACGGTGCTCGCCAGGAACTACGCCGAATGGGGCGGGAACCCGATGGAGGAGGTATTCGTGTTCCGCGCGCTCGACGCGGTGAAGCGCTCCTTCCCGATCGATACCGACCGGGTTTACGTCGCCGGCAACTCGATGGGCGGCTACGGCACCTGGCACTTCGCCGGCCATCGCGGCGACGTCTTTGCCGGGGCTGTGTCCAGCGCGGGCGGCATCCTGATCGGCACCGCCCGCGGCGAGACCTGGGGGTGGGGCATCATCGGCAACCTGCGCCATACTGCCGTCGCTTTCTGCCATGGCGGAAAGGACAAACCGGCTCCGCCGTGGAGCGATCGGACCGCGGCGAAGATCCTCGATGGCCTGGCCGAGGCGAACCCGGAACGCTATCCCCACGAGTTCCACTACTTCCCGGAGAAGGGGCACGGCCTGCCCGGCAAGGCCATGGCCGCCTGCGTGGCCTTCGTCGCGGAACGGATCCGCGACCCCCGGCCGCGCGACCTCACGTGGGAGCCCAAGCGCATTTTCAACCGCCAGTTCGCCTGGCTGTATCTTGACGAACCGCGCTGCTTCACCCGCGTTGAGGCGCGGCTGCGCGCGAACAACGTGATAGATCTGGACCTCGTTGGCATCGACGGTGGCTTGTCTTTGCTGCTCGACGCCGATCTGGTGGATCTGGACAAGCCGGTCGAGGTACTCGTCGGCGGCGCGCGCGTCTTCCACGGTCGTCCCCGGCCGTCTCTGCGGGCCCTCGCCGAGTCAATCGCCGACCGCTTCGACCCGCATCTGGTATTCACGCATCGAATCGACCTGTAGAATGCAGGGGGTTTCCGCCGGGGCCACAGGCCAGGCCCTCCCCCGGGCCGCTGCGCGTCCCGGGTCATTCGGGGGTGAAACTTGGGGTTGAGGAGACAAGCCGGATGAGATCAGGGCGAAAGATTAAGGCGAAAGATAAAGGCATATGATATCCCCCGGGATCCGCCCGTACCTTCAAAGTTGACAGTACTCCTTCTTGTCCAATTCTCTTTTCTGTAGGGAGTTAGCCATATCTCGACGTTCTCCCCCGTTTCCTCGCCCTTTTCGGTTGACGATTACGGGCGACGATTACGGATTACGAGGAGAGAAGCGGCCACCTCGTCCACCGTAATCGTCGCCCGTAATCGTCCTCCGTTCCCCGTCCCATTCGTTTTCATACTTTTCATAGAACTTTTGACAGTACCGATCCGCCGTTCCCTTCCTTGACCGCCCTCGGTTTCCCCCATAAACTCTGCGCCATACGAGGTACCGTGCCCCGCAGACGGGGACATGCTGTGCAAGAATTGGACGGAAGGGTTCTGCCTAGCAGGCTGCTGGGGCAAAGGACAAATGGAAGCAGGTTCGAAAGCGAGGCTGTCGAGGATCGCAGGCAACTTGTCTGTCATCCTTGCTGTAATTGTAGCACTTGTCTCAATCGCAACGCCCGACTATGGGCCGGCGCCTTCAACTCATTTCATCATCTTCGTCGTGTTGTTTGCTGCGTTTCCATTGTTTGTGTTTGGCATCTGGCTCAGGCATCTTGCGCGCCGCAGTGCGGAAACAACGGAAATGCAGACGTACATCGAAGAACTAGACAACGAAGACCCCAACAAAGCCCAGCAAGAGACCTCAGATTCCGCGCCGAGCGCGGAATCTGAGGCTCATGAGGGCCGACGTTCGGAGCAATAGAGATGAAGGCATGTCTGAAGGAACCTGCGTCTACTTGTATTCACAGGGTAATACTGCGCGGCATACTGAATAGACATCAAGCGCAGTTGACGCGAAGGGAAGCGGCCGGCGGCAGTGACGGAGGGGGGGGCTACCGCACACGGGCGGCGGGCGAGTTGGTGACTGTCGTTGGGATGTCTTTTGTTTGCCGAGGCTTCGGCGGCTTTGAGTTATTCATGCCGGTTTCGACGCGTTTAATTTCCTCGTTGATCCCGGCGGCCTCGTCCATTTTGTTGTCTCTGAGCAGTTGCGCCGTCAGTCCTTTGAGCATGCTGATGTAGCGGTGGTTGAGCGCCAGTGTCTTGGTACGTTTCCGCTCCTGAGCTTTCTGGAGCGCCTGGTGGTACTGTTGCTGCGCTTCTACGATGAGTTTTGCTTCGTTCCCGGGCGGTGATTCTGGGATAGTCTGCTCTGCGGCAAAACGCTTCTGTTCCGCCATAATGGCTTTGGTGCCCTCGAAGTCGCCCGATCTCTGGGCGTTTTTCTTTGCACGTTGCAGTTCCAGCCTGTAGTCGATGAACGCTTTCTTGTTCAGCGCGCGGTGTTCGGAATTGATATTCCGGCGGTTCCTGTCGTACATGCCTCTATAGGACTGCAGCGTTCTGAGCGGCTGTTTTGGCAGCCCTGACGCATGAGTGAGGAAAGCCGCCAGGTGGCGGGGTTCTAGAGAAGATGCGGCGAAACTTTTTCGCAAAAGAGGAGTAGACAGCAGAAGACGCATATGGCACAGTAGCGTGGGTTCGA